>Ga0070680_100003041_pt1 | contig 12448 bp, 12 predicted proteins | sample KBSC73BmetaG_FD_64672 | JGI IMG/M metagenome (GOLD analysis project Ga0070680, IMG submission 64672) | Corn rhizosphere microbial communities from Kellogg Biological Station, Michigan, USA - KBS C7-3B metaG | ecosystem: Host-associated > Plants > Roots > Rhizosphere | place: USA: Michigan...
AATCGCAGATAACGGCAAGGATGGAAAACGCTACCAGCCCGTTCCAGTACTGCGTTTGGGCCGACGTGGTAAAAGACCAATCAGGCAAGAAGAGAACGCCGCCCGTGAGAACTGACAGGAAGGCGGTTAAAACATAGAGGCGTACAGAGTCTCGCGATTTCGAAACCAGCTCACTCATAGCGCCTCAGAAAAAGACCGGGGGGCCCAAGTGCTCCGCTAGAGTCCAACCATTCCATCTGCGAAAAACAACTTCGCGACTGCTGTGAACAGAAAAGCGAGCAGTTGCAACATCGAGCGTCACCCCCTTAGTGGGTCCAGCGAGTGGTTCTCGCTTTAGGAGTGGCACGCCTCGCTATGGCGTACCCGACGCTCCGCTCGTCTACTGTTCGCTCTGCTCCGCTCTAGCTAGCGGTGACCAGGGGCCCCCTGTTTTCGAAATGACAAGCCACTTGATTACGCAACCTTCCGTGCCTGCAACGCACGACGCATCGCCTCGATAACCACCCCCATGCCGTCGGCCTTGTTGACGATTGCCCGCACGCCGAGGCTCCGTAGTTCATTCTCGGCGTTTGCCGGCAATCCGCCCGTGACGATGATCACCGGTGCCGTGAGACGCTTCGACGTGTCCAGCAGCCGCTCCACCAGCTGCACCGCGTTGAGATCGGGCAACGCATAATCCAGCACGACCAGATCCGGCTCCACGCGGCCGATCTCGAGCAGTCCGTCCATGCCCGTCGTGGCCTGGATCACGTCAACCTCGGGCGCCTCGCGCTCGACCGTGCGCACCAGCGCGCTCAGATAGCCGGGATCGTCCTCCACCACCACCACCGCCTGGCGCTCACCCGTCGTCCCCAGCTCGCTCGGCACCGACATCCCATGCGCGGTCAGAAAGTCCACGAGATCCGTCGATGACACGCGCCGGCGACCCGTCGGCGTCCGATGTCCCTTGAGATGCCCTTGGTCGATCCAGCTCGCAACGGTCGCCGGTGTCACCTGGAGCACGCGCGCCACACGCTGCGTCCCCCAATAACGTTTGGTTCTGGCCGTACTCACGAAACCCGAAATACCGCTAAAAGTGGAAGTCCGCTAGATGGGTATAGCCCCTATGGGCTACACACTAGGGAGGGGAACTGCAAGTGTCGTCAACCGCAGTCGAGGGGATGGTAAGCTATTGCCAACAACTGATTTGAGGGTCTAGCGCCGGGCGTCCACCCAGCGATTGGTCGCATCGAGCACTGCGAGCACCGCGCTGCGCTCCGGCGCTTCCCGGATTTCGCACGTACCCGTGAGCAACTGTGCCTCGCGGCCGCCCAAACCATGCACGGCGACCATGACGAACTTGCGATCGAACGCGTCGATCACCGTCGCGCCTTCGAGTGCCAGCGAGTTATCAGGCATCAGGTCGTCGAGACAGCTCGTCGCCGCGCGCGCGGCTGCCTCCAGGCGATTGCGCAGCGTATCGGTCCCGACTTCCTCCGCCTGCGCCTCCTTATCGCCGAACGCGAGCTTCACGCGCACCATCACGCGCTGCGGACGCTCGGCAGGCCGCACCTCGAGACTCCTGAACACCACGACGCGATGCTTGACGCGCTCGTTGATCGCTTCTTCCTGCAACGCTTCGATCGGCCGCACGTCCGCCGTCTGGGCCACGCTGATCTTGCGATGATCGATCTTGAAACCGAGCTGCGCCATCAGCGCCGACTCGATGTTGCGCACGATCTGCTTGGGCTGGGTCCCGCTCCTGGTCAGCACGTGGACCTCGCTCACTTCGCCGAGCGGCGTTACGACCACGCGCGCCGACAGCACGCCGGTCAATGTCGTGATGAGATTCTCGACCCGCTTCATCCCCCAGGGATCGGGTTGCCCCGGCGGGCCCGGCGGGCCCAACGGGACCGGCTCCTGCGGATTGGATGTCACGGCGGCTCCTGTTCCGACAGTGCGACGCGGTTACGGCCCCCGGCCTTGGCGCGATACAGCGCGCGATCGGCCGCGACCAGCACATCCTCCTCCTTCTGCTGCGGGCTGTACTCGGCCACCCCAATGCTCGCTGTTACGAGCCCGTTTGGATAGCCCATCTCCAGCCCGAGCGCTTCCACTGCCACGCGCACCTTGTCTGCAACGACGCGCGCGCCATCTGTGCCAGTGCCTACAAGGACTATGACAAATTCGTCGCCGCCATAGCGTCCCGCAACGTCGGTGAGACGGATGTGTTTGTCGCACTCGCGCGCCGTGCGCTTGAGCAGCGCGTTCCCCGACTCGTGTCCAAAGCTGTCGTTCACCTGCTTGAAGTTGTCGAGATCGAGAAACAGCACCGCAAAGCGCTCGCCCGTTCGGTGGCTGCGGGCGACCTCGTGCGCCAGCCGGTCGCGCAGCACGCGGAACGACGCCAGCCCCGTCAGGGCATCCACCGCGGCCTGCTGCTGGGCGATCTGGGCCTGGCGCTCGAGGTAGCGCGGGCAGGATTTGAGGGTGGTGCGGCCCTGCGCCGCCGCCACCGCGAACTCCTGGCACGTGCGGTACCCGCAGGCGCCGGAATCCCAGGGCCTCCCGTTCGGGGCGAGGCCGATCTGCTCCAGGATCTCCTCCACCGCCTCGGCCGTCGGCCCGGTGCTGTTCACCTCGACGTTGAACGCGGCCCCGACCTTGATTTCGACCCCCTCCCTGAGCACGGGCGCAGGCGCGCGGGGGGGCTCGGTGGCGCCCACGATGGCCCGGCGGCGGAACAGCTCCTCCTTTGGCCCCAGGAGGGGATGGTCGAGGCACCCCTCGCAGGGGAGGATATCGACGAAGCCGAGGTCGATCCGGTCGGTGCCGACGGCGCGGGCGATCCCTTCGAGGGCGCCGAGGCCGCGGACTTTCCGGAAGCGCCGGGAGGCCTGGGTTTCCTCCTTGAGGAGCTCCAGCGGGAGGCCGCCGGCAGTGCTCCAATAGCGGCGCCGCTCTTCAGGAATCCGCGAGAAGTACAGCGGCTGATCCTGAACCCGCACACCCCGCTTCCTTATTATGCTCTCGAGCTCGGTCAGCGTGATCGCCGCGTCGACGTCGGCGCCACCCTCCGTCAGGCACACTCCCGCGTAGACGATCGGCGTGTCGTCGCCATACACCGCTTTGAGATAGCGCGACTCGGCCTCGATCGGGGTCGCCACCGGCGCAAGATAGGGGATCAGCTCGGGATACTGGTTGCGGATCGTCTCGACGATGACGGGACAGGTGCTGCGGATGACCGTCCCCCAGTCGCCCCACCCCTCTTCGGCCCAGAGGTCCAGGTACTGCTTGGCCACCAGCTCGTCGCCCAGAACGCCGCGGTGCACCGTGCTGAAGCCGGCCGCGTAGCAGGCGTTGACGACCTGCTCCGGCGTGGCGGGATAGAAGTAGGCGGCGGATTCGACCGCCAAAATGAGCACGGCCTTGCGGCTAAGCGCGAGCTCCAGCGCCCGGGTGGCGTCACCGACGGCGATAATGGCTTCGTGGGGACAGGCGGGGAGGCAGAGGCCGACACGAGTGCAAGCCTCGTCTACAATCCAGACTTTTTGATCCTCGACCGCGATCGCATCCGAGGGGCAGACTCGCACGCAGGCCAGGCATGCGACGCACAGCTCGGGATCAATTTTGAAATCCACAAGACTCTTTGGAGAAGGGGCGCAAGGGCCGCGCTAATCTATGGCGTATTCCTTCAATTTCCTATAGAGCGTGCGCTCGCCGATGCCGAGCGTCTCGGCCGCCTTGCGGCGATTGCCGCGCGTCTCGCGCAGCGCCGCGTCGATCGCCGCGCGCTCGACGTCGGACATCGTCATCCCCGGCTGGTAGATCACCTTCCCGCCATTCGGCTCGGGCGTGCTCTCCAGCGGATCGACCGGTTCCAGCTGCCGGTTCGCTGCTGCGTGCTCCCTGCTCTCTCCCCCCACCTCGATGATTTCCACCCGCTCGGACGGCCGCTCCTCGATTCTGTGGCGCAGCGCCTCCATCTGCATCTTCAGCTCGACCAGCGTCCGGAAGATGAACTCGAGCTCCTGATTCCCCGCTCCTGCCCTCTCCGCAACCCCAGTTCGCATCAGCACCGGCAACGTCATGCTGCGCTCGCGGACGTCGGGGGGGATGTCGCTCGCGCGAATCTCGCCCTGGGGCGCAAGCACGACCATCGACTCGATGAGGTTCTTGAGCTGGCGTACGTTGCCGGGCCAGTCAGCCTCGACCAGGATCTCCAGCGCCTCGGGCGTGATGCCCTTGAACTGGCGGTCGTGCGTTCTGGCGAACTCGGCGATGAACGTGCGGACGAGCAGCGGGATATCGCTGCGCCGCTCGCGCAGCGGCGGCAGGTAGACCGACAGCACGTTGAGCCGGTAGAACAGGTCGTCGCGGAAGCGGCCCACCCCGACGGCTTCCTTCAACGACTGATTCGTGGCCGCGATGACGCGCACGTCCACCGTGATCGGCTGAGTCCCGCCGACGCGGAAGAAGCTGCGGTCTTCCAGCACGCGCAGCAGCTTCACCTGCGTGGCGGGCGGCATTTCGCCGACTTCGTCGAGCAGGATCGTGCCGCCGTTGGCCAACTCGAACCGTCCCAGCCGCCGCTCGGCGGCGCCCGTGAAGGCGCCCTTCTCGTGCCCGAACAGCTCGCTCTCGAGCAGCGTCTCGGGCAGCCCCGCACTGTTCACCGCGATGAAGGCCTTGCCGCGCCGGGGCGAGAGGTCGTGGATCGCGCGGGCGACCAGCTCTTTTCCCGTGCCCGATTCGCCTTCGATCAGCACGGTGGAAGTGACGGGCGCCATCTGCTCGATCTTGACCAGCACTTCCTGGATCGGGGGTGACTCGCCCAGGATCCCCGTGCGCTGCTGTAGCCGACGCCGTTCGATGAGCCGGCGGACGGTCCCGACAACCTCCTGCGGATCGGCGGGCTTTACGAGCCAGGCCGTCAGCCCGAGATCGTGGCTCACGCGCTTGGGGTCGTCGGTGGACTCCACGAGTCCAAGCGTCGAAACCCCATGGTCGTGGGCCGCGGCAAGGAGCCGCTGGGCGGTGGATTCGTGCAGCCCGCCGGTGAGAATGATGGCTTCAGGCTGGCCACTGCGCACCGATTGCTTGACGTCGTCCAACGAGGACACCATGGCCGTGTTAAGTCCCGCCTGCTCGAGGCCGGCGTTGACGCGGACGGCGTGCTCCAGGTCGTCGGTGGTGATTAATACGCGGTCAGCCATCAGCCATCAGCCTTCTGTATCGCATGCGCGGTGTTCGCGCCGCTGAGCAGATCAACGGCGTGCTCGAGGAATTGTTCGAGCACGGCGAGGCCTTCTTTCACCCCATTGATCGAGCCGGGGAGGTTGATGATCAGCGTTTTCCCCCGCGTGCCTGCCTTGCCACGAGACAACCATGCACGGGGGAACCCGGGACCTGAGGCTGAGCGGATTGCCTCGGCGATGCCAGCGGCTTCGCGCTCGAGGATCGCGGCGGTCGCCTCGGGGGTGACGTCGCGCTCGGTCAACCCAGTCCCGCCCGTCGTCAGCACGACATCGACCTCGGTGGAATCGGCCCAGCGCGCGAGCTTTCCCGAGATGCGATCTGTCTCATCGGCGACAACACTGCGGACTACCACTTCATGGCCGTGCTCGCTCGCCCACTCGAGGATCGCATCACCCGAGGTATCGGCGCGTTGGCCGACGGCGCCCAAGTCGGACACCGTCAGGATGCCAATGCGAACTGCACGTCGGCCCGTCTGCACGTCGGCACGCTCGGTCATTTCTTGGTTCGGTGCGGCACGAAGGGCATCTTCACGACCTCAGCCGCCACTCTCTTACCCCGAATGTCGATTTCAATGTTCACTCCGGGCTTGGCGCTGTCCTTCGGCAGATATGTCGTGCCGATTGCGGCGTTCACGGTCGGCGTGAGCGTGCCGCTGCGCACGATGTCCACCTGCGTCCCATCGAGAAACACGGGATAGCCATGGCGCGCGATCGCCTTCGGCTCGGTGACCTTGAAGCCGACCAGCCTGCGCTTCACACCTTCGAGCTTCTGGCGCTTCAGCGCCTCGAGGCCGGTGAACGGGGCGCCCTTCTCGAGCTTCACGATGAAGCCGAGGCCGCCTTCGTAGGGGGTGGTGGTGTCGTCGATGTCGTTGCCGTAGAGCGGCAAGCCGGCCTCGAGGCGCAGGGTGTCGCGCGCGCCGAGGCCGACCGGCTCCGCGCGCCCCGCGCCGACGAGTGCGTGCCACAGCTTTTCGGCGTCGGCGGCGCGGCAGTATAGCTCGAATCCGTCCTCGCCGGTGTAGCCGGTGCGCGAGACGAAGCACTGCACCCCGGCGACCTTGCCCTGCGCAAAGTGGTAATACGGAATCATCCCGACGCCGAGGCTCGTGAGCTGACCGACGAGCCCCTCGGCTTTCGGTCCCTGCACCGCGAGCAGCGCGGTCTCGTCCGAGATGTCGCGCAGGCGCACGTCCGCGCCACCTTTTTGCGCGATGATGTGGTCCCAATCCTTCTGAATGTTGGAGGCGTTCACGACCATCATCAGCTTGTCTTCAAACCGATAGACGAGGCAGTCGTCTACGAATGTCCCGTCCTTCGTCAAAATGCCCGAGTACTGCGCCTGACCAGGTTTCAGTGCACCCACATCATTGCACGTTACCCGTTGCACGAACGCATTCCGGTCTGAGCCCGTGACCTCGAACTCGCCCATGTGCGACACGTCGAACACGCCGACGTCTTCGCGCACCGCGCGGTGCTCGCTGTTGATGCCGCTCGGGTATGTGACCGGCATTTCGAAGCCGGCGAACGGGACCATCTTGGCGCCGAGGCTCACGTGCACTGCATAGAGTGGTGTCTGTTTCATGACATGAGCGTCGCGAGTAGAGCCTTCTGAACATGAAGGCGATTCTCGGCTTCATCCCAGACGCGGGACTGTGGGCCATCGATCACGTCGGCGGTGACTTCTTCCCCGCGGTGGGCCGGCAGGCAATGCAGGAAGATCGCTTTCGGATCGGCGAGCTTCATCAGCTCGGCATCGACAGTGTAACCCTTGAATGCGTTGCGACGGGCTTCCGCTTCGCCCTCCTGTCCCATCGAGGCCCAGACGTCGGTGTTGATCACGTGCGCGTCTTCGACCGCTTCCTCCGGCACTTCGGTGACCATTACGCAGCCGGCCTTCTTAGCCGCCTCGTACTTGGCGATGTTCGGCTCGAATCCTTCCGGACAGGCGAGCCGCAGCTCGAAGCCGAGGACGGCTGCGGCCTCCAGCCACGCGTTGGCCATGTTGTTGCCGTCGCCGACCCAGGCGATCCGCTTCCCTTCCCAGCCGCCGACGTGCTCCTTGACCGTGAAGAGGTCGGCGAGCACCTGGCAGGGGTGCGTGAGGTCGGTGAGGCCGTTGATCACGGGGATCGTCGCGAACCGCGCCAGCTCCTCGACCTCGGCGTGGTCGTAGGTGCGGATCATGATCCCATCGACGTAGCGGGACAGGACGCGGGCCGTATCGGGGATCGGCTCGCCGCGCCCGATCTGGATGTCTTTGCTCGAGAGAAAGAGGGCCTTGCCGCCGAGCTGGTAGGCGCCGACCTCGAACGAGACGCGGGTCCGGGTGGAGGACTTGGCGAAGATCATAGCCAGCGTCTTCCCCGAGAGGGGGGTCTCCGGGTAGACACGGGTTTTCATCCGCTTGGCGAGGTCGAACAGCTGCTCGATCTCTTTGCGGCTGAAATCGGTGATTTGCAGGAAATCGCGCTTGGTCAAACGTCCTCCCCGGTCTCCCTGCCCCGACATATCGACGATTATTGATATGTCCTACGCCGGGCGCGCCTGCGCCCCCCCAGTACGCACGTAGGTCAAAATGACAGGAATGTGTGACGGATTTTACCCGGGGGCCGGGGGAAGGACAAGGCTGCGAGCTAGAACTTGATCATTAAAGACCGGACTTGAATCGACGGGGACGACCTGGAGGCATACAATTGCCGCTCGTAAGCGAAAAAGCCCATGTTCTGCAAGAAGGTGCCGCCGGTCTGATCGATGATGATGAGCCCCTCACTCATCGTCCAGGTCCCATGGATTTCCTCGACTAACTCGGGGGCCGAGCCGATCGCGGGGATGTACACGTACCCGTCCGTCGCACCACGTGGGCCGAGCGTGACATCAAAGGTCGCGCCGGCCTTGAGCAAGTCAGTGGTCCCGGTGCTGTCGGTGACCGTGAATGTTCGCGCCCTGTAGGATCCGACCATGTTGTCGACGGTGGGCAGGAACGCATCCGAACAGGCGACAGCGGCGGTGAGAGTGGCGACGGCGAGCAACTGCGGTCTCATGAGGTCCTCCCCAGCACGACTTTTACTCTGGTGATACCGAACGTGTGATCACCGGACAGCGTATTCCTTGCCACCGTCCAGGACATGTCCCTCACAAAGGTGTCGACGGCGGGCATGTCGAACGTGATGGTGTTGCCACTGAGCGTCCAGTTGCCGATCAAAGGTTGATCGAAATCGCCTCCGCCCTCGTCCGCGCCGGGCATGAACAGATGTCCTGCCATCGTTCCGAACGGGCCCAGCGTGACAGTCATCGTGCCGCCGCGCTGGACCCAGTCGATGGTGCCGCTCGTGTCGGTCGTTTGGAACGTCCGTACGCTATAATCGCCGAGCACGTTGTTGGTGGTGGGTTTGAACGAGTCGGAACAGGCGACGATCGAGACCAGAATCGCGGCGGCGGTCAACAGGCTGAGCAGCAGTCTCACGGCTCCTCCGGTTTGTCCTCCCGGAACACAAAACGCAACGCGCCCGGTCGGCAACCCCGGGCGCACCAAAAGTCATACCGAATGTGTTGCGCGAACGCTACAGGATGTACTTCCTCAAATCCTCGTCTTCCACGATGCGCAGCAGGCGTTCCCTTACCGCGGGCCCGTCGAACACGATGTGCTTGGAGGGATAGTCCGGCAGCTCGAACATCACGTCCTCGAGCAGCGTCGTCATGACCGTGTGCAGCCGGCGCGCCCCGATGTTCTCCATGCGCTCGTTCACCTTGGCTGCGATGCGCGCGATCTCTTTGACGCCGTCGGCCGTGAACTCGAGCGTCGCGCCATCCGAGGCGCACAGCGCCGCGTACTGCTTGGTGAGCGCATTCTCCGGCTCCGTCATGATGCGCACGAAGTCCGCTTCGCTGAGCGACGACAGCTCGACGCGGATCGGGAAGCGGCCCTGCAGCTCGGGAATCAGATCGCTCGGCTTCGCGATGTGGAACGCGCCGGCTGCAATGAACAGGATGTGGTCGGTTCGCACGTAGCCGTAGCGCGTCTGCACCGTCGAGCCTTCGACGATGGGCAGCAGGTCGCGTTGCACGCCCTCGCGCGAGACGTCGGGACCTGTGCGCTCGCCGCGCGCGCCGGTGATCTTGTCGATCTCGTCGATGAAGATCACGCCGTGATTCTCGACGCGGTCCAGCGCCTCGTTCACGACGTCGTCCATATCGACGAGCTTTTTCAGCTCTTCGTCGATGAGAATGCGCCGAGCCTCGTGCAGGTGCACCGTGCGGCGCTTCTTTTTCTTGGGGATCAGGTCCTGCAACATCTCGCCGAAATTGATGTCCTGCCCTTCCATGCCCTGGGGCGGCTGCATCATCTCGAGCATGGGGAAGCTCTGCTGCTGGACCTCGATTTCGACGTCGCGCTCCTCGAGCAAGCCGTCCTTGAGCTGCTGACGGAGCTTCTCCCGCGTGCGACGACGCCGGTCGCTGGCTTCTGTCTCGGCCTCGGGAATCTTGGGCTGTACGTCACCTTTGGAGGACACGACGAACAAGGGTCGTCCAGCTGCTCCCTGCTCCGTGCTCCCTGATCCCTGAGTTGTGGCGCCGGAGGGCGGCGAGGGAAGCGGCGGCAACAGCAGGTCGAGCATCCGTTCTTCGGCTTTCTGCTCTGCTGTCGGGTAGACGTCATCCTCGCGTTCGGACCGGACCATGTTGATCGAGACATCGACCAGCTCGCGCACCATCGATTCGACGTCGCGGCCGACGTAGCCCACTTCGGTGAACTTCGACGCTTCGACCTTCAGGAATGGCGCGCCCGCCAGTCGAGCCAGACGGCGCGCGATTTCCGTTTTCCCGACACCCGTTGGACCGATCATGATGATGTTGTTCGGCATGATCTCGTCGCGGATGTCCTCGGGCGCCTGCGCGCGACGCCAGCGATTGCGGACCGCGATCGCTACGGCCTTCTTCGCCGCTTCCTGGCCGACGATGTACCTGTCGAGCTCCGCGACAATCTTCCGCGGAGCCATCTCCTCCAGCCAGGGGAGCGTCTCCTCAGCAGGGACGGCGGCGGCGGGGGGCGGCGAAGGCGATTCTTGTTGCGTCTTGGGCATATCTATAACTCGAGTACGGTGATGTTTGTGTTTGTATACACGCAGATATCCGCCGCGATCTCCAGGGCTTTCCGCACAATGTCCACCGGGCTCAGCTTCGTTGCATCGAGCAGCGCCCGCGCCGCGGCCAGCGCGAACGAACCGCCCGAGCCGATCGCGAGCACGCCGTCGTCCGGCTCGATCAGCTCCCCCGAGCCGCTGAGGACGTAGCCATGCTCCTTGTCGGCCACGACGAGCAGCGCCTCGAGCCGGCGCAGCACGCGGTCGGAGCGCCAATCCTTGGCGAGCTCCACAGCGGCGCGCGGCAGATTGGACGGATAGCGCTCGAGCTTTTCCTCGAACTTCTCGAACAACGTGAACGCATCCGCCGCCGCGCCGGCGAAGCCCGCGAGAATCTTCCCGCCGCGCAGCGTGCGGACCTTGTTGGCGTTGGCCTTCATCACCGTCTCGCCGACGGTGACCTGGCCGTCGCCGCCGATGGCCACTTTGCCATCGCGGCGCACGCAGAGAATCGTCGTGCTATGGATTCGCTTCAACCAAGTCCCCAATCCCTAACCCTAGGCCCTAGGATGCGCCTGATGGTAGACCTTCTTTAGCCTCTCCACCGACGTATGAGTATACACTTGCGTGGTCCCGATCGACGCATGGCCGAGTAATTCCTGCACCGATCTGAGATCGGCGCCTGCGTCGAGCAGGTGGGTAGCGAACGAATGGCGCAACGCGTGAACGTGCAGCTGGGTTCCCCGGGCGAGGGTGGCGAACAGGCGTTTCATGGAGAGCTGAACGCCGCGCGGCGTAATTCTCTTCCCCCGCTGATTCACAAACACCGGCCGGTTTCCCGATGTACCAGCGAGCAGCCGGTCGCGCAGGCGCAGGTACTGGCGGAGCGCTTTGATCGCGGGGGACCCAATCGGCACGATGCGCTCCTTCTTGCCCTTCCCACGCACCTTCACCTGGTCTGACACGAGATCTACGTCCGGATCGTTGAGCCCGGCGAGCTCCGACAACCGCATCCCGCTCGAGTAGAACAACTCCAGCATCGCGAGATCGCGCGCCTCGCGGATGCCGCCCGCCGCGGCGCGCGAATCCGCCTCGACGAACAGCATCTCCATTTCGGCGCGGTCCAGGTAGGCGGGGAGGGTCCGCTCGAGCTTCGGCGTGCGCGCGGCACGCGCCGGATTCACCTCGAGGCCGCGCGTGGCGTTCAGGAAGCGGTAGAACGTCCGGAGCGCGGAGAGCGCGCGCGCAACAGAGCGCTTGGCCAAGCCACGCCGCTGCTCCGAGGCCAGGAAACCGCGGACGGCAAGCCGGTCGACACCAGCCCACTTCCAGGGGCCGCCGTAGTAGTTCTGGCAAAAGGCCGCAAACGCCTCGAGGTCGCGCGCGTAGGCTTTGACCGTGTGAGGCGAGTCGTTGCGCTCTTTTTCGAGGAACGTGACGAACTCGGAGATCTCTTTCATGTGCTCGTTTTTCACACCCTTAAGGGTGTGCTCGGCGAATCACTGCCCTGAAGGGCATCGACGAACTTCGCCATTTCAGCGAGCGCACGCGCCGCTAGCGCTTCTTTCTTTTTGAACTTGTCCCGCGGCGGGTCGGCGAGCGGCTCCATCAGGCCGAAGTTCGCGTTCATCGGCTGAAAGCGCTTCGCGTCAGTCTCGCGCAGATAGCGATACAACGCCCCCAGCATCGTCGTGGGAGGGGGAATGAGCGGCGCGTCTCCCGCGAGCAGGCGCGCAAGGTTGATCCCCGCCATCAGGCCCGTCGCCGCAGACTCGGTGTAGCCCTCGACGCCCGTGAGCTGCCCGGCGAATAAGAGCAGCGGGTCGTCCTTGGCTGATAGATGTTGGCTGAGTGCTGCGGGCGCATTCAGATAGGTGTTGCGGTGGATGCTTCCGAACCGCAGGAATTCGGCCTGCTCCAGCCCCGGAATCGTGCGGAAGATCCGCTGCTGGGCACCGGTTTTCAGGCGGGTCTGGAAGCCCACCAGGTTCCACATCTGCGCGGCGCGATCTTCCTGCCGCAGCTGCACCACTGCGTACGGCTCACGGCCGGTCTTCGGATCGACCAACCCGACCGGCTTCATGGGCCCAAACCGCAGCGTCTCGATGCCCCTCCCTGCCATCTCCT
>Ga0070680_100003044_pt1 | contig 12443 bp, 8 predicted proteins | sample KBSC73BmetaG_FD_64672 | JGI IMG/M metagenome (GOLD analysis project Ga0070680, IMG submission 64672) | Corn rhizosphere microbial communities from Kellogg Biological Station, Michigan, USA - KBS C7-3B metaG | ecosystem: Host-associated > Plants > Roots > Rhizosphere | place: USA: Michigan...
GGTGGACGACGAGGTGGTCTCGCGCGATCCGTTCGCGTGGCGCGCGACGCAAGCGCCAGCGCGCCACGCGCCGTCCGCCGCGCAGACGGCTGCCATCGATGCGCTGACGCACGGCGCCGGCGGCGACGTCTTCCTGCTGCATGGTGTCACTGGGAGCGGCAAGACACTCGTGTACATCGAGCTGCTTCGTCGCATGGTACTCGAGGAGGGACGCAGCGCGATCGTGCTCGTGCCGGAGATCGCGCTCACGCCGCAGACGGTCGACCGGTTCCGAGCGGTATTCGGCGACAAGATCGCCGTGCTGCACAGCGCGTTGAGTGACGGCGAGCGGTACGACGAATGGCTCGCGTTGCGCAACGGCTCGAAGCGCATCGCCGTCGGTGCGCGGTCGGCGATCTTCGCGCCGCTCTCGGACGTTGGCGCGATCGTGATCGACGAGGAGCACGAGTCGAGCTACAAGCAGGGCGAAGCACCCCGGTATCACGCGCGCGAAGTCGCGATCGTCAGAGCGCGCCGTGAAAAGGCCGTCGTGGTGCTCGGAAGCGCGACGCCGAGCGTGGAGAGCTGGACCAATGCGAAGACTGAAAAGTATCGGCTGCTCGAGTTGCCGGAGCGCGTGGGGCAGGCGACGCTGCCGAAGGTCGAGGTGATCGATCGTCGAGATGCGAAACTCAAATTCGCGAACGAGCGCGACTCGACGGACTGGCTGCGCCTCGTCATCAGCGAGGAGCTCGAATCGGCCCTTTCGGATCGTCTGCGCAAGCAGGAGCAGAGCATCCTGCTATTGAATCGCCGCGGTTACGCGGCATTCGTGCAGTGCGCGTCGTGCGGCGACGTCGCCACCTGTCCCAACTGCTCGATCAGCCTCACGTATCATCGCACGCCCGAGCGGTTGGTCTGTCACTACTGCCAGCATGCGGAGCCGGTGCGGACCGCCTGTCCGCGATGCAAAGGCCTCGTGCTGCGCGAGCGCGGACTCGGCACGCAGCAGGTCGAGCGGTTGCTCGCGGATCGCTTCACGAGCGCGCGCATCGCGCGCATGGACGTCGACACGACGAGCGGCAAGTGGGCGCACGCATCGATCCTCGACCGCGTCGCGAGCGGCGAGATCGACATCCTGCTCGGCACGCAGATGATCGCGAAGGGTTTAGACTTTCCGAATGTGACGCTCGTCGGCGTGATCGACGCGGACGTCGGCATCAACCTGCCCGATTTCCGCGCGTCAGAACGGTGCTTTCAGCTCCTGGCGCAGGTCGCTGGGCGGGCGGGCCGAGGGCCAAAGGGCGGACGCGTGTTGATTCAGACCCGGGTGCCGGATCATCACGCTGTGCGCTGCGCGGTGACGCACGACTATCACGCGTTCGTGCGCCAGGAAATCGACGGCCGCGTGACGCCGCCGTATCCGCCCAACGTGCGTCTCGCGAACGTCGTCTTCAGCGGCACGACCGAGGCCGCGACGGCGAATCTCGCGTCGCGCGCGGCGACGTGGCTGCATGCGCTGCTGCGCAAGCGCCCGATGCGCGGCGTGAGCATCATCGGACCGGCGCCGTGTCCCGTCGAGCGCATCAAGAATCGTTGGCGCTGGCATCTCCTCGTGAAATCGGAGCACCCCGCGGATCTGACACGGCTCGGCCGATACTTCGTGGAGCGGTTCCCGGTGCCGAAGGAAGCGTCGCTGCGAGTGACGCTCGATCGCGATCCCGTGGCGTTGCTCTAGCGGCGCCGCGAGACGACGTGCGCGTTACGGATTGACGGCCTGCGGAGTCTGTCGCGGCCGGGCTCGATATTCACTCGCCCTGAACTGGCTCCGGTTTTGCCTTTTTGTGGTTGGCGGGACGTTGGGCGCATGAGGCAGACGCGATGCAGCAGGAGTCAGAAATTCGGCGATGGTTGGGATGGTCAGCGGTGGGCGGAAGCGCGGCGCTCGCGGCGGCTGGCTCTCTTCTCTTCATCGTGACGCTCGCGCTCGCGTGTCGTGACGCGATCTCGGATTCACCGTCGGACGAGCGGCGCACGGCCTCAGCGGGTCGTCGATCCGTGATGACGCTCGCGAGCGCGGATTCGGCGAGCACCCTCGTCCGCGCCATGGTCGCCGCCCGAACCATTCCAGGCGCCGCCGTCGCGATCGGTACCGGATCGCGCGTTCTGGAGCTGGCAGGCTATGGTCGCGTGGGCTGGAAGCCGACCGCTGACCGGGTCTCGGCCGATTCCACTGTCTATGATCTTGCGTCGCTCACGAAGGCCGTTGCGACGACCACCGCGGTGCTCCTGCTCGCGCAGGATGGAAAGATTCATCTCGATGATCCCGTCCAGCGGACACTGCCCGAATTCAAGGGGAAATGGAAAGACAGCGTGACGTGGTTGAATCTGCTCACGCACACCTCCGGTCTGCCCGCCGGCACGCACATCCGTGGCAAGACCGAGGCGCAACGCCTGCGCCTGGTCCTCGAGACGCCGCTGCGTGCCCGGCCCGGCACCTATGTCCAGTATTCTGATTTGAGTTTCGTAACGCTCTGGGCCGCGGCGCAGCGCGCGGCCGGGGAGCCGCTGCCGAATTTCCTCGAGCGGCGCGTGTGGGGTCCCCTCGGCATGACGTCCACGTCGTTCTGGCCGGGTCTTGACTGCAACGACTGCGCGCCGACGGAGCTGCTCAAATCAGGCGAACCTTATCGCGGCAAGCCGTCGGACCCGATCGCCCACGCGCTCGGCATGCCGACAGGAAATGCCGGCCTCTTCTCGACGGCACGGGATCTGTCACGCTTCGCGCAGATGATCGTGAACGACGGTGAGCTGGACGGCCACCGCATCCTCCAGCCCGACCTCGTGAAGATGCTGTTTCGCCAGGTGCCGCACGCGGGTCATCGGACCCTGGGTTGGGAGGCCTTCTGCCCGAACGAGCATCTCACACAGGACCAGCCCTGCGCGCACCCGGTCGCCTACGGGCATACCGGGTGGACCGGAACGTCGCTCTGGATCGATCCCGTCCACACGGTGTGGGTCGTCATCCTGTCGAACCGCTCGTTCAACGTGAAACACCCGCAACAACTCGACGGGCTCCGCGCCGACGTCTTCGACCGGGCGCTCGATCGGGCCGACACAACGCATTGATTGAGACGCGGCTTGCGCCGCCGCTCGCTGCCACAAGCCCGCGCGGGCTTGGCGCTCTCCGTGGTACCGGTGAAATTCCACTCCGTGACGACATTCAATCCGCCCGACTTCTCCGATCCGAAGTTCGCCGGCTTTCCCGACGCGCGCTTCGAGCCCGCGCCCGCGGACGGCGTGCTCCCCGAGGGCTTCTTCTCGACGACGAATCTGCCGACGTTCGTGCGCGTGAACGGCAGGTGGGTCGCGCCGCGAGAGCCGCGCATGGACTCGGGACTGATCATGGACGCGAACGGCGTGCTCTGGGTGCGCGAGGGGCGGCGTCTTCTGAAAGGCGATCTCGTTGCCGTCGGTGACAAGGAAGACGGTACGCAGGGCATCTACGTCCAGACGCAGTTGACGCCGGCAGGCGCGCACGACGATGCGTTCGCGTTCATGTCGAGCGAGGTGTCGCGCGAGAAGCCGATCGACTACGGCCACATGGCGCGGCTGCTGCTCGAGGAGCGTGAGCGCGGCGGCTATCCGGTATGGGTCACCGGGCCTGCGCTCGTGCACTCGCGCGCCCGCACGGACATGAGCTGGTTCATTCAGAACGGCTTCGTCGGCGCGCTGCTCGCGGGCAACGCCGTCGCCGTGCACGACATCGAGGTATCGATCTACGGCACCACGCTCGGGATGACCAACACGGGCGAGATCACCCAGGGTGGCCACGGGCTCCACATGCGGGCGATCAATCGTGTACGCGCGGCGGGTTCGATCGCCAAGGCAGTGGAGCAGGGCATCATCACCGACGGCATCATGTACTCGTGCGTGAAGCACAATGTGCCGTTCGTGCTCACGGGCTCCATCCGCGATGACGGACCGCTGCCCGATGTCATCACCGACTCCGTCGTGGGCCAGGATGCGATGCGCGCGCACGCCATCAAGGCGACGTTCGCGATCATGATCGCGACGGCGCTGCATGCGATCGCGACCGGCAACATGCTCCCGGCGTTCGTCGACAACGGCGACGGCACGATGCGCGAGCTGCCCACCATCTGTGTCGACTCATCGGAGTTCGTGGTGAGCAAGCTGAAGGATCGCGGAACGCATCAGGCGTTCGGCGTCGTCACGAACGCGCAGGACTTCATGCATATCCTGCGGCTCTACGTCGAGCGCGAGATCGAATCGCGCACGGCGGCCACGTCCACCACGGCAGCCGGCGCGCGATGATTCTCAGCGAGACGCAGGAGCGATTCGTCAAGGCGATCGCAGCGCAGGTGTCGCTGGAGCAGATCGCCGAGATTCACTTCTTCCAGCCGATTCGTCAGGGCGGGGCGGAGAGCGGCGTGGCGGTGATCGCAACGCGGCCGGAACGTAGCGATCCTGCGCCGAGCCCCGCGGGCCAGCCCGAGGCTCCTCTCGATGGTCACTCGGGCAGTCATCTCGAGGCTTCCGTCGCCAGTCATCCTGGGCCAAGCGAAGGATCCACCACGCCTCCCCCGACCGACGACCGCGCGGCGCAGATCTCAGCCGAACAGGCCGGCGACGCCGTCGCCGAATCCGTCGACGTATCAGAACCACAATTAGTAAACGCCGATACTGAAACACTCGTCGACGACACCTCGCCCGCGACATCCGGCGAGGTCGTCGAGCTTTCCCAGGCCGAGTTGGACCTTCCCGTCAATGTCGAGTCCGGCGAGCTGCCTCCGCCCGAGCCCGAAGTGTCGCCTGTAAGGTCGGCGCCCCCGTCGAACGAGCGCTACGTCATCTACACCGCGCGCTACCGGCTCACCCTCAAGGGGCCCGATCGCGGGAAATGGGAAACGAACGTCGTCGCGGAAGCAGACGCGCCGCTGCTCACGGTCGACGCCGTCGTTCGCGGCGTTCAGCGCCGCTCCGGCGATGTCGAGGATCCCATCCGACTCACCGGTGAGGAGCTGATCTCCCTCACTCGGCGCACACAGCACCCAGCGGCGTAGCGCCGCCTGTTCGTTCGGCGCCACCTGTGTACTGTGATGAGCGTTTCGCCATGAAACGCTCTCGTCGAGCGCCGCAGATGCCAGCAAATTCCTGACATCCAGCACTCGCTCGTCACGAAACCTTTCAAGCGCGCGAGCGGTACAGTGGACCGCGAGATGCAGTGCGCGTCTCGAATGTTCGATCTCTCCCATCCTGGAGCCTCCATGCGATTGCGCCCTTTGGTCGTCGCCGCGGGACTCGTCGTGCCAGGAGCCGCCTTTGCGCAGGCGGCCGATTCGCTCAACCTGCAAGGCCGTTCGGTCATCGTGCTCGGCATCGGCCTCACCGGCTCGCGCGAGGCGACGGCATCGGCAACCGGAGTGACGACGCACGCGGACGGCGACGTCGGCTCGATTGGCTTCCGGCATTTCGTCACCCCGCGGGCTGCCGTCGAGATTACCGCAGCCTTCTCGAGTGCGAGCGCAACGACCGTCGCCGGCCGGCTCGAAGCGAATGCGGTCACGCCAATTCTGTTCGGTCTGCGCGTCGCGCCGCGTGCGCTCGCCCTCGGGCCGTCGCTGCGGCCCTTCGTGTCAGCGGCGGCCGGGCCGTTTGTGCACAGCATGGCGGCCGCATTCGCCGCCAGCGCTAGCGATCAGTTGGAGACCGCTCCAGGCGCGCGCGTCGCCGCCGGCGCGGACTGGCTCATTGGACGTCACTTCGAGCTGGGTGTCGCCGGAAGCTACGACGCAGTCGGTACCTTCGATCATCCGGACGCAACCACGAGAGGCGCGAGTGGATTCGGGATGACGCTGGCGTTCGGCGTTGCGTGGGGAGGACGATAGCGAGCGAATCGCCGTCGAGCAGCGCCACCGCGCCGCACCACCGCGCCGCACCACCGCGCCGCACCACCGCGCCGCACCACCGCGCCACCGCGCCGCCGCACCTCGATCAGGGAACACGAACGTACGTGACCGGCGCGGTCGTGCTGCGCGCCGTGCCCACGATGGTGTCGCCGTGGATCTCTCCGGTGATCACGTCCACGGTATCACCCGACGCCTGCCCCTGGAGCAGCGCGATGGTGATCGAGCTCCCGAGCAGGGTGCCGAGAAACGCATCGGTTCGCGAGCTGTTGGTCACCGTATAGCGACCGGTGAGCGCGGCGGGCAGGTCGACACGCGCCGCCGGCGACTCGATGTACAACACGAGCTGCGACGCGAGCGGGGACGGCGCTCCCGCGAACGTCGGCACGGAGACGTAACGTCCCTCCGGCGGCGTCTGGTCGGCGGTCACCGTGAATGTGCCCGACGAGATGGTGACCAACGACCCGAACAATCCGATCCCGCCCACCACGCGGTTGATGATCCCGCTGCCCGTGAACGGGTCGTTGCCAGTTCTGTAATAGTCGTAGAAGTTGGAATCGACCGCCGCGATCAGAATGTCCTGTCGAAAGCCAGGCAGAAAGACGTGCCTGAGATCCTGCGAGAAGAGATTCCTCAACTGGCCGGTGAACTGGAAGCGCGTGCTGTCCGTGAACGCGAGAAACGGTGAGAATGGCGTCTCGACCCGCACGAAATACGACGACGCTCCCGGGACGGCCTGCCACTGCGGAACCGAGACGTCGCGATCGACGTTGAACGTTCGCGTCAGTCCGCCGGTCGACCGAAACGCCGGCTTCGGAATTCGCGTCGAGGCCGTGAGCTCTTCGCCCTGCGCCGTGCGTACATGCAGCCGATAGAGCCCGCCAAGGACGAGCGACGGCCCCGGAATCTGCACGCGATAGACACCGAGACCCTGGTGCGATGAGTTGGTGGTTGCGTCCTCCACACCGCGACTGGTCCTGCCGCTCGGATCGATGATCTCCACGGTCGCGCCCGAGATCGGAATGCCTCCGTCGCTCACGATGGGATCGGTCCCACGATTCGCGCCGGTATCCGGGATCGTGATCGACCCGGTGAGCGTGCGCTCGAGCAAGATGATCTGCGACGCGGCGCTCGGATTCAGCACGGCGTGCACGACGACGCCTGGCGTCGTCGCTGGCACGTTCACGGTCCCGATGTCGCACGAGGCGATCGTCGCCACCATCCCGAGCATGGCGGCGAGCACCGCTCCTCGCCGCACGGGATCAGAATTGAATCGTGACACCGGCGGAGGGGAGAATGGGAAACTGCGAGATCGCCTGTCGCGTCGGTGGAGCTTTGGTGTAGTCGAAGACGTAGATGAACACGTTCTTCGCGTCGTACGCGTTCACGAGGCTCAGATACGGCGAGATGGTCGCCCCGCGCCAGCGATAGTGCCGGGTGACGTCGAGATCCAATCGCTGCGTCGTCGGCAGACGCGCCCCGTTGCGCGGGCCGCCGATGAACTCCGTGATCGAGCCGCTGCCGCGCGTCCCATAGTCATTCAGCGCGGGATCGTAGACGCGGCGGATGATCTCACCTACGATGTTCGTGTAGGGCGTGCCTGTCGCGTACCCGAACCGAACGCCGAGCAGATACTTCGAGAACCGCCAGGTGCCGACGAGGTTGACGTCGTGGCGGCGATCGTGGCCGGGAAAATAGCGAACGCCATTCTCGTCGCGTGCGGCCACCGCGTACGTGTACGAGAGCCAGCCGCTGAATCTCCCGCTCTCGAGCTGGCGCAGGAGCACGTCCACGCCATACGAGTCGCCATTCACGTCGAAGAACTCGTCCCCTCGGCGACGCGGATCGTCCTGGGGATTCGATTCGGTCAGGTGATCATACTTTTTATAAAAGCCCTCGATGCGGCCATAACGAGACCGCCCGAACCAGCGCTCAGTGCCGAGAATGTATTGCCACGCGGTCGAGACGGGTGTCGTCGAATCGCTCGCGACCCAGAAGTCGAAGAGACGAACTGGAATGTCCTCACGCGCGAGCGAATGCGTCCACTGCGAGAATCGGCCGGCCGCTGCCGTGAACGCGAGATCCGGCGTGGCGAAGAACTTCGCCGAGAGCCGCGGCGAGACACCCAACCACCGCGTGCCCGTCACGGTCTCGGCGCGCAGGCCGCCGTCGAGCATCCACCTGGCCGACGCACGCCACAGGTCGTCGAAATACACGGCGCCGGACGTCGGCGCTTGCTGCAACGCGAATAGTTGATCGTCGGCCTGCGTCGACTTTGCATCATACGCGATGCCATATGACGCGACGTCGTAGCCGAACGATCGTTCGTGCGCATCCGTGTACGAGGTGAGGCTGCCGGCCACGCGCCGGTCCGAGACGCGATTGAACAAGCGCAACGAGCCGTCGCCGACGTCGAGCGTGGTCGTGAACGTCGAGACGGACGCGCGTTGCTCGAGCGTGGCGCTGTCGCCGAGAAAGAACGATCCAAGGACGTTGCGATCGCGATCACCGCGCGCGATGGTGTGCGCCAGCGATCCGCCGATGACGCGATTGCCCCACGAGAAGAGGAACGCGCCGCCGCCGGCGTTCGCATTCGTCGAATCACCGAACTCCGCGATATTCGCGTTCAGGACATCCGCGCCGTCGTACATCGTGAACGCGAGCTTCGTCTTTGGCGTGAGCGCGTAGGTGACGTGCGCCTGTTCGTCGCGAAAGTGATAGGGAAGGCTCTGATCGCTGATGAGGCTCACGAACTTGTCGGCGTACGTGCGCCGGCCCGCGATCATCCAGCTTCCTCTGCCCTGCGCGAACGCTCCGCCGAGCTCACCGGTGCTCGCGAGCAGTGAGACCTCCTCCGTGCCGTGCAGTCCGGAGCGCACTTCCTCGGATGAATGCACGTCCAGCACGCTCGAGAGCCGTCCGCCATACCGCGCCGGAAAACCGCCCGTCATCAGCGTGATGTCACGCACCGTGGGATCGATGAACGTGCTGAACAACCCGCCGAGGTGAAACGGGTTGTAGATCGGAAAGCCATCGATGAGAATGAGATTCTGATCGGACTCGCCGCCGCGAACATTCAACCCGGTCGAGAAGTCATTGCGCGCTTCGACGCCTGGCAGCAGTTGCACGACGCGCATGATGTCGGGCTCGCCGAATTTCGGCACGCCCTCCGCCGCACGTGCAGTGATCTGCACCGTTCCGACGCTCGGCCGCGTCTCGAACGCGTCGCGCTCGATCGTGTGGGCTTCGGTCTTCACCGCGCCGAGGACCGTTACCTCCGGCGTCAATCGAAATTCGACGCGGGTGGTGTCGCCCGCTCGGACGACGATCGCACGGTCGATCACGTGATAGCCGATCAGCCGCGCGCGAAGCGTGACGCTGCCAACTGGAACGCCGCCGATCACGAACGCGCCCGTGCTGTCGGCGATTGCGCCGCGATTCGTCCCGACGATGGCGACGGCTGCACCGACGCGCGGCTCGGCGGTCGCCGAGTCGAGCACGCGACCAGCAACGATGCCGGTCGGCGTCTGCGCATCGAGCGCGAACGGCGGAATCGCGAACAGGAGCGCCGCCGCCAGCAGTCGTCCACCATCCATCGCCCACCGCCCATCGCCCCTGAGGGTCTTCACGTGTATCGCGTCATGACGACAGCGTGAATGTCTCGAGCATCCTCGATGCGTGCGCGCTGAAGCCCGAGATGTTCGGGGCCGATGATGAACGGGTGGAGCTGATTGCCGCCTGCCGCGCCGTGCGCGCCGATCTGGTCGTCGAACGAGACGATCTCGTAGCCGTCATAGGCGCCGAAGAGCACGATGTCGCCGGCGTTCGACTGTGACACGAGATGCTCGACGGCGCGAACCGTCAGCTCGCCGGTGCCGTACGGCTCGAGTGGATTGTCGCCATCGAGAACCTCGAGACGTCCGTCGACGATGATGGCGCGCCCGGTAATACTCTCCAGATGTACGGAAGGTCCGTTGCGCGTTCCCAGCAAACCGACACCGGCATGGTGCAGCAGCTCGAGATAGAGCTGCGCCCGGCGCGGGTCGCGCGCGATGTCGGTGAGGTCGAGCGGACGCGGGTCGTCGGCAAAGTAGAGCAGCGCGAGCGACGAGCTGTACGTCACCACGACTTCGTGGTCTTCCTCGACGCGGTACTTCTCGGGAAAGATCAGCTCGCGAATGCCGTACTTCCTCCGCAGCCAGTCGCGGAATCTCCCGAGCGCCGAACGAATTCCGCGTCGTGATTCCGGCGTCACCTGTGCCACGGCTTCGATGACCTGCGCGCCCATGTCCGCGTACTCCGACGTCTCCGAGAAGCTCACCGCCGCCGTGAGCGGAACGTCGCCGCGGCGCGCGGCGTCACCCTCGAGAATACGCTCGACCGTGCGGCCAAGCGTTTCGCCGTACCGAACGCGGTAGCTCGCCGCCGGCGCCATGCCGTGATCCGACAGCAGGACGATGTCGTACTGACGTCCGCCGAGGCTTTCGATCATCCGGCGAATCTCGCGGATGCGTGCGTCGGTGCGGCGAAGATCGCGCAATGCCTGGAAGCTCGACGGCCCGAAATGATGCCCGAGCTCGTCGTACTGCATGAACGTGCTGTAGATGACCGGAACGCCCAGATACACGTCGAGCAGAATGGCCATCGTCTGAAGCTCACGCACCACCACGTTGCTGAGAATTCGGACGATCGGAAAGATTCCTTCACTGTGCGTGCGTTTGCGCGCGAGCTCGCCGACCGCGCGCTCGTATTCCTCGCGCAGGTACTCGAGCACCGATTGCAGCACCATGCGCGCGAGCCGGATGGGATGCAGCAGGATGAGCAGCGCCATGCGCCATCCGCCCAGCCGCCTGAAGGCCGACATGCGCTCGCGTGTCGCGACCGTGAAGGCCACCGTCTGCGCATCGCCATCGAGCAGGTTCACATAGCTCGATCCGTCGGCGAGCGCGCCGGGCGCGTGAATGCGGTCGCGAATGTATTGCACGCCGGTCGGCGTGTTGCACGTGATGACGCGGCGCTCGGTCTTGTCGTAGAATCGAAAGGCGGGGATGCCTTCGTTCTCGCCGTAGAAGATGCCGGCCTGGCAATACGGCGTCGCCGACGGCAGCCCGCAGAACCACCGGCGCAGGGTATAGCCTTCCTCGCGCACCATCTCCGAGATGGTCGGGCAGTACCCGAGCTCGATGGCGCGGCGCAGCTCCGCGTACGGCAATGCGTCGATCTGGAGCATGACGAGTCCGCGGCGGCCGTCATTCGGTCGACGCTCACGGCGAAAGACGCGATATTTCAGGGCGAAGTACCATCGCAAGAGAGCGTTCCCACCCCGTCGCCGCCCCGTGCTGGTGTTCTCGCCGTCGCCGTTCGCCCAATCTTCCGGAGGCATCGCGCTCCCCATCGCGTTCGTGGCGGGGCTCGCGAGCTTTCTCTCGCCCTGTGTGCTGCCGCTCATCCCGAGCTACGTGACCTTCATCACGGGGATGACGCTCGACGACGTTCCGCGCGCCCGGCGCGTTGCGCTCGTGCACGCCCTGCTCTTCGTCCTCGGCTTCTCGCTCATCTTCCTCGCACTCGGCGCCTCGGCAACGCTACTCGGCCGGCTGCTGGTGGTCCATCGCGTGTGGATCAGCCGGATCGGCGGCGTGCTCGTGCTGGTGTTCGGACTCTACCTGCTCGGTGTCTTCAACCTAGGCGCTTTCGACACGGAACGCCGCATTCACTTCACCAACAAGCCGCTCGGGTATCTGGGCACCGTGCTCGTGGGGATCGCGTTCGGAGCGGGTTGGACGCCGTGCATCGGACCGGTGTTGGGCAGCATTCTCACCTACGCGGCGACGCAGGAGCAGCTCTCGCGCGGCGTGTATCTGCTCGGCGCGTACTCGCTGGGGCTCGCGGTGCCGTTCGTGCTCGCGGCGCTGGCGATCGAGCGGTTTCTGCTCGCGTTCAATGCGATCCGGTCGCACTTGCTGTGGGTGAACCGTGTCGCGGGCGCGTTGCTCGTGGTCGTGGCCGTGTTGATGCTCACGGATTACATGTCCGTGATCACGCGGGTGATGCAGGGATGGACGCCCGCGGCGTTGAAGAATTTGTTATAGCGCGACGGGGGATGGGCGATGGACGATGGGCGATGGCCCAGGCGTAAGCTGTTCTAACAGAGGGTCAGTCATGAGCCCTGTGCCACGAGCCGTGGGCCATGAGCCGTCGCCCATCCGCCATCGCCCATCGAACCGTCAGTGCTGAAGACCTTCATCTCGCTCCGCAATCGAAACTTCCGCCTGTTCTTCATCGGACAGTCGATCTCGAATACCGGCAACTGGCTCACCAACGTCGCGCTCGTGCTGCTCGTGTTGCGCATCACGTCCAGCGGCGTCGCGGTCGGCGGCGTCGCCGCCTGCCAGTACGGCCCGATCCTCTTTCTCTCGCCGTCCGGCGGCGCAATCGCGGATCGCGTCGACAAGCGACAGGCGCTGCTCGTGACGCAGCTCCTCGAGATGCTGCAATCGGTCGGGCTGGCAATCCTCGCGTTCCTGCCGCACCCAC
>Ga0070680_100003049_pt1 | contig 12438 bp, 12 predicted proteins | sample KBSC73BmetaG_FD_64672 | JGI IMG/M metagenome (GOLD analysis project Ga0070680, IMG submission 64672) | Corn rhizosphere microbial communities from Kellogg Biological Station, Michigan, USA - KBS C7-3B metaG | ecosystem: Host-associated > Plants > Roots > Rhizosphere | place: USA: Michigan...
TCTCCTGCGAACGGCCGAGGCCAACGCGCGCGAGCTCGGACCCGAGTGGCCCGGCGTGCTCGAGCGCTTCTTCCCGAACGCCGACCTCGCCTTCGGCGTCCTCGGCACGGAGCTCTGGTCGCCGTCGGGGCTCGCGTTCGGCGCCAGGGCGGTGCGCCGGCTCGGACGCGCGGGGTTCGCCGCGTTCGCGGGCGACCTTCTCCAGACGAGCCGCGACTGGCTCGAGCAGACATTCGCCTCGGAACGCGCGCACGGAGTGCTCGCGCCGTGGGTGCTGCACACCGGCCTCGGTCCCGACGCGGCGGCCTCCGGCTTCATGACGCAGGTGATCGCGGTCGCCGTGCAGGAAGGCGGCATGCCGATCCCGCGCGGCGGCGGCGCGAGGCTCGCGGAGGCGCTCGTGCGGCTGATCCGAGACAACGGCGGCACCTGCGAGACCGGCGTCGACGTCGAGCGCGTCCTCGTGCGGGGATCGCGGGCGGTCGGCGTCCGCGCAGCGGGCGGCGAGACGGTCGTCGCACAGCGCGCCGTGATCGCGAACGTCACCCCGACGCAGCTCTACGAGCGCCTGCTCGACCCGGGCGACGTGCCTGCAGCGGTGCGCGACGGCGCACGGCGGTTTCGCTACGGACGCGCCGAGATGCAGATCCACTTCGCGCTCTCCGAGCCGGCGCGGTGGGCCGGCGACGAGCGGCTGAACGGGACGGCGATCGTGCACGTGACACCCGGTCTGGACGGAGTCTCGCGCGCCGTCAACGAGGCGGAGCGCGGCCTGCTGCCGGCCGAGGCGACGATCGTCGCCGGCCAGCCGCTCACGATCGATCCGTCACGCGCACCGGACGGAAAGGGACTTCTCTGGATCCAGCTCCAGGAGCTGCCGAAGCGCGTCAGGGGCGACGCCGCGGGCGAGCTCGACGCCGGCGACGGCACGTGGACAGAGACGCTGCGCGAACGGTACGCCGATCGCATCCAGGCGCGGCTCGCACGCCACATCCCGAACCTCGAGTCGAGCGTGCTCCGGCGCGTCGTCCTCTCGCCGGCGGATCTCGAGCGGCTGAACGTGAACCTCCGCCACGGCGACCCGTACGGCGGGGCGCTGACGCTCGACCAGAACTTCCTCTGGCGCCCGTTTCCGGCGAGCCCCGGCCACGGCACGCCGGTCGAGCGCCTCTGGCACATCGGCGCGAGCACCTGGCCCGGCCCCGGCCTCGGCGGCGGCTCCGGCACGCTCGTCGCCCAGGCGCTCCTGAAGCCGCCCGTGCTCGCGCGACTCCGCGCCCGCGTCGGTCAGAAGGCAAAGATCGACCGGCCCTCGAGCTCGACCGCGTAGATGGCGTCGGCGAGCTCGAGGTGGTCGTGCAAGGCCTTCGCGGCGCGCGCCGGGTCGTGCGCCTCGCAGGCGGCGAGGAGCTCGACGTCGAGCGCCTCGTGACGGTCTTGCACCGCGCCCTTCGCGAGCAGCACGGGCCGGTAGCGCTCGCACGAGTCCCAGGCCGGGCGGATGAGCCGCAGGAGCCACGAGGAGCGCGCCGCCTCGTAGAGCGCGAAGTGAAACGACCCGTGCGCGCGCACGGCGTCGCGGACGTCGCCGCGCCGCCGCGCCTCGTCGTACGCGGTCAGATGCGCGCGCGCGGCCGCGGCCGCGGCTGGCTCGAAGAGCTCCGAGGCGCGCCGCACCGCCATGCTCTCGAGGGCGAGCCGGATCGAGAAGAGCTCGCGCAGCTCCTCGACGTCGAGGCGCATCACCTTCGCGCCGTGGTGCGGCACGTGCTCGGCGAGCCCGAGCGCCTCGAGCTGGCGCACCGCCTCCCGGATCGGCGAGATGCTCATCCCGAGCTGCCGCGCGAGGTCCTCGAGCCGCAAGGGCGTCCCGGGCGTGAGCTCGCCCATGATGATCGCCTCGCGGAGCCGCTCCAGAGCGGCTTCCGCCATCGTGCGGTGCCGGACGCCGGCGCCGGCGGGAACCTCGAGCGGGACCTCCACCGAGGCGGACCCTGAACCACACTTGATCAGATGTCAAACGCATGCGAAGATGGCGTACGGTCTGGGCGCGAGCGACTCCCACCGGCATCCTCGATTCTCGATCTCGCAGGTGAGCACGCTCGCCGCGAGCTTCGACGACGACGTGCGCACCTACGCCGAGGCCGGAGTCGACGCGATCGGGGTCTGGGAGCTGAAGCTCGGCGACGGTCCCGACGACGAGGCCCTCGAGGCGTTTCGCACGAGCGGGCTCGGCGCGGCGTCGGCGGTGCCGCTCGTGCCGTCGATCCTGCCGCTGCCGCTCCTGCCGGGGCCCGACGACCCACGCGCCCGCGTCGACGCGATCCTGCGCTCGCTCGAGCGGCTCGCGCCGTTCCGGCCCGCGGCGGTGGTCTGCCTCACCGGGCCGCACCGGGCGGGACCCGGTCCCGAGCGCGACACGGTCGTTTCCGGCCTGCGCGAGATCGGCCGCGAGGCGGAGCGCCTCGGCCTGCGCATCGCGCTCGAGCCGTTCCAGCGCGAGGGAAGCGAGAGCTGGTCGCCGATCAACTCGCTGGGCGCTGCGGCGCAGCTGATCGACGAGGCGGGCTCGCCCGCGATCGGCATCCAGTTCGACGTGTGGCATCTCTGGAACGCACCGGATCTCTTCGACGAGATCGCCGTGCACGCGCACCGCCTCGCGGGCGTGCACGTGAACGACTGGCGCGAGCCGACGCGCGGCTGGGCCGACCGGGTGCTGCCGGGCGACGGCTGCGCCGACGTGCCCGCGATCCTCGCGGCGCTCGAGCAGGCCGGCTGGGACGGCTACTGGGATCTCGAGATCTTCTCGGACAACGGCACGTTCGGAACGACGCACCCGGACTCGCTCTGGGACGTCGAACCGCGGCAGCTCGTGCGCCGTAGTCGCGAGAGCTTCTTCACCTGTTGGAACGAACGGAAAGTCGCGGCATGAGCCGGGACGAGAGAGGAGTCGAAATGACAGGAACCACGCGGGCGCGTACGGCGCTCGTCCTGGTCGCCGCCGCGGCGCTCGTGCTCGCAGCCACCGCCGCGGCACGGTCGCACGCCCGAGCGCCGATCGTGATCGGCTGGGCGTTCGACTCGAAGGGCGCGATGGCGCCGTTCGACAATCCGGCGCTCGCTGCGGCGCAGGTCCGCGTCAAGCAGATCAACGCGAAAGGAGGCGTCGGCGGCCGGAAGCTCCTGATCAAGACGTGTGACACCCAGCAGAACAAGGCGGCCGTTGCCAAGGCCTGCGCCCAGAAGCTGCTGGGTCAGGGCGCGGACGTCATGTTCACGACGTGCGACGTCGACTTCGCGGCACCGGTGGTGCAGGAGACGATCAACCGCGGCGTGCTCGCCGTCGCGCCGTGCATCGGCACCGATCAGATGGGCCCGAAGCGCTTCGGCGCCAAGGGCAAGCTCGCCTTCAGCTTCGGCAACGTCGCGCAGGACGAAGGGTCGGCGATGGCCGACTTCGCCTGGAAGAAGGGCTGGCGCACGGCCGCGATCGCGACCGACACGGTGATCGTGTACTTCAAGAACGTCACCGCGGCCTTCCAGGCCCGCTGGAAGCAGCTCGGCGGCAAGGTCGTCGACAGCGAGACGTATCAGTCGCTCGGCAGCACGAACGTGCAGAACGCGGTCAGCCGGCTGAACGGCGTCAAGGCAGACGTCGTCGTCACGTCGACGGCGGGGGCGTTCGGCGCGCTCTCGACGCTCGTCTCCGGGTTGCGGTCGCTCGGCAACGACACGCCGATCCTCAACTCGTGGGCCGGCGACGGCACGTACTGGCTGCCCAAGGACCCGAAGGTCACGAACTACTGGTTCGTCACGTTCGCGTCCGCGTTCGGAAACGACCCGAACCCGGCCGTGAACAAGCTCGCGAAGCAGGTCAAGGCGGGCACGGGCGGCTTCATCACGGGCCCGGCGGCGATCGACGGCGTCGTGACTGCGATCAAGCGGGCCGGAGGCTCGACCAAGGGAAGCGCGCTTGCGGCGCAGATGGTGAAGTTCAAGAAGGTGCCGACGCTGTCCGGGCTCGTGAGCTTCTCCGCGAAGCTGCACACGGTGTTCGGCCGGCAGTACCGCGTGATCGAGATCCAGAACAACATCCCGCGCGTCGTCGGGACGATCACCGCCAAGGTCGTCCCGCACATCTAGGGCGCGGAAGCTTGGCGGCAGCAGCTCCAGAGGTGGAACCCGAGAGGAGGCCCGGAGGAACGCTCCGGGCCTCCTCCGTCTCACGCGCCTTCGCGGGCGTCCAGGCGCTGCGCGAGGTGTCGCTCGAGCTGCGACGGCGCGAGGTCGTCGGGCTGATCGGCCCGAACGGCGCCGGGAAGTCGACGCTCGTGAACGTCCTCAGCGGCTTCGACCGTCCGACCGGCGGCTCCGTCGAGCTCGAGGGACGCGACGTCACGCGCTGGCCGGCGCACCGGCGCGGCCGCGCCGGGCTCGCGCGCACGTTCCAGCACGCGCACGCCTTTCCGGCGCTCTCGGTGCGCGAGAACGTCGAGATCGCGGCGCTCGGCGTCGGCACCGGCGGCCGCCGGGCGGCGGCGCGCGCGACCGAGCTGCTCGAGCTGCTGGCGCTGTCGCGCTACGCGGAGGCACTCGCCGGCTCGCTCGCCCACGGGGACGAGCGGCGGCTCGGCGTCGCCCGCGCGCTCGCCACGGAGCCCCGGTTCGTGCTGCTCGACGAGCCGGCCGCCGGACTGCCCGAGGCCGAGGTTCCCGACTTCGCCACGGCCGTGCGCTCGGTGCGCGACGACCACGGCGCCGGCGTCTTGCTGATCGACCACAACATGGCGCTCGTGATGGACGTCTGCGACCGCGTCGTCGTGCTCGACCAGGGCATGACGCTCGCAGAGGGGACGCCCGCCGAGATCCGTGCGAATCTCGACGTCGCGGCGGCCTACCTCGGCGAGAGCGCCGCGCGGGAGAGCGAGTGAGCGCGATGCTCGCCGTCGAAGGGCTCGAGGTGCGGTACGGCGCAGTCCGTGCCGTCCGCGGGCTATCGCTCGAGGTCGGGCGCGGCGAGCTCGTCGGGCTGATCGGCCCGAACGGCGCGGGCAAGTCGTCCACGCTGCACGCGATCATGGGCGCCGCGCCGGTGAGCGAAGGCGCGGTGCGGCTCGACGGCCGCCCGCTCGCCGGACGCCGGACGGAGGACGTCGCGCGCGCCGGCATCGCGCTCGTGCCGGAGGGCCGGCGGATCTTCGCCGAGCTGAGCGTGGAGGAGAACCTCCGCCTGGGCCTCGCCGGGCGGCGCGGCCGGGGCGCGGGTGGCTTCGAGCGCGTGTACGAGCTCTTCCCGATCGTGCACGAGTTCCGCCGGCGCAGCGCGGGTGCGCTCTCGGGCGGCCAGCAGCAGCAGCTCGCGATCGCGCGGGCGCTCGTCGCGGAGCCGGACGTGCTCCTGCTCGACGAGCCGTCGCTCGGGCTCGCGCCGCGGATCGTCGACGTGGTCTTCGAAGCGTTGACCGCGATCCGCGACGACGGCATCGCCGTGCTGCTCGTCGAGCAGCGGGCGCAGAGAACCGTCGCACTCGCCGACCGGACGTACGTGATCGCGAACGGCGAGCTTCGCCTGACGCTCGGCCCGGGCGACGCGGACGACACCGACAGGCTCGTGGCGGCGTATCTCGCGTGATCGCCGTCCTGAACGTCGACTGGCAGACGCTCGCGGACGCGCTCGCGCTCGGCGGCATCTACGCGCTGATGGCCGTCGGCATCGGTCTCGTCTTCGGCGTGCTCCGCCTCGTCAACTTCGCGTACGGCCAGCTGATCATGGCGGGCGCGTACGCACTCGCGTTCGCGTCGCAGTGGGGTCTCCCGCGGGGGGTCGGGATCCTCTTCTGCTTCGGCGTCGTCCTCGTGCTCTCGATCGCGATGGACTGGCTCGTCTTCCGGCCGCTCCGGACGCAGTCGCCCGCCGTCATGCTCGTGGCGACCTTCGCGATCGCCTTCCTCCTCCAGAGCATCGCTCTGCTCGCGTTCGGGCCGCTCGGCAAGATCGCGTCCTCGCTCGCGCCGCTGAATCGCCCCGTGACGATCTCCGGCGTCGACATCCGGAAGATCGCGATCGTCTCGATCGTCGTCGCCGCGCTGTGCCTCGTGCTCCTGCAGCTCCTGCTCACGCGCACCGCGGTCGGCTTGCAGATGCGTGCAGCCTCGATGGACTTCGGCACGGCGCGCCTCCTCGGTGTGCGTGCGAATCGCGTGATCGGTGGGGCGGTTCTCGTCTCGGGCCTCCTGGCCGCCGTCGTCGCGGTGATGCTGACCGTCCAGACGCCGCTCGTGACGCCCGACTTCGCGCTGCGCGACACGATCGTCGTGCTCGCCGGCGTCGTCCTCGGCGGCCTCAACCGTCCCGTACCGGCGACGCTCGGCGGCTTCTCGATCGGCTTCGCGAGCGGCCTCCTCGGCGGTGCGCTGCCGACGAACCAGAGCCAGTACCTGCCGACGTTCCTCTTCGCAGCGGTGATCGTGGTGCTGCTCGTGCGCCCGAACGGCCTCTTCACGCGCGGGGCCTCGGCGGAGCGCGTATGAGACGGCTCGTCCCGGCGGCGCAGCTCGCCGCGCCGCTCGTGCTCGTCGCCGTGGCCGCACTCGTCGGCACGCTCGTCTCGACCTCGAGCGAGGGCTACTTCGTCGACGCCCTCGTCAAGGTGACGATCGTCGTCGGCCTCTATGTCTTCATCGGCAACTCGGGCGTGCTCTCGTTCGGGCACATCAGCTTCGTCGCCGTCGGCGCCTGGCTCGCCGGCGTGCTCTCGGTGCCGGTGCGGGAGAAGCCCGCGATCATGCCGAACCTCGCCGGCTTCCTCCGCGACCGCACCGTCGGCAACATCCCGTCGCTCCTCCTCGCCGCCGCTGTCGGCGCTGCGTTTGCGCTCGTCGTCGGGCTCGCGCTGATGCGCCTGTCGGGTCTCGCGGCCGGCATCGCCACGTTCGCGGTGCTCGAGATCACGCACAACATGCTGCGCTTCTACGAGAAGATCGGCCCGGGTCTCAACACGTTCTCCTCCGTGCCGGAGACGACGGGGCTCTGGCAGGCGGCGATCGGCGCCTTCGTCGCGATCGGGGCCGCGTTCGCCTATCAGCGCAGCCGCTACGGCCGGCTCCTGCGCGCCACGCGCGAGGATCCCGCGGCCGCCTCGGCCGTGGGCGTCTCGGTCTACCGCCAGCGTCTCGGTGCGTTCGTCCTCTCCGGCGCGCTCGCCGGGCTCGCCGGCGGCCTGTACGTGCACCTGCTGCCGATGAACACGGAGTCGGTCTATCTCGATCTCACCTTCATCACCCTCGCGATGCTCGTCGTCGGCGGCTCCGCGAGCCTCTGGGGCGCCGTCGTCGGCGCCCTCGCGGTGAGCGCTCTCGACTCGTTCCTCGCGAACGCGGAGAACGGCGTCTCGCTGCCCGGTGGGACGCTCGACCTGCCCGCGGGCACCCGGCTCGTGGTCGTCGGAGCGCTCATGGCGCTCGTCCTCGTCGCGCGTCCGAGCGGCATCACCGGCGGCCGTGAATTCCCCACGCGATGGCTGCGACGCTGAACCGCGTCTGCGTCGCCGGCGCCGGCACGATCGGCAGCCTCCTCGCCGCGCACCTCGCGCGCGTCGCCGACGTGTGCGTGCTGACACGGCGCGAGGAGCATGCGGCCGCACTCGAGCGCGACGGCCTGCGTGTCTCCGGCCGGGCCGAATTCACCGCGCGGGTGCGCGCCTCCGACGACCCGGCCGATCTCGCAGCCGACCTCGTCATCCTCGCCTGCAAGGGCAGCGACCTCGACGCGCTCGCCGCGCGCCTGCACGGGCACTTCGCCGGCGCGACCGTGATGACGGTGCAGAACGGGCTCGGGGCGGAGGCGACCGTCGGCGCGCACGGCCCGTGGCCGCTTCTCTCCGCCGTCACGTTCATGAGCGGGACGAGGCACGGCGACACGCACGTCGAGTACATCCTCGATACCGCGACGTGGATCGGGCCGTATCGCGACACGACCCCCGCGGATGCGCGGGCCGTCGCAGACCTGATCGAGTCGGCGGGCCTGAAGGCGGAGGCGTTCGACGACCTCAGGCCCGCGCAATGGTCGAAGCTGATCTTCAACGCGACCGTGAACGCCGTCGCAGCGCTCACCGGTCTCCCGCACGACGCCCACTTCGCGGAAGGACGGCTCGGTGCGCTCGTGCACGCGCTCGTCGACGAGGGCAAGGCCGCCGCGCACGCCGCCGGCGTCGTGCTCGGCGAGGACCCCTGGGAGATGAACGTGCTCGCGACCCGACGCGGTCATGCGCACCGTCCGTCGATGCTCGAGGACGTGCAGGCGCACAGGCCGACGGAGATCGAGTCGATCACCGGCGCACTCGTACGCGAGGCCGAGCAATACGGCGTTCCCGTGCCGCTTCACACCGCGCTCTACCGGCTCGTCAAGGCCAAGGAGGCAAGCTACTCATGAGAATCGCAATCGTCGGCTGCGGCGCCGTCGGGTCTCTCTTCGCCGCGAACCTCGCGCAGCTCGACGACGTCGAGGTCTGGGCGTTCGACGCGTCGCGGCCGCACGTCGACGCGATCAACGCACACGGGCTGCGGCTGTCCGGGGCCGGCGACGTCGTCGGCCGGGTGCGGGCGACCGCCGACGCGGCCGAGCTGCCGGCGTGCGACTTCGGGATCGTTGCCACCAAGGCCATGCACACCGGCGCCGCGATCGCCGCGACGGCGCACGCGTTTGCCGGCGGATGCGTCGCGACCGTGCAGAACGGCCTCGGGAACGAGGAGACGATCGCGGCGCACGTCGAGCGCGTCATCCGCGGCACGACGTTCCCGGCCGGGAAGATCGTCGAGCCCGGCCACGTGCAATGGGACGTCAAGGGCGATACCACGCTCGGGCCGTACGGCGACACTCCGTATGAGGAGGTCGAGCGACTCGCCGAGGCCTGCACCCGTGCGGGCATGCCCACGGCGGCGGTGCAGGATGCACGCGGCCCGCAGTGGCGCAAGGTGATCTTCAACGCGTCGACGAACCCGATCGGCGCGCTCACGGGCCTGACGCACGGGCGCGTGTGCGAGCGGCCCGACCTGCGCGCGCTCGTCTCCGGGCTCGTCGACGAGGGGAAGGCCGTCGCGGCGGCGCAGGGGATCGTGCTGGACGCCGATCCCGAGGCGCTGATCGACCATGCGGCGAAGCCCGAGGTCGCCTACGACCACAAGGCCTCGATGCTCCAGGACGTCGAGGCGCGGCGGCCGACCGAGATCGACTATCTGAACGGCGGTATCGTCCGGTTCGGGCGCGAGCACGGGGTGCCGACGCCGCTGAACGATGCGATCTGGGCACTCGTGAAAGGGGTTGAGGATTCGTGGCAGCAGTGAACGAGCGGGCCGTGAGCGAGCCGAGCTACACCGGACTTCCGCAGGCGGAGATCGAGCGACGCTACCGGCTCATCCGCGAAGCGGCCGCACGTGACGGCCTCGACGCCGTGATCGTGTGCGGCAACGAGTACACGGGCTTCGAAGGCGCCGTCACGTACCTGAGCGGCTTCGTGATCGTGCATCGCTACGCGTACGTCCTGCTGCCGGTGGACGGTGAGCCGGCAATCGTCTTCCCGAGCGAGGCGCGCTATGTCGGCGAGCACGGCACGACGTGGATCGACGCGCAGGAGTTCGTCGACCGCCCCGGCGAATGGCTCGCCGACCGCGTGCGGGGCAAGCGTGTCGGCGTCTACGGCATGGACTACGTGATGACGGTGCGCGACCACTCGGCACTCGGCGGCGCCGCGGAGCTCGTCGGGTGGGACGTCGCGTTCGACCATGCGCGCATGGTCAAGTCGGAGCTCGAGCTCGCCTCGGTGCGCGACTCGGTGCGCATCAACACCGAGGGCTTCTGGATCTTCCTCGAGCACTTCGCGCCCGGGAAGACGGAGCGTGAGGTGCTGGCGCCGTGCGAGGAGTACTTCGTCTCGCAGGGTTGCGGCCGCTGGACGATGGACATGGTGCTCGACGGCCCGGGCGGCTCCGCGCGGCCCGAGTTCAAGATCGCCGGATCGCGGCGGTTCGCCGCGACCGACTGCGTGCTCCCGTCGCTCGAGGTGGCGGGGCCCGGTGGGCACTGGGTCGAGGTGTCGCGTGCGATCTGCCCCGGCGAGCCGAGCGACGACACGAAGCGGATGCTCGAGGCCTACGAGGAGTACTACGCCGCCGCGCCGGCGGCGCTGCGGGCCGGCGGCACCGCCCGCGACGCCCACCGTGCGGTCGCGAAGGGCTTCCTCGACCGCGGCTTCCACCTCGGCCACGTCACCGGCCATTCGATCGGGATGACGATGATCGAGTTCCCGAAGATCGGCGAGCACGACGAGACCGAGCTCCAGGCGGGAATGGTGCTCTCGATGCATCCGCACGCGATCTCGGCCGACGGCGAGGCGTGTCTCTACATGCAGGACACGTGGCTCGTCACGGACGGCGGCGGCGTGCCGCTCGCCGACCTGCCGATGCGGATCTTCTCCGGCGACGAGCGGTAGGGTCGAGACCGTGGCCACCGAAACGGACGAGTTCGCCCCGATCCTCGACGGGCCCGGCGGCAGCGACTACGAACGGTATCTCCGGACCGACGAGCTGCTCGCGCTGCAGAAGGGCGCCGACGAGTGGGTGCACCGCGACGAGCTGCTCTTCCAGACCGTGCATCAGTCGTCCGAGCTCTGGCTCAAGCACGCGTGGGTCGAGGTCGAGGAGGCGACGCGGCTCGTCGTCGCGGGCGACCTCGCGGCCGCGAACCGGCTGCTGCGGCGCGCCTGCCACGCGGTCAAGTACGTCGAGGGGTTTCTGGAGCACCTCGAGCAGATGTCGCCGTGGGAGTACCAGGAGGTTCGCCGCGTGCTGGGCCACGGCTCGGGCTTCGACTCACCGGGCTTCCGCCAGATCCGTCGTGTGTCGCCGCCGCTCTACGCCGCATTCGACGCCGTCTACCGCGCGCGCGGCCTCACCCTGCTCGAGGTCTACACGCGCGGCCGGGAGCACGAGGAGCTGTACCAGCTTGCGGAGCTCCTCACTGAATGGGACGAGCGCGTCGGCATCTGGCGCTTCCGGCACTTCAAGGTCGTCGCGCGGATCATCGGCGAGGACGTCGTCGGCACGCAGGGCACGCCCGTCGAGCTGCTCGCCGGCCTGATCAAGAACAAGCTGTTCCCCGAGCTCTGGCGCGTGCGCACCGAGCTGACCGAGCTGGCCAAAGAATCCGATTGATCCCGCTCGAGGAGATCCGCCGCGCCCGCGAACGGCTCGGCGACTCGGTCGTGCGCACGCCGCTCGTGCAGCTCGACGAGCGCGTGTGGCTGAAGCTCGAGAACCTCCAGCCGATCGGCTCGTTCAAGCTCCGCGGCGCGCTCTCCGCGATCCGCGCGGCGTCGGCGGACGAGCTGGCCGCGGGCGTCGTGACCGCGAGCGCGGGCAACATGGCGCAGGGTGTTGCGTGGGCTGCGCGCGAAGCAGGCGTGCGCGCGCGGATCGTCGCGCCCGAGTCTGCGCCGCGGGCGAAGCTCGACGCGGTCGAGCGGCTCGGCGGCGAGGTGATCCCGGTGTCGTACGAGGCCTGGTGGCAGGCGATGGTCGAGCGCCGCTACGAGGGCGTCGACGGGCTGTTCGTGCATCCCGTCGAGGACGAGGCGGTGATGGCCGGGAACGGCACGATCGGGCTCGAGCTCTGCGAGGAGCTCGCCGCCTTCGACACCGTGATCGTGCCGTGGGGCGGCGGCGGCCTGACGACGGGCGTCGCGAGCGCGGTGAAGGCGCTCCGCCCCGGCGTGCGCGTCGTCACCGCCGAGCCGGAGACGGCGGCGCCGCTCGCGGCCGCGCTCGCGGCGGGCGAGCCGGTCGCGATCGACTACGTGCCGTCGTTCGTCGACGGCGCCGGCGGGCGTGCGCTCCTGCCGACGATGTGGGACCGCGCACGCGCGCTCGTCGACGAGGCCGTCGCCGTGCCGCTCGCCGACGTCGAGGAGGCGATCCGAACGCTGGCGGCGCGTGCCCGCGTCGTCGCCGAGGGCGCGGGCGCGCTCGCCCTCGCCGCCGCACGAGACCGCGAGGGAACGACGGTCTGCATCGTCAGCGGCGGCAACGTGGACGCGTCCGTTCTCGCCGCGATCCTGGCAGGCCGCACTCCGTGACGAACATTTTTGAAAGACGGCACAACCCTGAGACGGGGGTACCCCCCATTGCGCGATCCGTCCGCCATGGCGTCACAATCTCGTGCGCAAGCGATGACCGGCGACCGTGGAATCCAGCGCCTCGGGGTCCCGGCGGGCGTGGCGAAGTCGTTGCGGAGCCGTACAAGGGAGTAACCCCCTTTTCTCAGGCGGCGCGGACAGCTCGGCTCTAGAGAAGCGCCGACAGCTCGGCGACGAAGCCGTCGATCTCGTCGGCCGTGTTGTAGTGGATGAAGCCGACCCGCACCGCATCCTGCGGGTACGGGAGCTT
>Ga0070680_100003051_pt1 | contig 12430 bp, 8 predicted proteins | sample KBSC73BmetaG_FD_64672 | JGI IMG/M metagenome (GOLD analysis project Ga0070680, IMG submission 64672) | Corn rhizosphere microbial communities from Kellogg Biological Station, Michigan, USA - KBS C7-3B metaG | ecosystem: Host-associated > Plants > Roots > Rhizosphere | place: USA: Michigan...
GTGACACACCGGACGCGCCCACTACGATCGTTCCGGCGGAATTGCCTGGGGACACGTGACATGCGTCGATGTCCAGGTTGCCGGCCGACACCACCACGGGAATTCCCGCGGCGCGCAGCTCACTCACGGCGGTGTCCAGCGCCGGAATCCGCGTCGCGGTGTCGGCGATGAACGACCAGTTCGCGATCGCCGGTCCTGGATGCGTCTTGTGATCTTCGATCACCCAGTGCGCGCCGTCGACGATGGCCTTGATCGTTCCACGGAGCTTCTCGCACTGTACCATCTTCACGTCGACGATCTCCGCATCGGGAGCGACGCCTAGCGTCGATCCGGCGATCGCACCAGCGACCGCCGTCCCATGCGCGTTGCAGATCTTTGGATCGTCCGGGAATCCGGTGAAGCCCACGCGCACGCGGCCGGCGAGCTCGGGATGCGTGGTCGAGACGCCGCCGTCGAAGACGTACACCGTGACGCCAGCGCCCGTACCGGGATGGCTGTACGTCTGATCGAGTGGCAGCTCGCGTTGATCGATGCGATCGAGCGCGAAGGAAACCGTGCGTGAGGAATAGATCGTCGTCGACCGGGCACTACTGGACGCGAGGCGGTAAAGACTGCTCGATTCCGAAGCGAGCGGCTGCATGGTGCTCGCCAGGCCCGGCTGCGACACGTGTGCACACCCGACGAGCGCGACCACGGCACCACTCGTTGCGGCACCAAGGAGGAAGCTGGTCAGAGTCGAGTTGCGAGAGCGCATGGGACAGCCGGTTGATGACTTCGACGAACTGCTTGCCTGCTTGCATGTTTCCCTAAGGGAATTGGCGTGCCAACCGATTGCACCGACTCACGGAAACCCGTCTTGTCGCCCTGTAGGCCAACCTGGTATGGAGGATGCTTTATCAACGCTCGGTTGCGGGGTGGTGGTGGGGTGGCGAAGTGATCCGAGCGTGACCCACGAGGGAATAGCAAACGGCGGAGCATCTGTGCTCCGCCGTTTGTTTCATCTCTGCTCATGTCGGCCGCGGTTTCATTGGTTTCTTTGCGCCGATTTCACTATCTCGTCATGGTGCACGGCCGCATTTTCCTTCACGACGAATCGTCCCGCGCCGGAGCGTCACTTCGGGTTCGACGGACCGCCCGGCGAACCACCATGAACTCCCCCGCCGCCGTACTGGCTCTGATGCTCGTCATGGTGCTCGCCGGGAGGGATTCCGCGCCGCGCTTCCTGTCCCGCCTCCGTGTGACTCCGCTCGCGACTCGGAGTGTCTTCAACATCGGGACGTTGTGCAGCGTGGCCCGCACGATCCTCGGGCCGGTCCTTGTCCGTTGCCATGCTGTTCCTCGAGAGATGAGTCCATGCTGATGGGGGCAACTGAGATGCCACGTTCGTGGGTTCGATGGTGCAGATGCTCGGGCGAGCTACTCCTGATCGCCGTCGCGGCGTGCGCCCATCCATCAACCACCGTCACGCCCGCGCCGAGCGACCCGTCGATGACGGCACCGCGGGATCTCACGACGAACGAACAGGTGCAGCATGTGTTGTCGCGCCTCACCTTCGGCACGCGTCCCGGAGACGCCGATGCCGTGCGTCGCATCGGCGTCTCCGCGTGGATCGAGCGCCAGCTCGAACCCGCGTCGATCCCCGACACGCTCGCGGAACGCTTCCTCGCGCGAATGGAGACGCAGCGCAAACGCCCGTTCGAATTGATCGGCGACCACCCGGACCCGCAGGAGATCCAACAGCGGCTCGCTCAGGCGCGTCGTGCGGCCAGCCCGGTGGCCTTCGACGCGACGGACAGCCTCATGATGCGCCGAGCGCAGCAAGCCGCACAGCAGCTCACAGCTCAGATCCCGAGCGCGCGACTCGTGCGTGCCGTCGCCAGCGAGCGGCAACTTCAAGAAGTGCTCACGGACTTCTGGGAGAATCACTTCAGCGTCTTCCTCGGCAAGAGTCCGAATCGCTACTCGATGGTCGAATACGACCGCGACGTCATCCGCCCACACGCGCTCGGAAAGTTTCGCGAGCTGCTCGGTGCCGTGGCGAAGAGTCCGCAGATGCTCTTCTATCTCGACAACTGGCAGTCGAGCGTCGACAGCCTGCATCCGAACATCGACGAGGAGCGTATCGAGGCGAGGCGGGTAGCGAACACGAGCGATCCCGTCGCGCAGCGGTTCGCAACACTTCCGCGCCGGCGCGGACGCGGCGTCAACGAGAACTACGCCCGCGAGCTGATGGAGCTGCACACGCTCGGCGTCGAGGGCGGCTATACGCAGAAGGACGTTCAGGAGGTTGCGCGCGCGCTCACCGGCTGGACGATCGAAGCACCGAACCTCGGCGGCGGCTTCGTGTTTCGCCCCGAGCTTCACGACGCCGGTGAGAAGATCGTTCTCGGCCACATACTGCCGGCGGGCCGTGGCGTGGAGGACGGCGAGGACGTCCTCGACATTCTCGCTCGTGCGCCCGCTACCGCGCACTTCATCAGCATGAAGCTCGCCCGTCATTTCGTCTCGGACGATCCGCCGCCGGCGCTCGTGGACCGCTGCGCATCAGAGTTCTCGAAAACCGATGGCGATATTCGGTCGACGGTCCGCTGCATCGTCGAATCGCCGGAGTTCTTCAGTCGTTCGGCATTTCGCGCCAAGGTGAAGACGCCGTTCGAGCTCGTCGCGAGCACGCTTCGCGCGCTCGGTGCGCAGCCCGATACGACGCCGAGGTCTGCACAGGTCGTGGGTCAGTTGGGGCAGCCCATCTTCGGTCGGCTGACGCCGGATGGCTGGCCCGATCGCGGCGATGCGTGGATGAACAGCGGCGCGATTCTGAATCGAATCAACTTCGGGCTGCGCGTCGCCGCCGGTCAGCTTCCCGGTGTGCGCCTCGCGGCCTGGCCTGAAGCTGCGCATCTGCGCGCGCTTCCTCCACAACAACAAGTGGACGGCGTGATCGACGCGTTGCTCGGTGGCTCGGTGTCGCCGGAGACACGAGAGGTACTCGCGAGCGGTGAGAATCCGATGGTCGCGGCCGCGCCGAATCGGCCGGCGGCGCCGCAACTGACTGGCCTCGCGGCAATCGTCGGCCTCGCGCTGGGATCACCGGAGTTCCAGCATCGGTAGGTGAGGGCTCGGTGGTCGGTTCAGAGAATTGCCTTCAAAGAATTCCGGGCAGCCATTGCGGCGGAGCGCAGCCACGGGGCGCCGCATGAGACATCCCGAGCGGTCGTTCATTCAAATCATCCCGGCTCGTCGCGAGACCGCTCTGAAGCCGCGAACGGAGCAAGTCCGTGGAGTCCGTCGACGTGTCCGTGCAGTCGTCCGTGTGCGGACGCTGTTCCAATGTTCGCGCATTTTTTCGGCCTTATCGTCACGACGTGTGCAAGTTCGAGCCGCACGCGCGTCTCCCTGACGAACCTCGTCTGGAGACATCATGCGGCTCGTCGCTCGCGCGGCGGTGCAGGCGCTCGTCGCGCTCGTTTCAATGTCGTCCGTGTCCGTCGCTCCGCTGTTTGCACAGGGCTGGATCGTCCCCCGTCCCTGTGTCTTCGGCCCGAATCCACGCGGTCCATGGCCCGACCGGCCAGCCGTCGCCTGCAACGCGACGATCGAGCGCACGCGAAGCGATGTGCGCGTGCAGATGGTCGACCGTGTGCTCCGCTACGAAGTGGAAGAGCGATTCGTCAATCGCGGCGCGACGCTCGGCGAAGCGGACTATCTGTTTCCACTGCCCGCGGGCGCCGCGTTTCAGGGACTCGAGCTCTCGATCGACGGCGAGCTCGTCTCGGGCGAGACGATGAACGCCGACAGCGCACGGACCATCTATGAGCGCATCGTGCGCGCGCAACGCGATCCCGCGCTGGTGGAGTGGATGGGGCACGGACTCCTGCGTGCGCGCATCTTTCCACTCAACCCCGGCGAAGAGAAGCGCGTCGTCGTGCGCTTTCAGAGCGTCGCGCAACGCGAGGGAGACGCGCTCCGAGTGGACTACTTCCGCGACGCTGCGCAGGGCATGACGACGGTACAAGACCGCGGAACAACGTCGTTCACGCTCGAGTATCCTGCCTCGAGCGACTTCGGCGCGCCGTATTCGCCGACGCACGCGATCGATGTCAGCGATCGTGACGGACATCGTCAGGTGAACGTTCGCGGCGACGCCCGCGATCTGACATTGCTCATTCCGGTTCGACGGTCCGCGTCGGCGTCGATCAGCATGCTGCCGTACTCCCCAGGAAACGAGGACGGGTTCGCGCTCGTGACCGTCACGCCGCCGCACGTGGATCGAACCGAGACGATGCCGCGTGACGTCACCCTCGTGCTCGACGTGTCGGGGTCGATGCAGGGGCACAAGCTGGAGCAGGCGCGCGCCGCCGGCCGACAACTGCTCACCACGCTTCGCCCCGGCGATCGCTTCCGTCTCATCGATTTTTCGAGTGACGTTCGCGCGTTCCGCGACGACTTCGTGCAGGCGACGAGTGACAACATCCGAGACGCGACGCGCTATCTCGACGCGCTCGAGGCCGTGGGCGGAACGAACATCGAAGGCGCGTTGCGCGAAGCCGTTCGTCCACCGGTCGCCGCGGGTCGCCTGCCGCTCGTACTCTTCATTACGGACGGCGAGCCGACGATCGGCATGCAGCAGCCCGACCAGCTCGCCCGCCTTGCCGCGTCGCACGCCGGAGCGGCCGAGGCTCAGCGACGGATCTTCACCTTCGGGCTGGGGTCGGATGTGAATGTGAGTCTTCTCGAGCAGCTCGCGCTCGAGGGTCGTGCAACGTCGCAGTTCGTGCGGCCCGATGAATCCGTCGAGCGGATGGTCGGCATCGTCGCCGGCCGTCTGGTCGATCCGGTTCTGACCGACGTGCGTGTCCACGCCGAAGGCGGCGTCACGCTGTCGCGCATACTGCCGGCGCAGCCCGCGGACGTGTTCGCGGACCGCGACCTCGTGCTGCTCGCGCGCTACTCTGGCCACGGATCCGCTAACATCGTGGTGGAGGGCAATCGCCGCGGGACGCCGGTGCGCTTCAGCACCACGGTCGACTTTCCGGACCGCGAACGAAACAATCCCTTTGTCGGCCGGCTGTGGGCGACGCAGCGCGTCGGGTTCCTGTCGGCGGAGAAACATCGCAACGGCGGATCGCGTGAGGTCGACGACGAGATCCGCGCGCTTGGCGAACGCTTCGGCATTCCGACGGAGCTCACGTCGTACCTGGTGATGGAGCCCAGATTGGCGATGAACGCCGGTGGCGTACGGCTCGGTCAGATCGTGACGACCGGTGCGCCCGCGCCGGCTATGCGAGATATGAGATTCGAATCTGCGAAAGCCGCCTCAGCGCAGCGAGCGGCGAGCTCGCTGGCGACGGCCGATTCGATCTCCGCGGCAGCGGTGGCGGCCGCGAGCCCGCGTTCAGCGGCATCGAGTCGCGCGCGGATGGTCGACGGCCATCCATTCAAGCTCCGCGACGGCGTCTGGACAGATGCGCGATTCGACTCCACGATCTCCGTGACCCGAGTCGTCGCATATTCCAAGGCGTACTTCGATCTCCTTCGTGCGCTGCCCGAGATCCGCGCCCCATTCGCGCTCGGCAATCGCGTGATCGTCGTCGGACGCAAGGGAGCGATCGCGGTCGGCGGCGACGGCGCGTCGGAGCTGACGGCTGCCGCGATCGCGGCACTGGCACGGAGCTGGTGACGAGTCATGAGGATTTTTGCATGAATGACGTCGACCGCCTGTTTCGCGAATATCACCAGCCGCTCGTGCGCTACCTCACGCGGCGGCTGGGCGATCGCGACTGGGCGGAAGAAGTCGCGCAGGAAACCTTCCTCCGCGCCGTGCGACAGGACCGGATCGTGAGCGAACGCTCATGGCTCTTCGCGGTCGCGACGAATCTCGTGCGCGACGAAGCACGCAAGGACATTCGCCGGCGCCGGCGGCTGGAAGTGCTGCGCGAGCAGGCGCGCGCCGACGAAGTCGTCGATCCCGAGCCGCTGTCGATCGAGCGCGCGCAGGAATCGGCGATGGCGCGGCGCGCGCTCGACGAGCTCACCGAACGCGACCGCGAGGCGCTGCTCATGCGAGAGGAAGGACTGGACTACGGCGAGATCGCCGAGGCGTTGGAGCTCTCGGTGGGATCCGTTGGAACGACGCTGGCCCGCGCACGGCGGCGCCTGGTGGAGGCATACGAGTCGCTTCAGGGTAAGAGGAGTGAAGCACGAGGGACACATGCTGCATCCTGACGAAGGAACCATTCACGCCTGGCTCGACGACCAGCTTCCTCCCGAGGAGCGGGCCAAGCTGGAGCAGCACTTCGATCAGTGCGAGCAATGTGCGGTCCTCGTGGTCGACGCGCGTGGACTCGTGGCGGGCGCGTCTCGCATCGTGGGCACGCTCGACGGTGTGCGAAGCGGCGTTGTTCCGCCGATGAAACGCATCAGCGCCGCACCGCCGACGTCGCTGTGGCGCGCGCTGCGGTTGACTCCGGTTCGCGCGGCGATCGCGGCAACGGCGCTCCTCGCCACGGCCACGGTCTTCGCGGTTCGCCAGGGTGGACAGACGCGCGACACGGCGCGCGCCAGCGCAGCCATGCCCGCGTCTACGCCGATACCAGCGGCATCCGCGCTGTCGGCAGCAGGCGGCGCAGCCGCACCAGCAGCAAAGATGCGCCAGCCGGAAGCCTCGAAGTCGATCACGACGCGCAGCGATCAATCGACAGCCGTTGATTCCATCGCAGCGGAAGTGCCGCGCTCGAAAGTCCTGGCGCAGGCTGTCGGCGTGTCTCGGGGGAACCAGGCAGTCGCCGGCGCTTCGGGCATGGCCGCGGCACGGTCCGCGGTTGCTGATTCGGCTGCCGTCGACGCGCGCCGAGAGATCGTGGCGAATGCGCGACAGGCGATTCAGGCTGACAGTATTTCGATGCGCACCGCGATGAAGGCCGCACCGGCGCCGCAACCAGCAACGCCCTTGCCGCGACGTGCATTCGCCGGTTCCGTCCAGCTTTCCGACGTCGTCGTGACGAGCATGACGCAGACGGCCGATCCTCGCGCCTTCGGCTGCTATCGTCTCGACTTCGATTCACTGCGCATCCATGCAACGAGCCTGCGTCAGTTCGGTCTGTCCGCACCGAACGGCGTGAACGTGGTCAATGCGCTCGGCAACTCGGGTCGGCCGGACTCCGTGATCGCAGGCGCCGTGTGGCGCGCGGTCGACCGCGATTCGGTCGCGGTCTCGACGCCGCGAAGCTCACCTCCGACGACGCTCATCTTCGCGCTCGCCGAGGAGGGACACAGCGTTGCGGGCCGATTGATCGCGAGTGGGCAGCCGATGCCGGTGCAGGTGCTTCGCATACGTTGCCCCTGACGGAAGGGCACGAGTTGTGACTTGTGCGGGCTCATGCAACGTCCCAGCACCCGAATTCATCTACCGTCGACGAACGCCGTCCTCATCCGTGTCGGCGCGCTCGCGCTGATTCTGGCCGTCGCGTCGTTCGTCGCGTATCGGCTCGGCTGGTTCGACTACCGGCATACGCTCGAACATGTCGCGCGGCTGCGGAAGTCGCATAGCTTCGCGGGCTTCGTGATCGGATTTGTCTTCATCTACGCGCTCGGCACCTCGGTGGGCATTCCGGGGATGCCGTTCACCGTTGCCGCGGGCGCGCTCTTCGGCACGTTGCTCGGAAGCGCCCTCTCATGGGCAGGCGCGATGGCTGGCGCGGCGATCGGCTACTGGGTCGCGCGCACGATCGGTCACGACGTCGTCGTGCGATGGCTGAAACGCTACAAGCGTGCGGATGCAGCCGTCGCCGACGCGCGCAATTTCGGAGGCATGCTTCGTCTCCGTCTGCTTCCGGTAATTCCGCTCGGCACCGCGAACTTCGTCGGCGGGCTGGCGCGTGTTCCGTTCGCGCGCTACCTGCTGGCGACCGCGATCGGCATCACGCCGTCAACCGTGATTTTCACCTATTTCGCCGACAGCCTCCTCGAAGGTGTGGGTCACGGTCATTCCGACGCGATGCGCAGTCTGATCATCTCGAGCGCGCTGTTGATTCTTCTCTCGCTCGCGCCAAAGCTCTTCGCGCGTCGTGCGCGCAGCGAAGCGCTGGAACCGGACCCGGACTTCATCACCTCAGGTCGATCCGTCCGATCCGGTTGACGCCGCTTTCCGCGATCCAGAGGCGATGGCGCGTCGAATCGATCGTCACGTTCCGGACGACTGATCCGCGGGTGGGAATCAGCACCGACTCCATGTGCTCGGTCGCGGGATCGAACCGAATCATCGTTCCATGGCGCGCGTCGTTCACCCACACGGCGCCGTCCGGCGCGATCCCGATGCCGTACGCGCTTCCGGTGTCGCTCGGCGTACGCCACTCGCGAGCTACCTTCGAGCGCGGATCGTACATGCCGAGGTAGCCGCGAGCATAATCGGAGTACCAGACGCGGCCGTCGGAGGTGATCGCGAGTCGACGCGGGCGTGCGCGACTTTCAGGAAGTGTGATTTCGGTGAGCTTGGCGGTCGCGGGGTCGAGATGCCCGAGCTTGTTCGTGCCGAACAGCGCGACCCATAGCGATCCGTCGGGCGCGCGCTGCAGGCCGTACGGCTTCGAGCCGGGTGTCGTCGCGTCGTACAGCTTCACCGCGCCGGTGGTCGGATCGAGCACCCCATACTTGTTCGCGTTCTGCGCGGTGAACCAGAGCTTGTCGCCAAGCCAGAGCGGTGTGTGCGGGTCGCGTGCGCCGGCGGGATACTCGGTGATCTTTCCAGTTCTTGAATCGAGATGACCGATGATACCCTTGGCGTTGCCCGTATACCAGACGCTGCCGTCAGGCGCGACGATGATGCCGTGTGGGCCGGAGCCCGGCGTCGGAGTCGGATACTCCTCCACCTTGCCGGTCTCGGGGTCGAGGCGTCCGATGTAACTGTTCACCTGATCGGCGAACCACACGATGCCGTCTTTGCTGACGGCGGGATCGTGCGCGAACGCGCCGGCATGAGGAAGCAGATACTCGCGGACGGTGAAGGTCCGCCGTGAGCGGCCGTGGACCGGCCGGATCGCGAGCAGCACCAACATGAGCAACGCGATGCCGAGTGCGCCGATCAGGATCGTGAGTCGGTGATGGCGCGCGAAAGCGACGTCCTGGCGCATGAGACTCTCCCGAGTAGACTAACCGCGCTCTACCATATCGGGCCCGGATGTTGCGGGCAACAGGCCTGCGCTCATTCCTGATTCTCGTACGCAACCACCCGAGAGTACGTGGCAACCAGAAAATCCGATCGTCGCACCGCGTCGCGCCGCTTCGAGTACATCGTCATCGAATGTGTCACGCCCCAGCTCGATGGCGGCCGGTATCCAGTCAAACGCGTCGTCGGCGACGCGGTGTGGGTTGGCGCTGATCTGCTGAAGGAAGGACACGATTCACCCGCCGCCAGGGTGCTCTATCAGGGGCCGGGCGACGACGAGTGGACGGCCGTGGCGATGTCGTTCGACTTCGACTCGGATCGCTGGTACGCCGCGTTCACGGTCGATCGCATCGGGCATTGGAAGTTCACGATCGAAGCGTGGACGGATCGCTTCGGCACGTGGCGCACGGATCTCAAGAAAAAGCTCGACGCCGGACAGGAGGTGAGCCTCGAGTTGATGGAAGGTGCGATGATGGCGCGGTCGGCGTCGAAGAGCGCCCGCTCGAGCGCGGTTCGCGCGTCGCTGCTCAACACCGCCAAGGTGCTCGAGGATCGCCGGGACACCGCGATCGAGAAGCGGGTGCAGCGCGCGCTCGACGACGACTTCTTCGCGCTGATGAACGAGCACCTCAAGCCAACGGATCTCACGCGTTTCTCGAGAGAGTTGTCGATCACTGTGGATCGCGAGCGAGCGCGGTTCGCGGCCTGGTACGAGATGTTTCCGCGCTCGCAGACTCCGTCCGATGAGCCGCCGCGCCACGGCACCTTTGTGGATGCCGCCAAGCAGCTTCCGCGCATCGCGGAGTTGGGCTTCGACGTCGTGTACCTGCCGCCGATCCACCCGGTGGGCCGCACGTTCCGCAAGGGCAAGAACAACACGCTCACGCCCGAGCCGGACGACGTCGGCAGTCCGTGGGCGATCGGCAACGAGAACGGCGGCCACACGGCGATCGAGCCCGCGCTCGGCACATTCGAGGACTTTGATCACTTCGTGGAGACCGCGCGCGAGCTCGGCATGGAGGTCGCGCTCGACTACGCGCTGCAGTGCTCGCCGGATCACCCATGGCTCAGAGAGCACGCCGAGTGGTTTCACATCCGCCCCGACGGCTCCATCAAGTACGCGGAGAATCCACCGAAGAAGTATCAGGACATCTATCCACTGAACTTCTGGTGCGAGGATCGCCAGAACCTCTGGAACGCGTGTCGCGACATCCTGCTCTTCTGGATCGGACACGGCATCAGCGTGTTCCGCGTCGACAACCCGCACACCAAGGCGTTCGCGTTCTGGGAATGGGTGATCCAGGAGGTCCAGCGCGAGCATCCCGACGTGATCTTCTTCGCGGAAGCGTTCACGCGGCCCAAGCGCATGAACGGCCTCGCGAAGCTCGGCTTCACGATGTCGTACACGTACTTCACGTGGAAGAACGAGCCATGGGATCTCGAGCAGTATCTCAGCGACCTGACGGCGACTCCGCGTGTCGAATACTACCGCGGCAATTTCTTCGCGAACACGCCAGACATCTTGAATGAGTATCTGGTGGACGGCGGACGCCCCGCGTTTCGCATCCGTCTGCTGCTCGCCGCGACGCTGCTGCCGCTGTACGGTATCTACAGCGGCTTCGAGCTCTGCGAGAACGTACCGGCGAAGCCAGGGAGCGAAGAATATCTCGACTCGGAGAAGTATCAGCTTCGACCACGCGACTACGACGCGCCGGGCAACATCAACGACGACGTCCGGCGGCTGAACGCCGTCCGTCGCGCGCAGCCCGCGCTGCAGCGCTACGCGAACCTCTTCTTCGGGACGAGCGAGAATCCCACGATTCTCGTCTACGCGAAGACGGCCGCCGACCCGGCACTCGAGTGGACGAGTGTGAAGCCGCAGCCGGTGCCCCGCGAGTTGCTGGCGGATCTTCCGGCACCGGCCTACTCGGGATCAGATCTGCTCATGGTCGTGACCACGGATCCCCATCGCGTTCAGGAGGCGATGATCCACGTGCCCATCGCCGCGCTCGGCATCGGAGCGGACGAGACCTACGCCGTGCACGATCTGTTGACCGACGCGCGGTACACCTGGCGCGGCGCGCGAAACTACGTGCGCCTCGACCCCAACCAGCAACCCGGCCACCTGTTCGCGATCGAGCGCATGGGGCCATGAGCCGGGCAGTCGGCATTCGTCGTGCGTGGACCGTTGGCTCCGGCGACAGATTTCAGTACCACTCTTCTGCACGAGCTTCGCACAGTGATCGACAATGATTCTCTGTGGTACAAGGACGCGATCATCTATCAGTTGCACGTCAAGAGCTATCGAGACGCGAACGCCGACGGCTTCGGCGACTTCCGCGGGCTCATCGAGAAGCTCGACTACATTCGCCAGCTTGGCGCGAACACGATCTGGTTGCTGCCGTTCTATCCGTCGCCGCTGAAGGACGACGGCTACGACATCGCGTCGTACGAGGAGATCAACCCCACGTACGGCACGATCGACGACTTCCGCGCCCTGTTGAACGCGGCGCACGAACGAAACATCCGGGTGATCACCGAGCTGGTGATCAATCACACGTCGGATCAGCATCCGTGGTTCCAGCGCGCGCGCCGCGCGCCGAAGAACTCGCCGGAGCGCGACTGGTACGTGTGGAGCGACGACCCGAACAAGTACGCCGGCACACGCATCATCTTCACGGATACGGAGAAGTCGAACTGGTCCTGGGATCCGGAAGCGCAGCAGTTCTACTGGCACCGCTTCTTCAGCCACCAGCCGGATCTCAATTTCGACAATCCGGCGGTGCTCGAGGCCGTGATCAACGTCATGCGCTTCTGGCTGCGCATGGGCGTGGACGGGCTTCGCCTCGATGCGATCCCCTATCTCATCGAGCGCGACGGCACCAACTGCGAGAATCTGCCGGAGACGCACGAGGTGCTGCGCAAGCTCCGCGCGGCGCTCGATGCCGAGTTTCCGAATCGGATCTTTCTGGCCGAGGCGAATCAGTGGCCGAGCGACGTGCGGCCGTATTTCGGAAACTCTGATGAATGTCACATGGCGTTCCACTTCCCGGTCATGCCGCGCATGTACATGGCGCTGCGCAAGGAAGATCGAACGCCGATCGTCGACATCATGCGGCAGACGCCGGAAATTCCCGAGAACTGCCAGTGGGCGGTCTTCCTGCGCAACCACGACGAGCTCACGCTCGAGATGGTGACGAACGAAGAGCGCGATTACATGTATCGCGAGTACGCGCGCGATCCGCGCATGCGCATCAACGTCGGCATTCG
>Ga0070680_100003052_pt1 | contig 12429 bp, 14 predicted proteins | sample KBSC73BmetaG_FD_64672 | JGI IMG/M metagenome (GOLD analysis project Ga0070680, IMG submission 64672) | Corn rhizosphere microbial communities from Kellogg Biological Station, Michigan, USA - KBS C7-3B metaG | ecosystem: Host-associated > Plants > Roots > Rhizosphere | place: USA: Michigan...
GCAATCGACGGCGACGGATCGTTCGTTCGAGAGCATTGCGAAGTCGGAGACGTGATCCAGGATCCGTTGGCGGTCGTCGTGGACGGAAACAACATCGCGTGTGCCGACATCGTCGTCGCCACGCACGTCCCGGTCGTCGGTATTCGCAACCTCGTCGGCGCGACGCTGTTTCAGACGAAGCTCTATCCATACTCCTCGTACATCCTCGGCGCGCGACTCCCCGCGGGATCGATCGCGCCCGGGTTGTACGACGACACCACCGACCCGTACTTCTATTTGCGCGTGCACGAAGACGCCGACGGACTGTACGCGGTCTTCGGCGGCGAAGATCACAAGACCGGTCAGCAGACCGACACGGAAAAGTGCTACGCCCGACTCGAGGACGCGTTGCGCCGACTGCTTCCCGAGGCACGCGTCGAACGACGCTGGTCGGGACAGGTGATCGAGACGAGCGACGGCCTGCCGTTCATCGGAGAAGTCGCCGACCATCAATACGCCGCGACAGGCTATGCCGGGAACGGACTGACCTTCGGCACGGCGGCCGGGATGATCATCCACGACGCGATCATGGGAGCGCGCAATCCGTGGCGCGAGCTGTTCGATCCGCGGCGCAAAGCAGCATCAACCTCCGCGCTGCGCACGATGATCGAGGAGAACGTGGACTATCCTCTGCACTACGTCGCGGATCGTTTGCGCCAGAGCAAGAGCCTCGGCATCGAGAACGTTCCGCGAGGCGAAGGCCGAGTCGTCGTCGCCGACGGAAAGCGTGTCGCGGTGCATCGCAAGGACGACGGAAGCGTGGTGAAGGTGAGCGCTGTCTGCACGCACATGGGTTGCCTGGTGCGATGGAACAACGCCGAACGGACGTGGGACTGCCCATGTCACGGTTCGCGCTTCACTCCCGACGGGCTGGTCCTCGGCGGACCGGCCGAGTCGCCGCTCGAACCGATGTGACGGAGCTCGGCCCTCGATTTTCCGCGACGCGCGACCGCAAGTAAGTGGGCGCTCACGCCAGCAGCGACGGTTCGCTTTCCGTCGCCGCCAAAGCGCCGCGTCCGCGGTTTCGTCCGCGAGCGATGGTTTCCGCCGCGCCGATACCGCGCGAAAGGCGGCCCTGTTCGAAGCCTTTCGCGTAGTAGCGGGCGATCGGCTCTCGTTCACTCACGCGATGATTTTCGATCGCGCCCGTAAGGATCGCCGGCGAGCGATTCGGTGTGCATCGCGCAGCGCCACTCACCATCGCGCCGCACCCAAACCGTTGCGTCGTTCGCCTTGATCGGCAGCGTCTTACCGTCGACCACGACGCGCTCATCGACCGTGTAAGCCACGATCGCCACGTCGTCCCCAATGAACCGGACGCGCGTCGACTTCTCATCGAAGTTGAACTGCTCGAGCTCCCACTGCCCTTCGGCGGTGAGCTTCGCCATCGTCGGCCGATCGACCGACGAGACGCCCTGCGCGCCGACGACGACGCAACCGTCGTCCGTCAGCTGCGATGCTTCTCTCGGATCTTTCGCCTTCATCGCGTTCCAGAAGCGCGTTTCGAGATCGACGATTTCGCGTTCGCGAGTTTCCGTCGTAGTCGCCATGGCTCCCTCTTCGTAGGACGTGGAAGCTGGTGGCTGCTGCACGTGGCGGACCACGAGCGCGCGTGAGACGCGGTTTTACTCTGCTTGTGGCCGCCTGTCCGTCGCGGGTCGCTGAGCGATCCTCAGGTCTTGTCGAGCGTCGTGTGCTTCACGACGCGCCACGAACTGTCTTTCCGAACGGCAAACCAGGCCAGATGGACTTCGTTGATCATGTCGTCGGAGCTCCGGTTCGCATAACGGGCCTCGACGACCGCGGTGTCTCGCGCGAGCACCGGCATCGACAGGACGATCACCGGACGATCCTTCGTTGCGACGCACCCCGGCGTACCGACCGGACATGTGAATGCCATTTTGCCGAGATCGAGCCGCGGATGTCGCGGGCTGATGGCTCGTGAGAGCTCGCCCTCCGACCAAACAGTAGAGACTTGCTTCCGCCCCAGGCTGGAGCGCGTAGGCAAAATCCGCGGGTCGATCGCGAAAGCATCCGTCTGTCCGACGACGCTGTCCACCGCGCGAACCACCGCGCCAAGCACCGGCGCGACGTCCGCGGGCGGCACGGGCTTCGCCGAGCTGCACGCGACCGCGACGACCGCGCATGCAATGATCGGCAACAACGATCTCTGGTAAGCGTTCGACATTCGAGTCATCGGTGCGAAGGCGCGTTCCGGCTCACTCGCCCGAGCGCATACAGATGTCCTGAAGCGATGAGAGCTTCTCGCGCGCCGCGGTGATTCCCGAGCGCACCTGTCCGCCACCCTGATAGCCGTCGCCAACCTCACGCATGCGCCGCTCGGCAAGATCCAGCGATGCGGATACCGCGGGTATGCGCCGACAGCCGGTGGCGCGCTGTTCTCGCATCGCGGCATCGACGGTGCGCGACATCGCCGGCGTGCCCACGAGCGCGCCAATCTCCGACGATCGCGTCTCGGCGGCATACACAATCAGCGTCGCCGTGAGAAACTTCGTCGACGGAGTCGAAAGCACCGAATCGACGCGTGACGCGCTCGCAATCGCCGAGTCCCAGGCATAGGCGCTTCCGTACAATGCGGCGTGGCGAAGCATCGCGCTCACGAGCAGCTCGACCGACGGGAGAATGGCGCTGCGCGTCGCGCCGGCCGCGAACGCGCGCCGGGATGTTGCGACGACGCTATCCGCGAGACCGAGCGTGCCGAAATTGCCGACGAGACTCGGGTAGGCAGCGAGATAGCGCGGGTTCTGCCGAATCAAGCCGCGCGCCTCATTGATCGCCGCCCAGAGCTGGCTCGCCTGGCGAACTACGTTGTACTCCGTCCGCATGGCTGCCGTCGCGTCGTGTCGCGGCACCGTTCGCGCGAGAATGCGGAGCAGCGAAACCGTGTCGCCGCGCTGGCGCGCCGCGCCCAGTGCGAGGCGTACGACTTGGAATGCCGGTTGCGAATCGAGCGCGACGAGTCGGTCGTACGCGCGCGTGACTTCCGCATAGCGATGCGCACGCGCGAGCAGCACGACCTCGGCGGCGGCGAGCTCGCGCGTCGCAGGTCCGCGTCGCCGGACTTCGGCGGCCAGAACGAGAGCGCGGGCCACGGTCGAATCGGTGACGCCGGTCGCAACGCCGGCCAATGCGCTGAACACACAGGCGGGCGGCAATTGGGTCGACGGGTTCGACGCGAACGCACGGTGCGCCTCATTGATATCGTCGGACACGATCGACGCGCCGTCGGATGGACCGGGGCATGAAAGCCACGCCGGCGCAGCCGGCGCGGCGGCCGGAGCCGGAGCGGAAGCAGACGTCGGCTTCGACCCGCAGCCGCTTAGACCGGCGACTACCGCCGCGGCCATTACGCGGCGGAGGAGCGCAGTGAGCGTGAGTGGCGCGGGCGACGACGCCACGGCAATGCGGTAGAGGGACATGGAAGGAGGGGAGGGCTTTTGCGGCAGTCCGAAGTCTAGTTGTCGGTAAGGCATCGGGGGATCGGGCGGGATGCCTGTCTTTTGCACAGCCCTCCCTCAGACGTAGGTTCCACCGCCAGCGCAACGAGGAGCGGACACGTGGCGATCTCTGAGTTTCGTCAACGCCTTGAAATCGCGGCTCGCACGCTCGGGCGCTCGCCAAGTTGGGCGCTCGGCGTCGTGCTTACGCTGGGGCTCGGCATCGGCTTCGCCACCGCCGTGTTCACGGTTGCCCACGCGCTTTTGATTCGGCCACTGCCCGTCCGAGGGCAGGATCAGCTTGCGGTGCTCTGGGGCATCACCCGCGACGGACGTACCGACCATTTTCCACTCCTCTATCGGGACGCCCTCGAGTATGCCCGTCGCGCGCAGACGCTCGAGCGCGTCGAGTTCTTCGGGTATGGCGGCGCTCAGGCGGTGCCGATTCGGGTCGGCAACGGCGTCGTACGGCCCCGCCGTTCACTCGTGTCCGGTGGCTATTTCGACCTCCTCGGCACACGACCGCTGCTCGGCCGAGCGCTGCGCACCGAAGACGATTTGAAAGGTGCCGCGCCCGTCGCGGTGCTGAGCTACATCGGGTGGCAACGCTTTTTCGGCGGCGATTCCGGTGTGATCGGGCGACGGATGGTGCTGCACTTCAACGACACGCCGTATACCATCGTCGGCGTCATGCCGCTCGGGCTCGACTACCCGCAGGGCGTCGATTTCTGGTCTCCGGTCGTTCCCAACTCAGGGCCACTCGGCGACCAACCGATCTATGCGGAGCTGAACGTGATCGGCCGGCTGCGCGCCGGCACGTCGATCAACGCCGCCCGCGAAGAGCTGACGCGCTTTTTCGGAACGATCTCCTTGAACCGCTGGGGCGTCAGCGGCGTCGCCCGACCGTTCACGAAAGATGTCGTCGGCGACGTTGGGCCGGCGGTGCTCGCCTTCGCCGCTGCCGCGGCACTCCTGCTTCTCATCACCTGCACCAACGTCGCCAACCTGCTGCTCATTCGGGGACTAGGGCGCGTACGCGAGCTCGCCGTGCGTTCGGCATTGGGCGCGGGACGCATGCGGCTGATCGCCCAACTGCTCACCGAGAGTGGAATTCTCGCGGTCGCCGGCGGCGTCGCGGGCGCCGCGCTCGCCGCGGCGGCTGTACGCGGTTTCGTTTTTTTCGCACCCGCGGGCACGCCACGACTCGACGAGATTCGCATTAGCGGCCCGGTTCTCGTGGGCGCGGTCGCCATCACGACGCTCGCGATGCTGCTGTTCGCCGTAGCGCCGACGATAGTGACGTCGCGCGTTGATGTGCAGGAGGCGTTGCGTTCCGGAACCCGACAGAGCTCAGGCAGCCGGCGGTTCCGTGTTGCGTCGCAGGCGCTCGTCGTGGGACAAATCGCGCTCGCGCTGCTCGTGCTCTCGGCGGCGGGCTTGCTGACCCGAAGTCTTTTGGCGCTCGAGCAAGTCGATCCTGAGTTCGACCGCGCTCGGCTTCTCGTCGCCGAGTTGGCGCTGCCGAGTGATTACATGGGTAACGCGCCGAAGCCGCTGACGATGATGGAGCAGCTCGTTGCGCGCCTCGAAGCCACTCCCGGCGTGCGCTCGGTGACGCCCGTTCTCACGCCGCCGTTTGCCGCCGTCGGTGGGATCTTTGGGCGAATACCCGCTGAGGGGCAAACGAAAGAGGAAGAGGCCAGGAATCCGGCCGTCACCTACGAGCTCGCGACGCCGAGCTATTTCAGCACGTTCGGAATCCCGCTCGTGCGAGGTCGACTCTTCACGCAAAGCGATCGCGAAGGAGCACTGCCCGTCGTGATACTCAGCGAGTCGTTGGCGCAGTACTACTGGCCGGGTGCCGATCCGATCGGCAAGCGTCTCATGCGTGATTCGACGGATGGGCTCACGGTGGTTGGTGTCGTGCGCGACTCACACTACCGCGATCTGCGCAAGCCGCGGCCGAGCGTGTACATCCCGCTCCGTCAATCGATCTTTCCCGGATTCGCGCCGACGACCCTCGTCGTCGCAACGTCCGGTCGCCCGAGCGAGATGATTCCTGTTCTCCGGCGGACGGTCCACGATGTCGATCCCGGCGTGGCGCTGGCGAGTGCGACGCCATTCGAGACGTTGCTCGCGGGCACGCTCGCCCAGCCCAGGTTGAACGCGCTGCTGCTTACGCTTTTCGCAGGCGCCGCGATGCTGCTCGCCGCCGTCGGACTGTTCGGCACGGTGGCGACGACAGTGCGCCAGCGGACGCGCGAGCTGGGTGTGCGTCTCGCCCTCGGCGCCACGCCATCGCTCCTGCGTCTAGGATTGCTCGATCATGCGCTGAGGCTTGCGTTGATCGGCGTTATCGTTGGACTCGCGAGCTGGGTGCTCGTCTCGCGATTCTTGCGATCGCTTCTGTTCGGAGTGAGCGCGACCGATCCGCTCGCTCTCGCCGGTGCAAGTTTGCTGCTCATCGTTGTCGCGCTCGTGGCTGCGTGGCGACCGGCGCTTCGCGCGAGCCGAATCGACCCGGTGATTGCACTGCGGGCGGAGTGACGGCCTGCGCCAGCACGCCGCCCCATGACGACCCGACGATCGTCGCGGACGCCACTCCAGGCGCGTCAAGGAACGCCGCGAGACAGCGACGTGGTGTCCACGATCGTCGGAGCATGGATCTACCGCGAAGCTGACGAGCACCGATCGGCCTCACGGTCCGAGGTTCCTGTCGCCTCCAGGTGATCACGCCTCAGCGAAGGGCGGCAAGAATGCGCTGTCTCAGCTCACCGGTCTCGCAGGGCTCGTCGATCACCCGCGCGACGGTTCGGAGAAACGCGCCCTCGAACGTGAAATGATCGGTGCAATGGCCGCAGTGGTCGAGGTGCTCGCGAATCCGCGCCCGCATCGCGTCGTCCAGTTCTCCGTCGAGATACTCCCACAGGAGGGCGACGACCTCATGGCAGGGCATGAGCGTGTCGAGGTTCGTCGTCATTGACGTGTTCCTCCCTGAGAGAGTTGTTCCTGGTTCGGTCGCAGAAATCCAAGGTCCTCGGCGTACTCCATCAAGCTTTGTTGGAGCAGTCGGCGCGCGCGGAAGAGACGAGATCGAACCGTGCCGATCGGTACCTTCAGCGCGGCGGCAGCCGCGGCGTAGGAGCAATCCTCGATGTCGATCAACACCACGACTTCGCGATACTCCGGCAAGAGAGCGTCGAGGCCCTTCTGCAACGCCGGACCGAGATCGATGCGATCGAAGAGATCCTTGCAGCCCTGCTCGCGCGCGCGAAAGTACATCTGCCGAGTGGCTATCAGCTCGACGTCAGGATCTTCGACCGCTACGAATCGCTGCGATCGCTGGCGGTTTCGCAGGTAGACATTCCGACAGATCGTAAACAGCCATCTTCTGCAATCGCTTCCGGTGCGAAAGGACGGCCAGGCCTCGTACGCTCGGAGAAAGGTCTCTTGCGTGAGGTCATCGGCGTCGGCGGAGTCTCTCGTCAGCAGGCGGGCGTAACGCGAGACATTCGGCAGGAATACCAGCGCTTCCCGTTCGAAGGTCTCGACAGCTGGGGGCGGGCGAAGGGTACTGTCGGCGAGTTCCATGGCGTGACGCGAACGCACGAGCCGCTCAAATAGTTCCAAACAGCGTGCACTCGGCGGAAACTTTTGGCTGTAGCCGGCGATTTGCCGCGCATGATACTCTCGAGCTTTGCGCCGGACTTCGCGTCGCGGCCGGTGGCGGCGCTGGGCCTCGCGTTCGGCGGTGGCGTGCTGGCGAGCCTGTCGCCCTGCCTTTATCCGATGATCCCGGTCACACTGTCCATTGTAGGCGGCAACCGCCCTTCATCACGACGCCGGCGCGTCGGCCTGGCCCTCGTGTACGTTGCCGGACTCGCCGCGGCTTACTCGCTCCTCGGACTCGTCGCCGGGCTGACCGGGACGATGTTTGGTACGATCAGCACCAATCCCTGGCTCAGCTTCGCGATGGCCAACGTCATGCTGATCGCGGCGGGGATGATGGCTGACGTCATCGCCGTCCCCATCCCCGCCGCGGTTCAGCAGCGCGCCGCGAACGTTGGCACCGGCGGTCGCATCGGCGGCGCCTTCGCGATGGGCGCGATGTCAGGCCTCGTCGCGGCACCATGCGGCGCGCCGGTAATGGCTGGAATCCTGACGTGGGTTACGACGACGAAGAGCGCCGGGCTCGGTTTCATCTACCTCCTCGCCTTCTCGCTCGGCATGTGCACGCTGCTGATAGCGCTCGCCGTCGCGACGGACACGGCGCTCCGCCTGCCTCGTCCGGGACCGTGGATGATCGGCGTCAAACGACTCTTCGCGCTGATCCTCATCGGTGTCGCCGAATACTACCTCGTCACGATGGGCCAGCTGATCACGTGAGGCCGGGATTCACCAGCGCCCACGGAGCGTTCTGAAGCACGACGCGGTACCCGTCGATGTCCTCGAACGTCCGGCCCTCGTCGTCCCAAAATGGATTCCACGATGGTACCTGGCGAAAGCCAGCCGTCACGAGCCGCGCACAGCGTTGCTCCCAGTCGTCGCGCTCCGGGATGTAAAACACCAGAAGGTGATCGTGAGTCGGCGCCTGCCCAACGCGATGGCCGTGCTGGAAGGTGAACTCGAGGTGATACGGCGCGCCGGAGTGGCCCAGGATCACGCCGTCGAATCCGCGATGGTTCACGAACTTGCCGAGTACGTCGAAGCCGAGGCCGTCTCCATACATCTTGGCGATTGCCTCCAGACTGTCCGTGGGTCTCGCGACCCTCATCACGACATCGGTCACGTTCTTCTCCTTGATGAATGACTGCGGACGGCGATCGCTCGAATTGACACCGCCGGCGATGACACAGCACGGAACTTTTCTCATCGCTGGTCGCTTACCGGCGCGCTGGCGGCTTTCGGCCAAAACGCGCACAGAGGCGCGAGACACCACTTCGAGAGGAGAAGAATAATGAGAGCAGGTCTTACGAGAACGCTGATCGCGGTCGTCGCGATCACGCTCGGCGCACGGGCGGCGAGCGCGCAGGAAGGAGGCATCGCCGTTGGGACGGTGGCGCCGCCGGCACACGTGGTCACGTTGGACGGAAAGGCGGTCGATCTCGCCGATTACTACGGCGCCAAGCCGGTCGTCCTCGAGTTCTGGGCAACCTGGTGCCCGTTGTGCAAGCAGATGGAACCGGCGATGGAGGCGGCCCGTCAACGCCATGGCGACCGTGTCACCTTCGTCAGCGTCGGCGTGACGGCGAGTCAGACCGCGGATCGTCAGCGCGAATACGCCGTGAAGCAGCACCTGACAGGGACGTTTGTCTTCGACGCCGACGGCGCGGCGATCAAGGCGTTCAGCGTTCCACACACGTCGTACATCGTGATCATCGACGCCGGGCGCCGCGTGGTTTACACCGGTGTCGGGGGCGAGCAGGACATCGAAGCCGCGCTCAAGAAGGCAGGCCTCTGACGGCGGCCGACGCCCGATTGCAACGTGGCGGAGCAGTGACGTATTGTACTGATTGGTACAACCACGTCGATCGAGGATTCCCCCCGATGCCCGCCGCGTTGATGCCGCGCGATGAAGTGGTCGAGCGCCTGATGAAAGTCGTACGCCGTCACGGTTACGACGGAGCCTCGCTGGCCGAGTTGTCGAAGGCGACCGGGCTCGGGCGCTCGAGCCTTTATCATCACTTCCCGGAAGGAAAGGACGACATGGTGCGCGCCGTGCTCGACCAGCTCGAGCAAGGATTGCGAACGCTCATCTTCGAGCCGCTTCGTGATTCGCGGCCGCCGCGCCGTCGCCTCGAGCAGATGATCAAGACCGTCGACGCCTACTATAGTGGCGGCCGCGAAGCCTGCGTGCTGGGCAACCTGGTGCTCGGCACCAGTCGGACGCGCTTCCACGCGCGGTTGCGCGGGATCTTCGAGCAGTGGATCGACGCTGTGGCGGCGACCCTCACGGACGCGGGAGTATCGCGGTCCGAGGCGCGCGGGTTGGCGGAGGATGCGATCGTGCGGTTCGAGGGCGCGCTCATCGTCGCCGGCGGGACGGGGGACACCGCCGTGTTCGCGCGGACGCTGAAACGCGTCGGGGCCGACCTCGTCGCGGCAGCGGCCGCCGGTTGATCGATGGGAACTAATCGACAAGGGAATGCATTGTACCGATCGTTCGGTTCACTACTTCCCATTGGAGATTCCCATGCCCCGCATTCAGCCGATTGATCCCGCCACCGCCACCGGCGACACTGCCGCCCATCTCGACACCTCCCGCAAGATGTTCGGCGGCACCCCAAACCTCGTCACCACCGCGGCGCATTCGTCCGCCGCGCTCGGCGCGATGCTCTCGCTTTTTGCAAACGTCGGCAAGTCGTCGCTCGGAGCAAAGACCGGCGAGCTGATCGCGATCGCCGTCGCACAATCCAACGGCTGCCGCTATTGTCTCGCGGCGCACACAGCCATCGGAGGATCCGTTGGTCTTTCCGGCGCGGCGCTCGCCGACGCCCGACGCGCGATATCGGCCGATGCGCGAACCGCGGCGCTCCTCGGACTCGCCGTCGCCGTCAACCAGTCGCGCGGCCGCGTCTCGGACGCCACGCTCGCCGACGCCCGCGCCGCGGGCGTCACCGACGCCGAGATGGTCGAAGTCGTCGCGCACGTGGCTCTCAACGTCTTCACCAACTACCTGAACAACGTCGCGGACACCGCCGTCGACTTCCCCGAAGTCCCGTTCGCGGCCGCCGCTTGATCGGCCACGGAACCAACCGACCTTCGACCACTATTCACCCTCGAGACGGCGCGCACCTTTGGTGCGCGCCGCCAGTCACCTTTGAGACATTCGCGTCCCGCGATACATGACGACGCGCTGCGTCGGATCGAGGCCGCGACGAGTCTCCTGCGCGACGACGCGCCGCAGCGCCGGCGTGAGCTCGGGCTCCGTCAAAACACTGAAACCCATCGACGCGTAGAACGGCGCATTCCAGCGCGGCACCCGGAAGGCCGACAACGTCACGGCGTCGAGGCGCGACGCGGCGGCCCAGTCGCACACTGCCCGGACCAGACGTCGCCCCACGCCGCGGCGGGCGTGATCCGGGTGCACGTCGAGCTCGTCGAGATGGGCGCGGCCGGCCTCGAGCAGTTTGACGTGCGCGAAGCCCACGGGCTGTGCGTCAGTCACCGCCACCCACAGCAGTCCGGCCGTGATCGCCGCGCGAAAATCGGCATCAGTCGTCACTTCGCGCAGCACCGCCTCGGGCGCATAGCCCTCCAGCAGCACTGCCGCTGAGAGCTCGATGTCGTTCAATCGCGGAATGTATTCGAGCCGCCCGGGCACGATCGCATAGAGCGGGAGCAGCACGCTAGGATCGTTCCGCTTGCCTGACGGCGTCGATCGAAAGCGGCGTAGGTCCCGACACGGCGAGCGCCGCGAGGATCGCGAGGTATAGCAAGTTGATCTCGTATCCGGGTGGCCCGAATTGCGGACCCGCCGCCGTCAACCCGACGGTATTCACCGCGCTGAATCCGTAATGCACGTGAATCGTGAACATCGCCACGAGCATCGTCACCACCAGCGGAATGCACGCGACCGTGACCCAAAGTCCGATCAGCAGCGCCGAGCCGCAGAGCAGTTCAACGACCGTCGTGCTCCACGCCGCCGCCATCGGTGCCGGAATACCGATTTGACCGAGCAGCACCGCGAACTTCGCGGGTCCCCGGTTCCATTTCGCGGCACCATGAACGAGAAATCCGAGCGCGACGACGACGCGCATCGGCAGAAGCGCCCATCGGGCCGCGAGTACCGAAGACATTTTCATATTTGCCTCCACTATGCCGAATGCTTGTTCGCGACGATCTCCACGAACTCGATCGACGGGGGCGCGGCGAAGAGCTCGACGGCGGCCGCGACGAGCTGTCGCGCGATCTCACCCGAGACGTGCGCCCGGCGTCCGTCGTCATCGGCGAAGGTGTCGAAGATCCCGAAACGCGAATCGTCGAACTTGAACGCGTACCACTGCAGCGTCTGCGCTTCGGACTGCGCGAGCAACTGGGCGGACTTGAGGAACGCTTCTACATCGTCTGCCCGGCCCGGTTTCGCCTTTACAGTTGCAAGTATGCCGATCCGCTCCATGAGTCTGATCACCGTGTCACAGGTTGAGGTCGCAACAACCACGACGCGGAACGTCAATGCACGAGACGGTCGAGCAGTTCCCAACGGGATCTGTGGAACCTTTCCAATTCGTTGTGACTTCACCGGCGTGAGGGGGCGAACGTCCCTGATTAGGAAACTCTTACAGGAGATCCAACGATGAAGCAGTACCTGTCGTTCGTGCTGGCCTCCGGCGCGGCGCTGTTCACCGCGTGCGGCGACCACACGACGCAACCTCGATCACTCGCCGACGGGCTGAGCGCTAATGCGCCGGCGCGCCGTGACATCGGCAACGACCCCCGCCCCGTCGGCGGCGTTTACGTCGGCACCAACGGAGCAAGCGGCAATGCCATCGTCGCCTTCGCCCGCCGCGAGAACGGTGCGCTCGAGAAGCTCGGCGAGTTCAGCACCGGCGGCCTCGGGATAGGCGGTGGCGGTGATCCGCTGCAATCGCAGGGATCAGTCGTCGTGAGCCGGAATCATCAATCGCTGTTCGTGGTCAATGCCGGCTCTAATTCCATCAGCACATTCGCGATCGACAACGGCGCAGCGCCTCATCTGCTCGGCGTCGTCAGCTCCTTCGGCTCGGGACCGATCTCGCTCGCGGTGACCGACGAGCGACTTTTCGTCCTCAACCAGGACAACTCGATTGCGGCGTACTCGATCGCCGGGACGGGATTGCCGACGCTACTTGGCAAGCTGTCGCTCGGCGCCGCGTCGGACGGTCCGTCGACGATCAACGCGAGCCGCGATGGCCATTACGTGTTCGTCACGGAGCGCGCCGCGGGCGCGATC
>Ga0070680_100003054_pt1 | contig 12427 bp, 11 predicted proteins | sample KBSC73BmetaG_FD_64672 | JGI IMG/M metagenome (GOLD analysis project Ga0070680, IMG submission 64672) | Corn rhizosphere microbial communities from Kellogg Biological Station, Michigan, USA - KBS C7-3B metaG | ecosystem: Host-associated > Plants > Roots > Rhizosphere | place: USA: Michigan...
CGTGCTCAGCAGTGGAACGATGTTCGCCTGCTGCAACCGCGCGGCGAGCTTCACTTCACGCGCGAATCGCTCGGCGCTCACGCTGGCGGCGAGCTCCGTCGACAACATCTTGAGCACGACCGATCGATTGAGCGACGTCTCGCGCGCAAGAAAGACACGCGACATGCCGCCGCCGCCGAGCTCACGTTCGATCGTGTACGCGGCGCCCAGGGTGGTTTCGAGGTGCGCGCGAACGTCGCCGCTCATGCTTCCATCTTCGCGATGAGCTCAGGATACCGTGGATGGCGCTGAAGCGGCTCGATGTCCGGCCAGCGATACCAGATCGGCCCGAGACCGTCCATCAACTCGGCGGAGCGCATCGCGTGCTCCATCGCTTCGTCGATGCGGCCGAGATAGATCGCCGAGATCGCGCGCGTGAAATATGAGATCCTTGATGTGATCGCACGCGCCTCGATCTCGGCGTGAATGGCCTCGGCGCGCCGCGTATCGCCGCGCTGCATGTACAATCCCGTCAACGTCTGCAGAAACCACGGATGCCGTCCGAATTGGTCCATCCCGATCTCGACGGTCGCGAAGCCACCCTCAGTATCGCGCCCCCACGTTTGCACCCACGACAACGCGTAGCGAGGCGCGAACGCGGTGGGATCCATGTCGCATGCGCGCTTCGCCAGGGCGATGGCCTCGTTCGTCCGGCCGAGCGCGGACAATCCCATCGCGATAACGGTCGCGTTGATCGGGTTCCGCGGGTCGTCGGCGATCGCGCGGCGGAACTCACGCGCAGCGTGTTCGTCGCCGCGGCCTTGTTGCAGAATCACGAGTCCCCAGGCGGCGTAGAGCACGCGCACCTCGGACAGCCGCGGATCGAGATCGAGTGCACGCTCCCACAACGAGAACATGCGAGGGATATCGAGTCTGGAGTTGCCCAGCAATGTGGCGAGATTGCCCATTGCCTCCGCGTTCTCCGGGTCCAACTCCAGCGCCCGCTCGAACGCCGCGTGTGCTCGGGGAACGCACTCCTCGGGCAACGCGAGCCCATACTGCGACTTGGCCCGGAGCGCGTTGCCGAGGCCCGCGTGCGCGGCGGAGGACATCGGCGTGAGCTCGATGGCGCGCTCGAAACACGCGACGCCCTCGAGGATCGCGCGCCCTCGCCTCGCCGTGAGCGCGCGGCCGCGGACGATGAGCTCGTAGGCCTCGACGTCGGCCGTGGTCGCAGGAGCGGTGGCCGCGGTGGGCTTTGCGAACGTGAGCTGCAATCGCGATGCGATCGCGCTCGCGATTTCATCTTGCACCGCGAACACGTCGATCAGATCGCGATCGTATCGCTCCGACCAGAGCTGATATCCGTCGGACACCGCCATGAGCTGCGCCGTGATGCGGATCCGATTGCCGGCTTTGCGCACGCTGCCTTGAAGGACGGTGGCGACGTTGAGCTGCTCGCCGATCGTGCGCAGATCGGCGTCCTTTCCTTTGAACGAGAACGCGGAGATTCGCGCGGCGACATGCAGACCGTCGATGCTGGCGAGGGCATTGATGATGTCCTCGGCGATGCCGTCACCGAAATACTCGTTGTCACGATCGGGGCTCAGGTTGACGAACGGCAGTACTGCGATGGATTGCGCCGGCGCCGCGACCGCAACGGACGCGGGCGCGTCCGGTTCCTGGAGCAGCGCGACGAGATCCGCGGCGGTCGACGGCCGGTCGATCGGCGTTCGCGCCAGCGCGCGCTGCAGCGCGCGAGCTACCGGCCGCGGAACACCCTCGCGCAACGCGGTCACGTCGGCAGGCGTCTGCACGAAGCGCTTTGCGATGATGGACTGCGGATTCGGCCCGGTGAATGGCGGTTCGCCGACGAGGAGCTCGTAGAGCACGCATCCGAGCGAGTAGAGATCGCTGCGTCCGTCGACGGCTTCGCCAACGGCCTGTTCGGGACTCATGTACGCCGGGGTCCCGATGCCGACGCCGACCTGTGTCAACGTGGATCCCTCCGCCGTCGACAACACCTTCCCGATGCCAAAGTCGGCTACGAGCGCGTGGCCGTCCTGGAGGAGAATGTTCTCGGGCTTGATGTCGCGATGAATGATGCCTTCGCGATGCGCATAATCGAGTGCGCCCGCGATTTCGCTCGTGACGCGGACCGCGGTGTCGACCGGAAGCTGGCGCTCGCGATCGAGCCAATCTCGCAACGTGTCGCCGCGGACCAACGGCATGACGTAGAACAGCATGCCGTCGGCGTCGCCGCTGTCGAACAGCGGGAGAATGTGCGGATGCTGGAGTCGCGCGGTGGTGCGAATTTCCGTGAGGAAGCGCTCGGCGCCGAGCGCCGAGCTCAGATTCGCGTGAAGGACTTTGATGGCGACGTCGCGATCGTGTTTGAGATCGCGAGCGAGATACACGGTCGCCATGCCACCGGCGCCGATCTCGCGTTCAACGCGGTATCGCCCGGCCAGCGCGGAGCCCACCGCATCGTGGGTCGCGGTCGTCATCGAGGGGATTTGCGTCGCATTTTGATCGCGTTCACGCTGTTGCACACCCACGGATCGGACGCGTCAAGTTGCGGCGGGGGGCAGGCGCCATTGAGGTCGGGAATGCGCGGAAGAAGATACGCACCGAACCGCCGCTCAGCTACCTCACTCGCGGTTCGGTTCCTGCGTGCGACGGCCGGCGTCGAAGACGTGAGTGAGCGCCGTCCCGATACGGGAGGAACGATGCGGAGCGTTCAAATCGTGGCAGTGGGAGCCGCACTGCTCGCGGCTGCGGCGTGCCAAACTCGGCCTGAAGGACACAACAAAACGAGCACGGCGGGCGGCGAGGTCCGCATGCTCCCCGATGTCGGCAATGCGACGCTCAGTCGCGCTGACCTTGCGCATTTCGCACCGCTTCCGGCGCGTATGGATCTCCCGGGCACGCCGCCGAGTCAGGCGCAAATCGACCTCGGGCGCATGCTGTTCTACGAACCGGTCCTTTCCGAGGGACACGACATCTCCTGCAACTCCTGTCACGGACTGAACGCGTTCGGAGCCGATGGTCGAAAGGTGAGCTTCGGCCATAAGGGGCAGGAAGGCTCGCGCAATGCGCCAACCGTGTACAACGCTGCCGGCCAGATCGCGCAGTTTTGGGACGGTCGCGCGCCGAGCATCGAGGAGCAGGCCAAGGGGCCCATCCTCAATCCGTCCGAGATGGGAATGCCGAATCCGCAGGCGGTGTTGGATCATATGAAGTCGTCGGCCAAGTATCGCGCGGCCTTCGCCGCCGCGTTCCCGGGGGAGTCGAATCCGATCACCTATGACAACGTCGGCCGAGCCATCGGGGCGTTCGAGCGTGGCCTGGTGACTCCGGGTCGGTGGGACGCGTTTTTGAAAGGTGACACCTCCGCGCTCAGCACGCAGGAGAAGCGCGGCGCGAAGACGTTCGTCGCCGCGGGATGCACGACCTGCCACTCGGGCGCGACAGTCGGCGGGCAGATGTTCCAGAAGATCGGCCTCGTGCACCCGTGGCCGTTGAAGCCAGACAGCGGGCGTTTTCTCGTGACGAAAAATCCCACGGATCTCTACGTACTGAAGGTGCCGGCGCTACGCAACGTCGAGAAGACGGGACCGTATTTCAGCTTTGGAGACGTCGCATCGCTCGATTCCGCCATCGTGATGATGGCGCACTATCAACTCGGCCTGGCGTTGTCGACGGCGCAGGTGCAGGACATCCACGCGTGGCTCCGAACGCTCACCGGCGAGATCCCGTCGAGATACATCGCGGAGCCACGACTCCCCGCCAACGGAAACTGAGTCTTCGCGATCTTCAAAGAACGATCGCAACCGGTGCCGCGAGCGCTGAGACCAGGGGGCGGATCTAGGCGAACGCCCTGCTCCGCCGCATTCTTGAGAGACGTCAGCCGACTTACAACTCGGCGCGACACCACTCCCATGGAGCGACTCAGATGATTCGTCGATGCTTGACCGGCACACTGGCAGGGGCCGCGCTCGGCGCTTCTCTCGCGGCCTGCTCGCGACACGCCGCAGTCGCTCCAGTGCAACAAGGCTCGGCGGCGCGCTCCGAGCTGCTGCGCGGAGAGTACGGTCGCTACCGGGCGAACAACGACTTGCTGTACTACCATCTCGATGTTCGCGTGGACCCGGGCAAGAAGTTCCTCAGCGGTAAGAACACGATCCGGTTCCGGATGCTGTCCGACGACAACCGCATCCAGATCGACTTGCATCCGAACCTCGCGACCGAGCGGATCCTGTTCAACGGCGCGCCGCTCAAATACACGCGCGAAGAGAGCGCGGTCTTCATCGATTTTCCCGAGACCCTCAGGAAAGACCGCGTGTACAGCATCGAGTATCACTACTCGGGAATTCCGGCCGAGATTGGCGCCGCGAGAGGCGGCATCGGATTCAAGACCGATGCTCGCGGGAAGCCCTTCATCAACACCGTCTGCGAAGGCACTGGCTCGAGCACCTGGTGGCCGAGCAAGGATCAGTGGCACGACGAAGTGGACAGCATGGAGATCAGCGTCTCGATCCCGAACGATCTGGTCGACGTGTCCAATGGCGCGTTCGCCGGAAAGACCGATTTAGGCGACGGCTACACGCGCTGGGATTGGACGGTGCACTACCCGATCAACTCGTACGACGTGTCGATGAACATCGGCGACTACGTGCACTTCACCGACACGTACAAGGACATGACGCTGAACTTCTACGTGCTACGCGATAGTCTGGACAAAGCGAAAGCACAGTTCAGCCAGGCCAAGGGCATGTTGGCTGCGTACGAGCATTACTTCGGCGAGTATCCATTCAAGAAGGACGGCTACAAGCTCGTCGAAGCGACGAACGCCGGCATGGAGCATCAGAGCGCCGTGACGTACGGCAACGGCTTCAAGAACGGCTACTACGGCCGAGATTGGACGGGGGTCGGCGTCAGCCCGCGCTTCGACTTCATCATCATCCACGAAAGCGGTCACGAGTGGTTCGGCAACGCCGTGTCGGCGGCAGACCGCTCGGACATGTGGATTCACGAGGGCTGGACGACGTACCTCGAGGTTCTCTACGTCGAGTACACGTACGGCTATGACGACGCGCTCAAGTACGTGAACGGATACAAGACGAAGGTGCAGAACCGGCAGCCGATCATTCCGCCCGGCAGATTGATGCGAACGCCGCCGCAAGACATGTACTTCAAGGGCGCTTTGATGCTGAACACCCTGCGCAACGTCGTAAACGACGACACGCGTTGGTTCAAGCTTCTGCACGACGTCTATCAGCGATTCAAGTATCAGAACATCACCACCGACGACATCATCGCGTTCTTCAATCAGCAGACGGGCACGAATCTGACGCCGGTGTTCAACCAATACCTGCGGCACACGGCCTTGCCAGTGCTCGAGCTCAAGTTCGATTCAACAGCTCGAACCGTGGCCTATCGCTGGAAAGCGGACGAACCGGGTTTCGCGATGCCGATCCGCGTCGGCGCCAAGAGCGCGTGGCAGATCATCCAACCGACGACCGAGTGGAAGTCGATGCCGACGCGGTTGACGAAAGACTCGTTCGAGGTGGCGACCGATTTGTATTTCGTGAACGTCGCCAAGGAATAGCTCAGGGGACGGCGACGGATCTCAAGAAAAAGAACGCCTGAAATCGGCCCTGGAGCTTTCCGTTCGAGTCGAGCGCAGTGATGTCGCCCAGGGATCGCCACACGACGCCAACGCCCGGGGCGACGAAGATTCGGTCGCGCGCCGCGGCATAGACCATACAATGGAAGGTGCCGGCGGGAACCGTCACGGTGCTATCGCTCGCGAGAACCGTGACGGTTCCGAAACTTGACGTGGTGCCTCTGGCCGCCGGATATGGGTAGTCGAGAAGCGCCGGGAGCCCTGCGCCAAATGCGGTTCCCGTTGGTACGAGCCACGTCCAAGTGCCGCCGTCGAGATTGGCGACGTATTCGTGCCCGGTGTTGAGGCCTCCAACGACATCGCTGGTGTTCTCCAGCACCGCCCACTTCGTTCCAGTGGGGCCGACCGTATCGGCGAGCACGCCAAACGACACGGTCGAATGAAAGGACTTGAGCAGCGTGTCCGTCGTGAACTCGACTGAGTCCACGCGGTCGTAGGTCCAGCGCGTGCCAACACTCAACGGAAACAGAATGCCCTGCGCGGTTTGGCCTGGACTGACCATCGGATCAGTCGAGCAGCCGACGAGCACTGCGGCACACGCAATGGTGCGCACGACATACGAAACGCGGCCGCGATGCTTCGTCATTGACTATGCGCCCCTCACGCGTGTTGTCGTTTCGGCAACACCCAACCGGGTCGAACGAAATGGCACGTATATCCGTTTGGATAGTGCTCGAGATAATCCTGATGCTCGGGTTCGGCTTCCCAAAACGGTCCGGCGGGCGTCACCTCCGTCACCACTCTGCCTGGCCACAGGCCTGACGCGTCGACATCGGCGATGGTGTCGAGCGCCGTCTGTCGCTGCTCTTCGTTCGTGTAAAAGATCGCCGACCGATAGCTCGTGCCGATGTCGTTGCCCTGACGGTTGCGCGTGGTCGGATCATGAATCTGAAAAAAGAATTCGAGTATCTGCCGATAGCTGATCTTCGCCGGATCGAAGATAATCTCGATCGCCTCGGCGTGTCCTTCGTGGTTGCGGTAGGTCGCGTTCGCGACGTTGCCGCCGGTATAGCCCACGCGCGTTTTGATCACGCCGGGATAGCGGCGAATGAGATCCTGCATGCCCCAGAAACAGCCACCGGCCAGCACTGCGCGTTCCGTCGATTCTGACATCGTTCCCTCCAAGGCTACTTCACGCCACGACGCGGATTCACGGCAATCGCCAGATTGAGCCTTGTGTCGTGCGTGTTGTAACTGATTTGCAGATTGTACCCGTTCGGCGTCGTCGTATGGTAGCTCTTGAACTGCGCCACGTGAATCTCGGCGCCATCAGACGTATCGATCGACCACGGCAGCCCGCGCTTTACGAGCTCGTCCTTCACCTTATCGGTATCCCACGGTGAGATGCCGAAGGAGATGTGGTCGATGCGACCGCCCGCCCTCGCATTTCCCTGACCGAACGCGGGATCGAGCGGATTGCCGCCACGGATGATGATGTCGCCGACGTCGCCGATCATGAGCTCGTTTTGACTTCCCTCATCATACGTCGGACCCCAGCCGAGCAGATTCACGTAAAACGAGACGCTCGCTTTGTAATTTGCGGCCCCGTATGACAGGTGGTCGAGCCACACGGTTTGCCAGCCGGTCGACTCGAACGGCGCCGGCGTTGTGACATTTGCGGTTGCGGCGGACTCCGCCCGTGCTTTGCTGAAGCGCTTGCCATTGCCGATCTGCAGGTCGAAGCCATCGGGATCTTTCACGTGGAAGCTCTCGAAGCCGTTCGGACCGTTCTCGGCAACTGGATTGAGACCACGCTTCTTGAGCTCCGCCTCGACAGCTTTTGCGTTCCACGGCTCGATGTCGAAACCCAATCCTTCGACAACGGCGCGCACCGGAACGGCGTTGGCGCGCGCCCCGGCTCGTGGCGGCGGGAAGGAATCGGCGGGCACTTGCCGAAACACGGCAGTGCCCCAGTCGCCAATGTCCATCACGACGCGCGTACCGTCGTCGCTTCGAACGTTCCAGCCCATGAGCGCGACGTAAAAAGCGGCTTCCTTTTTCGGGTCGGCCACACGAAACGCGATGTGATCGAGACCGGTCGTGCGCCAGCCGGTCTTGGCGAACACCGGCGGAATAGGATCGGTGTTGCACGCCGGCGTGCCGTACGCACGAATGCACCGGCCTTGCGCCTCGGCCGCTTGGGGCGCGGTTACGAGCGCGGCGCCCATGGCGGCAGCGCATGCGATCAAGCGGACGTCAGTCATTCGAGATTACTCGTTGAGAGTCGGTCGACGTACGACACGTCCTTCGCGATCCGTACGAAAGCTATTGGTCTTCGCCTCGGACCATCGCGTGGGCTCCGAATGTAGCGCCTGAATCGATCGTCCGCTCGTCGATGCGGCTTGCCTCGACGGACGTCGGCGTTCAACGTTCCAGTCCTTCTCCCGGACATGACCATGCCTTCGTCTCGATCGTCGAATGGCTCATTAGGCGGCCGTGCGCTCTTTCAGGAGTGGGAGCGGTCCCACAAACCGCATCCGCCCACGCTCTATCATTACACGAGCGCACAAGGCCTGCTATCGATGGTCAGGTCGGGCCACATCTGGGCCACGGAGTCGCGGTACATGAACGATCCGCGCGAGTTCCTCCACGGCGCTGAAGTGATCCTCGCGGTCGTCGATCGGCTGCTCGCGAGGAAACATGCGCCGCCGATCCTGCAGGAGGTCCGGCACAATGTCGACCGGCACATCCGCGAAAAAATGCAGAACCTGCGCGTTTTCTGCGCGTGCTTCTGCACCTCGAGCGATCTCCTGAGTCAATGGCGCGCCTACGGCGACTCGGGCGGCGGGTACGCGATCGGGCTCGATCCAAAATCGTTGTTTGGGCCTACCCAGCCGGAGCGCCCGCCGCTCCGGACGTTGCTACGGGTGATCTACGATCGAAAGCAACAGGAGCGCTGGGTAGAACGATGGTGCAAGACCATCGGGAGCGGCCGCTCGTCGGGCAATCACGCGCACTTCTGGCGTTTTTTCAGCGAAGCCCTGATCGCCTTCAAGAATTCCGGGTATTCCGAAGAAGGCGAGTGGCGTCTCGTTCAATTCGGCCGCGCGTGGACAGGCGACGTCCAATGGCTGCATCCCGTGCAGTTCCGCGAACGAAAGGGTCAGATCATTCCGTACGCCGATCTCGACCTCGCGCAATCGGGTTCATCCAAGGGCGGCAAGCTCCCGATCTCGCAGATCGTTGCCGGTCCAACACAAGATGCGGAGCTATCGGACAAAGCGCTTCGGCTCTTCGTCGAAGATTGTGGCTACGGTCCTGACCAGGTGGAATTGCGGCGATCGATCGTTCCGTTCAGAGGCTAATGCATCTCCTGGCCATCGCGACGCCGCGTCACGCGCGCTTCGTGCGTATCACGCACTGGCTGACAACCATTGCATTCTTCGCGCTGTTGCTGACCGGCGTCGAAGTCATCCTCTCGCATCCGCGCTTCTACTGGGGCGAAGTGGGCAACGTCAACACGGCGCCGCTCTTCACGATTCCTGTGGCGTCGTCGCGCGAGACGGTGCCCACCGGGTACAAGTACGTGCTGCCCGACCAGAACGGCTGGAGTCGGTTCCTGCATTTCCAGTCCGCGTGGCTCTTGCTCTTCACAGGACTTGCATACGTGATCGCAGGGCTGCGCACGCGACACTTCGAGCGCAACCTCGTGCCTCCGGCGGCCGATCGCTCGTGGCCCGCGTTGCGTACGAGCATCGCCGAGCATCTGCGATTCGCCGCGGCGGCATTGGGTGATCCCTGGTCGTACAACTCGCTGCAGCGCCTCTCGTATCTCGCGATCGTCTTCGTGCTCTTTCCGCTCGTCATCTGGACGGGGCTCGCAATGGCGCCTGGATTCACCGCCGTATTTCCGTTCACCGTGAGCCTACTCGGCGGACGCCAATCCGCGCGCACGCTGCACTTCTTCGTCACGATCGCGCTGGTGCTGTTCACTCTCGTTCACGTCTCGAACGGTTCGGGGCAATCAGCGGCGAACTATGGCTACGCGTGGTACGCGGGGATTTAGACGCGGCCTCACCTCATCCCACCGCACGCTGCATCGAACCCGGACATCGTTCCGCCGTTGATCGTGACTGGAAGCGTGTCGCGCGCGGCCGGCAGCTTGCCTCGATTCAAACTTCCGTCGGCAAGAAACTCCTGGTAGATGCTTCCGCCGTCGGTCATCTCGATGCTGTTGCCGGTCCAGCGGCCGCGAAGATTGATGCTCGGGCGCGAGACCGGATTTATCGCCCGTGACAAAGTCCGATTGTACATGTGCACGCTGATGGCCTGGCCCTCCGTACTCCGCCCGAGATTCCGGCCCATGAGCGCGTTCATCTTGAGGCGAATTCGCACGTGCCGCGGCGTACAGATGTAGGCGTCGCCATTCAGATACGCGCTTCCGAGTCGGGTTGGTGATCCCGGCTGCATGCTGAGATAGACGACGTATTCGCCGCCCGACTTGGCCTTCATCGTTCCCCAACCCTGCCAGTAGGGGAGGAAGTGGAACTTGCCACCGAGGTAGTAGGCCCAGGGCGCGAACACGGCGATGGTGACAAGAAGACCAGCGCCGCACAGCGCGAGAACCACGACGAGTCGAACGAGAGATCCGAAGCAACCGGTCCGCGAACGCGACATGGTCGATCCCGTGATGATGGACCGTTTTTCGGATCTCGTGACGCCGGCGGACGACTACTTGATCAACGCACCGACGCCGTTCGGGAGATGATACAGCGCATCGATCGCGGCATCGTTCAGCGCTCGATCGTAAATGCTGAGCTCATCCCACAGTCCCACGTAGTTGACTCCCAGGCGGATCGTCGCGCGGGCGGGCTCCCAGTTGAGCGGCTCCCGAATCTTCTCTCGCGTGCCGACCAACTGGCCATTGAGATAGAGTTTCGCTGTTCCACCCGTGGTCGTGTCAGTGTTGATGCCGGTAAACACGATCGCGACGTGCGTCCACTGCCCTCGCGTGAACGGCGGCTGATTCACGACGATGGTTCGCTGGTTGAAGAAGTCATTCCGTTCGGTCGGAATGTTCTGCGTGTTCCAGGCGGCCGAGTCGCCGAAGATGCCGAGGCGAAAATGACGCGGCTTGTCGTCGCGAGTGAAGTCCACCCAGATGGCCGCGTTGTTGAACGCCTTGTCCGTGATCTGGAGCGGGTCAGTGTATCCCGGTTCGAGATCGGTGTCCGGGCTGAGATTGAGCCAGAACGAGATCGTCCCGCTCCAATTCCTCGGGCGATATCCCGTGTTCACGGCCGCTCGGAAGAACACAGCGCTCGTGTTCTTCTTGCGAAACTGCAGCGCGTCGCCAAACCGGCCCTGACCCTTTGCGATCACGACGTCGGGATTGGTCACGTCGGCCATCGCCTCGTCGAGATCGCCGTAGGACGACGCCGAGTAGAGGAGCCTGTCGCCGCGCGCGTAATCCGCGTCGAATCCGTGGTCGAATGAGGCGAGAAAGCTCAACGAGGCGCGCAGCGTATCGCGGAGCGCTTGCGCCGATGGCTGCTGGCGTGCCGGCGACGGGTTCTGCGCGGCGAGCGTGGCCGTGAAAAGCGTCGCGCAGGCCGCGGGAAGAACCAGCCTTGCGAGGAGACGAACGGGAGTTGGGCGCATGGCGGTGTCGGAGAGTCGAACAACGATGGCGACGCGACATCCATCTTGTCAAAGGGTACGATACGCGCGCGCGGCGAATCTGCCGACACCCGTACACGGAATTTGGGCCTCGCCCCGTCAGTTCAGATCGCCGTGTCGGAACGAGACGATCGTGCGCCGAGGGTCATGAGCTATTGCATCAAGGGAACTCCAATGAGATTCCTGTGTACGCCGGCTGAGTATCCGCTCGGCTCGCGCTGCATACGCTGCGCGTTCCAACGGCGCGGTTTGCGGGCGTGCTGCAGGCGCTACGTTCGCTCGGCGACGTGAAGCAGGATGGCGTCAGCACGCAGGACGTTACGAAGGACTACGCCGACCTCGACACGCGGGTCGCGGTAAAAGAGCAGACCGTCGCCCCCCTTCGCGGATTGTTGGACAGCCGGTCGGCCAATCTATCGGATGTCCTCGACGTTGAACGCGAGTTGTCGCGCGCCGTCCCTGGCGAGCGACCCGACGCGCCGAGAGAGCGGTCCGAACGGCCAAGAATTCGCAATTCCATCGGCTTATGAGTGACCCATCCCACACCAGCTCGGCCTCGCACTTGCTATTCCGTATGCCATCTCTGGATGGATATCAGTATGAACACGAGTATCGTGTTAGCGACTTCGTTGGCACTCTCTGCCGTTGTACTCGGCGCCAGCACAGCGTCGGCGCAGGCCGCACGGAACAGTCTCTCGGCGCAGCGCGTCCGTGAACAGATTCCCTGCTCCCTCAACTCGTCCGAAATCGACAGCGCGCGTGTTGACGCGCTGAGCATTCTCTACAGCAATCATCCGCTCGCCGCTGAGCTTCGGCAGGAGCAGGGTATTCCCGCGTCGGCCAGTCAGGTCTCAGTGACGCCGGTCCGCGACGGCTCCCTGTGCAGGCGGCTTGCTTCGCAGTTCAATCGGACGCTTCCAACAACGTCGAGGCTCGCCGTCCTACGCGTGGGCTCGATGTACTACGCCCGTGATCCAGACCAGCGCCGCACGACGGGCATCTTTGCGGACAGCACCTTTCACGTGCTGATGCGACTTGGCGCCGCGCTGGATAGATAGGCGCGGCTAGTCGCGATCGAGAAACGCCGCCACATCGGCCGCGAAGCGCGGGTCGAGCATCGCGGAAATGTGCCCACGACGC
>Ga0070680_100003061_pt1 | contig 12406 bp, 9 predicted proteins | sample KBSC73BmetaG_FD_64672 | JGI IMG/M metagenome (GOLD analysis project Ga0070680, IMG submission 64672) | Corn rhizosphere microbial communities from Kellogg Biological Station, Michigan, USA - KBS C7-3B metaG | ecosystem: Host-associated > Plants > Roots > Rhizosphere | place: USA: Michigan...
GCTGCGGATCCGCTCGAGCTCCTCGGTCTCGAACTGCTTCACGAGCTCGGTCGTGACCCTCTGACCGCTCGTGAGCTCCGCGCCGTGGCGCAGCCATTGCCACACCTGCGAGCGCGCGATCTCCGCGGTGGCGGCGTCCTCCATCAGGCCGTAGATGCCCGCGGCGCCGTTGCCGCGCAGCCACGACGAGATGTACTGGATGCCCACGTTCACGTCGTTGCGCAGGCCCTCCTCGGTGATGTCACCGGGCGTGGACTTCACGTCGAGCAGGTCGGCGGCGGAGACGTCCACGTCGTCGCGCTTGCGGTCCACCTGGTTGGGCTTGTCGCCCAGCACGGCGTCGAACTGCTCCATCGCGTTCTTCACCGAGTCCGGGTGCGCGACCCACGTACCGTCGAAACCGTCTGTGGCCTCGCGCTTCTTGTCGTCGCGCAGCTTGGCCTGCGCCTTCTCGTTCGCCTCCTCGTCGGTGCGCGAGGGGATGAAGGCGGCCATCCCGCCCATCGCGTGCGCGCCGCGCTTGTGGCACGTCTTCACGAGCAGCTCCGTGTACGCGCGCATGAACGGCACCGTCATCGTCACGCTGTTGCGGTCCGGCAGCGTGAAGTCCGCGCGGTCGCGGAAGCACTTGATCATCGAGAACATGTAGTCCCAGCGGCCGGCGTTCAGGCTGCAGCCGTAGTCGCGCAGCTCGTAGAGGATCTCGTCCATCTCGAAGGCCGCGGGCACGGTCTCGATCAGCACGGTCGCGCGGATCGTGCCGTGGTCGATGCCCAACTCCTCCTCGGCGTGCGTGAACACGTCGTGCCAGAGCCGCGCCTCCAGGTGCGACTCCATCTTGGGCAGGTAGAAATACGGCCCGCTGCCGCGCTCGATCAAGCGTCGCGCGTTGTGGAAGAAGTAGAACCCGAAGTCCGCGAGGCAGCCCGCGATCGGCTCGCCGTCGACGGTGATGTGCTTCTCCGGCAGGTGCCAGCCGCGCGGGCGCACGAGCAGCGTGGCCACCTCGTCGCCCAGCTTGTATTCCTTGCCGTCGTCCTGTGAGAACTCGATCGTGCGCTCGATCGCGTCCGTGAGGTTCACGTGGCCCTCGATCATGTTCTGCCAGGTCGGCGAGTTCGAGTCCTCGAAGTCCGCCATGAAGCCGCGCGCGCCCGAGTTGAGCGCGTTGATCACCATCTTGCGCTGCGTCGGCCCGGTGATCTCCACGCGGCGGTTCATAAGGTCGGTTGGCGCGGCGGCCACCACCCAGCTGTCGTCCTCACGGATGTTGCGTGTCTCGTCGAGGAAGTCGAGCGAACCGCCGGCGTCGAGCCTGGCACGGCGCTCCGCGCGCTTCTGGAGCAGCTCCTGGCGCGTGCCCTCGAACTTCCGGTGCAGGCCCGACACGAACTCGAGCGCTTCCTCCGTCAGCACCTCCTCCATGCGGCCCTTCACCGGTGCGTGGATCTCGAGTCCCTGCACGTCAACGCCTGCCATTCCTGTTGCCTCCCTGTATCGACATCTGAATCAGCTCTATCGGGTGGATCACCCGCAGTGGGTGGCCCATCTGCTCGCTCACGGCCGCGATCTGGATCGCGCAGCCGGGGTTGCCCGCGGCGATCGTCTTCGCGCCGGTGGCGAGAAGGTTCTCCACCTTGCGGCGCCCGAGCTCCGTGGCGGGCTCGGGGTTGAGCAGGTTGTAGATACCCGCTGAGCCGCAGCAAATCTCCCATCCCTGCGGCTCCACCAGCTCGAGCTCTGGAATCTCGGCCAGCAGCTCGCGCGGCTGGGCGCGCACGGCCTGCGCGTGGGCGAGGTGGCACGCGTCGTGGTAGGCGACCTTCTGGCCGACCGGATGGCGCGTCGCGCGCGTGCCCGCCTCGGCCAGCAGCTCGGTCACGTCGCGCACCTTCGCGCAGAAGCGCTCCGCACGTTGTGCCCACTGTGGATCGTCGCGCAAGAGGTGCGCGTAGTCCTTCATCGAAGAGCCGCAGCCGGCCGCGTTCGCCACCACGAAGTCGCACTGCTCGAACGCTTCGATCGTCGCGCGCGCCAGGTCGCGCGAGTCGTAGCCGGTGTGCATCTGCAGCGCTCCGCAGCAGCGCGGCAGTCGCGGCGCCCGCACCTCGAAGCCCTCGGCCGCGAGCACCTGCGCGGTGGCCACGTTCACGTCGTGGAAGAACACCCGCTGCACGCAGCCCTGGAGCAGGCCGACGGTGCCGCGCTTCTCGCCACGGGCCTTCGTGTGCTCGGGCAGGCGCCTCATCGTCCCCAGCAGCGGCGTCTCCGGCGTGAGCGCGGTGATCGCGCGCAGCCGCGGGAAGGGACCGCCGCGCCGCGCCAGCTTCGGGATGCCGAGCCTGCGCGCGAGAGCCATCAGCGGCGCCAGCGCGCGCAGACGGCCCGGGTGCGGGAAGAGCTCGAACACGAGGCTGCGGAACAGCCGGTCGCCAGGCTTCCGTGAGTGGTTGCGCTCCACCTGCGCGCGCGTGTCCTCGATCAGCTTGTCGTACTGCACGCCCGAGGGGCAGGCGGTCACGCACGCCATGCAGCCCAGGCAGCGGTCCCAGTGAGTGACCATCGGCGCCGACAGCTCGGCGCCCTGCTCGGCCTCGCTCATCAGCACGATGCGCCCGCGCGGCGAGTCCATCTCCTCGCCCCACAGGTGGTAGGTCGGGCACGTGGGCAGGCAGAAGCCGCAGTGCACGCAGTCCTCGATCAGCTCGCGCTCGGGCGGACGGATGGTGTCGAAGGCGGCCATGTCAGATTCCTCCGGCGAACGTACCCGGGGCAAACACACCCGCGGGGTCGAAGCGCTGCTTCACGCGCTGGGCGAGCGGCGAGGGCTCGGCGTCCCACACGTCGAGCGAGGCGCGCACCTCGCGGGGGGCGTCGAGCACCACGCACTTGAAGGGCGCGAGCGCGCCGCGCAGCTCGGCGATGCGCTGCGGGTCGATCGTGATCCACGAGATGCCGAGCGACGCCCGGCCCACCAGCGATCCGCCGAGCGACTCGGCGGCGCGCATCGTGCGGGCCAGCTCGGTCTGCAGACCGGACACGCGCACGACGGCGCGGTCGGCGCTGCGCTGGCTGTCGCGCTGCCGTGCCCACAGGTCGAAGTCGTCCTCCACCAGCTCGGTATCCAGGCCCGCCTCGTGAAGCAGGCGCGTGGCGGCCTCGGCCTGCGGGCCTGCGGTCACCCCGCCGAGCCGCGCCATCGCCGCGCCGGACCCGTTCTCCCAGCGAACGTCCACGCATTCCTTCTCGAGGGAAGCGTGCGCCAGCTCGGAGGCGCCGCGGGCCACCACCTCCGGGTCGTTCGCCCGGCCTACGGCCGTGACCGTCTGATGCGGCTGCGGGTGCAGCCGCACCGCAACTCGCATGATCAGCCCGAGCGTGCCGAACGAGCCGGAGAAGAGCTTGGCCAGGTCGTAGCCCGCCACGTTCTTGATCACTGTGCTGCCGGATTTCGCCACCGTGCCGTCCGACAGAGCGACCGTCATCCCCAGCACGAGGTCGCGCGGCGCGCCGTAGCGATGGCGCAGCGGACCTGAGTCGCCGGTGGCGATCACGCCGCCGATCGTGGCGGCGGCGCCCTCCCCGAGCGGCGGGTCCAGCGCCAGCATCTGCCCCGCGGAGGCGAACTGCTCCTGCGCGCGGGCGAGCGGCACGCCGGCCTCGAGGATCGCGGTGAGGTCACCTTCGTTGTGCTCGACGATCCGGTCCAACTCCGAGGTAGACACCTCGACGTCGGGATCGCCTGCCGGTGTTCCCCAGCCGTACTTGGTCCCGCCGCCACGAACTCGAAGTGTCTGCCCCCTGCCACCTGCATCCGCGACCTGTCCCGCGGCATCCATCAAAACCGCTCCGCAATCCCGGCGGCCTCCAGCGGGTGCTGCCGGTAGGGGCCAGGAACCTCGCCACAGAGCCTGGGCGTGGGCATCACCTTGCCCGGGTTGGCCATGCCGGCCGGGTCGAACGCGCAGCGCAGCCGCTGGAACGCCTCGAAGTCCGGCTCGTCGAACATGCGCGGCATGTAGCCCTTCTTGTCGTAGCCCACGCCGTGCTCGCCGGTGATCGAGCCGCCGGCGTCCACGCACGCGGCCAGGATCTGGCCGGACAGCTCCTCCGCGCGCTCGGCCTCGCCCTCCACATGGCCGTCGTAACAAACGAGCGGGTGCAGGTTGCCGTCGCCCGCGTGGAACACGTTGGCCACGCGCATGCCGTACTCCTTCGACAGCTCCTCGATGCGGCCGAGCACCTCCGGCAGGCGGGTGCGCGGGATCACGCCGTCCTGCACGTAGTAATGCGTGGATACGCGCCCCATCGCGGCGAACGCCGCCTTGCGCGCCTTCCAGATCAGCGCCCGCTCCTCCTCGGACTGCGCGATGCGGATGCTGCTCGCCTCGTTGCGCTCGCACACCTTGCGCACCTCCTCGAAGCGGTGCTCGCACTCGGCCTCCGAGCCGTCGAGCTCCACCACCAGCGCGGCGCCGGCGTCCGCCGGGTAGCCCGCGTGGGTGGCGCCCTCGGCCGCCTCGATCGCGAGCGAATCCATCATCTCGATCGCGCCCGGCACGATGCCGGCGGACACGATGTCGGACACCGTGCGTCCCGCGTGTGTGGTGTCGGCGAAGAAGGCCACGAGCGTCCGCACCGCCTCCGGTACCGGTACCACCCGCACGGTGATCTTGGTGGCGATGCCGAGCGTTCCCTCGGAGCCCACGAACGCGCCGAGGAGGTCGTAGCCCGGCTGGTCGAGCTCTTTCCCGCCGATCTCGATCAGCTCGCCGTCCGGAAGCACCAGCTCGAGCCCGGTCACGTAGTTGGTGGTGAAGCCGTACTTGAAGCAGTGCGCACCGCCGGCGTTCTCGGCCACGTTGCCGCCGATCGAGCAGACGATCTGCGACGAGGGGTCGGGCGGGTAGAAGTGCGTCGGCCCGGCGGCCTTGGACACGTCGAGGTTGGTCACCCCGGGCTGGACCACGAGCCGCTGGTTGGGCAGGTCCACCTCCAGGATGCGATTCATGCGGTTCACGCCGATCACCACGCCCTCCTCGACCGGAAGCGCGCCACCGGAAAGGCCCGTGCCCGACCCGCGCGCCACCCACGGCACCTCTGCCTCGTGGCAGGCGCGCAGCACCTTCTGCACCTCCTCGGCCGAGCCGGGCAGCACCACCGCGCGCGGCGTCACGCGGTAGCGCAGCAGCCCGTCGGACTCGTAGGTGCGCAGCTGGTGCGGGTGTGTGACTACGTTGTCGTCGCCGCAGGCCGCGCGCAGCTCTTCGATCAGCTTGTGCGCCATGCCCGCGACATTGTGCCGTTCCGCCGCGTCAGGGCACCATCCAACCCAGCGCGCCGGTCGATTGGAGCAGGACGAGACACGCCAGCAGGAAGAGCAGGAGCAGGCTCCAGCCCAGCACCTTCCGGAAGATCGTGCCCTCCTCGCCCGCCATTCCCACTGCGGCCGCGCCGATGGCGAGGTTCTGCGGCGACACCATCTTTCCCAGCACGCCGCCCGAGCTGTTCGAGGCGGCGAGCAGCACCTGGTCGATGCCGGCCTTCTTGCCCGCGGTCACCTGCAGGGCGCCGAACAGCGAGTTGGACGACGTGTCCGAGCCCGTCACCGCGGTGCCCAGCCAGCCGATGATCGGCGAGAGGAACGCGAAGAAGCCGCCCGCGCCCGCCGCCCAGGTGCCGAGCGTGATCGTCTCGCCCGACAGATTCATCACGTAGGCGAGCGCCAGCACGCTCATCACGGTCAGGATCGCCCATTTGAGCTGGTTGAGCGTCTCGGCGTAGACACGCAGCGCGCGCATCGGCCCGATCCGGAGTATGGGCATCACGAGCAGGCCCGAGATCAGCATCAGCGTGCCCGCTGTCTGCAGGTAGTCGAACTTGAAGGTCAGCGACTTGGGCGCTTCGCCCTTGCTGTTCACGATGTGCATACCCGGCCACGTGAACTCCTGCGTGGCGCTCGAGAGCGCGCTCTTCACCGCGCCGATCTGAGCGATGGCGAAGACGGCGACGATGATCACGTACGGCGCATAGGCACGCGCGACCTCGATCGGAGGCGTGCCCTGTGACTGCTTGCGCGCGACGTCCCGCTCGAGGGCCGGCGAGTGCACCGAGGCGCCGGCGATCGCCGGGCGCGGCCCGCTGAAGCGGCCGGTGACGGGCTCGGCCGGGGTCCAGACGCGCATGAGCGCGACCACGGCGGCGGCGGATCCGAGCGATGCGACGATGTCCGTGAGCTGCACCGAGATGTAGTTCGACGTGACGAACTGCAGGACGGCGAACACCACGCCACCCACGAGAGCTGCGGGCCATGCCTGCCGAAGGCCGCGGCGGCCGTCGACCATCCCGATGAGGATGAACGGCACGATCACGGCGAGGAACGGCGTCTGGCGGCCCACCATCGAGCCGAGGTCCTGAGTGGACAGCCCGGTGACAGACGAGAGCGTGGTGATCGGCACCGCGATCGCCCCGAACGCCACAGGCGCCGTGTTCGCCACCAGCGCCACGCTGGCAGCCTTCACCGGCTTGAAGCCGAGCGCGATCAGCATCACCGAGCAGATCGCCACCGGCGTGCCGAAGCCGGCGAGCGCCTCCATCAGCGCGCCGAACGAGAAGGCGATGATCACCGCCTGCACGCGCTGGTCCGCGCTCACCGCGCTGAACGACTCGCGCAGGATCGTGAAGTGACCGCTCTCGCGGGTCATGTTGTAGACCCAGATCGCGTTGATCACGATCCACAAGATTGGGTAGAAGCCGAAGACTGCGCCCTCGGCGGCGGAATTGAGCGTCTGGCCGAGCGGCATCGAATAGACCGCCAGTGCCACGATCATCGACACGATGAGGGCTATCAGCGCCGCCCATTGGGCCTTCATTCGCACCACGCCAAGCAGGACGAACAGCGTCACGAGCGGCAGTACCGCGAAGAGCGAGGACCAACCCAGCGAGCCCCCTACTGGATCCAGCACCTGTTTGTACATGCGACCTCTCCTCCCGTTCCCTGCCCCCCGCATTCCCGAGCCCGCTTGCGTGGAAACTCACTAATGCGCGTTTCGCTGTTCATCACTTGCCTCGCGGACACCCTGTTTCCGGAAACCGGCCGCGCGGTTGTGCGGCTGCTGGAGCGGCTCGGGCACGAGATCGAGTTCCCGGAGGAGCAGACCTGCTGCGGCCAGATGCACCTCAACACGGGCTACGAGGACGAGGGCCTCGCGCTCGCACGCCGCTTCGAGCGGCTGTTCGCGGCCGCGGAGGTGGTGGTCTCGCCGTCGGCCTCGTGCGTGGGAATGGTGCGCGAACACTGCTCGCCGGAACTCGGCGGGCGCGTGTTCGAGCTGTCCGAGTTCCTGGTCGAGCGGCTCGGCATCGAGGACGTGGGCGCCTACTACCCGCACCGCGTCACGTACCACCCCACCTGCCATTCGCTGCGGGCGATCAAGGTGGGCGACGCCCCGCTGCGGCTGCTGCGCGCGGTGCGCGGGATCGATCTGGTGGAGCTGCCACGGGCCGAGGAGTGCTGCGGTTTCGGCGGCACGTTCGCGGTCAAGAACCCCGACGTTTCAGGCGCGATGCTTACGGACAAGATCGCCCACGTGCTCGATACGAATGCCGAGATCTGCACCGCCGTCGACAGCTCCTGCCTGATGCACATCGGCGGCGGGCTCGAGCGGCAACGCGCCGGGGTGCGCACAGTGCATCTCGCCGAGATCCTCGCTTCAACGGCGGAATAGTCGCGCTACCCTGGGCTGTCGGTATGCGGGAGAAGACCGAAGTGAACGCCACGCTGGAGGAGCGTGTTTTCCAGGCAGACCGGCCGATTCCGAGCTTCGGCTGGGCCTTTGCGAAGCCCTCCGCGCGAATCAGGTACCGCCTGGTGAGCCACACGCCGACGGCGTTGAAGCTGATCGCCGCCGAGCTGCTCGGACGGATCGACGCGTGGCGCAAACGGGACGCGCTTGCGGAGGCGCGCGCGACGAGCGAGAAGATCGTGGCCGGCACCACTCGCGCGGGCGAGCTCGAGAAGATCGCGCGGCAGCGACTCGTGGAGCTGCGCGTGCGGCAGGCCATCTTCTGGCGGTCGCGCTGGGACCGCGACGCGGTCATCGGCGAGGAGAACATGCGCGCGGCGCTCGAGAGCGACCGGCCCGTGATCCTCACGTTCTGCCACCTCGCGGCATTCGAGAACACATTCGCGCCGATCGGCGCCACCGGCCGTGCCACCTACCTGCCCATGGCGGGCTGGTTCTTCGATCCCCCGACCGACAATCCGTGGGGCTACCGCCTGGAGCATTGGCGGCAGGGCTTCGCGCAGATCAACGGCCGCGTGGTGGTGATGCCGGGCGCGTTCGACGTCCTCCACGCGCTGCTCGAGCGCGGCGATGTGGTGATGGTGGCCTTCGACTCGCCGGGCAACACCGAGACGCAGTTCCTGGGCAAGCCGGTGATGATGGCCTCCGGCACCGCCAGGCTCGCGAAGGACACGGACGCGATCCTGCTGCCCACCCGGCGGGTCCGGCGTGGCCTGAAGGTGGCGATCGAGTTCGCTCCGCCGATCGACTCGCGTAAGTACGAGGATCCCACCTCGTTGCACGTCACACTGGCCAACCTGCACAGCGGCTGGATCCTGGAAAACCCAGAGGGACTCGAGGACCCGAGCCGCGAGGGCTTCTGGGAGGAGGACGCGCTCCCCACGGGCTGGATGCGGCCCGTGCGCAGGGCGAAGGGGTAGCTGGACAGATGTCCGACTAGCGGACTTGCCCACCTAGTCGGATACTCAGAATGTGCGGGAGTTCTCACCCATTCGGGAGGTCGGAGGGGCGCCGAATCAGGGCCTCCGGCGCCGCCTGTTCCATGCCGAGCAGACAATCCCCCGCTTCGAGCTGACCTTCCCGAGTCGTGCCGCGCGCCGGTTCTACAGGCTGCGCTGCCGCGTCCCGCTGGCGCTGAAGATCATCACTGCCGAGCTGCTCGGCCGGATCGATTGCTGGCGCAAGCCACGGGACCTGGCCGAGGCCCGCAGGATCACCGAGGCGATCGTCGCGGGCACGGATCTCGAGCCGCGGGCGGAGACGATCGCGCGGCGACGTCTCGTTGCGGAGCGCGTCCGCGAGGCCTCGTTCTGGCGCGCGCGCTGGGACCGCGACCCCGTCTTGGGCGCGGACAACATTCACGCCGCGCTGGCTCACGGCCGCGGCGTGATCGTCAGCTTCTGTCACCTGGGCGCGTTTCAGAGCAGCATTGCCCCGCTTTACCGCGAGGCACGCAGGGTCACCTACATCGCCACCAACAGGTGGATTGTCGATCCACCCGACGGCAGCGAGTGGGGCGCTCGCGTCGAGCACTGGCGTCGCGGGCTCGCGCGGCTGGATGGCCGGATCGTCAGGATGCCCGGCTCCTTCGACACGGTGCGCGCGCTGCTCGAGCGCGGTGAGGTGACCATGCTGGCGTTCGACGTGCCGGGCAGGATGGACACGCACTTTCTCGGCAAGTCCGTGATGCTCACCGGCGGCACCGCCAGCCTGGCCTTCCAGACCGACGCGCTCGTCCTACCGCTACGCCGCGCGCGCCGTGGCCTCAGCATCCCCAGCGAGTTCGGCGCGCCGATCGATTCGCGCGACTATGCCGACGAGCGCTCGCTGCACGCGGCGCTCGCCGCCGTGCACGAGGCCTGGATCCTCGATCGGCCGGCGGCGCTCGAGAGTCCCGGGCGATCCGGCGCTTGGGAGCACGAAGCCCGCCCCACGGGCTGGAGCCTGCCGCACCGCGCAAATGCCGCCTGACCCACAGCGTTTAAGCGCAGGTAAGGTGGTTGCAGCCGAGCGGCCGATTCCGCGCTTCGAGCTGATCTTCCCGAGTCGAGCCGCGCACCTGCGCTATCTGGCGCGCTGCCAGATTCCCGTCAGCCTGAAGATCGCGTGGGCTGAGCTGCTTGGCCGGCTCGACCGCTGGCGATCTCCTGAAGCGCTCGCGGGCGCCAGGCAGGTGAACGAGCCGATCATCGCCGGGACCGAGTGGGAGTCGCGGGCGGAAACGGTCGCCCGCCGCCGCCTCGTTGAGGACCGGGTGCGCGAGGCGGGCTTCTGGCGAGCCCATTGGGACCGCGACCGCGTGGCCGGCCTCGAGCACATGCACGCGGCGCTCGGCCAGGGCCGTGGCGTGATCCTCAGCTTCGCTCACACCGGCTGCATGTTCGGCACCTTCTCGCCGCTGTGGACCGAGGCCGGGAGGATCACCTACATCGTCAGTGGCGACTGGTTCTTCGAGCGCCCGGACGGCAGCGACTGGTCGTTCCGGGTCGAGCACTGGCGCCGCGGCCTAGCCGCGGCCGAGGGGCGGATCGTGCCGGCGGGCGGATCCTTCGACACGGTGCGCGCGCTGCTCGAGCGCGGCGACGTGGTGATGCTGGCCTTCGACATGCCCGGCAGCATGAGGATGCGTTTCCTGGGCAAGGACGTCGCGCTTGCCTCAGGCGCCGCGGTGGCCGCGCGGGAGACAGACTCGCTGGTGCTGCCCGTTCGGCGCCGCCGGCGCGGGCTTGCACTGGAGGTTCAGTTCGCGCCGGCGTTCGACCCGCGCCAGTTCGCCGGCGTGGAGGCGCTCCAGCAGGCGCTGCTCGCTCATCACGAGCGCTGGATCCTCGAGCGCCCGGCAGCGCTGGAGAACCCGTCACGACCGGGCGCTTGGCACGGCACGGCACGAGCCGACAGCTGGGAACGCCCGCCGCGCTAGAGCGCCAGCGAGAACGGCTGCTCGAGCAGCTGCCGCACCCGGCCCAGGAACTCCGCGCCGTCGGCCCCGTACAGGATCCGGTGGTCGCAGATCAGCGTGACGCCCATCATGTCCCGCGCCACGATTCGCCCGGCGTCGTCCACCACGGGCTTCTTCTTGAGCGCGCCCACCGCGAGGATCGCGGCCTGCGGCGGGTTGATGATCGCGGTGAAGTTCTCGATCCCGTACATACCGAGGTTGGACACGGTGAACGTGCCGCCTGAGAGCTCCGGCGGCGTGATGTTCCCGTCGCGCACCTTGGTGATCAGGGCGCGCGCGTCGGCCGCGATGGCGCCGAGCGACTTCTGGTCGGCGTCGAAGATCGTCGGCACGATGAGCGTGTCCTGCGCGGCCACCGCCACGCCCACGTTCACGCGTGAGTACAGCTCCCACTGGCCGTCGCGGTAGGCGCCGTTCACGCGAGGGAATTCGGTGAGCGCCTTTGCCGCCGCCTTCACCACCATGTCGTTGAACGAGGGCGCCGGATCCGCGACCTCCTTGAGCCGCGCGCGGAGCTCGACGCAGCCCGTCATGTCGATCTCCATGTTGAGCTGGAACTCGGGGGCCGTGGCCTTGGACTCCGCCATCCGCCGGCTGACCGTCCGTTGCAACCGCGTGAGCTCCTGGACGGAGACCTGGCCCTTGGCGCCGTCAGCCGACGCGGTGTCGGGCGCAGGGGGTCGGGTGTCGGGCGCCTTCTCTTCGGCGGGACGCTCCTTCACCGCGGTACCGCCGCCCTCGGCGGCAGCCTCAATGTCCGCCTTCACGATCCGCCCACCCGGGCCGGTGCCGGAAATACCAGCCAGCTCGAGTCCCATCTCCCGAGCCATCCGACGGGCGACGGGCGACGCTTTGACGCGACCGTTACCGCCGCCGTCGGAGGTGGCAGGTGGCTGGTCCCGGGTGGCAGGGGCCTCTTCCTTTTCTGGCTGCTGTTCTTCGGGCTCGGGCTCGGGTTCAGGCTCCTCTGTGGCCTGTGGCCTGTCGCCTGTGGCCTCCTCCCCCGCAGCCCCGATCCGAGCAATGGCCTGGCCGATGGGGAGTGTCTCGCCCTCTTGAGCCAGGACCTCTATGAGGACTCCGTCGGTGTCCGCCTCATAGGTCATGTTCGCCTTGTCCGTCTCGATCTCGACGAGCGGCTCGCCGCGCTTCACTTCGCCGCCTACGTCCACGAGCCACTTCAGAACGGTCCCCTCCTCCATCGAGTCCGAGAGGCGGGGCATCATCACATCGGTCGCCATAGTCAGTGGTCCTATAGATCCTTGAAGAGGGCCAGGCAGGCCTGAATCACGTGCTCCTCGTGGGGGAACGCGGCCTGCTCGAGCGGTTTGGAATAGGGCATTGGAACATCCGCGCCTGTCACCCGGGCGACGGGCGCGTCAAGGTAGTCGAAGGCCTGCTCCTGAATCAAGGCCGCGAGGTTGGCGCCCACGCCGCCGTGTGGCCAGCCCTCCTCGACGATCACGGCGCGGTTGGTCTTCTTCACCGAGTCGAGGATCGTGTCGAGGTCGAGCGGGCGGAGCGTGCGCGGGTCGATCACCTCCGCTTCCAGCTCGTGCTCGTGCGCGAGCTGCTCGGCCGCGCGCTCGGCGGTGATCGCCATGCGCGAGATGCCCACGATCGTCACGTCGCTGCCCTCGCG
>Ga0070680_100003062_pt1 | contig 12405 bp, 10 predicted proteins | sample KBSC73BmetaG_FD_64672 | JGI IMG/M metagenome (GOLD analysis project Ga0070680, IMG submission 64672) | Corn rhizosphere microbial communities from Kellogg Biological Station, Michigan, USA - KBS C7-3B metaG | ecosystem: Host-associated > Plants > Roots > Rhizosphere | place: USA: Michigan...
CCGCCGCCTCCACCTCCGCCGCCGACGCCGGCACCGCCGCCACCGCCGACGCCGGCACCGCCGCCACCGCCACCGCCGACTCCATCGCCTCCGCCGCTGCCCGACGTCCCTCCGGACGAGCTCGTCCCGTGGGTTTCGACGGACGCTTCTGGCGACGACCGGAAGAAGAAGGGGGATTCGGACGACCTCATCGACGTCTCGCTGCTCGGCGGCGGCGGCGATCTCACCGACGTCGAGTCGCCGGTGACGAGCGGGTCGGACCCATCCTCGTGGGACCCGATCGACATCGACCAGATTCCACACTGATCCCGCCAACACGGGCCGACAGGCCCCTCGACGCGCTCGGGACAGGCTTGCTAGGCAGCGGCAATGGCCGAGCCCGATCTTTCCTCGATTATCGATACCCCGTTCGACGCCGCGCTTTCGGAGCGGTACCTCGTCTATGCCCTGTCGACGATCACCGCGCGGTCGCTCCCGGACGTTCGCGACGGGCTGAAGCCGGTGCATCGGCGACTGCTGTGGGCGATGCGGCTGCTGAGGCTCGATCCGGCCGGCGCGTACAAGAAATCGGCGCGTGTCGTCGGCGACGTGATCGGCAAATATCATCCGCACGGAGACCAGTCGGTCTACGACGCGATGGTCCGCCTCGCGCAGGATTTCGCGCTCCGCTACCCGCTGGTCGACGGCCAGGGGAATTTCGGCAACATCGACGGCGATAATGCCGCCGCCTACCGCTACACCGAGGCGCGGCTGACGCCGGTCGCGATGCAGCTAATGGCCGGGCTCGACGAAGGGACAGTCGATTTCCGGCCGACCTACAATGGGGAGGAGGAGGAACCCGAGGTCTTCCCCGGGCTGTTCCCCAACCTGCTCGCCAACGGCGCGAGCGGGATCGCGGTCGGAATGGCGACGTCGATCCCGCCGCACAATCTCGGCGAGCTGATCGAGGCGGCGATCCACCTGATCGACAATCCCAAGGCCGAACCCGCGGCGCTGATGGACTTTGTCGCCGGTCCCGACTTCCCGACCGGCGGAGTCCTGGTCGACAGCCGCGAATCGATCGCCGAGGCTTATGCGACCGGGCGCGGCTCGTTCCGGCTTCGCGCCCGGGTGGAGGTCGAGCGCGAGAAAGGCGGCGGCTGGCACCTGCTGGTCAGCGAAATCCCCTACGGCGTGCCAAAGGCCAAGCTGATCGAGCAGGTGGCCCAGCTCATCGCCGACAAGAAGCTTCCGATCCTCGCCGACGTGAAGGACGAGAGCGATGAGCAGGTGCGGCTGATCCTCGAGCCGCGGGCGCGCACGGTCGATCCCGAGCTGCTGCTCGAGAGCCTCTACAGGCTGACCGACCTCGAGATCCGTTTCCCGCTCAACCTCAACGTGCTCGACGCGACCCGCACGCCGGGGGTCATGAGCCTCAAGGAAGCGCTCGCCGCATGGCTCGCGTTCCAGTTCGAGGTGCTGGTCCGAAAGAGCCAGGTACGGATCGGCAAGATCGACGAGCGGCTCGAGCTGCTCGACGGCTTCCTCATCGCTTTCCTCAACCTCGACCGGGTGATCGAAATCATCCGGACCCAGGACGAGCCGAAGCCGATATTGATGGCCGAATTCTCGCTCTCGGACCGGCAGGCGGAGGCGATCCTCAACATGCGGCTGCGCTCCCTGCGCCGGCTCGAGGAGATGGAGATCGGTCGCGAACGCGAGGCTTTGGGCAAGGAGCGGGAGGAGCTGGCGAAGCTCGTCGAGGACCGTGGGCGGCAACGGCGGCGCATGAAGAAGGACCTCGAAGCGCTGAAGGCGAAGTTCGGCGACGAGCGCCGGACCCGGGTGGAGGAAGGCAGCGCACCGCGCGACATCGACTGGTCGGCCATGATCGAGAAGGAGCCGATCACCGTCATCCTTTCGCAGCGAGGCTGGATCCGCGCGATGAAAGGGCATTTGGCGCTCGACCAGGTGGCGGACCTCAAATGGCGCGAAGGCGACGGCCCGTTCATTCACTTCCACGCCCAGACCACCGACAAGCTCGCGCTCTTCGCCTCCAACGGCCGCGTCTACACGCTCGCCGGTGACAAGCTTCCGAGTGCGCGCGGGTTCGGCGAACCGGTGCGGCTCTTCATCGACCTCGAGGCCGAGGTGGAGATCGTCCAGCTGCTCGTCCTTCGGCCCGAGCTGAAGCTGCTGGTCGCTTCGTCCGACGGGCGCGGGTTCGTCACCAGCGGCGACGCGACGCTCGCCGAAACCCGCAAGGGCAAGCAGCTGGTCAACCTGCGCCCCGGCGCGACGGTTGCCGTCGTTCGGCCGATTTCCGAAGGCGCCGACGCCGTCGCCGTGGTCGGCGAGAACCGCAAGATGGTCGTGTTCCCGCTATCCGAATTGCCGGAGCTCTCACGCGGGCAGGGAGTGATGCTCCAGCGTTATCGCGACGGCGGGCTGTCCGACGCGATCGCTTTGCGCTCGGACGAGGGATTGAGCTGGGCGCTCGGCGGCGAGAGCGGGCGAGTGCGCACGGAGGCCGATCTGACGCCATGGCGCGCCGCGCGCGGAGCGGCGGGACGAATGCCGCCGATCGGCTTTCCGCGGAACAACCGTTTCGACTAGGGCGCAGCCACGGCGGGTTAACAATTGCGGGACGGCCGGAAAGATACCCGGAATTAACCCCTCCCGCGCATAGAAGCATCCATGCAGGCTGCAGCAACCCGGCCGGCGACCGCCGAGAGGCGCCGCCGGGGGGACAATCCGAGCGCGACTCCGCATCTCGCGATTGCGGACGACACCGGCTTGCTCGACGCGCTCCCGATCGCCGCCGCTGTGGTCGAGCGCCGTTCCGACCGCTCCTTTGCCGTTGCTCTCCACAACAGCCGCTTCGTCGATCTCGTGGAACGATCCACCTGCACGGCGTTGAGCTGGAACGACGCGGATTGCCTGAAGAACGGCCCGATCGCCGGCCTGCTCCACGATTTCTTCGACGGCGTCGACGAATCGGGCGAACTGGACTTCAAGGACGGCGACGGGGTCTCGGCGCAATTCTATCGAATCAAGCTCGCGCCCTTGCCGAAGGGCGAGGGCTCGGAGAACCGCTGCCTGCTCAGCGTGGTTGACCGGACCGTCGAGCTGCAGGCCGAACGCACGCTTCGGGCCGAGATGCTGCGCGACAGCCTTACGGGCCTGCCGAACCGGCTCGCCTTCACCGAAGCCATCGAAAATGCGGGAGAGAAGGTCGCTGCCGACCTCGAGCATGCGGTGCTCGTCGTCGACATGCTTCGCTTCTCGCGGATCAACGAATCGATGGGCAGCCTCGCCGGCGACGAGCTGCTCATTACATTCGCCCGGCGGCTGATCCTGGCGCTTCGCGCCGGCGACGTGCTTGCCCGCACCGGCGGCAACGAGTTCGGCGTCCTCGTATCGCTGCGCCGTGGGGTGGAAGACGCGCTCAAGGCAGCCGAGCGGATCCAGCAGGTCATGACCGCGCCGTTCAAGCTGTCCGAGCTGGAAATCCGCGTCGAATGCGCGATCGGTGTCGCGCTGATGACCGCCGGGCAGGACCCGGAGGAGCTGTTCCGCAACGCCCAGTTCGCGGTCAAGCAGGCGAAGATCGCTGGGCGGCCGCAGGTCTACGAGCCCAAGCAGGCGACGGAAGCGCGGCGCCGCTTCTCGATCGAGACCGAATTGCGCCGGGCACTCGACAAGGACCAGCTCAGGCTCTTCTACCAGCCGCTAATCAACCTCAAGACCGGCGACGTCGCCGGGTTCGAGGCGCTGGCGCGCTGGACTCACGAAGACCGTGGCGAGATCAGCCCGACCGAATTCATTCCGGTTGCCGAGGAATCCGGGCTCATCCTCCAGCTCGGCCGATGGGCGATGGACACGGCGGCGCAGACGCTCGCCCAATGGGACCGCAAGATCGGAGAAACGCTGCCGCTCTATGTCGGCGTCAACCTCTCGGCGATTCAGGTCGCGCGCGACGACATTGCAGCCGTCGTCGCGAGCGCCCTGAAGTCGAGCGGGCTGACCGGCGACCGTCTGACCCTCGAGCTGACCGAGAGCTCGATCGTCCAGGACCCGGCGCGCGCGACGCGCGTGTTCGATGCGCTGAAAGCGCTCGACGCGACGGTGGCCATGGACGACTTCGGCACTGGCTATTCCAGCCTCGCCTATCTCCAGCGCCTTCCCATCGATGTTCTCAAGATCGACAAGAGCTTCGTTTCCGGAATGATGGTCGACCCCGACGCGGTTGCGATCGTTCGCGCGGTGCTCAGCCTCGCCGAGGCCCTCGGGATGTCGACGACGGCCGAGGGGATCGAGACCGTCGAGCTCGCAACGACGCTCGCGACACTCGGCTGCGCTTCCGGTCAGGGCTTTTATTTCGCCAAGCCGCTCGAAGCCGATGCAGCGCTCGAATATTGGAAATCACGCCGCCGGTAGCAGGTCGGCATAGCGGCCGGCTCGGCGGCCCTTTCCCGCGATTTCAAATGTCTTATCGATGCTCCGAACGAGCGCCGGGTGGCGGCAATCGGGCGGGTGTACTCCGACGCGTAGCACGTTGATCGGCGCTCGGCGGAGCGCTGCGGCCGCGAGCAACGAGGAGGCGAGGCGCGCGCGCGTCCGGCTCGCCCAGGTGATAACCGGTCCCGATGCGAGGCGTACGCCCGTCCGCGGCGACCATACGCGCCAATGATCCTCGGCGAGCGGGATGGCGCAGTCCGAAAGCGCCGAAAGCGCGCCTTCGCCATAGAGCCACGCCGGAGCGACGAAGCCGTCGATGCGCCGCCCGATCACGTCTTCGACGAGTGCGCGGCCTTCGGCGATGCGCGAGGACGCTTCCTCCCGCGAGAGCCCAAGGAACTCGCCTTCTCCAGCGGTCATGAAGCGGGCACGAAGGCGGTCGCCGGCATCCTGGTGCCGCGCCTGATCGCGGTGGAAATAGCCGTGCAGGAACATCTCGATCCCGCTCTCGCCCCAGCGCCGAAGCCGCGCGGCGAAGGGCGAGCCGGCCTTGATCGGCGCGTCTCCCCAATGGTTCGGTACCACCAGCATCGCGAGCCGTTCGCCAACGTGCGGCGCCAGCAATTCCATCAGCCGGTCGACCTCGCTTTCGAAGCGCGGCGAAACGTCATGGATCGATGCAAGCAGGATATTCTGAGAAGCGGTCGACATTGGCGCGCTTCTGCGCCAAGCCCGACGCTGGTGCCAGTCCATTAAAAAAGCTTCACTTGATGTTTACTGCTCCGGACCGCTTCCTTGAGCCAATGCGTATCGTCGACGTTTCAGCGTTTTACAGCCCGTTTGGCGGCGGCGTTCGCACCTATGTGGAAGCGAAGCTGAGGGCTGCTGCGCGTTTCGGCCACGAGATGGTCGTCATTGTCCCGGGCGAGGATCACCAGGTGACGAAGCGTGGTCCCGGCGCGTTCCTGGTGAGCATCCCTTCGCCCCAGCTCCCGGTTGACCGCCGCTATCGCTATTTCGACGACGAGGGCATGCTCCATGCGACGCTGGACGCCTGGCAGCCGGATCATGTCGAGGCGTCCTCGCCGTGGTCGAGCGCGACCATGGTAGGGCGCTGGCAGGGTGCTGCCAGCCGCTCGCTGGTGATGCACGCGGACCCGCTCGCGGCATACGCCTATCGGTGGCTCGGCGGGATCGCTTCGACGCGCGTCATCGACCGTTGCTTCGACCCCTTCTGGCGCCACCTGCGCGGTCTCGGACGGATGTTCGACACGATCGTGTGCGCGAACGGCCAGCTGGCGCAGCGCCTCGCCGCTGGAGGTGTCGAAAACACCGAGACGATCCGGATGGGCGTCGAAGCGGGCGTGTTCTCGCCCTCGCTCCGGTCTGCGGAGCTGCGACGCGCGGCGCTCGCCGGGCTGGGATTGGCACCGGATTCCGTACTTCTGCTCGGCATCGGCCGGTTCTCGGCGGAGAAGCGCTGGGAAATGGTGCTCCGGGCCGCCGGCGAATGCGGACGAAAGTCGTCGGTCGGGCTCCTGCTCGTCGGCCACGGCTCGAAACGGCAAAAGCTCGAAATGATCGCCGAACAATATCGCAATGTCGCAGTGCTGCCCGCGATCACCGACCGCGCCGAGCTCGCGTCGTTGCTGGCAAGCGTCGATGGACTGGTTCACGGCTGCGAAGCGGAGACCTTCTGCCTGGTCGCGGCGGAGGCCCGCGCAAGCGGCATTCCGTTGATCGTTCCCGATCGCGGCGCTGCCGCAGATCAGGTGGTCGAAGGGGCTGGAACTCTCTACCGTGCCGGGCGCGAGCACTCGCTCGGGCAAGCCATCTCCCGCTTCGTCAACCGCGGTCCTGAACTCCAGCGCGCCGCCGCCGTACGGGCGAGCCGCCCGCGGACGATGGACGAGCATTTCGCGGACCTGTTCGCGCGCTATCAGTCACTCACGCCCGAACGGATTGCGAAGCCGGTCGCACGCATGGGCTCTGGGCCCGGCGTACCGCAGCTGGAGCCGCTGCCGGGAGTCGCGCTGGCCCACTCCGGGGTCCGACTCACCTGAGTCTAACCTGAGCTAAGATACGGAATTGCTTTAGGTTATTGGCAGAACGCCCAGCTTATCCAATATTTGACGGGCGACTCGGAAAGAGCCGCTACTGATTGGGGCGGGGCGACGTGGATCAGCAGACAATCGAATATTTCCGGCGGCGCGAGATGGCCGAGCGATCGGCGGCAAAGAGCGCCTCGTGCGAAATGGCGCGGCGGGTACATGAGGAGCTGGCGCAGCATTACGCCGAGCGGTTGCGGAGCCGCTGAGCCTCGGATTTCTTGACCAAAGTCAAGTGAGTGCGCCGTCGGTTGCATTCGCGTGGCGGCAAGTCACATGCGCCCGCCATGCCTTCACCTTCGCTCAACCACCCCCGGCGTCTCGCCGATTACAGCGCCGATTACCGAATGCTGATCCTCACCGCGATGGCGACCGTAGCCGGCACCGGCGGGGCGTTCAGCGCCTGGGCGCTGCTCAAGCTCATTTATGTGGCGACGAACCTGTTCTGGTTTCACCGCTGGTCCGCACAGATTGCCGACATGGCGGCGGTCCAACCCGGGATCGCTACGCTCGCCATCCCGGTGCTCGGCGGCCTCGTCGTAGGACTGATCGCGCGGTTCGGGTCGGACAAGATCCGCGGCCACGGAATCCCCGAGGCCATCGAGACGATCCTCTACGGCGAAAGCAAGCTGTCGCTAAGGGTGGCGCTGCTCAAGCCGTTGTCCTCCGCGGTGTCGATCGGAAGCGGTGGCCCGTTCGGCGCCGAAGGACCGATCATCATGACCGGCGGCGCAATCGGATCGCTGTTCGCCCAGCTGTTCCGCCTGAGCGCTGCCGAGCGCAAGACGCTCCTCGTCGCGGGCGCCTGCGCGGGCATGACCGGAATCTTCGGGACGCCGTTCGCGTCGATCATGCTCGCGGTCGAGCTCCTGCTGTTCGAGTGGAAGCCGCGCAGCTTCGTGCCGTGCGCGACGGCGGTGCTCGTGTCGCTCGCGTGGCGCCCGCTGCTGGTCGGTTCGGGTCCGCTGTTCCCCTTCCCGGCGCCGACTCCGCCGGGGATCGAGCCGGTTGCCATCTCGGCGGCGCTCGGCCTCGTCACCGGCCTCGAAGCGGCAATATTGTCGTTCATCCTGTACCGCATCGAGGACGGCTTTCACCGGCTGCCGATCCATTGGATGTGGTGGCCGGCGATCGGCGCCGTCGCGGTGGGTATCGGCGGCCTGATCGAGCCGCGGGTCCTCGGCGCCGGCTACGGAAGCATCGACGCGCTGGTGAACGGCGACCTCGTCATCAAGGCGGTCCTGCTCCTGCTCGTCGTCAAGGCCGTCGTGTGGCTGGTCGCGCTTGGGTCCGGAACGTCGGGCGGAATCCTGGCGCCGCTGCTGATCCTCGGCGGATGCGCGGGCTTCCTGATCGGCCAGTATCTGCCCGGTGACCCGGGATTCTGGGCGATGGTCGGGATGGCCGGGGTGATGAGCGGCGTGATGCGCGCGCCGATGACCGGCGCCCTGTTCGCGGCCGAGCTCACCAACCATCTCTCGGCTCTGCCCGAAACGATTGCCGCCGGATCGGCCGCTTATGCGGTCAGCGTGCTGATCATGAAGCGCTCGATCCTGACCGAGAAGATCGCCCGCCGCGGCCGGCACGTCCTTCGCGAATATTCGGTCGACGCGCTCGAATTCCTGCTCGCGGGGCAGGTGATGACACCCAATCCGAAGACGCTGCCGGGGACGATGGCGCTGTCCGACGCCGTCACTTTCTTCAGCGAGGAAGCGATCCATCGGTCCTATCCGGTGGTCGATGAGCGCGGGCGCCTGCTCGGACTCGTGTCGCGCACCGATGCCTTGCGCTGGAAGCAGGACGGGCGCCGCCTCGCCGGCCATCTCGCCGATGTGCTGTCGGACGCCTCGATCCTCGTCGCCTATCCGGAAACGCCGTCCGGCGAGGTCGCGGACATGATGGTGGAGTCCGGCAGCGGCCGGGTCCCGATCATCGATCCGGAGAGCCGCAAGGTCGTCGGCATTCTCTCCCGACAGGACCTGCTCAAGGTGCGGACGAGCCAGAAGCGCGGCGAGAAAGTGCGGCCCGGCGCGGTCGCGAAAGCGCGGCGCGCGAGCAGGATCGCGACCTAGCGCTCGGCTCGTGCTAGTGCCTCGGCGACGATCGCGTCGAATGCGTCGCCCGACGGAAAGCCGGCGGCGACCCAGCGCTCCTCGATCTGCCTCAGGGTGCGTGCGACGGCCGGTCCCTCGGGAAGACCGCGGGCGATCAGTGCGCCGCCGCCGATCGGCAGCTTAGGCGGGTGCCAGTCAGCGACCCGGGCTGCGTCGTCTGCTCGGCCAAGGAGCAGCAGCCGGTCCAGGGCGCAGTCCCGGCCGAGACGATAGACAAGCGCTTCGGGCGAAGGATCGTCACTGCGGTCGAGCGCACATGCAAGGCGCTTTCGTGCCTTGTTCGACAGCCTGAGCCGCGTGGCGACCGATTCCCCGACCGGGGGGTCCGCCGGCAGAAGCGCGGCAAGGCGCCGCAGTCCGTCCGGCGGAATGTTCGCGGCGCGCTCCGCGGCGATCAGCGCGCCGAGAGCGGGGAGCCGATCGTCCGCGACCTCCGGAAGCACTGGCCTCAAGATTCCGCGCTCGACCATGATTCGGACGGTCGGCGAGGGATCGGCGAATGCGAGGAGCTTCAGTAGCTCGTCGGCGATTCGCTCGCGCGAGAGGGCCATGAGATCGTTGGCGCGCGCGGTGCAGGCGTCGAGCGCCGCCTTGTCGGGCTCGCCGGCGCCGAAGCGCGCATGGAAGCGGAAGTAGCGGAGGATCCTCAGATGATCCTCGGCGATCCGCTTCAGGGGATCGCCGATGAAGCGGACATGCCGGTTGAGGAGGTCGTCGAGACCGCCGAAATAGTCGAACACCTCGCCCGTCTGCGGATCGGCGAACAGCGCGTTGATCGTGAAATCGCGGCGGGCGGCATCCTCTTCCCAGTCGCTGGTGAAGGCCACGGTGGCGCGGCGGCCGTCGGTCGATACGTCGCGGCGCAGCGTCGTGATTTCGTACGGATGGCCGTCGCTGACCGCGGTGACGGTGCCATGATCGATCCCCGTCGGAACGGCCTTGATCTTCGCCGCTTCGAGCCGCCGCACCACCTCTTCGGGCTCGAGCCGCGTCGCCAGGTCGATGTCGCTGACCGGGAGGTCGAGCAGGTCGTCCCTCACCGCACCGCCGACATAGCGGGCCAGCCCCTGCTCGGCGCACAGTGCGTCGAGCAGCCGCTTCATCCCGCGCTGGCTGCGCCATTTCGCGGCGTCGATGGTCAGTGCCACTGCAGCCTGCGTGATAAGTTGACGATCATCGCCGCGGTTGCCCCCCAGATCCTGCGCCCGTTCCAGACGATCTCGTAATAGTGGCGCTCGCGTCCCTGCAACAGCGCGCTTCGCCGGCGAAGGTTCGCCGGGTCGAGGAGATAGGAGAGCGGCGTCTCGAACAGGTCCGAGACTTCTAGCTCATGCGGTTGCAGCGGCAGGTCGGGCGCGACCACGCCGATCGCGGGCGTCACGACATAGCCCGTGACGGTCCGATACGGCTCGATCGCGCCGATCAGATCGACCCCAGCCGGATCGAGCAGGATTTCCTCATGCGCTTCGCGGAGCGCCGCGGCGACCGGTTCTTCGCCCGGCTCGACCCGGCCGCCGGGGAAAGCGATCTGCCCCGCATGGGTGCGAAGGTGCTCGCGGCGGACGGTGAGCAGGACGCCCGGCTCCTCTTTGTCGGTGATCGCAATGAGGACCGCTGCGCTCTTCGACGCGTGGGCCCGAAGCTCGGGCAGGTCGCCTTCGAGCGGCGGCTCGGCGGCAGGTCGCGCCAAGGCGGCGCGCAGCCGGTCGGCGAGGCCGCTCATTCTCCGCCGTCCAGCGGAAAGAAGGTCCCGCTGCTCCAGAGGCCGGGCGGATCGGCGCCTTCGGCAAGCGCCAGTTCGGCGAGCTCGTAATAGACTGCGCGGGTGAGCTCCGCTTCGAGGCCGTGGCGCACGAGCAGGCGCGGCGAGGGGCCGTGCTCGGTCGGGACGATCCGAAGCGGGTGATCGGGGCCGAGAATCACCGCGTCTCCGCTGTCGAGCCGGAAAGCAATGCGGCGCTCCGGTCCTTCTTCCTCGCTGTGCATCTCCACGGCGCGGAAGGCGGTGCCCTCGACCTCGATGTCGAGCTTTTCAACCGGGGTGACGAGCACGTGGCGCCCGTCCGCCTCACGTCGAAGCACGGTGGAGAACAGCCGCACCATCGCCGGCCGGCGGATGGGCTGCCCATCATGATACCAGGTCCCGTCGCGCCCGATCCGCATTCCTGAATCGCCGCATCGCTCGGGATTCCAGCGTTCGACCGGCGGCAGGCGGCGCTCGTCGATGAACCGCTGGAGATCGGCGAAGTCGATCCCTTGAAGGTCGATCGGTGAACGGCTCTCCGGCATCGGGCCTCATTGGATTGCTTCGCTGCGCCACTCAAGGCAGGAGTGGCGCTCGATGGAGACGGAACGAACCGCAATCGTGACCGGCGCGGGCAAGCGCGTGGGGCGCGAAATCGCCGAGGCGCTCGTCGCGGACGGCTGGAGCGTCGTCGGCCAAGTCCATCATTCCGCCGACGATATCCCGCGCGGCGTGACCAAGGTTGTCGCGGATCTCGAGGATCCTGGATGCGCGGTGGCGATATTCGACGCGGCCGCGCAGCTTCCGCCGGTCCGCCTCCTGGTGAATAACGCGGCCCGCTTCGCTTGGGACGGGTTCGGCGAATTCGAGCCGCGGGAGTTTGCCGCGCATATGAACGTCAACGTTCGCGCGCCGCTCATCCTGATCGAGCGGTTCGCTTCCGATCAGCAGGCGAGCGAGGACTCGCTCGTCGTGAATCTGCTGGACTCGAAGCTCGCCGCGCCGAACCCGGACTATCTCAGCTACACGCTATCGAAACATGCGCTTGCCGGCTTGACCGAACTTGCTGCACGTGCGCTTGCCCGGCGCGGCGTTCGCGTGAACGGGATCGCTCCGGGGCTGATGCTTCGGTCGAGCGGCCAGAGCGAGGAGAATTTCGAGGCGATGCACGCGGACAATCCGCTGAAGCGCGGAGTCGAGCCGGCCGACGTGGTCGGTGCGATCCGTTACCTGATCGGCGCTCGGTGCGTCACTGGCGAGGTACTGGTGATTGATTCCGGCCAGCGGTTCCTCGGCCTCGATCGCGACGTCCAGTTCCTCGAGCGCTCATGAGCGAAGCCAGGCTCGAGGGGCTCGTTCCCGATGCATTGAAGGTCCGCTCGGCGCGGATCGTCCTCGAATCGTTCGAAGTCCAGGTCGACATCGGCTTTCACGATTTCGAGGTTGGAGCCCCGCAGCGGCTCGCCGTGACCGTCGAAATCTGGCTCGACGACGTGACGGCGCCAGTCGACGACGATCCGGAGCGGGCCTGGAACTACGACTTTCTTCGAAGCGAAGTCGAGGAAATCGCGTCATCCCGGCGTTTCAACCTTCAGGAGACGCTGGCCCATGCGGTGTTCGACAGGCTCGCGGCGTTCCGCGGAATTCGCGCGCTTCGCGTTCGCACGTCGAAACCCGACGTCTATCCCGACGCGCATGGTGTGGGGGTGGAAATCGCTTCATTTCCGGGACTCTGGCCCGCTCCCTGATCAAGGCCTTGCGGAGAGGGGAGTTTCACGCCTTCCGGCTGTGGAACAAAATCCGTTGCGCGGCCTTTGAGGCGACGATAAGGAGGCGCGCTTATCGCTGATGATGTGATGTCACTTCGGCGATCCCATCCAAGTGGCGGGGCGTGCGTTCGAACGTCCGGTCGTGACCGTGGGAACCACGGCGTGTCGAGGAGAAGTGCGGGTTAAATGTCCTACGCGCAACGCAAACAGCTGAGCGGCAATCCGGCCCT
>Ga0070680_100003063_pt1 | contig 12405 bp, 7 predicted proteins | sample KBSC73BmetaG_FD_64672 | JGI IMG/M metagenome (GOLD analysis project Ga0070680, IMG submission 64672) | Corn rhizosphere microbial communities from Kellogg Biological Station, Michigan, USA - KBS C7-3B metaG | ecosystem: Host-associated > Plants > Roots > Rhizosphere | place: USA: Michigan...
CGGCGGCTTTCGACATCGAGGCCGAGTTGTTCGCGCAGCGCTCTTCGCCACAGGGTGAATGAATCGAGACCTGGTTCCGGGCGCATATCGACGGTGAAATCGTAAGCGCCTGCGAGGCCGGTTTTATCGAGCACGGGAAGCATCGGGCCGCCGGCATGGACGGGTTCGGCCGGGTTGTCGGTCGCGGGTATGGAGAATTGCACGGCGAGAAAGTCAGCGAACCTGCGCATGTCGCCCTGGAAGTGAAATCCGCCTGCGGTGTTCGCCGTCTGCGAACGACTGGTTGGATGGATTTTGGGCCCGGACGGACTCACCACAAGCGCGTAGATCCGCATTTCTCTGGTTTCCGTGTGCCGCTGGAAGTGGAAGCGCTCCACGAGCAGGCTGCGCAGCATCGGAGAGATTGCGTTGCGGTCGACCGGTTTGCTCGCGCGGGCGTCGACGTCGTATTCGTTTTGGTCGAGCCAGGCGGGTCCGGAGATCTGGCGCAACTGCAAGTCATACGCTTCCGCGATCAGGCGGCGCAGAGTCGCGTTGTGCGCGGTGAACGCAGATGGAGAAATGGTAATGCGGTTGTTGTAGTCCGGGCCGGCGAAATGCTGGCTCGGCTTTACAGAGGCAACTTCGAAGCTGGGTGTGTTGGAGGTTTGAGCCACCGCCGGAAGTATGAGCGCCAAAACGATAAGCGGTGAAGGCAGGCGTGCGGCCATTGGACTATGATCGTCCAGCGGATGGCAGCGCGCCTGAGGCTTCAGGTAACCCGGAAACGGGCGGACCTGTCAAGTCCGCCCTGGACGGCGGTGCTGCCTGCATTACGGACGCGAGCCCCGCGACCAATGCAATTGCAGATAACGTTTTGAACATGTTTATGGATGGACTTCCTTTCTGACTTTCCGAACCGGGTACCCCGGTTCCAGGTCGGACGGGCATCGTTATCGCCAGAAGGCCTTCTCCGCAGTAAAGATCGGTTTCACAAGTAATTAATAACCAGACTTACGATCGGACGGAGCGTAGCCGCATAATCCCGTGTTCTGACTCGCGCTGTACCGGGAAGGGGTTCCACGTGTCGTGGAATCGCGTCTGGCCCGCCAGGGTTCGTACCAACTCCGCTTGAGGCGCTCAGCGAGCAGTCGCTGAGCAAATTGCGCAATTTTGACCGATCGGACAGGAGCGGGCAGTAATAACGCGTCCGGCCATCGGCACAGCGGTCGCGGAGTTGCCGCCGACGCGCGCGGGCGACAGACGGCGACAGACAACGAAAAATCAGCGGAGGTGATCCGGCAATGATCTGCAGCGTGTCGCCATTCGGACTTATACGGCCCATGATCACTTCACGCGGCGCCTGGCTGCCGACGGGATCCGCCCGAACGACTGGCGCGGGCTGTAACGTGCCGGTGGCTTCGAATCACGCTCCCTCGCCCGAAAGATCTCCTTCCTTTTCATAGCCACCATGTAGAAGTGTGAGGTCGCGGCTTTTCCGGATGCTACGCTCTCAACCAGGATGGGAGTTTCGATCGTTCTGCTGCGCCGAATGGCTTCATTCCGGCGTGCTATTCGGGCGCAAGGTGCGCAAGTCAAAGCCTGATTCTGTTCTCCACCATCAAGACCGAACGAGCCCAATCGGGTCGTTTTGCCGAATTTACAAAACAAAGCCAATTTCGCTGTCCCGTCCCCTCGGCCCGGACCGAACGAACCCAACCAACAGAACCTGGGCACGATCCTGCGCCGAGCAGGACAGCTCGCAAAAACGCAAAACAAACCCAATGTCGCTCGAATACACAGAAAACAAAGGAATTGCTCCCTCTGAGTAACGTCTCTGGTGGGTGCGCTCGGGCGAATAGGCCGAGGTCGCGTCGGATCTGGACGAACGAAGTCAGCCGCCCGGCCGCAGTTAGTACGATAAGCCTGGTCAACTCGAAAAAACGAACCGACGGCGGCCACCGGCCAGGAGAAAGCAAAGGCGTTGCTTCCCGCGGTCAGACTCTTTTCGGAAGAACCCAGGGCGGCTTTCACCGAAGACGCGCCATCGTGCGGTTACGGCCGATCGCGAGTCGCCACCTGGCAAGGTGGTATCGCCCGCCGGAATGGTTTCGTCCGCGCCTTGCCAAACGAACCCATTGATCTCGAAAACGGGGGCTGTTCACCGTCCTGCCGCTAAGATAGAAATTCATGAAAATCGCCATCGGTCAAATCAATCCCACCGTTGGCTACCTCTCCGGCAACGTCGCGAAGATGGTGGAATTTGCGCGCGAAGCAGCCGGCCGGGGCGCGAATCTCATCGCGTTTCCGGAGCTCTCCGTCACCGGTTATCCGCCCCGGGATCTGGTCGAAAAATGCAGCTTCACCGAGCAATCGGAGGCCGCCCTGGAAAGGCTTGCTCTCGCAACCCGCGATCTCGATCTGGCCATCATCGCCGGCTATGTCGGTCGCTCGCGCGAATCGACCGGCAATCGCGCCACGAACTCTGCGGCTGTTTTGCGGCGCGGCGAGGTCCTCCTTCGCCAGACCAAAATCCTGCTGCCCAATTACGACGTGTTCGATGAGCAAAGGAACTTCGTTCCCGGCGAGAAGCAGTTTCTTTGGCGCTACGAAAACGAGTCAATCGCGTTGACGATCTGCGAGGACGCGTGGAACGACAAGACCTTCTGGACGCACCGCCTGTATCCGCGGGATCCGGTGGATGAGCTGATGCAGCAGGGCGGAAGCATCCTGATCAGCATCAACGCTTCGCCTTATTACATGCAGAAGCGCGAGCTGCGCGAAAACATGTTCCGGTCGATGACGCGCAGGCACAACGTGCCGGCCGTAGTGGTAAATCAGGTTGGCGGGAACGACCAGATCGTCTTCGATGGCTCGAGTTTCGTGATGGATGTGGAAGGCGTGATCTTCGCCTCCGCAAAATCGTTCGAGGAAGATCTGATCCTCGCCGACCTTTATGCGCGGTCGGGGGACCAGCACGCCAGTGTGCGGGACGAGTGCGAGGCCGCCTATGAAGCGCTGGTCATGGGCACACGCGACTATATCCGAAAGTGCGGATTCCGGCGAGTGCTGATCGGCCTGAGCGGCGGCATCGATTCCTCACTGACAGCCGCGATTGCGGTGGATGCGGTGGGGCCGGAGAACGTACGTGGCATTGCGATGCCGGGCCCGTATTCTTCGGATCACAGCGTGCGGGACGCTCGCGAGATGGCCAGGAATCTCGGGATCGCTTTCGATATTGTTCCAATCAATCCCGCGTATGACGAGATGCTTCGGGTGCTCGCTCCAGTGTTTTGCGATACGAAGCCGGATGTGACGGAGGAGAACATCCAATCGCGCCTGCGCGGGCTTACGCTGATGGCGCTCTCGAACAAATTCAACGCGCTGGTGCTGACTACGGGGAACAAGAGCGAGTTGGCCGTCGGCTACTGCACGCTGTATGGGGATATGTGCGGAGGGCTGGCCGTGATCAGCGACGTGCCGAAGACGCTGGTGTATTCGCTCTCTCGGGTCGCGAACCGGAGGCACGGAAATGCCATCCCCGAATCCGTATTCGAGAAGCCGCCTTCGGCCGAGCTTCGTCCGGACCAGAAAGACTCCGATTCGCTGCCGCCTTACGATGTGCTGGACGCGATCCTGCGGCTGTATGTCGAGGAGCTGCGGAGCGTGAAAGAGATCGCAGCGGAACTTTCGCTGCCGCTCGATCTGGTTCGGGATGTGGCGATCAAGGTCGATCGCAACGAATACAAGAGACAGCAGGCCGCTCCCGGCCTGAAGTTAACCTCGAAAGCGTTCGGTATTGGCCGGCGCTTTCCCATCGCCCAGCGTTATTTCGAAAACGAATGAAAACCCGATCGATTCCGCTTCTCCTGGCGTGCGCCGGTTTTGTCATATCCCAGCCTTCGCAGCGCGAACATCCGGGCACGCTGCCGGATGGCTCGTTTCTGTTGAACAGCGGATGGAAGATCAAGCCCTCGGGCGCACAGATTTCCGTCGATACGTTTCCCATGTCCGCGCTGTTTTCCGCGGATGGCAAGTATCTGTTGGTTCTGAACGGCGGGTACAATCCGCCGAGCATCAGCGTGATCGATTTCGCGACCTCGAAAGAGATCGGCCGGACGCCGGTTCCAGACGGCTGGCTCGGGCTCACGATGTCGAAAGCCGGCGACCGGGTGTACGTGGGCGGCGGGTCGCGAGCGGCTGTTTTTGAATTTACCTTCGCGAACGGAAAGCTCACGCCATCACGGCAGTTCCCGGTAGTCGCTGCGAACAAGAAAACGGACCAGGATTTCGTGGGCGATGTTCAGCTTGCGCCGGACGGCCACCTGCTCTACGCCACGAATCTGTATCGGAATTCAGTGGTTGTAATCAATCCACAATCGGGGCTCGTGATCTCGACGATCAAGACGGGTCGGAGGCCATACCGGATTTTGTTCCATCCTTCCGGGAACAGTTTCTATGTTTCGAGCTGGACCGATGGCTCGATCGGCCAGTACAGCACGTCGGACGGGTCGCAGATAGCTTCGTATCGCGTGGCTCCGCATACGACGGATATGGCTTGGGTGGATGGCGGAGTTGAGGATCATCCGAGCGTGACCGCGCGCCTGTTCGTTTCGGCCAGTAACACGAACAATGTCTACGTGCTCGGCGCAACGGAAACGGGCGAGCTTTCGCTGCTCGAGACTGTAAACCTCACGATTACGCCGCGGCAGCCGGCGGGTTCCACGCCCAGCGGCCTCGGCCTGAGCGCGGATAAAAAGAAGCTCTTCGTGGCCTGTGCGGATTTGAACGCCGCGGCTGTAGTCGATATATCCGGACCGCGCAGTGCTGTCCTCGGTTTCGTTCCGACGGGATGGTATCCCACGACGGCATTCGGAACTCCGGACGGACGCATGGGGGTGCTGAACGGGCGCGGGTTGCGATCGTATCCGAATCCGGGTGGACCAAATCCGATGAAGCGGACGGAGACGGCATACCAGGGCACGAAGGCGGTGGAGTATGTGGCGCACATCCAGACTGGAACCGTGCAACTGACGGATGTGAGCGCCGAGGCGATGCCTGCGTACACCAAACAGGTGCTGCAGAATTCGGCGTACAACGATGCGAAGCTGGACGATCCCGTGGTTGCGCCGGATAACCCGGTGCGGACAAATGGGCCGATTAAACACGTGATCTATGTGGTGAAGGAAAACCGCACGTACGATCAGGTTCTGGGCGATATGAAGGAGGGCAACGGCGATGCGTCTCTGGTTTTATTCGGCGAGAACATCACGCCCAACCTGCACAAGATCGCGCGCGATTTTGTATTGCTCGACAACTTCTACGTGAATTCCGATGTGAGCGCGGACGGGCACAACTGGGCCACCGCGGCCATCGCGCCCGACTATACGCAGCGCATGTGGCCAAACAGCTACGCGAGCCGGCGCAAGACCTACGACTACGAAGGCCAGGAGCCGACGAACATTCCGCCGGCGGGGTATATCTGGACCGGGGCGGGGCAGGCCGGCGTCACCATTCGCAATTACGGCTATTGGTCTCAGAACCGCGACCCGGCGCCGCGCGCGGGCGCGGACCAGATCGCGAAGGTTCGGGATCCGATTCTTGCGCCGGTTACGGACATGAAGTACAGGGGATTCGACCTCGATTATTCGGATATGGACCGCGCGAAGGAATTTATCGCAGACCTCCGCCGGTTCGAGCAGGCCGGGTCCATGCCGCAGTTGATGCTGGTGCGCATGGGCAACGATCACACCAACGGAACTACGCCGGGAAAGCGCACGCCGCTCGCGCTCGCCGCGGATAACGATCAGGGTGTGGGGATGATCGTGGAAGCGCTCTCGCACAGCCGCTTCTGGAATGAGCTGGCCGTATTTGTGATCGAAGATGACGCGCAGAATGGCCCGGATCACGTGGATTCGCACCGTTCGCCCTGCTGGGTGATCTCTCCCTGGGTGAATCGGCATACCGTCAACAGCACAATGTATAACCAGACCTCCGTGTTGCGGACGATGGAGATCATTCTCGGGCTGCGGCCGATGACGACCTACGATGCGGGCGCGAGGCCGATGTCGGCTGTGTTCCGGGCGTCGAGTTCGCCCGAGCCGTACACGCTCGAGAAGCCACGCACCTCGCTCGAGGATCGAAATCCTGCCCATTCGGCCACGGCGCGGCGCTCGATGCGCATGCGCTTCGAGGACGCCGACGAAATCGATGACGACGAATTGAATGCGATCCTGTGGGCAGCGATTAAAGGTCCCGATACGCCGATGCCCGTTCCCGTCAGAAGCGGCTTCGCCCACTGAGAATGGCACGCCATTCGCCGGGTAAAAACTGACAGATGCCAAAAATCTATCTGTGCTTCCTGTGGCACATGCACCAGCCGTTTTACAAGGATCTTGCTACAGGAGAGTATCGGCTGCCGTGGACGCGTCTCCACGCCCTCAAAGACTATTACGGGATGGTACGGATTCTCGAGGAGTTTCCTGAGATCCGGCAAACCTTCAACCTGGTGCCCTCCATGATGGTGCAGGTGGAGGAGTATGCGAAAGGCGAGGCTCAGGATCGATTTCTCGAGTGCGCCCTCAAGCCCGCCGAATCTCTGACGCCGGACGAACAGGCTTTCATACTGCGGAATTTTTTCCTGGCGAACCCACCCCGGATGATCTACCGCTACGCGCGCTACGGCGACCTGTTCAACGCATGGCAGGCGCAGAAGACGGTACCGGATTCGCGCGGCGTGTTCAGCCCGCAGGAGTTTCGGGATCTGCAGGTGCTTTCACAGCTCGCCTGGTTCGACGAAGAGTTTCAGGAGCACGATCCCGAGGTGCGGGAATTGATCCGGAAGGGCCGGGAATACACGCTCGAAGATCAGGCCCTGATGGGCCGGAAGCAGCGCGAAATTCTGGGGAAGGTAATTCCGGAGTATTCGAAGCTGGCCGAAACGGGACAGATCGAGATTTCGACGACGCCGTTTTATCATCCAATTCTTCCGCTGCTGTGCGATAGCGACATGGCCCAGGTTTCGCATCCCGGCGTTTCTCTGCCACCTCGGTTCTGTTATCCGATGGATGCGCGTGCGCAGCTGGAATCCGCGCGCCATTACGTGAAGCAGACGTTTGGGGTGGCGCCTGTGGGATTGTGGCCGTCCGAAGGCTCGGTATCGGATCAGGTGCTGCAAATCGCCGCGACGGTCGGGTTTGAATGGGCGGCGACCGACAACGGCGTTCTGGATCGGACGCTGCGGAGGGCGGCGACGCCCGAAGTCACGTACCGCCCTTACTGTTGGGCTCAGCAGGGAAGACAGATGCGGATGATCTTCCGGGATCACCTGTTGAGCGATCTGATTGGATTTGTCTACTCCGGGATGACCGCCGAAGAGGCGGCGCGGGATTTCCTGCAGCGGATCAGCGATAATTCGCGTCCAATCCTCGCCGCGGGACGCGATGCGCTGGTGCCGATCATTCTGGATGGCGAGAACGCCTGGGAATACTACGACCGGAACGGCCGGCCATTTTTTCGTGAACTCTACGGTCGCATTCAGGCCGACGCGCGAATGGAAGCGATCACGGTACGCGACGCGTTTACGCGAATCGCGCCGGAGCCGCTCGATCATATCTTTCCAGGTTCGTGGATCAACGCCAACTTCGACGTGTGGATTGGCGCGGAGGAAGACAACAAGGCCTGGAAGCTGCTGCTCGACGCCCGGCAGGCGTACGACGCCGCTACGGGCGTTCCGGCGGGAAAGCGGAAGCTCGCGCTGGAAGAGCTGTATATCGCGGAGGGCAGCGATTGGAACTGGTGGTATGGCCCGGAGCACCAGTCCGAAAATCGAGCCGAGTTCGATCAGATCTATCGCGAACATCTGGCGAATGTGTACCGGGCGCTCGGGCTCGCGCCGCCGCCTGAACTCTCGCGGCCGATTCTGCGTGTCGCCGCCGAGGAAGTTCATGTTCCGCCGCAGGGACCGGTAAAGGCGAACATCAACGGCGTGATCGATTCGTATTTCGAGTGGCTTGGGGCGGGCATATATCGCGTGGATGGACGTTTCGGCGCGATGCATGGCCGGCGTTCTCCGGTAAAGGATGTGTACTATGGAGCCGACGGCTCGTCGATATTCCTATGCGTTCACTTTGCCGCGCCGCGGGCGGAAATCGCGGGCGTGGAAGTGCACGTCGAAGTGGATGCCGGCGACGGCGTTGTGCAGAAAAAGTTGACCGTGCGAATCGGCGCCACGGACCTTGCCGTTGATCCGACGGAGTATGAAGCGGCCATGCGGGATGTGCTCGAGGTGCGGCTGCCACGTGCGGGTTCTGAGACCGGAGTTCGGCTTTCGTTCTGGCAGGACGGACTGCCGGTGGAAGCGGTCCCGCGCGAGGGCTATCTGCAGATTCCCGAGGCTGGCGCTGCCTCTGCCTGGTAACTCGTCAGCGCGCAAACCCGGTCCGCAATTTATATCGTGTTACGATATAAATCGTGGAAGACGACCTGGCTTTAGACCAGTATCGAGATCTCGCCGAGTTTCGGCGTCAGATCCGGAGATTCCTGTATTTCAGCGAATCGACGGCACGCGAACACGGGCTTGAACCTCAACAACACCAACTCCTTCTTACGGTTCATGGATTGCCTGAGGATGTAAGGCCGACGATCGGCGAACTCGCATCGAGAATGTTCATTCAGCATCACAGCGCCGTGGAACTGGCAAAGCGCCTCGAACAGCGGGGCGCGATCAAGCGCGTGGCGGGGGAAACGGACCGGCGGGAAGTCCTTGTGAAACTTACGGATAAGGGGAGAGCGGCGCTGCGAAGTCTCGTTCTGGAGCATCGCGAGGAACTGGAGAAGTCCGGCCCGGAACTGGCCAGTGTCCTGCAACAGGTCCTTGGACACGCGAAAGAGGTAGCGGCGTAATGGCCAGGCCAACATCTCCAGAGCACAGCCGAGCCGAGGCTCTCGGCGATTTCACTGCTACGCCCCGGATCGCGCTGCTTTCGGCAATCGCGGTTGTTATCGGATTCATCAGCACGGGCGTCGCATGGGTTTTGCTGAGGCTCATTGGTTTCTTCACAAATCTCTTCTATTACGGACGAGTCGAATTCACAATGGTCTCGCCCGCGCATAATACGCTCGGCTGGCTCGCCGTGCTGATTCCGGTGGCCGGTGGGCTCATTGTGGGGCTGATGGCGCGCTATGGCTCGGAGCGAATTCGAGGACATGGCATTCCGGAAGCGCTCGAATCGATTCTGCTGAATGGCAGCAAGGTTCAGCCGCGGCTGGCGATTCTGAAGCCGGTATCCTCGGCGATCGCGATCGGTTCGGGCGGTCCGTTCGGCGCGGAAGGTCCGATCATCATGACGGGCGGCGCGATCGGGTCGATTATTGCGCAGTTGTTCCGGCTGAGTAGCGTGGAGCGGAAGACGCTGCTCGTAGCGGGCGCGGCGGCCGGCATGGCGGCAACATTCGCGGCGCCGGTGGCTTCCATGCTGCTTGCGATCGAGCTTCTCCTGTTCGAATTCAAGCCGCGAAGCGTGGTTCCGGTGGCGCTCGCCGCCGCCACGGCAGGCGCGGCGCGGCGGTTTCTGCTGGGTCTGGGACCCCTGTTTCCGGTGCCCCAACATTCTGTGCTGCTGGGCCCTTCGGGGCTCTTCGGTTGCGTCCTCGCCGGCATCCTGGCTGGCCTGCTTTCAATCGCGCTGACCAAAGGCATGTACGCCGTCGAGGACTTGTTCCACAAACTGCCGGTCCACTGGATGTGGTGGCCCGCCATTGGCGGCGTGGTCGTGGGACTTGGCGGCCTGATTTTCCCGCAGGCGCTGGGCGTAGGCTACGACACGATCGGCGCGATGCTGCAGGGCGATGTTCCGCGGGCGGTGATTGCGGGCGTGCTGATCGTCAAATCGACGATCTGGATCGTCTCGCTGGGATCGGGAACTTCCGGAGGCGTCCTTGCGCCGCTGCTCATGATGGGGGCTGCGCTGGGCGGCATCGAAGGGATGTTCCTGCCGCACTATGGTGGAGGGTTCTGGCCGCTGGTGAGCATGGCAGCGGTTCTCGCGGGAGCCATGGGAGCGCCGCTGACCGGAATCGTGTTCGCGCTCGAACTGACGCACGATATCAGCGTTCTGCTGCCGCTCCTGATCGCGGGGATGATGTCTTACGCGATCTCCGTGCTGGTGCTGAAGCGTTCGATTCTGACCGAGAAGATCGCGCGCCGGGGGTATCACCTGAGCCGCGAGTATTCCATCGATCCTCTCGAAATCCTGTTTGCGCGCGAGGTGATGCGGACCAATATGGTGGCGCTGCCCGCGGGCGCAACCGCGGAAGAATTACGGAGCGTGAACCTGGGCGCTCCGCGCAGCCGCCAGTACCTGTTCCCCGTGGTAGATGGAGAGCGAAAGCTCAAAGGCGTTCTGACGCGCAACGAGTTGAACAAGTTCGTAGCAGGCGGGTCTTCAGCGCCCGTCGAAACGGTCGCCCGAAAGGCCGTGGCCGCCTACGGGGACGAACCGCTGCGCAGCGTGGTAATGCGGATGGCTGAGACGGGAATTACCCGCATGCCGGTGCTGGACGACTCCGGCAAATTGCACGGAATGGTCTCGCTTCGCGATCTGTTGCGCGCTCGCGTTCGTAATCTCGAGGAAGAGCGCCGCCGCGAGCGGATTCTCAGGCTTCGCGTCCCGTTCGTGCTGCCGCGCGAGGCGGAATCGAGCGCACTCACTTCACCGGTTCGCGAGTCGTGAGGGTCTGCGTGGCGGTGTTGCGCCATGGAAAGGTGCGATTCATCAGCTATGAGCGTGTGGCTTTGTTTCAACAGCCGCAACTTGCGCCACAACAATAGTGATATTCGCTGTTTCGCACCCTAAATTGGAGGTCAATGAGCCGTTTGGAAGTAGTGAGTCAGGACCTCTCGCTGGAGGAGTATCGGGAACTGGCCGAGTTTCGGCACCAGATCCGGTGCTTTCTGAGCGTGACGGAAGATAACGCGAAACAGGTGGGTCTCGAGCCGCAGACCTATCTTCTCCTGCTTGCGATGCAGGGGCTCCCTGAAGGAACCCGGCCGACGATCACTGAACTTGCCCGGCGTATGTGTCTGCCCCGCGACGCGGTTAGCAATCTGGTGGATGAGGCGGCTTCCCGCTCGGAGGTCAGCCGGTCGTCCGCCGAAGGGAACGAAGAATGGGTGAAGCTGACTCGTACGGGGCGGGATCTGCTGCGCCGGATGGCGCTTGCGAATCGCGATGAGCTGGAGCGTACGGGACCGGAACTGGTTCGTGCGCTGCAATCGGTGTTAAAGCAGCGGCGCCGCCATCGCGGCGTCGGCGTAGCTTGAGCAGTGGTCGGCGGCGGCGCGCATCGTTTAGAATCCTGTGCATGCGCCGCCTCTGCGTTTTTGCGCTTTCGATCGGGTTTGCGCTGGCAGCAGCCGAGCCGTGGACGGAATCGGAACTCATGTCGCCAGCGCAACTGGCGCCCGATCTGAATTCGGCGCTGGTGATCCACGTCGGCTTTCCCGCGCTCTATCACGGAGCTCACATTACGGGTTCCTCTTACGCCGGGCCCGGATCGAAAGAGCAGGGACTCGAAGAGCTGAAGAGGAAAGTCGCGAACGAGCCGCGCGACCGCCAGATCGTTCTCTATTGCGGCTGTTGCCCGTGGGACCACTGCCCGAATATCCGGCCCGCGTTCGCCGCTTTGAAGCAGATGGGATTTACGAAGGTACGGGCTCTCCAGATACCGACCAACCTGAAAACAGATTGGGTTGACCACGGGTATCCGACCGCCCACGGCGAGGCGCAGTGAAGGTTAGCCGGGCCAGCGGACCGTTCCAACCAATTCGCTGACGTGCTTCACGCCGAGATCGGGCAGCAGATTCGCCAGTTCGGCGGCGATGCGGGCTGGGGCCATGGGATCCCAGAACGTGGCCGTTCCAACCTGAACGAGGGATGCTCCCGCGATCATGAATTCGGCGGCGTCTTCTCCGGAGGCGATGCCCCCGATACCGATTACAGGGATACGAACGGCGCGAGCGGCCTGGTGAACCATGCGCAGAGCGATGGGTTTAATGGCGGGACCGGAGAGTCCGCCGTATCCGGCGCCGATCCGCGGCTTGCGGCTGCGAGCCTTGAGCGCCAGGCCGATGAAGGTGTTGACCAGCGAAATAGCGTCCGCGCCCTGGGCCTCCGCGATCCGGGCAAAGGGCTCAATTGAAGACACGTTGGGCGAGAGTTTCACGATAAGGGGTCTGGCGCTCGCGTGTTTCGCGTGCCCGACAAGATCTGCCAGCGCGGGCTCGTCGACCCCAAACGCCAGTCCGCCGTGCCGCGTATTGGGGCAGGATACATTCAGTTCGTAGGCGGCTACGCCCTCGGCATCGTTCAGGATCCGAATCGTTTCCAGATAATCTTCGGTCGAATAGCCGAATATATTCGCCAC
>Ga0070680_100003064_pt1 | contig 12402 bp, 13 predicted proteins | sample KBSC73BmetaG_FD_64672 | JGI IMG/M metagenome (GOLD analysis project Ga0070680, IMG submission 64672) | Corn rhizosphere microbial communities from Kellogg Biological Station, Michigan, USA - KBS C7-3B metaG | ecosystem: Host-associated > Plants > Roots > Rhizosphere | place: USA: Michigan...
GGCGGACCGGCCAAGGCGGGCGTGGCGAGGGCGGCGAGAAGGGCCGCGAGAAGGAGGCGAGGCGTCACGCCCCGCCTGTCTCATGAAAGGCCGCTCGCTTCTAGCGGTTCGACCAGACGCCCGGCCGGGCGTTCGAGCGGCCGCCGCGGCGCGGGCCCTTGAAGCCGCTGCGTTGCGGCCGCGCCTCGCCCAAGCGAGGCGGACCGCCGTCCTGGCGGTGACCGGGCTTGGCCGGGGCATGGTTGCGGTTCGGCCTCGGCTTGTGGCTCGTCCGGTGCGGCTGGGCGGAGCGCTCCGTCTTGCCGGTGTCGGGCAGGACTGCGGTGGCCGCGCCCAGGTGGCGGTCGTTGCGCCGGTCGAAGGACGGGATCCGCTGACGCGTCACCTTCTCGATATCCTTGAGCAGGCTCCGCTCGTCGTCGGCGCAGAAGGCCACGGCCGAACCATCGGCGCCGGCGCGCGCGGTGCGCCCGATCCGGTGCACATAGGCCTCCGGCACATTGGGCAGCTCGAACTGCACCACGTGGCTCACCGCCTCGATGTCGATGCCGCGCGCGGCGATGTCGGTGGCGACCAGCGCGCGCACCTCGCCGGCCTTGAACGCGGCCAGCGCCCGCTCGCGCTGGCCCTGGCTCTTGTCGCCGTGGATGGCGGCTGCCTCGACTCCCGCCTGCTCCAGACCGCGCGCCACGCGATCGGCGCCGCGCTTGGTGCGGGTGAAGACGATGACGCGCGTGAAGCTCCCGTCGTCGAACAGCTCGGCGAGCAGGGCCCGCTTGCGCACCTGCTCCACGAACAGCACGCGCTGGTTCACCTTCTCCACGGTGGTGGCCTGCGGCGCCACCGAGACCTTCAGCGGGTTGGGGTTGAGGATCTCGCCCGTCAGGGCCTCGATCTCGCCCGGCATGGTCGCCGAGAAGAACAGGTTCTGCCGGTTGCGCGGCAGGTGCTTCACGATCCGGCGGATCGGTTGGATGAAGCCCATGTCCAGCATCTGGTCGGCCTCGTCGAGGACGAAGGTCTCGATCCCGTCCAGATTGATGGTCTTCTCCTGCAGGTGGTCGAGGAGCCGTCCAGGCGTGGCGACGAGCACGTCGATGCCGGGGGCCAACGCGCGCATCTGGGCGCCGTACTTCACGCCGCCGAACACCACCGCGACGGTGACGCCGAGGTGACGGCCATAGGTCCTGAAGCTCTCGCCGATCTGGGTGGCGAGTTCGCGGGTCGGTGAGAGGACCAGGACGCGGGCCGAGCGGCGCGGCGGTTGCCGGCGGTCGGCGGCGAGCCGGTGCAGGATGGGAAGCGCAAAGGCGGCGGTCTTGCCGGTGCCGGTCTGGGCGATGCCCAGGAGGTCACGGCCGGCCAGGACGCCGGGGATCGCCTGCGCCTGGATCGGCGTGGGCGTCTGGTAGCCTTCGTCGGCAAGCGCCTTGAGAAGCGGCTTGGCCAGGCCAAGGTCGATGAATTGGGTCAATCTTGATCTTTCGGGTAGGCGCACGTTGCGCGGCCGCTCGATCGTCGAGGGCCGCGTCGGCGCGGGGTCTGTTGGGAGCGCCCCGCGTGATGGGCGATCGGTGGGGAAACCACTGCGCTCGACAGGCTGGGCCGCACGTCGCGGCCCCACGCGGCTGGAGCGCCGAAGGCGCGGCGGCTATCGCCGCGCGCTGCTCACATCGGTAATGGCGACGCTGAAGTCAACCCAGCCAAGCCATTTGGCCGCGCCGCTGTGCTTTCGGCGCCGATGCGAGCGGAAGAGAGTGAAGGGCCGGACGAGCCGACCCTTCGTCTTGGCGGATCAGCTGGCCTGCAGGTTGGCCGCGGCGTTCTTGCCGCTGCGCGGATCTTTCTGCAGCTCGAAACTGACCTTCTGGCCTTCGTGAAGCGAAGCCAGGCCGGCGCGTTCCACTGCCGAGATGTGAACGAAGACGTCGCTGCCGCCGTCGTCGGGCTGGATGAAGCCGAAGCCCTTCTGGCCGTTGAACCACTTGACTGTGCCGGTCGTCATAGATTGTCCCTTTCCGGACGTAGTACTCACGGGCCCACAGTGGGCGCGGAGATCAAATTTTCGGAGAGGGTCGAAGGCGGATCCCGAGCCGGAATTCTGAAGTTCCAACCGGAAGGCAGGCGATCCTAGGCGATATTCGATGGGGGGAAGATGGGCGCCGGGAGCCGCTGAGGCAAGTTTTATTTGCACATTCTCCCCCATCCGCTGTTTTTTCTGATATTTGGCGTCCCGAAATGGGACCAGCGCCCGCGGGCCCTGGATCCGCCTGCAAGGGAATGCTGTCATGCGCGTCGCCGCCGACCGGGCCATCTTCACCGTCGTCCGTCATGACGGGCGCTGGGCCGTGGAGCACGACGGCGAGTACTTCGGCCATTCATCCGACAAGGAGGTGGCCAAGGCCGCCGCCAACAAGCGCGTTCGCCAGCTTCAGGATTCCGGCCGCCCCTGCCAGGTGCGGGTGTTCGGCGAGCAAGGCTTCTACGAACCCGCGGGCTGATCCCCCTCGAAATCCCTCCTTCGCGCCCTGGGGCGTTGCCCGCCTCGCGTCGCCGTGATTTCTGGAATCCCCGAACGCCAAGGCGAAACGGCAGGATGTCGGAGGATTTCCGCGAGCGGGCCAGGCTCTGGCCCAAGGGCCGCCTCTATGAGGACTTCACCCTGGGCGAGGTGCGCGTCCACCACTGGGGGCGGACGATCACCGAGTCCGACACCCTGCTCTTCACCACCCTGACGCTGAGCTACAATCCGCTCTACTCCAACCGCGCCTTCGCCGAGGCGCACGGCCATCCGGACCTGGTGGTCAATCCGCTGCTGGTGTTCAACACCGTGCTCGGCCTCTCGGTGGAGGACAATTCCGAGATCGGCGGCCCGTTCGTGGGCGTGGGCAAGCTCACCTGGTGGCGGCCAGTCTATCCGGGCGAGACCCTCGTCGCCCGCTCGACCACGACCGCCATGCGGCTTTCGGCCAGCAATCCCCGCAACGGCATCGTCACCTGGCGCACCGAGGGCTTCAACCAGCGCGACGAGCGGGTGATCGACTTCGAGCGCTCGAACCTGGTGCGGCTGCGCAATCCCACTCCGCAGGAGGCCTCGGCATGAGGCTCTCTGAGCTCACCGGCAAGGCCAACTACTTCGAAGACTTCGACGTCGGCCAGGTCATCAAGCACGCCCGCGGCAAGACCATCGAGGGCCTTGAGAATGTGCTGATCACCAACCTGGTCATGAACACCGCCCAGGCGCACTTCAACGAAGACGCCATGAAGACGAGCCCCTATGGCGGGCGGCTTTCCTATGGCGGGGTCAACTTCTCGGTCGCCATGGGGCTGGCCATGCAGGACTGCGGCGAGAACGCATTGGCCGAGCTCGCCATGGACAACATCCGGCTGATGCATCCCGTCGTTCACGGCGACACGATCTATGCCTACTCCGAGGTGCTCGAGAAAAGGGACGCCGAGCGCGAGGACGCGGGCCTCGTCACCTTCCGCCACTACGGCGTCAATCAGGACGACAAGCTCGTCTTCCAGGGCGAGCGGACGATGCTGATCAAGCGCCGCAGCCACTGGGGCGAGCGTTGAGCGAGGGCGGCAGAGCCGGCGGTCCCCTGCAGGGGCTACGCGTCCTCGACTTCACGCAGGCGCTGGCCGGCCCCTTCTGCACCCAGCAGCTCGCCGACCTCGGAGCCGAGGTGGTCAAGGTGGAGGGGCTGTCCGGCGGCGACCTGTCGCGCGGCTCGGGGCCGTTCCACGAAGCGGATCCGGAGCACCGATACTCGGGCTACTTCCACTCGATCAACCGCGGCAAGAAATCCATCGCCGTCGACCTGAAATCGGCGGCGGGCGTCGAGATCGTGAAGCGGCTGGTCCCTGGGATCGACGTCGTGGTGGAGAACTTCCGCGCCGGCGTCATGGACCGGTTCGGGCTCAGCTACGAGACGCTCAGCGGGCTCAACCCGAAGCTGGTCTACTGCGCCATCCGCGGGTTCGGCGATCCGCGCACCGGCAAGAGCCCCTACGTAGATTGGCCGGCCTATGACGTGGTCGCCCAGGCGATGGGCGGGATGATGGGCGTCACCGGGCTCGCGGGCGGCCCGCCGATCAAGATCGGGCCCGGCGTCGGCGACACCGTCCCGGGCCTCTACGCGGCGCTCGGGATCGTCGCGGCTGTGCTGCACGCGCGGGCGAGCGGCGAGGGTCAGTTCCTCGATGTCGGCATGGCCGATGCGGTGCTGGGCGTCTGCGAACGGATCGTCCATCAGAACGCCTTCGGCCATCAGGTCCCAGGGCCGGAGGGCAACCATCATCCCTTCCTGCTGCCGTTCGGGGTCTATCCGGCCGCAGACGGCTTCGTCGCGCTCGCCTGCCCCAACGACCACTTCTTCCGCGCGCTCGTCGAGGCGCTGGGCGCGCCGGAGATCCTGCAGGATGATCGGTTCGCCACGCCCAAGGCGCGCGCCCAGAACCGCGCCGAGGTGATCGCGCGGCTGTCGGCGCTCACCGGCGGTTTCACCAAGGCCGAGCTGCAGCGGCGGCTGGGGGGCCTCGTCCCGTTCGGGCCGGTGCTGAACGTCGCCGAGATCGCCGCGGACCCGCACTTCGCCGCCCGCGGCATGCTGCCGGCGCTGGACTTCCCCGGCTTCCCCGAGCCTATGCGTCTCGCCGGTCAGCCGATCAAGTTCACCAGGACGCCGGCCGTCGTCTCCCGCCGCGGCCCCGACCTCGGCGCTGACACCGAGGCCGTCCTCCTGGCCCACGGCGCGACGCATGACGAGATCGCCCGCTGGAAGAAGGCGAGGGCTATCCCACAGGACCAAGAACCATGACCGACCGCCCGATGCGCCTGCGGCGTTCCCAGCTTTCCGTTCCGGGCGTCAGCGAGAAGATGCTGCAGAAGGGGGCGGCCTCGGACGCCGACCACGTTTTCCTCGACCTGGAGGACGCCGTCGCGCCCTCGGAGAAGCGCGGCGCGCGCAAGACCATCGTGGCGGCGCTGAACGGGCTCGACTGGGGCCGCAAGACCCGTTGCGTGCGGGTCAACGACGTCACCACCGAGTGGTGCTTCGAGGACATCATCGAGGTGGTCGAGGGCGCGGGAAGCAACGTCGACACGATCATGCTGACCAAGGCCATGGCCGCAGCCGACGTGCAGTTCGTCTCGCTGATGCTCGACCAGCTCGAGAAGAAACTGAAGCTTGCCCGCCGCATCGGCATCGAGGTGCTCATCGAGGAGACGAGCGGGCTTCAGAACGTCGAGGCGATCGCCGCCGCCAGCCCGCGCATGGAGAGCCTGATCTTCGGCATGGGCGACTATTCCGCCTCGCAGCAGATGAATCTGCGCGGCTGGGGCGGCGAGGGCTATCCCGGCGACATCTTCCATTACCCCCGCTTCCGCATCGCCATGGCGGCGCGCGCGGCGGGCCTCGATCCGGTGGACGGGCCCTACGCCAACTTCCGCGACGAGGACGGCTACCGGCGCGAGGCCAAGTACGCCCACATGCTGGGGTTCGTTGGCAAGTGGGCGATCCACCCGGCCCAGATCGCCCCCGCCCTGGAGACCTTCTCGCCCACAGAGCGGGAGGTGACCCGCGCCCGCGAGCTTGCCGCCGCCTATGACAAGGCGCTGTCCGAAGGTCTGGGCTCGGTGAATGTGAACGGGACCATGGTCGACGCCGCCTCGATCCGCATCGTCATGAACACCGTGCGCCGCGCCGACCTGATCGGCATGTAGGGAGCTTCGAGATGGCCGACGACGCCGCGGCGCTGGACAACCCAGGCTACCTCACGCCGGAGCGGATCATGATCCGCGATCTGGCTCGCGAGTTCACCCACGCCGAGGTGCTGCCCGTCGCCAACCGGCTCGATCCGCAGAAGGCCGACATGCCGCGCGAGCTCATCGAGAAGATGGGCGACCTGGGTTTTTTCGGCATCCTGATCCCGCAGGAGCTGGGCGGCCTCGGGCTCGGAGCCTTCGAGTACTGCCTGGTGGCCGAGGAGTTGGCGCGGGGCTGGATGAGCGTCGCCTCGATTATCGCCCGCGGCAATTCCTTCTACCGCTCGATCCCGGGCGAGGGACCGGAGCGCGAGGCGAAAATCCGGGCGATGGCGCAGGGCCGCTATCTGGGCGCGGCGTCGCTCTCGGAACCCTCGACAGGCTCGGACCTGTCCTCGGTCTCGTGCCTGGCCCGGCGGGAAGGCGACGAATGGGTGATCACCGGATCGAAGTACTGGTGCACCTTCGCCGACGGCGCGGATTTCATCTCGGTGCTCTGCCGCATCGATCCGCGCGGCGACGGCGGCGGCTCGGGCACCGTCTCGGTCTCCGTGGAGAAGCCGAAGGGTGAGCTCCCGACGGGCTGCACCGGGGCGCCGATCCCCAAGATCGGCTACTTCGGCTGGAAGACGTGGGAGCTGCGCTTCGACCAGGTGCGCGCCCCCGCGCGCAAGACAGAGTACGCCTCCGGAGAAGGCGAGGGGCGCGCCGCCCGCTCGGTCGCCTTTGGCCTTTCGCTCGCCCGCGCGCACACCGCCGCCCGCTCCATCGGCCTCGCCCAGGGGGCGCTGGAGGACGCCATGGCCTATGCGAAGGAGCGCGTGCAGTTCGGCCAGCCGATCTCCGACTTCCAGGCGATCCGCTTCAAGATCGCCACCATGGCCACGGAGATCCAGGCCGCCCGGCAGCTGATGCACCACGTCTGCAACGAGATCGACGCCGGGCGCGCCGGGCGGATCGAAACCTCGATGGTGAAGCTGTTCGCGGCCGAGATGGCCGAGCGGGTGACCTCCGAGGCGCTGCAGATCCTGGGCGGGGCGGGCTACACCACCCTGCACGCGGTCGAGCGGTACTGGCGCGACGCACGCCTCACCAAGATCTTCGAGGGCACCTCGGAGATCCAGCAGCGCATCATCGCCGACGCGCTGCTCGGCAAACCCACGATCCGCGGCTCCAACTAGCCGCCGGGCGGCGGATCGACGCGACCTCGACGCGGGCGCTTGCGGCGGCCACGGCTAGCCACATGCGGGATTTTCATTATTCATTTACGATAAGGGATCGGGGAACCAGGGCGTGGGGGCATCATCGATGAGGTCGGGGTCGGCGGCGCCGCGAGGCGACGGCGTCGTGCTCGCGGTCGCCCACCCCGGCCACGAGCTTCGGCTCTCCACCTGGATCGAGCGCGAGCGGCCGCTGGTGCTGGTCTTGACCACCGGCTCCCGCAATGGGACGGACCGCAGCCGGGTGGCGGCAAGCGAGCGGCTCGCGAGGACCCTCGGCGCCGAGTCCGGTCCGGTGTTCGGGGCTCACCTGGACAGGGAGGTCTATGGCTGGGCCATGGACGGCCGGCCCGAGCCGTTCGTGACATTGGCCGAGACGCTGGCCGAAGTCTTCCTGCGTCGGCGGCCGCGGCAGGTCGTCGTGGACTCCTGGCAGCTCTACAACGTGGTGCACGATCTCTGGCACCTGACGGTGCGGAGCGCCGCGGCCATGGCGTCGCGCCGCTTGGGCAGGGAGATCGCCTGCTGCGACTATCCGGTCGTGCCGCAGGGCCCGGGGATGCCCCCGCCGGGACCGCAGCAATTCGCCATCGAACTGACCGCGGCCGAGGTGGCGCGCAAGCTCGCCCTGGCGCGGGCCTTCCCGGGGATCGCCGGCGACGTCGCCGAGGTGGTCCGCGACGGCGGCATGACGTTCCTGGCGAGCGAGACCCTGCACGCGGTGCGCCCGATCGCCGAACTGATCCCCCCGGCGGCCGCGAAGCCGCTCTACGAGAGCTTCGGCGAAGACCGCGTCGCGGCGGGCCTCTACAAGGACGTGCTGCGCTGGCGTCACGTCGCTCCGATCGTCGAGCGCTTGAGCGCGCGCCTCGAGGCGGCCGCCGAACCCGCATGACACGCGCCTCCAGGCCAGGCCGCACCGTGCTGCTCACCAACGTCTGGCTCGATCGCCGCGGCGGGAGCGAGAGCGTGATCCGCGACGTCTCGCTTGGCCTGCTGGCCCGCGGTTGGCGGCCGATCGTCTATTCGCCGCACCTTGGCGAGCCCGCCGCCGAGCTGAAGGCGCGGGGCGTGGCGACGGTCTCCGATCTCGCCCAGGTGGCCGAGCCGCCCGAGATCATCCACGGCCAGCACTTCGTGCAGACCGCCGAGGCGCTGTTCCATTTCCCCGCCGCGCCAGCGCTGCAGATGTGCCACGCCTGGGTCTACTGGCAGGAGCGTCCCGTCAAGTTCCCGCAGATCCGGCGCTACCTGGCTGTCGACCAGGCCGTCCGGGACCGGCTCGTGCACACCGAAGGCCTGGCCCCGGAGAGGGTCGAGATCCTGCTCAACGCGGTGGACCTCCGCCGCATCCCGGCGCGGCCGGCTGCGCTCCCGGAGACGCCGCGCACGGCGCTCGCCTTCACCAAGGGCCCTGCGCACATTCCCGCCTTGCAGCGGGCCTGCGATCGGCATGGCATCAAGCTCGACGTGCTGGGCGCGGGCGGCGGCCGCACCGTGGCGGCGCCGGAACACGAGCTGGTCAAGTACGACATCGTGTTCGCCACCGCGCGCATGGCGCTGGAGGCCGCCTGCGCCGGCTGCGCGGTGGTGGTCTGCGACTCCCGCGGACTGGCCGGGATGCTCACGAGCGAAGGCCTGCAGCCGCTGCGATTGCTCAACTTCGGCCTGCGCGCGCTGGTGCGCGAGGTGACGTCCGAGACCCTCTCGCAGGAGATCGCGCGCTACGACGCCGCCGACGCGGCCGCGGTCTCGGAAAGCCTGCGCGCCAGCGCCAATCTGGAGCTGGCGCTCGACCGCCTTGAAGGTCTCTACGAAGACGCCATGGCGGCGGCGCGGCGGGACCCGGTCGATCCGGCGGCGCGGCGGCGCGCGGAGCTGGCCTTCCTCGACGAGGCGCTGCCGCGCCTGCGCAAGGACGGCCGCTGGCCGTGGATGTCCGAACGCCAAGCCATGGAGGGTCGGATCCAGGATCTGGAGAACCGGCTCGCGGCCGCGCAGGCCGGGCTGCTGGCCCGCGGCTAGACCGTCCCGGCCAGGCGCGGCCGGCCGCCGATCTCATTGCCGCGTTCCCCAGGTGGGCCTAGCCTCACGTCCAGGCCGCCGACGGAGGATGCCATGGCCGAGGCGATCATCCTGGAACAGCCCGCTGCGGTGGCGGCGAAGCCGGTCACGGCTGCGCTCGCCGAGAAGGTCGCGGGCATGCGCCTTCCCGACATGCCGCCCGAGGCGCTGACCGTCGCCAAGCAGTGCCTGCTGGACTGGATCGGCGTGAGCCTCGCCGCGCGCCAGGAGCCGCTGGTCCGCATCCTGATCGAGGAGCTGGCGCCCGCCGATGCGGCCGATGGCGTCTCCCTTCTCGGCCACGACCGGCGGGGCCGCATCGACGACGCGGTGCTGATCAACGGCGCCCAGGGGCACGCCCTCGACTTCGACGACGTGATCATGCCGATGGGTCACCCGACCGTGCCCGTCGCGCCGGTGGTCTTCGCGCTGTCGGAGCAGCGCGATCTCACAGGGGCCCTTGCGCTGGAGGCGTTCATCCAGGGCGTCGAGGCCGAGTGCCGCATCGCCAGGCTGATGGGCCCCTCGCACTACGCCAAGGGCTGGCACGCCACCGCCACGTTCGGGACCTTCGGCGCGGCGGCGGCCGCCTGTCGCCTGCTGAGCGTCTCGGGCGACGCCTTGCTGCACGCCTACGGCCTCGCCGGGACGCAGGCCGCGGGCCTCAAGAGCGTGTTCGGAACCATGTCCAAGCCGTTGCATCCCGGGAAGGCGGCGCAGAACGGGCTGCTCGCCGCGCGCTTGGCCGCCCGCGGCTTCACCAGCGACATCGACGTCCTGGCCTCGGCGCAGGGGTTCGCCGACACCCAATCCAGCTCGCCGAACCTGGCCGGCGGGCTCGCCGACCGCGAGGCGCCCTGCGTGGTCGACGCGCTCTTCAAGTACCACGCGGCCTGCTATCTGACCCACGACTCCATCGAGGCCGCCAACCGCATCCGCCTGGAGCAGGGCGTCGCGCCCGAGGCCATCGCCACCGTGCGCGTCAAGGTCCCGGCCGGCCACCTCGGCGTCTGCAACATCCCCGCGCCTGCGACCGGGCTCGAATGCAAGTTCTCGCTGCGCATGACCACCGCGCTCGCGCTGGCCGGCGAGGACACCTTCCAGGAGGCGCTGTTCAGCGACGCCATCGCCCGCCGCGCCGACCTCGTCGCCCTGCGCGAGAGGGTCGTGATCGACCCCAGCCAGACCGGCCGCGGCTGCCTCGTGTCGGTCACGCTCAAAGACGGCCGCATCATCTCGCGAACCGGCGACGTCTCGCAGCCGCTGCGCGACCTCGAGGCCCAGCAGGCGAAGCTCGAGCGCAAGTTCCGGCATCTGGCGACGCCCGCTCTCGGACCCGAGCGCGTCGAGCAGGCGATCGGGCTCTGCCGCACCCTCGAGCGCCAGCCGGATCTTTCGGCGCTGATCGCGCTTTGCCGGCCCGGTTCATAGACGCAGGCAACGCTCCAAATACATCGTAGGGCGATGGAACAGGCAGGCTTTCCGCGCCGTTGGACTCGCGGGGCTGGGTCATTGAGGAGATCATGACCATGGCCGATATCATTGGTCGGGGAACCAGTCCCCGAAGCACCTATGCGGTGGAGGCCGGCGGGGCCGCCACCGAGAGCATGGGCGGCGTCGCCGTCGTCGTCCTGGGCATCCTGGCCCTGGCCGGGGTGATGTCCCCGGTGCTCACCGCCATCGGCGGCATCGTCTTCGGCGCCGCCTTCATCGTCGAAGGCGCGGCGATCACCGCGCGACATACGGCGCTCATGACGCAGGCCGCCGACACCGAGGGCGAGAAGCTGGAGCTCGGCGGCGGCGTGACCGTCGAGCTCGTGGCGGGTCTCGCCGCCGTGGTGCTCGGCATCCTGTCGCTGATCCGTATCGTTCCGACGGTGCTGATGCCTGCCCTGGTGATCACCGGCGGCGCGGGCCTGATCCTGTCGGCGGGCGCGCTCGAGCGTCTGAACGACATCCGGGCCGCGGCGTTCGGCGTCAGCGGGATGGCGCGCTCGGTGGCCAGCGCTGCGGTGCATGGCGCCGCCGCCGGTCAGGTGCTCGCCGGCCTGGGCGCGATGGCGCTCGGGATCCTGTCGCTGGTGAAGGTCGGCGATCCGGCGCTCCTGACGACCGTCGGCGTGCTGGTGCTGGGCGCGGCGATCACGCTCAGCGGCACGGCGCTATCGAGCAAGATGCTGAGCCTGTTCCGGCGCTTCTGACTCGAATCTGCAAACCGCTTGCCTGCGGTGGGGGCGAGGGGCTTAGCTCATCGTGACATTGTAAATGGATGAAGCGATGAGCCAGGCCCTCTCCGAACCCCGCGCCCAGACCGCCCCGGAGGTCCTCTACGAGGTCGGCGAGGGGATCGCGGTCATCACGCTCAACCGGCCGGAGCGGATGAACACCATCTCCGGCCCGATGCTGAAGCGCCTGAGCGAGCTGCTGCTCGAAGCCAATGCCGACCGGCAGGTGCGCTGCATCATCCTGACCGCCACGGGCCGGGCGTTCTGCGCCGGCCTCGACCTGGTGGACGCGACCCAGGGCTCCGGCATCGGCTCGCAAAGCCAGGCGACCGCGGTGTCGGTCAACCTCGATCTCCGCGACGCGCCGCCGACGGTGCTGTTCCAGATGGACAAGCCGGTGATCTGCGCGCTCAACGGCGCGGCCGCCGGCTACGGCATGGACACCGCGCTCGGCTGCGACATCCGCATCATGGGCGAGAGCGCCAAACTGGCGGCGGCCTTCGTCAAGCGCGGCGTCATTCCCGAGAGCGGCGGCACCTGGCTGCTGCCGCGCCTGGTCGGGTGGTCGAAGGCCGCGGAGATCATCTTCACCGGCCGCAACCTCTCGCCGCAGGAGTGCTTGGATCTCGGCCTGGCCAACGAGGTCGTCCCGGACGCCGAGCTGATGAGCCGCGCCCGCGCCGTCGCCGCCGAGGTCGCGGCCAACGCGCCGCTGGCGGTGCAGTCGGCCAAGCGGCTGATGCGCATGGGTCTCGAGGAGACCTTTGCGGACCACGTGCACCACGTCTACCTGCAGTTCCTGCAACTCGCCCGCACCCAGGATTTCCGCGAGGGGATGGTCTCGTTCCTCGAGAAGCGCCCGGCGAAGTTCGAGGGCCGCTAGGCGGGCTCTGCCTCGGCAGCCGCCTCGCCGCCCGCGGTCGCGCCGCCATAATGGCGGAGCAGTAGGACGACGGTCACGGACGCCCCCAGGATTCCGAGGGGCATCGCCCAGGCCAGCGAATGGCCCGAGGCGGCGACGGCCGCGCCGGCGACACAGGCCGTGCCGCCGCCTACATCCCACGCCCCCTCGCTCATCATGTGGAATCGGAACGGGCAGGGCGAGGCCTTGGCGATGTTGTAG
>Ga0070680_100003065_pt1 | contig 12400 bp, 9 predicted proteins | sample KBSC73BmetaG_FD_64672 | JGI IMG/M metagenome (GOLD analysis project Ga0070680, IMG submission 64672) | Corn rhizosphere microbial communities from Kellogg Biological Station, Michigan, USA - KBS C7-3B metaG | ecosystem: Host-associated > Plants > Roots > Rhizosphere | place: USA: Michigan...
TCGATGCACCCACTGAATGATGGAATAGCGGGCATCCATCGGATCGACGCCGGGCGGAAGATCCTCGACGCGAAACGCGTCCTTGAATCCAGCGGCCTCGAAGGTCTTGGTCCACCACGCCGCACCCTGCCGAAACGCGGTGCGGTACGGCTCCGGAATGCCCGGGTCGAGGTAGTACACGATGGGCTTCACGGGCTCGGAGATCGCCGCCGACGGATCCTTCTTCTCGAGGCGCCAGCGATGAATCCAGCGCACCTCGGGCTTCTCGGTGAACGGACGCGAGAAATCGGTGAAAGTGAGCGCGAAGATGCCGACGCGCGGATCGAACGCGCGCGGTTTGTAGCTCGAGTCGGGGAGCTCGACGAATGAGAAGTGCTCGCGCAGCGTCAGCGCCTGTGGATCGGGCGTGTGGCGCGCGACCTCCGGGCCGGGGGCGTCGCTCTGAAACGTCAGCAGCGCTTCGACCTCGGTGTTCTTCGGAAAGGCTTTCGTGTGCGGAAGGTAGATCGCGCTGCGGTTGCGATCGACCCGATACGTGCCTTGCTTCTGCCGCTGGATCGTCGCGGTAACGTTCATCGCGTCCTGGAGCGCGAAGTCGGTCGCGTCGACCAGCAAGCGACCGCCCTCTTCGGCCACGATCGGCATCGCCGCGAGAGTGGACGTGGCGAACGACTCCTCGACGGCATGCGCCTGAAGCGAGTCGGCCGTCCCGCGGAAGCGCAGGTTCCGGCTCACCAGCAACACCCGCGGTCCGAAGCGCTCGAACCGAACGACGGCGTCGTCGCCCGTCGTGCCGCGATCGAGGCCGAGTGCATCCGAACCGAGCCCCGTCGCGAGGGTGGAGAGGTAGAGGAAATCCTGATCGAGCCGCTGCACCTCGAGCAGGAGCTTGCCGGTGCGCTCGTCGTAGTAGAACGGGATGAAGCCCTCATGGCGCTCCATGCCCTCCGTCTGCGAGATGATCGTGCGCGGGCCGCTGGATTGCTGCGAGATGAGTACGCTCGGCACGGCGAACGCGGCGACGGTGAGATAGGCCAGGAGCGGCTGACGGACGACTCGCATGAGCAGCGTGAGGAGGCTGAGGTTGGACGAGCAGGACTTCGCCGCGAGTTGGGCGAGCGCGAAGCCAGAGAGAGATCGGCGGTGTCTCGATCAGAGTTTAATAAAGGAGCCGAGGCGTGCGATCGGGTACCCCCGTGTGGCACTCGAACGGCCGATTCCCGGCGTTCAGGCCGTGGAGTACGCTGGTGAGACTTCGTTCCGGTCGCGCCTGGAGCTCCTTGACGCTCTGGATGGGATTCGAACCCCGGCCGCTCGTCTGGGTAACGATAAGAAGGACATCCGGCAGGGTTCGCCCCGATCTCGGGTCGAGATAGATTGGGGGAAATCCATCGCGTCGCTCTTTTCCGTGGCGCGCGGGTCGATCGACGGCGCAACTGGCGCCGATGTTGCCTGCGCACTCACGCGGAAAGACGGACGGAGCAGCGGCGTGCTGGCCGAGGATCGTGAACGGCGTGCGCCGTGTGGTTGTGGTCATCAGGGTTCGTGGGCCGGACCGGAGTCTTCTCTCAATGCTTCGCGAGGGTTCAGTGCGTTCTGGCGGAACTGGTAGAATACGATTTGTCGCGGCTGTCGCCATGCTCGCGGGCGCCGCCGCACTCTCGGCGTGCGCGAGCAGTGGGCCCAAGCGCTACGGCTCGAACGACCTGGCGCCACGAGTGGCGCCGCAGCAGGGCGAGCGCCAACCGATTCATCTCACGGTGCAGCTCGCGCGGCCGGCGAACGTGGCCGTGTTCCTCGTGGTGCCCGGCGTCGGCAGCACGCTGCTGTTTCCCGCGGACTCCACGCAGAGCGAGTACATGGAGGCGGGCTCGCACCTCGTGGAGACCGTCGCCGGACGCCAGGCCCTGAGCGACACCTCACGATTGATTCGCCGTCCCGCCCAGGGGAATCGCCTGCCGCAGGGACAGAATCGCAACGGCCGACGTGACTCGATTCCGACCTTCGGATTCAACCAGCACGGCTATCTGCTGATCTACGCGTCGCAGCAACCGTTGCCGTACAACATTTTGAAGACGAGGGTCGCCGGCCTGTCCATTCCGATCGACGATGACGATGCGCTGAACACCGTCACGAAGCTCATTCGATCGACGACGCAGACGAGCGGCCCGTGGGCCGCGTACGCGACGGAGTATCCGCCCTGAGTCGCGGCTGTCGTCCTCCGCGAGCGAAGCGAGCGGTGGATCTGCTGTCCGGGTTTTGATGAGACAGCCGCTCGAGATGCCAATCCGCACATCTCCGAGCGGCTCCCGTATCGATAGCCGTCTCTCCGGCGGGCCACCGTGAGTTGCGGTGGACGGAGGCGTTTTGCCTCGTGCGCCGCGCGGCCTAGTTCCCGGTCGTTCCCTTCAAGATCCCCATCCGGATCCGCACCGCTTTCTCGCTCGCACCCGGATCCACATCGACGAACACATCGCCGGGCCCGAACTGTAAACGCCCCGAGAGCGTGACCGTCTCCGTCCCGCGCTTCACGCGGATCGCGAGGGGTGCGCCTTCCATCGACGCACCGTACTTCGCCCGAAGCTTCGCCCCGAACTGCTGGTCTTCGACGGGGATGTCTCCCACCGAGAGCAGATAGTCGCCCGCCCGCACCCCGGCATTGGCCGCGGAGCTGCCCTCCTGCACGTTGGCCACGAGAATGCCGTTGGGATCGAGCTGCGTGAGCACGCCGAGCCGCGGCACCCGCTCCTGGCGAACGCGAAGTCCCGCGAGCGACAGCACGCTGTCGTACGGGAACGGATCGCGCCCGTCGATGTAATGCGCCGAGAAGGCCGAGAAGCTCTTGCCGTTCGCGGCGGCGCTCACGGCGCCCCACCAGTCGGCGGCCGTGAATCCGTGTCCTTTCTTATAAGTATTCTGATACAACGTGCGCATCACGTCGTCGAGCGACTTCTTGTTGTCGCTCGCGTCGCGCACGAGGACGTCGATCAGCAGCCCGGCCAACGAGCCCTTCGGGTAGTAGAGATATTCGGTTCCGTCGACCGGATGCACCCATGTGTTGACCGACGCGTCCTCGAGCGCCACCGGTACGGCCATCATCACCTCGTTGATCTTCTCCGCCGTGAGCGCGTAGAAGCCCTTCTCGTCCACTACGCCGCCGCGGACCTCGGCGAGATCGGCGTAGTAGTCGGTGATCCCCTCCGAGACCCACAGCCATGGCGTGGGCTGCGAATGAGAGTACTGATATGGCCACATCTCCGACGGACGGAGGCGCTTGACGTTCCACGAATGGAAGATCTCGTGCGCGTAGAGCGACGGCTGGAACTCACTTCCGACGTAAGAAGGCGCGAGCACGTCGACGTGCGAGCTCTGGTGCTCCAGCCCGCTCGCCCCACCGTAGGTCGAGTCGACGATCTGCATGACCGTGTAGTTCTCCCACGGCGTTTCGCCGAACACCGCCGCTTCGACGGGAATCACCTTCTTGAGCTGATCCCACGCCGACAGCCGAACCTGGCCGCTCATCGAGCCGACGGGATACGTCGCCAGCCTCACCCACCGGTTCACGATCCGTGCGCTGTCGACGTCGTAGTGGCCGATGAAGAACGGCATGTCGACCAGATCGTGGTAGTTCCCCGCCGTGTAGGTTCGCGCCTGAGCCGCGACCGGCAGGCCCGTGGTCACATGCCAGTCGCCCTCCGTGTGCACCGCGACCGTCGACGTGAAGTCGAGCGGCTGCCCTTCGGGGTACAGAAACAGATTCGTGCCGTTGAAGAGCAGGAAGTCGGGCCGCGCCCACGACATGGCGTTGTCGAGCGTGTCCGCGACATAGCGGAAGCTGACCTTCACCGACTTTGCGCCCGCGGGGCGCACCCGCCAACTGTCGTAGTCGAGCTTGTCCCAGGCGAGCGGCTTTCCATCGCCAGCCGCCTCGAACCCTGTGACCCATCGCGCGAAGTTGCTGATCTCGTACGCGCCCGGCGTCCAGGCGGGGAGCGAGAGAACGACGGTTCCGTTCCCCGTCGTCGTGAACGACATGGCGACGTCCACCGCCCGCTGCGACGCCTGTTCACGCGTGAAGGTGACGTCGTACCGCACGTCCCGGACAGGCGCCGACACCGAATCTCCCCGTCCGCCCGGGCCCTGTGCGGCAAGCGGCATGGCCGCCAATACCGTTGCCGCGGCGGCCAGCAGGATTCGCCGTGTTTCGACTTTACTCATGCGTGAGATCTCTCGGTCGGGTTGGGACGTGCGACAAGGTATGCGGAACCATCCGTTCGTGGAACGGCCGCCAGGACAACCTCGCGTCGGGGTTCGGTAAGACTCTCGGCACCTGTGGCGAAGCGCGCGGCAGCGGCATATTCGGCGCAGTGGAACATGCCATCGATGGTTGGGATTCTCGAAATGGCCATCTGGCGACCTGGGAGAAACGGGCTGTCACACTCCCGGTGCCCAACCCGTGTCGCTCGATGATCAGTTCCTCTCTCGCGAGGAGCGTTCCGTGATGTTCCGTGCACTCCAGGCAGTCATCCTCTGCGTCGCCACGGCCGCGTCCGTCGGGGCGCAGAACACCGCGGTCATCTCGGGCACCGTCCAGGACGACGCCGGCAAGCCGATCTCCTCCGTCGAGGTGCGCGCCGTCAAGCAGGATCGGCTCGTTCGCACGGATACGGCTGGCCGATTCATTCTCACCGGGCTTCCGTCCGGCAACGTCGACCTCAGCTTCAGACGTCTCTCGTACGAGCCCGCGACCGTGAGCATGGACGCGTTCGCCGACGATACGCTCGAGGTGGACGTGAAGCTCACCGTCGTCGCGCAGAAGCTTCAGGCTGTCGTGGTCCAGGCGCCGAGCGAGGCGCAGCGTCGAATCCTGGCCGGGTTCGAGGATCGTCGAAAGCACCTCGGCACCGGTCATTTCATCACGCGAGCGCAGCTCGAGTCGCGCCATCCGCTGCTCCTCGGCGATGCGATGAACCTCGTGCCGGGCATGACGTTCGTCATGGATCGCAGCGGACGCCGCCAGCTCCGGTTCGCGCGCAACACGACACGCCCGGACTGCCCGCCCGCGTACGTCATCGACGGCATTCCGGCGGCGTTCTTCAACATCGACGACATGCCGCCCGGGGACGTCGAAGGGATCGAGCTCTACGGCGGCCCGGCGGGACTTCCCCCAGAGTTCGCGCGCATCGACCGAACGCCCACCTGCGGCACAGTCGTCATCTGGACGCGAATTCCGGGCTCCTGATCGCCGCTGCGCGGCTGGTTCCGCAGCAGGTGATCACGCGCGCGAGGAAGCAATGGGGTCCATGACCATTGGGCGACGTAGGCGGCTTTTCAGAAAGATGGCATGGCTAGTCTGACCCCCGACAATATGCCGATTTTGTGATCCTGGATCGCGATAGCAGGACGGTTCCAGGGCCGCAGATACTCGGCACCCGTGTGCTCGCGGCGTATATTGGGAAAGGGCAGTGTACCAGCGCGGTTGCTGAGCTGCCCCTGGGCGCACGCCCACCCCATTTTCGGGTAGGTCCATGGTTCCACCCATTGCGGGCCTCGGCCCGTCTGCCGGCGCGGTCGATGCGCGGCATCCCTGGCTCACACCTGAGCGGTTGACGCGGGTCCGCGCCATCCTGCTCGCGCTGTCCCTGTTCCTCGGGCTCGTGGTGTACGTGTTTCACACGCTCGTCGCCGCCCGCAGCCCGCAGCCGGTGCTCGTGACGAAGCTTCGCGGCGTGGGCCTGCTGACGTGGTTGTACGCGCTCGTGCAGATGATCGACCTGCGATTCTACAACAGCCGTTGGGCGCAGCGGCGGCGCACCTCCACGCGAATCCCCGACAGCCTGCATGGGTGGTTGTTCGGGCAGATGCTCGCGTGGTTTGGAATTCTCTACTACGGGCTCACCGAGGATCTGCGCTGGTATGTCGCGGGCCTGTTCATCCTCTGTCTGAGCTTCCTGGCGTTTCCGATTCGGCGGAGATTGTAGCGTGTCTTCCATCATTAGTTTTCCGCCGCTACCATTTTCTGGTTGTACCGGAATCGACCCGAATCTCATTCTCCATGCTGAGCCCGTCCTCGCTCGCGTTTCTGAAGCGGTTGCTGGACACACCTGCCCCCTCCGGGTTCGAGGGACCGGCCGCGCGCGTGTGGCGCGAGGAAGCCAGTGCATTCGCCGACAGAGTCACCACTGACGTCGCCGGCAACAGCATGGCGGAGATCAACCCCGGCGGCTCCCCGACGATCATGCTCGACGGGCACATCGACGAGATCGGGTTGATCGTTCAGTACATCGACGACGACGGCTTCGTCTACCCGTCGCCGATCGGCGGATGGGACCCGCAGGTGCTCGTCGGCCAGCGCATTCGCTTCATCGGACGCAACGGCGACGTCATCGGTGTCGTCGGCAAGAAGCCGATTCACCTGATGAAGGCCTCCGACCGCGACGCCGCCTCGAAGATCACTGACATCTGGGTCGACATCGGCGCGGCCAATCGCGCCGAGGCGGAAGGACGCCTCTCCATCGGTGATCCGGGCGTGATCGATTCGCGCACGACCGACTTTCCGAACAATCGCATCGTGTCCCGCTCGATCGACGATCGCATCGGCGCATTCGTGGTGCTCGAGGCGCTCCGTCGGTACGCGCAGAATCCTGGCGCAGCGCGCGTGGTCGCTGCCGCCACCACGCAGGAAGAGATCGCGTGGCATGGTGGTGGTGCGCTCGTCTGCACCAACTGCATCAATCCGCAGATGGCGATCGTCGTCGACGTCACCTTCGCGACCGATCATCCGAACATCGAGAAGAAGGAACTGGGCGAGCACAAGATCGGCGGCGGCCCCGTGTTGAGCCGCGGCGCCATCATCTCGCCCGTGGTCTTCGACCTCCTTCGCAGCTCCGCCGAGCGGCAGGGCATCAAGTACTCGGTACACGCGGCGGGACGCGACACGTCCACGAACGCCGACGCGATTCACATCTCGCGCGAGGGTGTGGCGACCGGCCTCGTGTCGATCCCGAATCGCTACATGCACTCGCCCAACGAGCTCGTGAGCCTCGACGACGTCGACAAGACCGCGACGCTGCTGGCCGAGGTGTGCCGGGAAATCACGACGAAGACCGATTTCACGGCGCGCTGACGCGTTCGCATTCTCGCATTAGAGAACAGGATTGATGAGTTGATGATGATGTGGCCGGACCGCCGCGTGATGTTGCTCGCCGGCCTCGCGGCGGTGGCCGCCTGCCGGCCCGGCGCCATCGCGCCCGGCGGAGCGGCACCTGATTCCACGAACATCGCCCGCGACGTCGACTATCTCGCGAGCGATGCGCTGGCCGGCCGGCTCACGGGAACCGCCGGCAACGACTCCGCGGCCGCGTATCTCGCGCGTCGCTACGCGGCGCTCGGGCTCACGGCGCCCACTGGCGGATACATCCAGCGATTCATCGCGCACCCGCCAGCTCACGCCGGCCAGCTGATCTCGCTGCCGACGCAGAACGTCGCCGCAGTCGTGCGCGGCCGCGACCCGGTGCTGCGCGACCAGTACGTCGTCATCGGCGCGCACTTCGATCACCTCGGGACGTCGACCGAGGGCGCCATGGACCCGCAGGCGAATGCCGTTCGGCGCGGTGCTGACGACAACGCATCGGGCACCGCCGCCGTGCTCGAGCTCGCGCGACTCTTCGCTCGGTCGCCGGCCCGACGCTCCATCCTCTTCGCGAACTTTTCCGGAGAGGAACAAGGCCTCCTCGGCTCCGAGTACTTCGTCGAGCACAGCCCCGTGCCGCTCGCGAACATCGACGCGATGTTGAACTTCGACATGGTCGGCAGGCTGCGGAATGATCGCCTGATCGTGTACGGCGTGCAGACGGCAGCCGAGCTTCCCGCGCTGCTCGACAGCGCGAACGCCGTGGTTCGACTCAGAGTCTTCGGCCAGGGCGACGGCGTCGGACCGTCCGATCACAGCTCGTTCTATCTGAAGAACATTCCGGTGCTGCATTTCTTCACGGATGTGCACGAGGATTATCACAAGGCCTCGGACACGCCGGACAAGATCAATACCGGCGGAGAAGCGCGCGTCGTCGCACTCGCCGAGCGTGTGGCGCGCTCGATCGCGGATCGGCCGTCGCGCTTGACCTATGTTCGGCTCGCCGCGCCGGCGCAGTCGAGCGCGTCACAGAACGCGACGAAGGTGTACCTAGGATCGATTCCGGACATGGCGGGTAGCGATACACCTGGGCTTCGGCTGTCGGGCATCACTCCCGGAAGCCCGGCGGACCTTGCCGGACTCAAGGCTGGCGACGTCATCGTGGCGTTCGGCGGAAAGCCCATCAAAGATCTATATCAGTATTCGGACGCTCTGTACTCGCACGAACCGGGCGACGACGTCGATGTCGAGGTCGTGCGTGATGGCACGAGAATGACGGTACGTGTCAAGCTCGGCAGACGCGACTGAATGAGGCTGGGATCAGGCTGATCGCCCCGGAGGTGGGCATCGATGCTCGCCACGAACGGTCCACGTTGGTACGACCACCGGCCAGAATCGAACTGGTCGAGCTTCGGGGCGTCGGTCGCCATCACCATCGGCATCTTCGTCGCTGCCGTCATGTCGATGCGCACCGTTTCCACGTGGCTCGAGCCGCGCAGCGCTGGTCGCGAGATCCCGACGCTCGTCGAGCTTCAGCCGCCGACCGTGGAACCGAAGCCAGTGCCCAAGCCGGCCGTGCGTCCAGAGGCCACTGCGCCATCCGTTGCCGTGCCGACGGTCACGCCCCGAACCATCGACGTCGCGCCGCTCCTCGCGCCACCGACCAGCGTGCCGACGACGATCGGTCCCGTGTCGACTCCCGCCGACACGACGAACCACGCCAGGTCCTCGAGGTCCGCGATTCCGCTCGGCCCCGTGGGCACGAAAGGCGGCGCCGAAGCGCCCATCTCCGGGGCGCCGATCGCCGCGGGCGTGACGAGCGGCCAGGCGCTTCCGACCAGCGCGAGCGCACGTGAGGCGATCATCGCCGCCGGCGTCATGGCCGACGCCGCGAACTGGATGTCCGACAAGTACAAGCCCAAGGGCGCCGAGCTCGCGGCGTTGCAGGAGTCGAAGCGGATGGCGGATCGCATGATGCGACGCACGACGTCCGCCGGCGCATGGCAGGACGTCCACGTCCCGATGGGCGAAGGCATGAACGGCGTCGGTGCCGTGGGCGGCGGCAAGACCGGCGTGCAGATGACACCCAACGGCGTCATGGCGTCGGTTCCCTTCCCGCTCTTCAGCTCGGGCCCGTCGCCCGAAGAGCGCAAGAAGAACGAGAAGCTCGTCGCCGAGTATCAGGGGTATCTCCATCGAATGGACGATCGCATCGTGCTCCGCGCCGACTCGATTCGCGCGGATTCGCTGCGGCGCGATTCGATCGCGAAGGCGCGGGCGCGCATCGTCCCCTGACGCGTTTCGACAATTCTCTCATTCGTGCGGCTCGCTTCACATGAGGCGTGACGCGCGTCACGCGTGATCCAAGTCGCATCTCCTCGAATCGGCCACGCGCTAGGTTTTGAGGCATGGCTCCCATTCCGCCGCCTCGCGCCTCGGGTTACACCACGACCACCGCTGTGCCCTTGTACTGGGTCGCGTACGGCCGAGCCGACGCGCCGGTGCTGCTCGTGCTGCATGGCGGTCCAGGAGCGCATCACGAATATCTGCTGCCGCAGATGCTCGAGCTCACGGATGCGTTTCAGCTCGTGCTGTACGATCAGCGCGGCGGTGGACGCTCCAAGACGGACGATCGCACGCCGGTCACCTGGCAGACGCATGTCGAGGACCTCGATCGCGTCGTCAGCGAGCTGCGCATCGATCCGTTGTGGCTCGTCGGCTACTCGTGGGGCGGGCTCCTGGCAATGCTCTACGCCATCGAAGCGGGCGCGGGGCGCACGAAGAATCATCCGTCGCGCATGGTCCTCATCGATCCGGCGCCGGTGACTCGAGCCTTTCGGCGCACCTTCGAGAACGAGTTCGCCGCGCGGCAGGCGTCGCCGGAGGTTGCCGCGCTGCGCGAACAGCTTGCCGCGTCGGGCCTTCGCGAGCGCGACCCCGACGCCTACCGTCAGCGCGCGTTCGAGCTCAGCGTCGCGGGCTACTTCGCCGATCCCGCGGCGGCGCACGATCTCACACCGTTTCGCGTCACCGGCCGGGTGCAGCAGTCGGTATGGGAGAGCCTCGGCGACTATGATCTGCTGAGCTCAGGACAGTTGCACACGGTGCATGTGCCGACGCTCGTCGTGCACGGTTCTCGCGATCCGATCCCGGTGGATTCCTCGGCGGCGGCCGCCGCTGCGTTGCGTGCGGAGATGGTTGTCGTCGAAGGTGCGGGGCACGTGCCGTACGTGGAGCGACCGAAGCCGCTGTTCGCCGCGATCCGCCACTTTCTGCACGCCGCCGACTGACGTTCTTTTCGCCCGCCGCCTCGCTGTCTCGCATGCTCACCAACGATCCGACGCATCAGCCGCACATCGCCACCATCGAGCACAATGGACGGCGCTGCACGGTCGTGTGTCGCGTCGCCTTCGACGGCATCGAGTACGTCGGCCGGCTGTGGTTCGCGGAAGAAGACTGGACCGACGCCGCACTCCCCGACCGCGCCGCGATCCCGGGCCGCAGTCGAGACGAAGTGCTCGAACAAGCGCGCAAGCTCACGCCGAGCGAATTGAGTGTCCGCTATCGGCGCGCCCTGGCCGAGAAGCGCCGCTTCCTCAAGCTCCGTCACGTCACGGAAGACATCCTCGCGAAGATCCGCTACCTGAACCAGATCGCGATCTCCAGCCGCGACGGCCTGCTGGACGAGGACGGAGCCACCCAGGAGATCGAGCTCACCGAGCGTCAGCTTCACGAGTGCATCGAGCGGCTCCGGCACAGCGCTGGCATCGAGGACTGACCGTCGCAGTTCTTTCTCGGTCGTCCGCCGCCGGTCCATGGATTCACGCACTGCCGCGCACGTTCTCTCACAGATTGCTGCATACCTCGAGCTGAGCGGGACGTCCAGCTTCAAAGTCCGCGCATACGTCGGGGCCGCGAAGAGCCTGCGCGCCCTCGGCGCCGATGATCTCGCGCCACTCGTTCAGTCCGGCGAGCTGGCCGCAGTCCGTGGCCTCGGGCCCGCGACCCTGTCCGTCGTTCGCGATCTCGTCGAGACCGGCGAGTCCCGCTACCTCGAGCAGTTGCGCCAGGCCATGCCCGAAGGACTGCTCGACATGCTCGACGTTCCGGGACTCACAGCCGCTCGCATTCACCAGATCCATCAGGAGCTCGGCATCGAGACCATCGAGGACCTCGAGGCCGCAGCCGGCGACGGACGTCTCATGCGGCTGCCCAAACTCGGCCCGAAGACGGCCGAGCGCATTCTCAAGGGCATCGCCAGGGCGCGCGAGACGGGAGCGCTGCGACTCTATCATCATTCGCTCGCCGAAGCGTTGCCGATGCTGGCGTCCGTCGCGAGCCATCCCGACGTCGTCGGCGCGGAGCTGGCCGGTCCATTGCGCCGCAAGTGCGAGGTCGTGGGGACGATCGACATCGTCGCCGCGTGCCGCGAGGATCCGACGCGCGTCGCGCAATCATTCACGCGGCTCGGCGGAGTGAAGAACGCCGAGGGTCAGGGCTCCAACGTGCGCATTCGCTTCGTCGACGGCGCGCGGCTGCATCTCACATGCGTGCCCGCCGACGCGTTCGCCTTCGCGCTCTTCTGCGAGACCGGAAGCCACGCCCACGTGAGGTCCGTGGTCACGCGCATGAACGATCGCGGCCTGATCGTCGACGGCCACCGCATCGCCGATCGCGATGGCAGATCGATCTCGCTCGTGACCGAAGTCGACGTCTACCGCCATGCCGCCCTGTCGTTCGTCGAGCCGGAGCTGCGTGAGAACCAGGGCGAGGTCGAGGCAGCGGCACGCAACGCCTTGCCCGCACTGCTGCGGCTCGACGATATCCGCGGCGTCCTGCATTGCCATTCAAACTATTCTGATGGCAAGACCTCCATCGTCGAGCTGGCGCGTGCCGCGGAGGCGCGCGGCTGGGCCTACATGGGAATCACGGATCACTCGCAGGCGGCGTTCTATGCGGGCGGCCTGTCGCGCGCGCAGATTCTCGCGCAGCACGAGGAGATCGACGAGCTGAACGCCTCGCAGTCGAACGTTCGCGTATTGAAGGGCATCGAAGCCGACATTCTCGCGGATGGACAGATCGACTACGGCGACGAGCTGCTCGATTCATTCGACTTCGTCGTGGGCTCGATTCACTCGCGCTTCTCGATGGATCGCTCGGCCATGACGGAGCGCGTGCTGCGAGCGCTCGATGATCCGCATCTCACGATTCTCGCGCACCCCACCGGCCGCCTGCTCCTCCATCGCGATCCCTACGGCCTGGACGTGG
>Ga0070680_100003067_pt1 | contig 12393 bp, 10 predicted proteins | sample KBSC73BmetaG_FD_64672 | JGI IMG/M metagenome (GOLD analysis project Ga0070680, IMG submission 64672) | Corn rhizosphere microbial communities from Kellogg Biological Station, Michigan, USA - KBS C7-3B metaG | ecosystem: Host-associated > Plants > Roots > Rhizosphere | place: USA: Michigan...
TCCGAGCCGAACGTTTCGCATGGGCTTCTCCGCGAATCCCCCAAAGGCGACGAATGAGTCCGCGCTCCAGACTGTGAACGCATGGTCGAAACGCGCCGACGCCGCGATCATGCACGTCAGCGTTCCTTACAAAGCGCTGCTCAGCGGCACGACGGCGACAGCCTACGTGAACGCCGTCGATCTCCCACTCGCGAATCTCTATCGCGGCAAAGGATTTCCGCTTGTCCTCACACTCGATGTCACCGACGGGCTGAATCGCGCGCGCGAAGCGCCCGATCTCGTGTCGCTCGGCCGCAGCATCGGCGAGCCCGCGGTGCAAAACGTCTATCGACAATACGCGCTCGCGATCGCCTCGATCATCAAGCCCGACTATCTCGGCCTCGCCGCGGAGACCAACCTCATTCGGCAACAAGCGCCGGCAAACGTCTACTCGGCGATGGTCGGAATGACGAACGCCGCCGTCGCGGACATTCGCGCCGCCGGCGGCAAACTGCCGATCCTCTACACGAGCGTGCAGGCCGATCTCGCGTGGGGGCCGCCGCCGGCGGCGTTTCGCGGCGTCGAGACGGACTTTCACGATTTTCCCTTCAATCAGGTAATCGCCATCTCGTCGTATCCTTACTTCGTGTTCGCCGACCCCGACCAGATTCCGCTCGACTACTACACGCGCCTCGAGGGTGGTAGAACGCTGCCCATCATGGTCGTGGAAGGCGGCTGGACGTCCGCGGCAGTCGGGTCCGCGCAATCGTCGGCGGACATGCAGGCGCGTTATGTTCGACGCCACGAGAAGCTGCTCGATTCCGCGAAAGCGATCGCCGTGTTCCAGCTCAATTACTCGGACATCGATATCTCAGCGTATCCGCCGCAGCCGCCTGGCTCGTCGCTCGTCATGTTTACTTCCATCGGATTCGTCGACGCATCGTTGAAGCCGAAGCTCGCGCTGGCGACGTACGACAGCATCTTTGCTCGTCCGCTCAAGAAGTGAGTCTCACCTCCGACCCGTTCCACCATGTCCCTCAATCGGTTCATTCGCGTGGCGCTCGCCCTGAGCGTCGCGCTTCCGTGTCAATCGTCGCTCGCCCAAGTCACGACTGACCGCGTGCGATTCGTGCTGTCGTCGCTCGCGCACGACTCAATGGAAGGGCGCGGCACCGGAACGCCCGGATCCATGCGCGCCGCGAAGTTCATCGCCGAGCAGTTTCGATTGGCGGGGCTTCAGCCGGCGGGTGACAGTGGATTCTTTCAACACGTGCCGATGGTCACGCGATCGATCGATCCAAAGTCCGCATTGATCGTCGATGCGACGCCGCTTCGGTTGGGCGTCGACTTCTCCGTGTCGCCGGGCCGCGCGAATCCGGCGTCGCTCGACGGCGTTCAGGTCATCTTTGGTGGCGTCGCAGGCGACACGACGAACGCGCTCACCGCCGATCAGGTTCGCGGAAAGCTCGTGCTTTTACTGCCCGCGCCACCGGCGAATTTCGGCGGGCGCGGACGTGCAGCCGCACCTGCGAGCTGCCGGGAAGCGCCGGCAGATTCGGCCGCGCGCGGAGGTCGGCGTGGAGGCGGCGGAGGCGGCGGTCGCGGCCGCGGTGGTTTCGGCGGAGCCAACGCGGCGCTGCAAAGCGCTGCCGGCATCGCAACGATCGAAGGCCCTGAGCTCGCACCGCGAACTGTCTGGGCTGCGAAGCATGCCGGCACGGCGTTCGTGAAGGACACGTCGGCAGGTCCCACGATGGGCGGAGGTCCGGCAACAGTGCAGGTCACCAACTACGCCGCGGAAGTGCTGCTCGGAACGAAGCTCACGAGCGTAACCAAAGGAATGCTCGGCAAGACGGTTCGCAGCACCGTGAAGTTCATCGAGCGACCTGCACTCGGCGGCAACGTCGTCGGCATCATTGAAGGTGCGGACGCGGTGCTCAAGAACGACGTCGTGTTGATCGATGCGCACTACGATCACCTCGGCATCGCAATGCCTGCGGCCGGATCCACCGATTCGATCTACAACGGCGCGGACGATGATGCGTCCGGAACGACTTCGGTGATCGAGATCGCCCGCGCGATCAAAGCCGGACCGGCTCCAAAGCGCACGATCGTGTTCATCGCCACGACTGGCGAAGAAGTCGGATTGCTCGGCACGAATTGGTACATCGCGCATCCGGTGCGTCCGCTTGCTCGCATGGTCGCGAATCTCGAGATCGAGATGATGGACAGGCCAGACTCGCTCGCCGGTGGATCAGGGCACGCGTGGCTCACTGGATTCGAGCGATCGACGATGGGCGATACGCTCGCCGCCCACGGGCTACCGATCGTGAAAGACCCGCGGCCCGATCAGAACTTCTTCGGACGAAGCGACAACATCGCGTTCGCGCGCATGGGAATTCCAGCACACACGCTGTCGTCGTTCGATCTCCACGCGGATTATCACCACGCGAACGACGAGGTCAGCCTCGCGAATTTCAATCACATGACCGGAGTGATCAACGCGGCAGTCGAGGCCGTGCGTCTGCTTGCCAATGGATTCACTCCGCAGTGGTACCCGGGCTGCAAACCCTGAGCAGCGAATCTTCGCATATACGATGAGTCGCGACGTCGCGGCGGACCAGCTCGGTGTCTTGCCGCGGAGAAGAAATCCGGTTCTGCGCGCGCTTGGACGACTCTACCTGCGCAGTTCCGGTTGGCGCATTCGTGGCCGCGTACCACCGGAGCCGAAGTTCGTCGCTATCGTGGCACCCCATACATCAAATTGGGATTTTGTCGTTTGCGTCGCGGCGATGTTCACGCTCGATCTTCGCATCCAGTGGTTTGGTAAGGACACGCTGTTCCGCTGGCCGTTGGGTTGGCTGCTCCGCGCGCTCGGCGGTTTGCCGGTTCGTCGCGATAGCGCGAAGGGCGTCGTCTCAGAGATCGCCGACAGCATCCGCGCGCAGCCGCGATTCATCCTGGCGCTCGCGCCGGAGGGGACGCGCCGGCACGTCGACGAGTGGCGCACCGGCTTCTATCACATCGCCGACCGAGCCGGCGTTCCGATCCTGCCAGTGGCGCTCGATTGGGGCGAGCGGGAAATCGAGATTGGCGATCCGGTCCGAACTGCGGGCGATCCGGCCAGTGAGATCCCTCGACTGCGTGCGCGCTACCGCATCGAGATGGCTCTGCGTCCCGAAGGGTTCTAGTCGGTTCCGTCGATTGTGAACGGTAGATACGGGCGTTGACGGAAAATGCGACGGACACGAACGGCTGAACCTTTTTGAAAACCAGTTCCGTTCGCGTCCGTTCCCTCCGTTAGTTGTCCGTATCTGGACGTTGATACCGGTCCAGCCACAGACTTCTGTGGTATGCGGAAACCTCATACTTCAAAACGGTTGTTCGCTGTATCTTTGATACATGCGCCTCGAGATTCGTGACCTCCGCTTAGCGGCTGCGATCGCGGAACAGGGTAACCTCACTCGCGCCGGCCAGCAGCTGTACCTCACGCAGTCGGCGCTCAGCCACCAACTCGCCGATCTCGAACGACGAATCGGCGGTGCGTTGTTCGAGCGATCCGGACGACGCATGATCCCGACGCGACTCGGCGAGTATTTGTGTGAGCGCGCCAAGCCGGCGCTCGCGCAACTCGCGTCGCTCGAGCGCGACCTCGTCGAGATGGCGAGCGGACGCGAGGCCGTGCTTCGTATCGCGACCGAGTGTTACACGGGCTATCACTGGCTGCCGCCCGTGCTCGAAGCATTCCGTCAGCGGCATCCCGGTGTGGAAGTTCGCATCGTTCCCGAGGCGACGACCAATCCGATCGCGGCGCTCGTCGCCGGCACGATCGATCTGTGCGTGCTCAACACGCGCGTGAAGGACCGGCGCGTCGCTGTCACGCCGCTCTTCAACGATGAGCTGGTGCTCGTCGTCGGAGAAACGCACCGCCTCGCCGGCAAGCGTCTCATCGAGCCGAGTGACTTGCGTGAAGAGCGATTTCTCATGTACTCGCCGCCGAATGACAGCCAGGCGTTTCAGAGCATTCTCGCACCGGTAGGCGTCAGCCCCGGTCAGCTTTCGGTTTTACAACTCACCGAGGCGATTCTCGAGCTCGTCAAAGCCGGCATGGGCGTGACGATTCTCGCGCGATGGGCCGTTGACCCGTATCTCGACTCCGGTTCTCTCCGGCTCATTCCGATCAATCACCCCGGTGTCGCGCGACGATGGCAGGTCGCGACGCGTGCCACCCGGCCGATGCCCGAGTTCATCGACGATTTCATCGGCTTTCTCGAGCACACCATCGCGTCTCCACCGCGGGGACAGCCGCGCTTTTCCATCATTCGTTCAATGGCGCGCCTCGAAAAGAATCGCAAGACCGTCGCCGCTCGCGCCTAGTCGCTACCGCGTTGCCGCCTCGCGTGTCGTCGCGAAGACCGCGATCGTCGCGAGTACGACCGCCAGTGCCGAAAACGCGATCGGCCCGCCGAAGAAGAACAGGCTGCTCAACACGAGCAAGCCGGCGCAGGCGCACCACAATGTGATCGCCATCGGCCGTGCCGCGCGTCCGTTTGTTCTGCTCACGCCCGCAACCTGCCACGCAAACACGGCGAGCGCGAGCTGCAGAATGCTGATCGTCAGCGCGAAGCCGCGATAGAAATCCCAGTAGGTTCGATCGAATCCCATCACGGGAAATCGGAACGACTGCATCGCGTCGAACACCGCCGCTTCGCGAGCGCCGCGCGAGACGCGCGGCGCCGCGGTTCCCAGCGTATGCCCGACCGCGAAGAGGAAGAGCACGATCGAGAGCGCCCGAAGCCAGATCCGCGATTTCATCGGCGTTCCGCTCAGACGTCTTTTTCGAGGCGCTCGGCGAACAAGCCGAGCAGCGTTCCCCACCCGCCGGGGGCGCCGACGCCCGCCCGCATCGTCGCACCACCGTCGCCCATTCGCTCGAAGTGCCGGTGCTCCAGATCGACGCGCGTCTGGCCATTGCCGACATCCGTGAAGCGGACCTCGACTTCGCTCGACTTCGAGAGATCCGACTGGTACCCCCACTCGTGCGTGATCATCCACGCAAATACGAATCGGCGCGGCGGATCCCAGTCGAGAACCGCGCCCCAGGGACACTCGGTGCCGTCCTCCTGCTCAGTGTAGCAGCGTCCGCCGGCGCGTCCTTCGATGACGGCGCGCTTCATCGGCGATTTGCCGATATGGTGGCTGCGCGGCCACCAACTGTCGAAGTCACTCGTGAACACGTCGAATGCGCGTTGAACGCTCGCTCGCACGGTGATGCTTTTCTGAACGGGAGCAAAGACGTCCTGGTCTGCCGTGGTTGTCATGCTTTGTCCTCGGATGCGAGTTGTTCGATCCTTCGTTTGAACGAAATGAGCGCTACGCCCCAGAATTCGTCGAAGTAGTCGCGCAATGCGCTGAAGCCTTCAGGGTTGAGCTCATAGAAGCGCCGGTTTCCCACCGGCCGCGCGACCACGAGCTTCGCCTTTTCGAGCACCTTGAGGTGCTGCGAGATCGCGGGTCGACTGATCGGGAAATCGTTGGCCAGCTCGCCGACCGGCAGCGGCCCGCGTCGCAACCGGGCGAGAATGGTGCGCCGGGTACGATCGCCGAGGGCGTCGAGCTGGGTGTCTCGGTAAGTAGTCACTTACGGTAAGTATAAACTTACAGGATTGGATCGTCAATACCGTCATCCCAAGCCAACTGTGTCATCCATTTAGCCCCTCGCGGAACGGCACTTGCCGCGACAGTTTCTGGCGGCTTCCGCCCACTCCTCCCTCCCGACGCTGGGCTGCTCGGCACGACTACGGTGATCCGCTTCCCACTCGTCGTCTTCGGCGCGCTCTGTCTCGTCGCGCGCGGCCTCAATCCGCCGGATCGCTCAAACGACTTCGCGCATTTCGTCGATCGATATCTCGACGACTTTGCTCGACGGCATCCGTCCATTGCCGCCGGCAACGGCATTCATACCCACGACGATCTCCTCGACGACTTTTCTGCCGCCGGCATTCACGCCGAGATCGCCGCGCTCGAACACGACCGTCTGACGCTCCGAGGCTTTGCACCCGGAACGCTCACGGCCGATGAACGCGTCGACCGCAGAATCCTCGAGGGGATCATCGACGGATGGCTGCTCGAGCAGCGAACGCTCGAGAACTGGCGACGCAATCCGATGATCTACGCCGCCGCGCTCACCGACGGCGTGCACAACCTGATGACGATGGAAAGCGATCCCGCGCCCGTTCGCATGCGGCGCGTCATCGCGAAGCTGAATCATGTGCCGGCGCTACTCGCCGACGCGCGTGTAAACATCGTCAACCCGCCGCGCCTGTTCGCCGAACGCGGAGCGTCGATGATGCGAGGTGCGGCGGACATGCTCGGCAAGGATCTCGACGCCGCCTTTGCAGCGGAACCGAATGCGGCACTTCGCGACTCCGTGCGCCGCGCCGCGAATGCCGCGCTCGTACCGATCAGAGCGTACGTCGCGTACCTCGAGCGCGACGTCATTCCCAAAGCGAACGGCGACTTCGCGATCGGAGGCGACAACGTCGCACGACGGTACCGCGCCGAGGAACTGGTCGACACGCCGCTGCCGCACTTGGTCACGATCGGCGAACGCGAGCTCGCTCGCCTGCAGACCGAGTTTCGTACAACAGCGAACGCTGTCGCGCCGAGACGTGATCCGCAGGAGACGTGGCGCGCTGTTCGGCGTGCTCACCCGCGAACGGATGGCGTGGTCGCCGCAACGCAGCACATCGTCGATTCGTTGGCGGCTTTCGTTTCGACCCATGGCATCGCGGCGTTGCCGGAAAACGAGCGAGTTCTCGTTGCGCATGCGCCACCGTTCGATCTTGGTTTTGCGTCGATGCACGCATCGCCGCCGCTCGAAGCGCATCCGGTCAAGAGCGTCTTTTATATCTCGGACACACGACCCGACGTCGCGCCGAGCGAACAAGAAGCGTGGCTCGAGCGTTTCAACTACGCATCCCTCGCGAACACCGCGGCACACGAGGCGATTCCTGGTCACTGGCTACACTCCACCTACATGCGTCGAACACCCGGCAAAGTGCGTCGCATCTGGATTGGCCTGAACCCATTTCCCCAACCGTCATCTGGTCAGGACGGGTGGGCGCACTACGCCGAGCAGATGGTGCTCGACGAAGGCTTCGGTGGAGCAAATCCGCGTCAACGACTCGCGCAACTGAGTGACGCGCTCACACGAGTGTGCCGTCTCCTCGCCGGCATCAAGCTCCATACGCATCAGTGGACGCTCGACGACGCGCAGCGTTGCTTCGAGCGCGACGCGTACGTCGCGGCGCCTGCCGCACGTCGCGAAGCCGAACGCGGCACCTACGATCCCACGTACGGCGGCTACTTCATTGGGAAAATGGCCATTCTCAAGCTGCGGGCCGATTACGCCACGAAGCTTGGCGCTCGGTTCACGCTCCGCGCCTTTCACGAACGATTCATGTCCAATGGCATTGCGCCCATTTGGGCACATCGACAGCTGCTGCTCCCCGGCGATCACGGAGAGATCGTTCAATGACCGTGCGTGTCGGAGTGCTCGGTGCTGGTGCCTGGGCGGAGTTCGCGCATCTGCCTGGGTACAAACGCGACGACCGCTGTGAGCTCGTCGCGATCGCCGATCCGGCAATCGAGCGTGCACGGGCCTGCGCTCGGCAGTTTGGAATTCCCAACGTCTATTCCTCGCACGAAGAATTGCTCGCCAATGGCGACGTCGACGTCATCGACGTCTGCACGCCCAGCTCGACGCACTTCGAGCTTGCGTGGGCCGCGCTGCAGGCCGGCAAGCATGTGCTCTGCGAGAAACCTGTCGCATACGACTTCCGCGACACGCTGCGCGCCGCGGAGCTGGCGAGACAAAAGAAGCTCAAGACGAAGCTCGGGTTCACGTTTCGCTACAGCCCGGCGATGCAGTATATGAAGGCGCTCATCGACGACGGCTTCGTCGGCACGCCGTTCATCTTCAACGGCTTCGAGCAGAACTCGCAGTGGCTGCGTCCACAGACGCCGCTCAGACAGGTCGATCACACCGCGGATCAGTCGGTGATTCAGGTATCCTCGCTCGAGGGCTACGGCGCGCCGATCATGGATCTCGCCCATCTCATGATGGGCAGCCGGTTCGCGCAGGTCGTCGGCACGATGAAGAACTTCATTCCCGAGCGCGTCGTTCGCGCGACGGGCAAGATGATGCGGATGAACATCGATGATGGCGACATCTTCATCGGCGAGTTCGCGAGCGGAGCGCTCGGCTCTATTCAGACCAGCTTCGTGACCGTCGGCAATTACCCTGGCATCGAGGCACGCGTCTACGGAAGCCAGGGCGCGATCATCTGTCGCCTGGTCGAGGAGCACGGCGTCGCTGAATCGGTGAAAGTCGCGACCGCAGATGCCGTCGAGTTCCGCGAGATCGACGTGCCGGAGCGCTTCTATCCACCGGGCGGAACGAAGCATGAGTCGTGGCGCTCACTGTTCTATGCCAACCTCATTCGCTCGTTCATCAACGAGATCGAGAACGGCGACAGAAACGAGGGGAACTTCGAAGATGGCGCGCATGTGCAGGAGCTGATCAATGGTGTGGAGTTGTCGTTCCGCGAGCGACGCTGGGTGTCCATTCCATTGCCTCGGTGAGCGGCGCGCTCGACAGTTTTTTCAGCCACTACCATCGCCGGCGTCCGGTCAACGCCACGTTCACCGGCGTGCACATGTACGACGATGCGCTGCCGGATTGGTCGCCGGCAGGCCTCGAAGCGTTCGACGATGAGATGCATTCACTGGCACGCGACCTCTCGGCGGCGCACCCTACGCCATCCGCGGCGGAGACATTTCGCGACGATGTGCCCGCGCTGGACGCGGAGCTCGCGCGATCATTCCTCCAAACGCAACTGACCGAGAACGCGAGCACTCACGGCGTTCGGCACAATCCTTCACTATGGACCGGCGAGGCGATCTTCTCGGTCATCAGTCTGATGATCCGGAACTTCGCTCCGCTCGACGAGCGCGTCGAGAATGCGGCGGCAAGACTGCAGGCGATTCCGGAGTTCTTGCGCAACGCCGGCGTCGTGATCGGCGGCGTCGAAGTGCCGCGGCCGTGGATCGAGCGCGCGCTGCGTGACATCAACGGAGCGGCGGTTCTGCTCACGACGGGCATTGAGGCGTGGCTCGCGTCCGACGTTCATTCGATCGGTGTGGCGGCGCGCCTCAGAATCGGCGCGCAGCGAGCGCGCGAGGCATTCAGGATGTTCGCGGAATGGCTCGGGTCGTGTCGCGCCGCGCCAGATGCCGCACTCGCGTGCGGCCCGGCGATGTTCGACGTGTTGCTCGCGCGGGGCCATCACTGCTTGCGAACTCGCGCCGATCTTTTGGCGGAGGCGCGAGCCCGTTTCAACGACGAACGCGCGCAACTCGATACGGCGGCGAAATCGATCGCGGGTTCGTGGGACGCTGCACAGGAGTCGCTCGCTATCAACTCGCCGAGCCCCGACGAGTTTTTGAGCGCCTTTGGTCGAGTCTGGGATGAGTGCCATTCGCTCGTCACATCGCGCGACGCAGTGACGTGGCCCGACTGGCCGATTCAGTACGTGCCGATCCCGAAGTGGACAGCGGGCGCCGCGCCCTATCTCTACTACTTGTTCTATCGCTCGCCGGCGCCGCTGGATCCGTATTCGTGCTACGACTACGTCGTCCCAAACGTGCCCGAGGAGAACGCGCGAGAGTTTCTGCGCACGTGGAACAGCAGTGTCATTCGGTTGAATCACGTCGTGCATCACGGCGGCCTCGGACATCACGTGCAAAACTGGCACGCCTATCACCGGGCGCGCTCGCGGACAGGCAGGATCGCCGCTGTCGACTGCGCGAATCGCATCGGCATGTTTTTCGGCGGCAGCATGGCCGAGGGGTGGGCATGCTACTCGACGTGCCTCGCGAGTGAGTTAGGGCTGCTCAGTCCACTCGAGCAGCTGGCGGAGCAGCACTCGCGGCTTCGGTTCCTCGCGCGCGCGATCGTTGACATCGAGCTCCATCAGGGAACGATGTCGTTTAATGATGCGGCGACCTTTTATCGCGAGGCGGTCGGTTTGAGCGAACCGGCGGCGCGCGCCGAGACGGTGAAAAACTCGATGTTCCCGTGCACGGCGATCATGTACTGGCTCGGCTTGCAGGGAATCCTCGATCTACGTGAGATCCTTCGCACGAGGCGCGGCCGGAGCTTTTCGCTCAAGGCCTTTCACGACGAATTGTTGGGCTTCGGCTCGATTCCGATTCCACTCGTCGCTCGCATCATGTCCACCGGTTGATGGACACCTCGGGTGAATCACGGACGGACACGGTCACAGACTGATCGACACGGCAAATGCTGTGGTCGTGGAGTCCAGAGCGGACGTCCTCACGAGAGCCGTCTCGATCCGTTCCGATCCGTCTGCGTCCGTGCCTTTCCGTGATAAACGGCCCGGCGCGACAAGAGAAGGATCAAAACTCGAGGGATGAGAGATACTTAAAGTTTCTCGCGGCGCTCGCGAGGGAGTCGGCGGACCCCTCCTGCTCGACGTACACTGGTTTTTGCCGAAGCTCAGGGATGGCCGCAAGGAATGCGCCGAGCTTGACGTCCCCCTGCCCCAACTCGACGTCGTGCGTACGGTCGGCGACGATGTCTTTGATGTGAAAGCTCCAATACCGGTCCCGATGATCCGCGAGGTAGCGCATTGGATCGCCACCGCCCATGATCATGTTGCCAATGTCGAGCTGCAGCCGCACGGCGGCGGGATCGGTGCGCTGAATGAACAGATCGTACGGCACCGTTCCGTCGATCGGCTTCGTGTGATCAGGCTCGTTGTGGAAGGCGAGCCAGATGCCGGCGCGTCGCGCTGCCGCACCGGCCGTATTGAATCGGTCCGCCCACTCCCGCCATTTGTCGAGCGAGTGATTCGTCTCCTCGGGCAGGCTTGGAACGATCAGATATTGGTGGCCGAGTAGCTTCGCGTCGTCCAGGCTCTTGGCCCATGAAGTGACGAGGATTTCCGGCGCGATGTGCGCCGACGGTGCCTCGAGTCCCTCATGGTCGAGAGAGTCGCGAACTTGCTTTGGCGTGCGACCAAAATTGTCGAACGACCACAACAGCTCGACGTCGGCGTAGCCCATCGCGCGAACGGCGGCGAGCGTCCGCTCAGGGTCCTTCTTCATGGCATCGCGGACGGAGTAGAGCTCGAGTCCCACGCGATCGAGACGAGTGGATCGCAGCGAGACACGGCGGGCAATCGACGCGCCGGCCAGCGAGGTCCCGAGCGTGTGCAGAAAGGTTCGTCGATCGATCATGGCGCGCTCCGGTTCAGGCCCGTGTCTCTCGAAAGCCGCGATTTGCGTGTAAGATATTGTTCGTCATGCAGCGGCGCTCGTTTCTCCAACTCGGTGCGGCATCACTTGCCGCGTGCGCGCTCCCGCGCGGGGCGCGAACGACTGCGGACGTTTCGCCGCGCCCTCGGCCAACGCCATCGCAGCTCGCATGGCAGCGCGACGAGCTCGCGTTGTTTCTTCACTTTGGCGTGAACACCTTCACCGACCGAGAATGGGGCGACGGACGCGAAGATCCGGCGATCTTCGCGCCCACCAATCTCGATGCGCGGCAGTGGGCCCGCGCGGCCCGCGCGGCGGGTGCGCGCGCGATGATTCTGACCGCGAAGCATCATGACGGCTTTTGCCTCTGGCCAACCAAGACGACGTCGCACTCCGTCGCCTCTAGCCCGTTTCGTAGTGGACACGGCGATGTCGTTCGCGAGTTCGTCGACGCGTGTCGCTCCGAGGGTCTCAGGGCTGGCATCTATCTCTCACCGTGGGATCGAAACAATCCCGCGTACGGCGATTCGCAGCGGTACAACGATCTGTATTGCGAGCAGCTCACCGAGCTGTTGACGCGGTACGGGCCGATCGCCGAGGTCTGGTTCGACGGTGCGAACGGCGAAGGACCGAACGGAAAGAAGCAGATCTATGATTGGCCGCGCGTTTGGGGACTCGTCCGACGTCTGCAACCTGACGCTGTGATGTTCTCGGACGCTGGTCCCGACGTGCGTTGGTGCGGAAACGAGCGCGGCACCGCCGGCGATCCGAATTGGTCAACGGTCGATCCGAGTGTCGTGACATATCCGGGCGCTGACGGACCCGGAATCGTCGCGTCGCTGCAACACGGCGATCCCGCGGGCACAGTGTGGCGGCCGGCCGAAGTCGACGTGTCGATTCGCCCAGGCTGGTTCCATCACGCTGCGGAGGATGTGCGCGTTCGGTCCGTAGAGGATCTCGTGACGTTGTACGAGACGTCGGTCGGGCGAAATGCCAAGTTATTGCTCAATGTTCCGCCGACGCATGATGGGCGGCTTCACGAAGTCGACGTCGCGAGGCTCGCGGAGTTCA
>Ga0070680_100003069_pt1 | contig 12391 bp, 10 predicted proteins | sample KBSC73BmetaG_FD_64672 | JGI IMG/M metagenome (GOLD analysis project Ga0070680, IMG submission 64672) | Corn rhizosphere microbial communities from Kellogg Biological Station, Michigan, USA - KBS C7-3B metaG | ecosystem: Host-associated > Plants > Roots > Rhizosphere | place: USA: Michigan...
TCGCTCTGATGGTGGCCTTCGTGGCGTGGGAGCTCCGCCAGGACCGGCCCCTGCTCGACCCGCGCCTCTTCCGCCTGCCCGGCTTCGGAGCCGGCACGGCCTCGATCGCCGTCCAGTTCTTCGCCTTCTTCGGCTTCATCTTCGTGATCCTCCAGTACGTCCAGTTCGTGCTGGGCTACTCGCCGTTCGAGGCCGGAGCGGCGCTCACCCCCATCGCGGTCCTGATGATGGGTCTCTCGCCGAGAGTGCCGCGAGTCGTCGCCCGCTTCGGCGCCGCGCGAGTCGGCGCGCTCGGGCTCCTGCTCATGGGCGCGGGCTTCGGGATCCTCTCCACCGCCGGCACCCACTCGGACTACTGGCTGCTGCTCTCCGGGCTGATCCCACTCGGCGCCGGCGCGGCGCTGGCCACCACTCCGGCCACCACCGCCATCGTCTCGTCCCTGCCCGCCAGCAAGCAGGGAGTGGCGTCAGCGGTGAACGACCTGGCGCGCGAGGTCGGCGGCGCGCTCGGCATCGCGGTGCTGGGCAGCGCGCTGACCGACCGCTACCAGGCGGGCGTGCCCCACGCGATCGCCGGCGCGCCGGCGGAGTTCGCCCAGCGCGCGCACGAGGCGCTGCCCGCCGCGCTGGCACTGGCCGAGCGGCTCGGCCCCCGGGGAGCGACGCTGGCTTCCCAGGCGCAGGCCGCCTTCGTGGACGGCCTCGGGCTCGCCCTGGTGATCGCGGCCGCGAGCACCGTCGCCGCGGCCGCGTTCGTGCTCTGGCGCGCCGCCGAACGCCCTCTCTTCGCATCCGGACGCCCAACCACAAAGGAGGAACTCCAGTGACCATCCCAGCAATCCCAGCCGGACGGATCCAGCTCGACCAGCTGGCCATGAAGCCGCTCGCCGCGATGCTCCGCCTGGAGGCGGCGATCGGCCTTGACCCCGCGGTGCGCGACCTGATCAAGCTGCGCGCCTCGCAGATCAACGGCTGCGCGACCTGCATCGACATGCACTGGAAGGACGCCCGAGCCGACGGCGAGTCCGAGGAGCGCCTCTACTCGCTCGACGCCTGGCGCGAGAGCCCGCTCTACAGCGATCGCGAGCGAGCGGCCCTCGAGCTGTGCGAGGCGATGACCCTGATCGCGGAAGGCCACGTGCCGGACGCGGTCTGGGAAGCGGCGGGCGCCCAGTTCGGAGACGAGGAGCTCGCCCAGCTCGTGTTCTCCATCACCGCGATCAACGCCTGGAACCGGTTGATGATCACGGCCCGGGTGGAGCCGGGCCACTACCAGCCGGGCATGGCCAGAGAGATGGCGGCCGCGGTGCGATGAGCTCGGCGCGCCGAGCGTGAGCCCCGTCGCGCTCAGGCCACGAGCTCTTCCGGCTTGCTCTCGTCGTTCTGGTCGGGTTCGCTGCGGGCGGCGCGCGCCTCGTAGGCCGCGCGCTGCCCGTGGTCCCGCTGGACCAGGATCTGGTCGGCCTTGAGCCAGTGGGCGATGGCCTCGCGGCCGCGGCGCGGCAGCAGCGCCATCACCTTGCTGATCGTGCCGGTGGACGCGGGCACGAAGACCTCGAACTTGGGCTCGCGCAGCGCCCCCAGGATCGCCTCGGCCACCTCTTCCGGCTCGAGCTTCTTCACCGCGCGCCCGGCCTCGATGCCCGAGCCAAGCTCGGTGTTGACGACCGCCGGCAGGATGCAGGTGAGCTCGATGCCGGTGCCCTTCAGCTCCTGCCGCACCGCCTCCGACACGCCGATCACGGCGTGCTTGGTGGCGCAGTAGGTGGCCGCGTGCGGGAAGCCGCCCTTTCCGGCCACAGAGGCCAGGTTGACCACATGGCCGTGACCGCGCGCGAGCATCCGCGGCAGCGCCTCCTTCATCCCGAAGATCACCCCGTGGACGTTGATGTCGAGCTGGCGCTCGGCGCTCCCGTCCGACTCGTCGAGGAAGGCTCCGAGCGGCATGATCCCGGCGTTGTTGATCATCACGTCGAGCGGACCGACGTCGGCCTCGACCGCGTCGAGGAAGCGCGCGACGGACTCGCGGCTCGTCACGTCCAGCTCGTAGGCGGTCACCGAGCTGCCGAGCTCCTGCGCCGTCGCGCGGGCGAGCTCCACATCGAGGTCGCCGATCGCGACGCGCGCGCCCGCGCGCACGAGCTGCGTGGCCGTGGCCTTTCCGATTCCTCTCGCCCCACCGGTGATGGCGACGACCTTCCCGTGCAACGACTTCGGCTCTCGGCCCATGAAAGACTCCTCCTGCTTGGCTAGCCAGCCAAGACTATCCGCTGAAGCGGATTCTCAGGTGGCGCGAGGAGCCGGAACGCACAGATCCGGCCGTTCCGGGCTGTCGAGCCAGTGGCGCAGCGACCAGAACGCGATCGCCCCGCCGACCAGCGGCAGCCAGAACACGATCAGCCGGTAGGCGAGCACCGCGGCCACCGTGGCCTGCGCGGGCGCGCCGTACACGATCAGCGTGCCCACGAGCCCGAGGTCGATGCCGCCCACCCCGCCCGGGATCGGCAGCGCGCCGCCGAGCTGACCGATCAGGTAGCCCATCAGGATGATCGACACCGGCGGGCTCGCGCCCACCGCGTGGTAGGTCGCCCACAGCACCGCGTTGTCGAACGCCCAGTAGCCAAATGTGCCAACCAGCACGCCGAGGTCACGCGCTCGCACCAGCGCACCGGCCTCGTGCACGCCGCCGAAGAGCGCGCGCCGGACCCCGACCCACCAGCGCGTTGCGCGCTCGGCGTCGGAGGGCGCGGGCGGGGGCTCGTCGCGAGTACCGAGCGCCACCACCGCCACGATCACCGCGACGGCGAGCACCGCGGGCAGCGCCGTGCGCCAGAAGGGCTGGTCCGGCCCGATGATCCCGAACGCGAACAGCGCACCGATCACCGCCACCGCCACGAAGTTCACGCTCGACTTGAGCAGGAAGAACGCCACGGATCGCCGCGCGATCTGATCGCCCGGCATACCGCTGCGGTTGAGGATCCAGGCTCCGAGCGCGAGGCCGCCGGCCCCGCTGGCCGGCACGATCGAGCCCATCCCGAGCTCGGCCCATGAGATCTCCGAGGCGCTCCGCCACGACATCCGGCGGCAGAACACCGGCCGGAACGCCAGCACGTACGACCAGCCGGACAAGGCTTCGAGCGCAACCGCGACCAGGAGCCAGCCGGGGCTCGCGTCCCCCAGCAGCCGCCGCGCCTCCCCCAGCCCGGGCGTGAGCAGCACGACCAGCACCAGCACGCCGATTAGGAGGAGTGTCTGAACCCCGCGCCTGACGAGCCGGCGGGGCTGCGTCTCCTGAGGGAGATGAGCGCTGGCGGTCACCCGTCCGCGCGGTAGCGCAGACCGTCGAGGGCGACCCTGAGGATGTGCTCGTTCTGGCCCGGCTCGCCCGGGATCTTGGCGATGCCCACCAGCATGTGGATGACCTCGCCGATCGTCACATCGGGACGCACGACGCCGGCCTCTTGGGCGCGCGTGAGCAGCGGTTCGCCAGATTCGAAGAGCGTTGCGCGGCAGACCGTGAAGAGCGGCGCGTCCGGGTCCAGGTAGTTCTGCAGCTCGGCCGCGAGCGCGCGCTTGGTCGCCACGTACTTCATGAAGCGCTCAAACCACGCGTTGAGCGCCTCCCACGGATCCGGGTGGTCCATCTCAGAGGCAGCCAGCGACATCTGCTGGACCTCTTCCACGTACAAAGCCTCGAGCAGGGCCTGCCGGTTGGGGAAGTTGCGGTAGAGGGTGCCGATACCGACCCCCGCGCGGCGCGCGATCTCCTCCAGCGCGGTGGACTCGCCTCCCTCGGCAAAAGCCTCGCGAGCGACCTCGAGGATCTTCTCGTAGTTGCGCAGCGCATCGGCGCGCTTTGGCTTTGCAATCAGCGTTTGAGGCGAAGTTTCTGTGGAAGACATTTTTCCCCTTGACAAACGGAGGGTCCCTCCGTATATTTCCGGAGGCCTCCTCCACTTATTCCGGAGGCGTCCTCCAGTTTAGCCACATATCACCGCCCTGACAACGGAGTTCCTTATGTCCGCAGTGTCCGTCCCCAAGCTCAATCTCTCCGCCGATACTCGCCGCTGGGCATCGCTGTTCGTCGTCTGCCTGGCGCAGCTGATGATCGTGCTCGACGTGACGATCGTGAACGTCGCGCTCCCCTCGATCCAGCGGGATCTCGGCTTCAGCCAGGCCAACCTCACCTGGGTCGTCAACGCTTTCCTCGTCACGTTCGGCAGCCTGCTGCTTCTCGCTGGAAGGCTCGGCGACCTGATCGGCCGCAAACGCGTGTTCCTCGCCGGCGTCGTGACCTTCACGGTCGCATCGCTTCTGTGCGGCGTGGCCCCAAGCGAGGGCGCGCTGATCGGAGCCCGCTTCCTTCAGGGAATCGGCGCGGCCGCCCAGGCCTCCGTGATCCTCGCGATCATCGTCACCGAGTTCCCGCGCCCGGACGAGCGCGCACGCGCGATGGGCGCGTACGTGTTCGTGTCCGTGGCCGGCGGCTCGCTCGGCCTGCTCGCCGGCGGGTTGCTCACGCAGGCGCTGAGCTGGCACTGGGTGTTCTTCGTGAACATCCCGATCGGCCTCGCCACGCTCGCCCTCGGCCAGGTGCTGATCCGCGCCGACAGCGGCCGCGGGCTCGGGCACGGGGTCGACTGGCTCGGATCGGCGCTCGTCACCTTCTCGCTGATGACCGGCATCTACGCGATCGTCCAGGCCACGTCCCATGGCTGGGGCTCGGCCGTGGTGCTCGGCTTCGGCGGCCTGGCCGTCGCCCTCATGGCGGCGTTCCTCGCGCTCGAGGCCCGCATCGAGAACCCGATCATGCCGCTGCGCATCCTGCGTCTGCCCGGCCTCGTGAACGCGAGCCTGGTCCGCGGCCTGCTCGTCACGGGCATGTACTCGACCTTCTTCCTCGGCACGCTCTACCTGGAGCACGTGCGCCACTACAGCGCGCTGCAGACGGGCGCGGCGTTCCTGCCTTGGACGCTCACCGTGGCCGTCCTGTCACAGGGCATCACGGCGAAGCTGGTCGACCGATTCGGGCCGCTGCGGGTCCTCACCCTCGGCATGGCGACCGCGGCTGCGGGGCTGCTCACGTTCGCCACCGTCGGGCCGGACACCGCGTTCTTCCCGACCGTGTTCCTGGCGAGCTTCCTGATCGGCCTCGGCATCGGCAACGCCTTCATGCCGCTGCTCACGCTGGCCATGGCCGACGTGCCGGCGGCCGACGCCGGGCTCGGCTCCGGGATCACGAACGTGTCGCAGCAGATCAGCGGCGCCTTCGGGCTGGCCGTATTGAGCACGCTGGCCGACAACCACACGAAGTCGCTGCTGGCCGACCACAACGGGCTCACGAGCTCGCTGATCGGCGGCTACCACCTCGCGTTCATCGTCGGGGCCGTGACGATCGCCGTCGGGGTGGCCCTCGCCTTCGTCCTACTGCGGCCGGGCCGGCCCGCCGTCGAGGTGGCCGAGGCCCCCGCCCACGCCAACATCGAAATGGAGCAAGCAGCATGACCCACACCACTCCAGCACCTCGCGACCGGGCGGCCGACGCGGTGGTCGCCTCCTACATCCGCGAGATCTCGACGCGGAACCGCCCGCCCCGCCGGAGCTCCCACCCGCGTCGCTCCGCCGAGCGGCGTGCGCTTGACGCGGCACGCCTACTGCAGCAATAACGGCTGGGGCCCCGGGTGTCGTGGTTTGGCCATCTATTTCATGGTCAAACCACGACAGTTGGGGTTTTTCGCTTACTTCAGGTCGAAGCGGTCGAGGTTCATGACCTTGGTCCACGCGCCGACGAAGTCCTTAACGAACTTCTCCTTGGCGTCGGCGCCCGCGTAGAACTCCGCCAGTGCGCGGAGCTCGGAGTTGGAGCCGAACACGAGGTCAACGCGGCTGCCGGTCCACCTCACCTGACCGGTCGTGTCGAGGGCCTCGTAGGTGTCCGGGTCGTCTGACTTCGGCTTCCACGTGACGCCCATGTCCAGCAGGTTCACGAAGAAGTCGTTGGTCAGCGATCCAGGCCTCGACGTGAACACGCCGTCCGGCGAGCCCTTGTAGTTCGCGCCCAGGACGCGCAGGCCGCCCACGAGCACCGTCATCTCCGGGGCGCTCAGCGTCAGCAGGTTGGCCTTGTCCACCAGCAGGTACTCGGCGGGCATGCGCGCGCCGGGGCGCAGGTAATTGCGGAACCCGTCGGCCTTCGGCTCGATCACGGCGAAGGACTCCACGTCCGTCTGCTCCTGCAGGGCGTCGGTGCGGCCGGGAGCGAACGGGACGTCGACCTCGAAGCCCGCGTTCCGCGCCGCCTGCTCCACGCCCACGCCACCGGCGAGGACGATCAGGTCGGCCAGCGAGACCTTCTTGCCGAAGGACTGCTGAATCTGATCCAGCTTGCCGAGCACCGTGGCGAGCTCGCCGGGCTCGTTCACCTCCCAGCCGTTCTGCGGCTCGAGGCGAATGCGCGCGCCGTTGGCGCCGCCGCGCTTGTCGCCGCCGCGGAACGTCGAGGCCGACGCCCACGCGGTCTTGACGAGCTGCGACACGCTCAGCCCGGACTCGGCGATCTGAGCCTTGAGGGCCGCGATGTCCGACTCATCCACGAGCTCGTGGTCTAGCTCCGGCAGCGGGTCCTGCCAGATCTGGACCTCGGACGGCACCTCCGGCCCGAGGTAGCGCACGACCGGGCCCATGTCGCGATGCGTGAGCTTGAACCACGCGCGCGCGAAGGCGTCCGCGAACTCCTCCGGATGCTCGTGGAAGCGGCGCGAGACCTTCTCGTAGGCCGGATCCAGCCGAAGGGCGAGATCGGTGGTCAGCATGGTCGGCACGCGGGGCTCGGAATCGGGCGTCGGGCCGGGGACCGTGCCCGCGCCGGCGTCGTCCTTCGCCTTCCACTGGTAGGCGCCGGCCGGACTCTTCTCGAGCTCCCACTCGAAGCCGAACAGTGTCTCGAAGAAGGTGTTGTCCCAGGCCGTCGGCGTGGGCGTCCAGGTGACCTCGGGACCGCCGGTGATGGCGTCCGCGCCCTTGCCGCTGCCGTACGAGCTCTTCCAGCCGAAGCCCTGATCCTCGAGCGGGGCCGCCTCGGGCTCGGGGCCGACGGCGTCGGGGGGACCGGCGCCATGGGTCTTGCCAAACGTGTGGCCGCCGGCGATAAGCGCAACGGTCTCCTCGTCGTTCATCGCCATACGGCGGAACGTCTCGCGGATGTCGATCGCCGCCCTCACGGGATCCGGGTCGCCGTTCGGGCCTTCCGGGTTCACGTAGATCAGGCCCATCTGCACCGCCGCGAGGGGGTCCTCGAGGTCGCGGTTGCCGCTGTAGCGCTCGTCATCGAGCCAGACGGACTCGGGGCCCCAGTACACGTCCTCGTCCGGCTCCCACACGTCCTCGCGCCCGCCGGCGAAGCCGAAGGTCTTGAAGCCCATCGACTCGAGGGCGACGTTGCCCGCGAGGATCATCAGGTCGGCCCACGAGATGCTCTGGCCGTACTTCTGCTTGACCGGCCACAGGAGGCGGCGCGCCTTGTCGAGATTGGCATTGTCCGGCCAGCTGTTCAGCGGCGCGAAGCGCTGCTGGCCGGCGCCGGCGCCGCCGCGGCCGTCGTGGATGCGGTACGTGCCGGCGCTGTGCCACGCCATGCGCACGATCAGCGGGCCGTAGTGGCCGAAGTCCGCGGGCCACCAGTCCTGCGAGGTGGTGAGCACCTCGAGGATGTCCTGCTTGACCGCGGGGAGGTCGAGCGCCTTGAAAGCCTCGGCATAGTCGAAGTCGTCGTCGAGCGGATTCACCACGTCGGGGTTCTTGGCCAGGATCCTCAGGTTCAGGCGGTTGGGCCACCACTCCCGGTTGCCGCCGGACGCGGTCGGGTATGGCTTGTGCCCGTTTCCGTTCGCGTGCGGGCAGCCCTCGATCCCTTCATCGGTCGGGACCACGGGGGCGTCGGGCATCTCAGACACAGGTCATTCCTTTCTCGAAGGTCATGGGGAGCAGTCCGGGCACAGGCCCTGGTACACGACCTCGGCCTCGTCGACCGCGAAGCCGTAATCGTTGGATGGAGTGAGACAGGGTGCGTCGCCGACGGCGCAATCGACGTCGACGATCGCGCCGCAGGACCGGCACACCAGGTGGTGGTGGTTGTCGGCCACCCGCGACTCGTAGCGCGCGACCGAGCCCGGGAGCTCGATGCGGCGCACCAGCCTCGCGCCGGTCAGCGCCTCCAGCACGTCGTAGACGGCCTGGCGGGACACGTCACTGTCCCGCTCGCGCACGAAGCCGATGATCGAGTTCGTGTCGGCGTGCGGGTGTTCACACACCGCACCGAGCACCGCGATCCTCGGACGCGTGACGCGCAGCGACGCATCGCGCAGCATGCGCTCGAGGTCGGCGGCGGCCAGCACTCCGGGGAGTGTCGCACAAATCTGGACGCGATCCAGATTAGGCCTGGCGGCGGCGCGCGACCAGCCGCGCCAGCGTCACGGCGATCACGAGCGCGCCGCCGTAGAACACGTCCTGCACCCAGCCCTGCGCGCCCAGCAGCTGCAGTCCGGTGATGCCGGTCACGAGAAAGTAGGTGGCCACGAAGATGCCCCACGGACTGAAGCGGCCGGGGTTGATCACCGTCTGCCCGAGGAACGCGCCGGCGAACGCCGGCAGGAGGTACGGCGGTCCGCCGCCGGGATCCGCCGCGCCGACCACACCCGCCTGCATGATCCCGGCGATCGTGCAGATCATCGCCGTGGTCATGAGGGCCAGCGCGCGCATCCCGTCCACCCGCAGCCCGGCCAGCCGCGCGACGGTGCGCCCCTCACCGACGAACAGCAGATGACGGCCGAGCGGCGTGTAGCCAAGCCCATACCAGAGCACGATGCAGAAGCCGAGCCCGATGTAGAAGGCGATCGGAAGCCCGAAGAGGGTGTCCTGCATCGCGCTGAGCAGGTGGTGCGAGATGCCGCCGATCGTCACGGAGTTGCTGATGCCGAAGCCTATGCCGCTGACCAGGGTCCCCATGCCGAGCGTCACGATCAGCGACGAGACTCCGATCTTCACCACGAGGTACGCGTTGATCCCACCGATCACGAGACCGCAAGCCAGGGTGGCGGCGACCGCCAGCAGGATCGGCACACTGTGGTTGACGTTGAGCCAGGCGACCATCGTCGCGCCGAAGCCCATAACCGATGCGACCGACAGGTCGAACTCGCCGGCGGTGAGCGAGACGATCAGCCCGAGCGTGATGATCAGCTGCACCGACTGGGTGCCGAAGATCGTCTCGAAGTTGGCCGATGTGGGGAACGTGTGCGGCCTGAGCAGCGAGAAGACCAGGACGATGATCCCCCACAGCACCAGGATCCCGTAGCGCTCCGTCAGTTCGATCGGGCTCCAGAACGAGCGGGTCGGGCCCTTGCTGCGATCCCCGCCCCCGCGTGAATCCCCCGACATCGACGCGGGCCGGCTGTCGACACTGGCCGACTGGCCCGCCAGTGACTCTCCCTCTTCGATCGGGCTGGGTGCTCCGGTTTCAGGCACTTATCCGCTCCCTCATGACGTATGTTGCATGCGCTCGGTTCGCATATTGCATACGATTTTGGTAGCGTAGCGAATCTCGAAACCGCGGTCTACTGCGACTTACTGAGGAGAGGAGCGCATGTTGAGCCGACCGAAGGGACTTGCGTCATTACTGCTGGTGATGGCGGTCGCGGTGCTCGTAGCCGCGTGCGGCAGCAGCAACTCGTCGAGCACTTCCACCACTGCCAGCACCGGGGCGGCGTCCACAACGTCGGGCTCCTCCGGGGTTGACGAGGCCAAGCAGCTCGTCCAGAAGGCGATGCAGGAGCCCCCGTTCAACGGGCCGACAGCCAAGGTGCCGATCGACAAGGCGAAGGGCAAGACGGTCTACTACGTCAGCCTGACCGAGGAGATTCCGGCGCTGCACGAGTGGGGCGTCGTGCTGGCCCAGCAGCTCGCCGCTGCCGGAGTGAAGACCACGAAGTGCGACGGCAAGGGCGCGCCTGACGGCATCACGCGCTGCCTCACCTCCGCGCTGGCGGCACATCCCGACGCGATCGTGGCCCAGGCGCTGGACACACAGTTCATCGCCTCCTACATCGCGAAGGCGAAGGCTGCCGGGATCAAGTTCATCACCGCGCAGACCGGCACCCCGGGCATCCCCAAGATCGACGGGGACCTGGCCGAGGTGACCTTCGACTACCCCGCCGTCGGCCGGATGCTGGCGGACTGGTTCGTGGCCGACTCCGGCTGCACGAAGGGTGGTCCGCAGATCATCACGACCACGAGTAGCCGTCAGCCGTCCGCGGCTGAGGTTGCCGGCATGCAGACCGAGCTCAAGCGGCTCTGCCCGGATCTGAGCGTGCCGGGAGTGCAGAACGTGCTGATCCCGGACTGGCCGACCAAGCTGCCGACGCTGAGCCGGTCGCTGGTCACGCAGAACCCGAACCTCAAGTACATGCTGCCGCTCTACGACGGCATGACCATCTACATGGTGCCGGCGATCAACGGCATCCAGAAGGCCGCCAAGTCGGTCCAGCTGGGTTCGTTCAACGCCACGCCGGTGGTGATGCAGAACGAGCTGGCCAAGCAGTCGCCGCTATCCGCCGACGTGGGCGGCCCCAACCAGTGGTACGGGGTGGCGCTCGCCGACCAGACGCTGCGCGTGCTGAGCGGTGTGGACCCGGTGGCAAGCGAGAACGTCCCGCTGCGGCTGTTCACGCGGGACAACATCGGGTCGATCGATGTCAAGAAGGACGAGTCCACCTGGTACGGCTCGGCGGACCCGATCTGTGAGTACCACAAGCTGTGGGGGCTGCCCTGCAGCTGAGCAGTCAGCGATGATGCCCGCGGAGACAGGCGGGGACGGCCGTTCCAGGTCGGTCCCCGCCCCCGCGCTCGAGGCGGAGCACCTGACCAAGTCGTTCGGCGGGGTGCGCGTCCTCGACGACGTGAGCATCACGGTCGCCCAGGGCGAGATCCACGGGCTCGTCGGGGCGAACGGGTCCGGCAAGTCCACGCTGATCAAGATCCTGTCGGGGTACCACACCCCCGACGCCGGGTCGTTGAAGGTCAGGGGCGAAGAGGCACCGCTCCCGATTCCCCCTGACCGGGCGACCCGACTGGGCCTGAGCTTCGTGCATCAGGACCTCGGGCTCATCCCGCAGCTGAACGTGCTCGAGAACCTGCGCGTCGGCCGCTTCGAGACCCACCCGGGCTGGCGCATCAGCTGGCGCGAGGAGCGGGCGGCGGTGCGAGCGGCGCTCGACCGCTTCGACCTCGACATCGCGCCCGAGACGATGGTGTCGTCGCTGTCGAGCATCGAGCGGGTGCTCGTGGCGATGGTGCGCGCCTTCACGGACCTCGAGCACGCCCAGGGCGGCGTGCTGCTGCTCGACGAGCCGACCGCCTATCTCCCGCGCGACGGCGTTGAGCGCCTGTTCGACGCGGTCCGCCGCGCGGCCGCGGAGGGCGCCGGGGTGGTGTTCGTGAGCCACCGCCTGGAGGAGATCGGCGTGCTGACCGAGCGTGTGTCGGTGCTGCGCGACGGCCGCCTCGTGGGCACCGCGGACACCGAGGGGCTGAGCGAGAGCGACCTGGTGGAGATGATCGTGGGAAGCGGCATCGCGCCCGCCACCTACTCCCCGGCGGCCGAGGGCGACGTGTGCCTGGCGGCGCGCTCGCTGCGCGGCCAGACCGCCTCCGACGTGAGCTTCGAGCTGCGCCGCGGCGAGGTGCTCGGGCTCACCGGGCTGATGGGCATGGGGCACGAGGAGGTTCCCTACGTGCTGTTCGGCGCCGCGCCCGGCGGCAGCGGAGACCTGGAGCTCGACGGCGACGCGATTCCTGTCTCGGAGATGACGCCGCGCCTCGCGATGGAGGCCGGGATGGCGCTGCTGCCCGGCGATCGCCAGGGCGCGAGCGGCGCCGGCAACCTCTCGGTGAAGGAGAACGTGACCCTCCCCACCATCGAGCGCTTCTTCGCCGGCGGCCTCCTCCGCCCCAGGCGCGAGCACGCTCACGTGCTCGATCTCCTGCGCCAGTACGACGTGCGCCCGGTCGCGCCCACCCGCAAGCTCGAGACGCTGAGCGGCGGCAACCAGCAGAAGGCGCTGGTGGCGAAGTGGCTGGAGCGCCGGCCCCGAATCTTCCTGATGCACGAGCCCACGCAGGGCGTCGACGTGAAGGCGCGCGAGGAGATCGCGGGCGTGATCTCCGAGATCGCCGCCGAGGGCGGCTCGGTAGTGCTCTGCAGCTGCGAGTACGAGGACCTCGCTCGCATCTGCGGGCGCGTGCTCGTTTTCCGTCATGGGCGCATCGCCAGCGAGCTTGCGGGCGATGCGCTGACCAAGGAGCGCATCATCGAGCGCTGCTACTCCACGGAGCTCGCGGC
>Ga0070680_100003070_pt1 | contig 12390 bp, 12 predicted proteins | sample KBSC73BmetaG_FD_64672 | JGI IMG/M metagenome (GOLD analysis project Ga0070680, IMG submission 64672) | Corn rhizosphere microbial communities from Kellogg Biological Station, Michigan, USA - KBS C7-3B metaG | ecosystem: Host-associated > Plants > Roots > Rhizosphere | place: USA: Michigan...
GGTACCATTGGCGTCCTGTACGTATGGGTGGTTAATGCCGGCGACAACGTGTGCATTGGTAGCAACTAAATTGTTGCCAACCACAAAACCGGAGCCTTCAACTATACCACCGCAGCCCTGCCCTTCTATCTTGACGACCGAACCTTTGTCCTTATTGACTGCTGCTGCCAGCGCGCTTGAGGACGGCAAGTTTATTTTGTCCGGAGGGTTTGGCTCATTACCAATAAATACGTCCGGGAAACCGTTGGGGTCTATGAGGTGGCCGAAATCACTAATTATGCCTGGAGCGGCCGGTAACTTGTGCGTCAAGGTCGAAATGATATATGACTGCCGAATACTTTGCTGAAAGCCAGGGTATGGCAGGCCGGTGAGTATAGCGGCGCCTAACCAAATTGCTATAAGGAAAGAAGTCGCGCTTAAGAGTGAGCCTAAGAAATTATCGGCTGAGTTAATGCGTTTTGTTTGCACCTTATGTTTAAGCGTAAGGCCGACATATTCACCTACAACAAGAAAAATAAAGGCGAAACCTAGGGTGGTAGCTAGTGTTACGAAAGTACGTGAAAGAGTGCTATGTACTAGCCGTACGGTATGGGGCTCCAATGCTGCACCAATAAGCAAACCGCCAAAAAATCCAATTGTAGAGCAAAGTTGCTGAACAAAACCGATTTCTTTTCCACGAAAAAGAGCGCTAACGAGGAAAATAATAATCAGTACATCGAGCATCTACAGGCAATTATACCCGTTTATGCTTGAAAATTACTGTATAAGTTGCTCGGGGTTGGCGCCTTGAGGGTAGCTGCGCAAATCATCGCTGTAAGCAGCCCACTTATCGAGAATGGGTTGCAAAATACGCCAGGAAGCCAATACTTCGCCGGCAGTTGCAAACAGGGTGCGGTCGCCACGGATGGCATCAAGCAGTACTCGCTCATATGCATCAGGGTGAGCTGCTGTGCTTTGGTCGTAGCTGAAATCCATGCGTACCGTTTCTGTGTCATGGGCAAAGCCAGGCTTTTTAACTTGCAATTCAATATCTATACCTTCGTTTGGCTGTAACCGAAACGTGAGCCGGTTGCGCTGCGCTTCGCCGAAATCAACTGCTATAGCCGTATGTTTATACTCCAGTGCTTTACCGGTACGCACGTAAATCGGTACATGCTGCCAGCGTTCATTGCTGATTCCAAGTAGCAGCGACACGAACGTTTCAATTATGCTGTCAGCATTCCCTGTTTCTTCGCGGTAGCCATCATACTGAGCTCGTACGACAGCTTGTAACTGTTCGCTGGAGAGTGGCTCGACCGAATCTAGCAGTTGTTGCTTCGCTTCGTGAATAGCATCGCTATTACTAAGGTCTTCGGGAAGTTCCATGGTGGTAAGTGCTACCAGTTGTAGTAGATGGCTTTGTACGAGGTCACGCAGCGCTCCCACTTGTTCATAAAACTCTGAGCGGCCTTCTATACCTATTTTTTCATATGCCACAACTTCTATGCGGTGGATGTGGTCGCGATCCCACGAATGATTAAATATTGTGTTGCACTTCCGGAAAGTCAAAATGTTTTGCACGGTCTGTTTAGCGAGGTAATGGTCTATACGAAACACCTGCTCTTCCTTGAATGACGCCTGGGTAACATTTATGAGTTCTTCGGCGCTCGTTAGGTCAAAACCAAAGGGTTTTTCTACCAGCAGCCGGGCTTCTGCGCTGCCATGCTTACAGCTACCGCTTAAGTGATGTTTGCCTAGCTTGGTAACTATTTGGCCGTACACCTTTGGGGGAATAGATAAGTAGAATAAACGGTTAAGGCAAACGCCCTGCTTGTCTTCGAGCTCTTGAAGCCGAGCATGGAGTTGCTCATAATCTTCATCTTTATCCGGGTCAAGTTGTACGGTGACTATAAGGTCGCGTATTTTACCTAGCACGTCGGGGTCGCAGACTTTATCGGCTTCGAGTACGCAGAGCTCAACTTGCTCGAGCAGTTGTTCGGTAGTGAGCTGTTTGCGCGACGTGCCGACGACAATTGTTTTTTCATGGAGCATGGCGTCTTTTACTAAATGGTAGAGCGCCGGCAACACTTTTCGCCGGGCAAGATCACCGGTTATACCAAAGATGACCAACACCGAAGGTTGTTTTGTGCTAGGCTCTGCCATCTTTATTCAGGTTATGACCACCAAATTTGTTGCGCATAGCGGCAAGTAGCTTAGTAGCAAAGTTTGTTTCACCCTTTTGGGAAGCTAGGCGAACATCGAAGGCTGCTTGAATGCTTGGCATGGGTAGGTTATGTTCATGAGCCGTTTCGAGTGTCCAGCGCGCCTCGCCAGACTCGGACACATAACCGTCTATGCCTTCGAGTTCAGGGTTTTCGCGCAGCGCGTCACGGGATAGTTCATTGAGCCAGGAGGTTATGACACTGTGATGTTGCCAAACGTCTCCTGCCGCGGCCAAGTCGATGGCATTATAGGGTCCGTCTTTGAGCATACGATAGCCTTCGGCAAGCGATTCCATCATGCCGTACTCAATCGCATTGTGGGTCATTTTTACGAAGTGCCCTGCCCCACTGGGCCCAAAATGGTGGTAGGCACCTTCGGGTGCAGCCAAGACTTTTAGCACTGGCTCTAAGCTGTTGACTGCCGCTTCATCATCGCCGCCAACCATCATCGAAAAGCCATTTTGATAGCCCCAAACACCGCCACTCGTGCCAACATCTACCAGCTTGCAGCCAGCTTGTCTGACTTTTTCGTTCAAAAGTCGTGTTAAACGGTAGTCGGAGTTACCGCCGTCTATGACAATACTTCCTTTTGGTAGAAGCTGTAACCACTCCTCAACTTGCGCATCAACAATATCGGCCGGTAGCATAAGCCACAGCACTACCTGCTCGTCGCCGAACTGCTGGAGTACTTCTTGTTTTGAGTGTACGGCAATAGCGCCGTAGCTCGCTGCCTCTTCGACCGGCCCTGGGCTACGGTTAAAAGCAATGACCTCATGCTTGCCTTCGGCCAGCTTGCGGGCTATTTGCATGCCCATACGCCCTAATCCATGTATAGCTATTTTCATTATTTCTCCTTCCCAATCTGGTCATTATATATGTAAGCTTCAGGTAAATGTCGAAGTATTTGCGAAGGCTGCTCTTGTAGGCTCAACTCCTCAGTCTGGAGCCTTTTCAGGGCCGGTTCTTTGTCTTTACCGAATACAAAGGCGTAGGCCGCAGTCAACTGTGTCAGCGCCTCAAATGTGAGTGTGAGCCGGGTGTATGGTGGCGCCTCATAACCCGCCACAAGATTGCTGCTTGAGGAGGCAGGAGAATGCGGTAAAATGCCTGCAATATGGCCATCCGCCCCAATACCAAACTGGCCGATGATGATATTGGCACTGGCAAATGCTTGCTCAACGAGTTCTGAATAGCGCTGTACGGTTTCGGGCAGCGTTAGGCCTTCGGCTATGGCAGGCGTAAATGTGCCTTGTTTTGGGTTAAAGTCTGCATCGTGGAGTTGCCGATAGTTAGAGTCTTTGTGGCCTGGTAGGCCATAGCGTTCATCGGTGAGTAGAATGGCCAAATGCTCGCTTAAGTCTTCCTCAAGTAAGTTCATAATCTGGCTTGCGGCATGGATGTTGGAGCCGCCTGGCACCAGCCAAAGGACTTTCTTGCCGGCCCTTAACTCTTTTGTGAGACGCCCTGCCAAAGCTTCAATGCCAGGGTGCCAACCCTCCGCTTTTATAAACTGCATATACTAAATATAGCAAAAGAGGCGCTCTAGTTAACGCCTCTTTGCTCGTTTATGTATCTAATCTTTCTGCTTTGGTACCTTACCGCCACTGCGTCGGGCTTCATCGAGGCCTATGGCGACAGCTTGATCGCGGCTCGTTACTTTTTTACCACTGCCGGTGCGTAACTCACCGCGTTTATATTCGTGCATTGCCTTTTCGACTTTCTCGCTAGCTTTCGGTCCGTACTTATTCATACATCATCTCCTTACCCTATTAGTATGATCTAACAGAGTATTGCAGGCAGTTAGATATGCTACTGAGAGGTAGGTTATTGCTCTTCTGGCCTGCGGTTACGTCGAGCCAGGGCTATGGTTGCGCCTCCGGCTGCCCCAATTCCACCTGCGATTTCTGCGGCGATTAGCGGATTAATCGGGTCGCCAGTGTGTGGCAGTTCTGGCTGTTCGGTAGTTGCTGGTGCTTCGCTATTTGACTCACCTGGTGTGGGTGATTTGACTAAATGGGTGGGAGGACCAAGTTGAGGGGAATTACTTTCGGATGGAGTACTAGTGGGTGTGGGAGATTTAACGATGTGCACAGCAGGTGCCACCTGGCTATTAGACTCACTTGGGTGCGGTGCCTTAACGATATGCGTTGCTTGACCTAATTGTGCGGAATTATTATCTGATGGTGTGTTCTCAGATGTCGGCGATTTAACGATGTGCACAGCAGGCGCCACGACGGCATTAGGCAGTGCTGTTGAGGTAGGCGTTGGTAGAGGGGTGACTTCTGCGTCGCTGCTGCTTGACGCGGCTTCAGGGCTAGGAGTACTAGGGCTGCTGGCAGCTGGCAGCGGTGCTGTATCGGCGTAGGCTGCTGCATTAGCACCTACTCCAAGGACGCCGGCGGCTGCTAGGCCGGTAACGGCTACCATTTGTTTGGCGGCAGAAGTAGCTTTCCGTGTTACTTCATCGGGCTCGTCGGGCATTGGTGCTGTTGGGGTATCTTCTAACATTTTTTGTACCTATTTTTATGTATTGTAAAGGCTGCGTTCATAGTGAATAGTACACCGCGAAAGTCGTGAGTACAACAAATTTGCCCAATATTGTGAGGATGCTCACAATGCTTATGCTGTCTCCTTGACTTTAGTGTTGTTTTTGCTATACATAAGCGTAATGGCAGTTAAACGTAAAAGGAATGCTATGGCAAAAAGTAAAAAGCCTACCAGTGCTAAAAAGGTTCGATATCAAACAGTAAAATCTTGGAACAAGCCGCAGTTTAAGCTACTGTACCTGGTGCTTTTCGCCTTAATATTCGGTTGGGTCGGATATCGTGTATTCTTTGCGCATGCTGCCACACCTTTCCCGACTGGATCAGATGAAATCGTAGCTCAGCTACAATCCCTCGATGACACTCAGTTACGACAGGATCCTGATACTAAGGTTGCGAGCAGTCTTATGCGCCCAGGCGATGTTATTGTCGCAGGAGACGGTACACTGTACTGCAATACGTCGAGCGACGGTTCGACTACAACCGCTCAGCTTGGTAATGGTGAACTTAAGCAATTATTTGATAGCGTGAACGGATCTGAGGTGCACGGCCTTGCTAAGGGTCAAGATATATCCCATGTCGATATAACACAAGTCCCCAACCTTTCGGTGCTGATAGTAAACGCCGCTGACCACGCACAGGTCATTTACAATTCAAGCGACACGACAGGTGTTTTTGCGCGTACGGCAGCAAAGTTACAGCAGCGCTGCAGCATAACTCCTCCTCAAAAGCGAGTTAATACACTTCCAGATTTCAAACCTGTTTCTTTACCGGCTAACGATAGCTCGGTCAGCGCCAAATTGCGCCAGATACTATTACCTTCGGCATATGCTGATTACGCCAGTACGCCAAACTGTACCTCTACGCTTCACACCAACTGCTTCAATTCAGGCGGCGGTATGGCGAGTGACATTAATGGTCACAGGGCGTCATACAACGACTCCAGTACGAATAGGCAACCATATACCTATGAATCCAACCACCCACCCATTACGCTCGATAGGCGAGGTTGTATAGATACCGTTGCACGAAAATGGGCCTACTATATGGGCACACATAATATACTGCAGCACAATCCTAATTTTGTTTCGCAGATAGCTGGCAGTTGTAAAGGTAAAACTGCAGGTTACACGACTGATTGGACCTCACTCGGTGAAGATGTAGGAGAAGGCCCCAGTGAGAACTCTGTATTCGGTGCCTTTCTTTCCAGTCCTTGCCACCACGAGAACATCGATGCACGAGACGTCTCAGGTGGCAGTACGTGCGGTTTTGCTTGGACGTATGCTTGGGAGCGCTACAAGTACTTCGGCGTCGGCTCATATACCGACGCTCGTGGGATAACTTGGTACGCAGTTAACTTCGCTAACTGGTACTAGATTTTAGTCGCCGCGTCGGCTGTGTCTACGCATAGGGGCCTCTTCGGAGGCCTTTTTGCCTCGTGAGGGGTGTTGTGTGGGGCGTGTGGGTTGATTTAGAGCTTCGGCAGCTTCTGCCCCCGGGCGGTTTTGGTCTAGCTGATTGTCTTGCGCCAAGTGGCTCTTACGCCCCATGTTTCGGTTACGTGGCATCACAAAATGTCCCTTATGAGAAACCGCTGCGGTACAGTTATCGTTACCTTATGAGTAGTAGTGCGAGGCTTGGTAACGGCTATTTTCATGAACCCTCCTTTAGCTTTCAAAAGCTTAGCTTACTTTAGGCATCTAAAGTAAGCAGTAAGATTTTTCATGTTTTCAGCGCAAATAAAAATCCCCGTCTATTGACGGGGATTTTAAGCCTTCTAAACCTACTCTTAGTAGCGGCTACCGCGGTCTTCGCGGGGTGCTTGTGGGCGAGCTTCGCTTAAAGCTACTGGGCGACCAGCGAGGTCTTTGCCGTTTAGGCTATCAATAGCCTTCTTGGCTTCTTCGTCGCTGCTCATTTCCACGAAACCAAAGCCTTTGGAGCGGTTGGTGTCGCGGTCCATGATGACCTTCGCACTTACTACAGTACCTGCATCTGCAAAGAACTGCTGCAAATCGTCGTCGGTTGCGGTGTAAGCCAGCGAACCAACAAAAATCTTGTTTGCCATTTAGTATTACCTCTTTCTGCGCTTGCATTTACGCAAAGCGCCTCTTTCGTTCACTGAGGTAAGACACAAACGGACTTAGCTGCTCCTCGAACACTGAACTACTTACTTGTTAATTGATATCTAGAACTTCCCCGTAAGGGGCTCCCTAGCAGCCTCTTCTAGCAACAGTATCTTCGCACATATACGCCTAAAATGCAAACACGGTTGTTTGGCAGTGCTGCATATCTTTCTTGTATTTAAGTCTCTGTTATGTCTACGCGAACAAAGCATTCAGCATATTCATAGCCGTGCTCCTTGCCGAGCGAAGCTGCTAAGTCTTTCATGCGTTTTTGTATAGTAGCAATATCGCTCACTTGGCTGCTGTGGGCTGCTAAGGCCGCTATTTTCTGCTCTATGGTGTTCGAAATGTCTACGAAGTACTCGTTACGTTCAAAATTAGTTAAAAGCACCGTTGCAGTTTTATGTGGTTTGTAGCCGGCTTCGTAGAGCTCAGGAAAGGCCAAATGGTCTCGCGCGAGTGGGAATACGGCATCTAAAGTTGCCTGCCCTGCTGCGCGGTGGTCGGGATGGTTAATAAAGCCGCGTCCCACTGCGTAAACCATGGTCGGGTCCATGGTAATAACAACATCTGGCCGGACGGTTCGAATAGCCTTAACAATATCTTTTTTAAGCTGCATAGTTACCTCTAAACCACCATCTGGATAGTCTAGGAATTGCACATCTGTGCAGCCAAGTGCTTTGCAAGCTGCCTGCTGCTCCTTATGCCGTATAGCAGTTAACTCCTGACTGCTGAGATGAGTATCAGCTGTGCCTTTCCCACCATCAGTCAAAATAAGGTAATGTACCTCTGCTCCTTCACGAGCAAACTTGGCCATGGTGCCAGCAGCACTAAAATCTAGGTCGTCCGGATGAGCGGCGACCCCTAGTACAATGCGGGGCTTCAGAGGTGGCCAGTTCATGGCCACATTGTACCACTGTTACGACAGTAGTAAAGGCCGCGTGAGTACAATTATGGGTCGATAGTAGTGTTGGTATTTAACAGCGTTTTGTCATTCACCGGACTAGTTACTGTGGCGTTAACGGTGGCAGTAGTTCCCGAAACGGTGGCAGATGTTTGCAATGTGCCGGTCGGGTCGCTAGTACTTAAAGTAGTTGAAGACGGTGGTGTAGGTGCTACAGAAGTCGTATCGCCTCCGCCCATACCACCGATTATGCCTTGCCCGTTGTCGTTACCGGCTGGCGTGAGCGTGGTAAGCGAACCAGCACTAAACTGATTTGATGGTGCACTTGTAGAACTACTTCCCGAGCCCGTTGAACTTTTGTCACCGCTATTGCTTGTAGAGCCGGTGGGCTTCGAACCGGGTGTTATAACAAGTGAAAATGTTTTGTTATGGCTGTTAGCTGCGCTGTGACCTGCACCGCCTGTTGTTGGGCTTATGTTAGGTACATGAAAACTAATCACAAATGCTAGTATTGCAATTGCTACTGCAGGTATTGCTATAAGCGGCAGTAATTCTTTTATAGCAAAAGATTTGTTTGGATAGTACTCTACGCCACCATACAAGCTGTAATGGAGGCGGTTGTTGTACTGCTTAGCACCTTGTGCAAGCGTATAGACCATACGACTCCCCTTAATATTTATTGTTAGTAATGTACCCTAGATACAGCACGGAGGCAGTTAAATATTTGGCATAGCCTAAGTAATGAGCAGTGAGGTGCCTTCGTGGGGCTGCAGCGGCAGCACTATAGAATGGGGTTTGGCTGCTTTTGCAAGCTTTTTGCCACTGAACATATCAAGTGCTTTAGGACTTGTGGGTAGTGCGTCGGACTGTACCTCAGCACGAACCTGTCGGGTAGAAAAGTTAAGTACTGTTGCCTGCAGTGTGTCATCTGCCAAGCGATGGAGCAGTATGAGTAATCCTGGGTCGGATGGCTCCGGTATATCGACTAAATGGGCAGTCGCAATGTTGTATTGGCTGCGCACAGCCAATATGCGCTGCAGCTGCCGTACGAACGATGATGGGTCGCCTAATTGTTCTGGCAAACTGCCATATAATGCATTGGCTCGTGGCAAGCCGGCTGGCGACACTTTTGCATGACCGTTATGGGCCATTAGGTCATACGCCCCTCTGTTAACCCATCTCGTATCACCGTCCCTTATGAGCTTTTCTACTGCAGTAGTGTCCAGGGTTAAACTGCCGCAAAGGTCCCACCCGGAAAGTGCAAATACACCAGGCTGTAAGGCATTGAACATAGCGAGCAATATGTGAGCTTGGCGTATGCGGGCAATGTCTTTTGCTGAAAGTTTGTCTAGCGTAGCGAAACCTAAACAAGCCGCTATAAAACTAGCCGTCGTGCAGGCGATGCCGTTTTCGGTAAACTTCAGGTTGTATGGGGCGCGTGTACCCGTCACTCGGTTATAAACATCGCTGCGGATGATTTCGCGCAGCTTATTACCGCTTACAGAACGACCCCGAAACACATAGAGGTCATCCTTATGGACGGTCCAAAAGTGTACGAGTTCCAATGTCAGTTCATCATGGTTCTGAAGAGCGTGAACGAGCGAGGCCGGGTCTATGCCTAAGCCCTTTGCTTCGCTTAGGGCTAAGCGTAAAAACTCAGTGTCTCCAGTTGCAAGGGCATGGTGGTAGGCGGGGCGACTTATGAAATCATAAGAAAGGTCGGCACCAGATACCGACATGGTTTTTATGTCATCCATGCTTAAATTAAGCTCTTGGAAAGTAAAGCGGCCTAGCTTTCGCACTGTGCCGGCAATAATCATGTTGGCTGCTTCACTTAACGGATGGCCTTCGCTCCAGGCTGCCATTTCGTCGTCGATCTTTTCTATGCCTAAGAAGCCATTAGCGTCCAGCCTGAGACCTTTACTGCCTAATTCACCTAAACTATGCAAGGCATCACCAACTACCAGCTTCATACCGGCAAATGATGGGTCGAGCCAATTAATGCTGGGCTGGCCTTCCTTGAAGTAGTGCAAATACACCCAGCGCCGGACTTTGCCATCTATGCCCTTTATGGCTTGCGTAGCACTCCAATTAGTTTCCTTTACCCCCGGTTCATAAAAAATGACGCGCGGTAGTTTACCTATAATGTAGCCGGCTTTTTTAAGTGCTTCTTCGCTATCATGGTCGAGGTTTACGGAGTCTTTGCCGGCTGGCACCTCTGGGAGTAAATGCCAATCTTGGAGATCAATTTCTACCATATGGTAGATGCCAGGGTATTCACCATAGTTCATTTCTGCTAATCGGAAGTCTGGGCCTTTCCCGGTATGGCCAGGCACTATGTCATCTATAACAATGCCCCCGTGAGCAGTCGCCACCTCGCTCAGCTGTCTAAATTCATTTTCGGTACCAAACAGGGGGTCTATCTTGTGGCTTATGCGGTCAAAATGGCCATCTATGCTTGGTGTTGTTTGCCAACCGGCAACACCGCCTGCAGCTTTCATGGGTCCCGTATGAATCGCCTGAATGCCAATTTCTTGGAAAGCCTGCCAGAGGGCTTTGTCACCCAGGGTTGCAAGTATAGACGACCCATTTTTGGTAATAAGCGAGTTGGGGTATGATGCAAACCAAACCGAAGCCTGGTGGATGGCACTGCGTGGTCTTGAGCGAGCGTACGGGTTACGCCACATGTGCCCTCTTCCGGAGTAGCGCGTTGCCAGCCTATTAGCGGCTTCTAGCATTGATTCGCCCTTGAGCCACAGCAGGTAGTTATTGTTGCCGGCGCTAGCTAGGCCTATTTTGCGCGTAACAGCCAGCGGTGACATTGCCAGCTCGCGGGCTTTACGCAGCAACTGACGTGGCCGCGCTGGAAAAAACTGCTCGGTAAAGTTGATTCTGGTTTTAGGAATTTGCGGTACTTTTTTTGCCACCAAATAACTGTAGCTGGAAGTTTGCCCTTTGTGCTGTTGGAAAACTTACGTTTGAAGTTACTGCTTGTACTTATTGCCTAACCAGCAAAACGAGGTTTGCTGCCATTTATGGCACTAAAGTCGCGCCGAAGCTTTAAATAATCTGCTTGGCGGTAGCGGCGTTTTTGTTTGATGTCTGCTGGAACTGAATCCCATATTTTTATATCTTCCCAGCCGTTTGGACGGGCAGCTGCTGGGCAATCTTCACGGATGCCAGTTATGTGTATGCCCCAGAAAACGGTGCGCCCCATGGCTTTACCCAAGTAGGTTCTATGCAAGCCATCCAGTATGTATTTGCCGTCTTCAGGCGTTTCTTCCACTATCGGTGGAATCATACTTATTGCGCCGCCAGTCGTGTCATGGAGTACTACCCTACCCTTTAGGTTTAATGGGTCAATGCCGAGCTTACCTAGTTCAATAAATAAACTTCGCTGCAAAGCCAAATTAGCGCTAAGGACATACAAACTCGATGGTCGAACTTCGTGAAAAGCGAACTTGCGCAGTTTTATTGTTGCTTCCGCATACGGATATATGGTTTCGCCGTCGCGCTGCTCGAGCAGCGGCACATTGCGCACTTCTTCTTCTAAATCTTTCCACGGAAGCTTTTCGGCGGTCATGAACATACAGTATATTTAGCCCTTTAAGTCTCATTACTGCAAGCATGAGCAGTTTCCCTTACAGATTTGCCACTCATGTATCTGTTAGGTATAATTCACGAGTCAGCAATATTCCGGGGTAGCTCAGCGGTAGAGCGGGTGGCTGTTAACCACTAGGTCGCTGGTTCGAATCCAGTCCCCGGAGCCATAATTGAATAAGTAGCCGATTCGTCGGCTATTTTGCTTATTAACTGATACGATTCGCTCAATTTCGCGGTTCCAAAACCGGTTTCAAAGTCATACGTTAGACCTTCTGGAAAAATTGTGTCTTGCACTCTTTTCTTCACGCTAATATCAGATAGGTTCCAAAACAAAGACGGGTCTGACATGAATAGCAAAGCGCCGTCTATAATGGCTTCTTTCTTCGTTATATATTTGTCCGCTTCAATGCTTTGAATCTTCCACCGCGCTACATCTTTATCTACTTCTGCTATTTTGCTGTCCTTTTCGACAGTCGTAAGCTTGCCGTCTATAAACAAGTCCAGGATTCGCGCCTTACGCTCATTACAAGCCTCTAGCTCACGGTTGAGCCTTGCATTGTGCTCTGCAGCGTCTTTGACAGCCTTTGAATAGAAACGAATTGGAAGCCATACGGTTGATGACTACTTGAACCATTTCTAGATGCTTTCGTTTATCGTCAGCTGTAGTGGCCGGCATACCTCTCCTTTGCCGTAGATTATACTCGCATAGCTGTTAATTGTAATTTGCTTATGCTATCCGATAAGAAATGAACCTTGTTACATGAGATTTGCTTTCGTCCTTTTGGACTCATCAGCACGAATGCACATTCGTGGAGCGTAATTGTGGAGAGGGAGGCGACGGATAGTAGGGTTTATCGCTGGATGCGATACTCTTTCTATCCCGTTAAGCCTCTACCTCCTCCCCTTGAGAGGATTCCTGTTGGAAGAACTATCTTAACGCCTTATGGGCGTTAGCAGTGCGGCAACGAAGGCTGGCTGCTCACGTTGTCTGCGCGGGTCCAGCTGTTGACCTG
>Ga0070680_100003073_pt1 | contig 12387 bp, 12 predicted proteins | sample KBSC73BmetaG_FD_64672 | JGI IMG/M metagenome (GOLD analysis project Ga0070680, IMG submission 64672) | Corn rhizosphere microbial communities from Kellogg Biological Station, Michigan, USA - KBS C7-3B metaG | ecosystem: Host-associated > Plants > Roots > Rhizosphere | place: USA: Michigan...
CGCTCGAGCCATTTCCGGGAGATTGCGATGATCGCCGGATGCCTGCTGGCACTGGCTGTGCTTGGCGCATCGCCGTCCACGATCACGCTCGCCACTGCCAAGGGCGAGCTGGTGCTGCCGGTGCGCAGCGACAACAGCGGGGCACCGGTTGTGTATGCCTCGCCGGTGGTGCTGGCGCTCGGTGGCAGCCTCAAAGTCTCGGGCGCCTGGGTGGACATCACCCTCTCGGGCCAGCCGCTGCGGCTGCTCATCGGCGCGCCATTCTATGTCCGGAACAGCCATGTCCGGCCGATGGCCGGCAGTGTTGCGCTGCTGCAGGATACGCTGTTCGTGCCACTCTCGTTCGTGGCGGAGGAGCTCCCGCACCTCTTCTCGGAGCGCTTCCGCTGGGACGCCGCGAACGCGCGCCTCGTCGAGACCGGCTGGAAGCCGCAGCCTGACGCCGGACCCGGCGGCTCGGTGGTCATGACCGCAGTACCGAGCGGGCCGTACACCGGCGCCCGGTTGCCCAATGGGCTCCGGCCCGGCCACCTCATCACGGTGGATGCCGGTCATGGTGGGGACGACCCGGGCAATCCCGGCATGTTCTTTCCGCGAGGGCTGCGGGAAAAGGACGTCACCCTCCAGATGGCGCTCCTCCTCCGGGACGAACTGCAGAAGCAGGGCATCCGGGTCCGGATGACCCGGACGACGGACGTTCGGCCCAATCTCTTCAAGCGCGCGCCGATGTGCGGCGCCGACTGCGACCTTTTCGTGAGCCTCCATGTGGACGCGCTGGATCCGAAGCGCTCGCCCAACTACCGCTCGGTGTCCGGCTTTTCGACCCTGATCGTCGGGGAAGAGAATACCGAGGACGCGGATCGCGTGGCCCGCATGGAAAACGAGGCGGTACGCTATGAGTCCGCCGCCGACCAGGCGGCCGCCAGCGACCTCGCGTTCCTGTTGCGTGACCTGCAGATGAACGAGTATCTCCGGGAATCGGCCCGCGCCGGGGCCCTGATACAGCAGGATCTTGACCGCGTCCACTCGGGCGTCAATCGCGGTGTGATCCAGTACAACAATCTGGCGGTGCTGAACACGGCCCGGCGTCCGGCGGTGCTGGTGGAGATGGGCTACAGTACCAATCGCTCGGACGCGGCGGTCATGACTGACCCGGCGTCCCAGCGCCGGCTGGCGCAGGCCATGGCCGATGCCCTGGTGCAGTACCTCCTGGAGTATGAGCGACGCACCGGCGATGCCCCTGCAGGAGGCGGCTCCTGATGAGTCCGCGCCCACTCCGCTGGCTGGTGCTGGGGTCGCTGTGCCTCAGCGGGTGCGTCTATTACAACGGGATGTACAACACCCGGAAGTTCACCGACCAGGCAGAAAAGGCCGAACGTGAAGGCCGAACCATTGACGCGAATACCGCGTGGGGCCAGGTCACGATCAAGGCGGAGACGTTGCTGACCAGGCATCCCGAAACCCGCTACGCGCCCGAAGCACGGGTGCTGATGGGCCGGGCGTACGCCAAGCTGGGCGATTGCGCCAGCGCACGACCTGCCCTCGAGTCCAGTCTGCAGGTCATCCGGGACACGGCGCTGCGGTCCAGCGGTGAGCTGTCGCTGGCGCAATGCATGATGAAGCTCGATGAGCCCGTACGCGCTGCCGAGATCTATCGCTCGCTCTACGCCTCGGCTCCGGATAGCGTCCGGCGCGTACTTCGTCCGGGGCTGGTGGACGCGTTGGGGCGGGCCGGGGCCTTCCGGGAAGCCCTGGCGCTGGCAGTTGAATCCGGGCCTGGAATGGAACACCAGCGGCTCCTGCTGCTTGCCGGCGCTGGCGACTTCGATCAGGCCGCCGCACTGGCGGACTCGCTGGCGGCGCTGGGTGATACGCTGGCACCATGGGATTCCGCGGCCGTGCTGGCCGGCCGCCAGGATCCCGCCGCGGGTTCACGGATCGTGAGCGCGGCGCTGGGTATTCCGGGGCGGACCAGTGCCCAGCGAGCCACTATCCTGCTGAATGACGCCGAGCGCCTCGCCACGGCGGACAGCCGTGCCGCCGTGGAGCGCCTCCAGCAGGTGATTGCGATCGGCGAGCCGCGCGATCTGGTGGCGCGTGCGCGCCTGAACATGCTCCGGCTGGAGCTCGCCAATGCCGATGATCCAGTTGCCCTGGACAGTATTGGCGCAGCACTCGAGCGTGAGAATACCGAAGGCTCTCCCATTGCCTTCGATGCGGAGGCGCTGGCGGCCTCGGTTCGCGAGCTCATCGCCGTTCGCGATTCGGTCACCCCGGAGACGCCTCAGGGTGACATGCGCATGTTCCTGGCCGGCGAGCTGGCCCGCGACCACGTGCATGCGCCCGCGCTTGCCAGGCTGTTCCTCGTCCGGGTCGCCGATGTCTGGCCTGAGTCTCCCTATGCCGCCAAGGCCCTGCTCGCCGCACGACTGATGGCCCCGGCCGATTCGGCGCTCCGGGATCGCATCGCGACTGGGTACGGGCTGAATCCCTACGTCATGGCGTTGCGCGGTGACGAGGTGCCGGAGCTGCGTGCGCTCGAGGATTCGCTTGGCGCATTCGCTTCGGCGCAGTCGGTACACCGCACCAACGCGCCCGAGCGTCGCGTGCGACCCGGCACCACTCCGTCCCGCCCGGGCCAGCGACCCGCGCCCGGCCAGCGGGTGCCGGAGATCCGGTGACATCCGGACTCGCACGGGATCTGTTCGGCATCCGATTTCAGAACCCTATCATTCTGGCCGCAGGCACCGCCGGTTACGGCCTCGAGCTGGCCGGCGTCATGGAGCTGGAAAGTCTCGGCGGCATCGTCTGCAAGGCGGTTTCGCTCGACCCCCGTGCGGGGAACCGGCCTCCGCGTGTCACCGAGATGACCGGTGGCATGCGCAATTCGGTGGGCCTGGCCAATCCCGGGCTGATCTCGGCGACGAAAAATGAACTGCCCGAGCTTTGCGCCCATCTCCGCCGCTGCCGGGTGCTGGTCAACGTGGTGGGGTTCACGCTTGGAGAATACGCCGCCGTGGTGCGCGGGCTGGAAGTTGTCGAGGGCCTCGCTGGCTACGAACTCAATCTTTCGTGCCCCAACACCGAGGCCGGCGGACTGGAGTTCGGCATGGATCCCCAGGCGGTGCGCGCCATCGTCTCGAGCGTACGGGCGGCCACGCAGCGGGGAATCAGCGTCAAGCTCTCGCCCGCGCTGGACGATATCGGCGCCATGGCGGTTGTGGCCCGGGATGCTGGCGCTGACGCCATTTCCGTCGTCAACACGCTGCCCGCTGCCCTGTACCCCGGCGACACTGGTCCGGCCCGTCTGGGCCAGGGTGACGGGGGAGTATCCGGCCCGGCACTACGCCCTTACGGCCTGGAAGCCGTGGCTCGCGTGCGCGAGAGAACAGGCCTGCCAGTGATTGCCACGGGCGGTGTGCAGACAGTGTCAGATGTCCGGAGCTATCTGGCGGCGGGTGCCATATTGGTGGGCATCGGCACGGCGGCACTGGCCGATCCCCGTCTGCCCGAACGCGTCATTCGAAACCTGGAGCGTGCATGGCCGGCGTAATTCTGGCACTCGACGTCGGCACTGCCGATGAAGCGGAAAAGCTCCTCGATACGATTCCCGGACTGCGCTGGGTCAAGATCGGCTCCGTCCTCGCGACGCGGGAGGGCGGCGCCTTGGCGCGCCGGCTGGTGGCTCGCGGCCTGTGCGTCTTTCTCGACCTCAAGTGGCATGACATCCCCAACACCGTGGCTGGCGCCGTGGCGCAGGCCCGCGACATGGGGGTTGCCATGGCTACGGTGCACACGCTGGGCGGGCGCCGGATGATGGAGGCCGCCGCCGCTGCGGCCGGGGACGAGCTCCGGCTGGTCGGCGTGACCGTGCTGACCTCGCACGATGCGGCGGGGTACGCCGACGCGGTGGGGCGGGAGCGGGTGGACCTGGTGGCGGAGGCGTCCCGCCTGGCCACGATCGCGGAGGACAGCGGCCTGTCGGGGGTGGTGTGCTCCCCGGCCGAGGTGGCGACCATGAGGGCCATTCTGCCGGCGGATGCCCTGGTCGTGGTGCCCGGCATCCGGCGAAGCGGCGACCGCACCGGCGACCAGCAGCGGGTGGCCACACCGGCTGCCGCGACGGCGGCTGGCGCGAGCTACCTGGTCGTTGGCCGCCCGGTGCTCGAGGCGGCCGATGCCGCAGCGGCATTCGAGGCTATCTGCCGGGAGGCGGCGGGTGCCGGGCCGGCTGGTGTTGCGCTGGGATAGGTCCCAACCCCCGTCCCTTGCAAGACTTCCACCCCGTCGCTATAATCCAAAGCTAGTCTTTAAACGGCCTCCAGGATCCGGGAGATGGTGTGAAGGTTCGTTCGAGCGTCAAGCCGATCTGTGAGCATTGCCGCGTGATCAAGCGCGCGGGCGTCGTGCGGATCATCTGCAAGCGCAATCCCAAGCACAAGCAGCGGCAGGGCTGATCATGGCACGTATCGCTGGCGTGGATCTTCCACGCGAGAAGCGCGTCGAAATCGCCCTGACCTACATCTTCGGCATCGGCAAGCCCACCAGCACCCGCATCCTCACGGAGACGGGCGTCAGTGCGGATACCCGGGTTCGGGATCTCTCGGACGCCGAAGTGGCCCGGCTCCGCCAGTACATCGAGCGGACCGTCAAGGTTGAGGGCGCGCTTCGCACCGAAGTCGCCATGAACATCAAGCGGCTCATGGACATCGGCAGCTATCGTGGCATCCGGCATCGCCGGGGCCTGCCGGTGCGGGGCCAGCGGACGCATACCAATGCCCGGACCAAGAAGGGTCCGCGGCGCGCCATTGCCGGCAAGAAAAAGGTGACCAAGAAGTAATGACAGCTCCAGTCAAGCCGACACCGAGCGGCAAGCGCACCAAGAAGGTGGTCGAGAGCGAGGGCATCGCCCACGTCTCGGCGACGTTCAACAACGTGCTGATCACCATCACCGACATGCGCGGCAACACGCTGTCCTGGGGCACGGCCGGCAAGGCCGGGTTCAAGGGCTCCAAGAAGAGCACGCCCTTTGCCGCCACGGTGGCGGCCGAGAATTGCGCGCGCGAGGCCGTGAACATGGGCCTGCGCCGCGTGCATGTGCGGGTGCAGGGTCCCGGCAGCGGCCGCGAGTCCGCCATCCAGGCACTGGCGTCGGCGGGCCTCAAGGTCATCTCCATTCGCGACGTCACGCCCATTCCGCATAACGGCTGCCGTCCTCCCAAGAAGCGCCGGGTCTGATTCATGTCTCGTTACATTGATGCCAGCTGCAAACTCTGCCGCCGTGAAGGCGTCAAGCTCTTTCTCAAGGGCGCCAGGTGCCTCACCGAGAAGTGCGCGGTGGAGCGGCGTCCCTACGCGCCCGGCCAGCATGGCCAGTCCGGTGGCGGTGGCCGCGGCCGGAAGACGTCGGAATACGCCAAGCAGCTTCGTGAAAAGCAGAAGGTCAAGCGGATCTACGGGCTCACCGAGCGCCAGTTCCGCAACACCTTCGAGCGCGCCACGCTCCAGCCCGGCGTGAAGGGCACCAATCTGCTGCTCGCCCTGGAGACGCGGCTGGATAACATCGTCTATCGTCTCGGCTTCGCCGCCAGCCGCAAGGCCGCCCGGCAGCTCATCCGCCACGGTCATGTGGACGTGAACGGCGCCCGGGTGGATGTGCCGTCCTACCGCGTGGCGGTGGGACAGGAAGTGCGCGTCGCCCCGGCCAGCCGCGAGATGGTCGCCGTCAAGGTGGCGCAGGAACTCGCCAGCCGCGGCCAGCCGGTGCGCTGGCTCTCGGTGGATGCCGAGAAGGTTGCCGGCCGTCTGGCCGAGCTGCCGACGCGCGATACCATTCCCGTCAACGCCCAGGAACAGCTCATCGTCGAGCTGTACTCGAAGTGACCATGAATATTGACCTGACCGGACTGGTTCTCCCGCAGCTTGTCGAAGTCACCAGGCGCGAGGACAACCCCAATGTGGCGGAGTTCCGGCTCCAGCCGCTCGAGCGTGGTTTTGGCCACACCCTTGGCAATGCGCTGCGGCGCATGCTTCTGTCCTCGCTCCGCGGCAGCGCGGTGTGGGGCTTCCGCATGGATGGCGTGGTGCATGAGCACTCCACTGTCTCCGCGGTCCTGGAGGACGTCCACCAGATTGTCCAGCGCCTCAAGGCGCTGACGCTGGTGCTGGCGGAGGACGTGGATGACGCGGTGCTGCACATCAAGCGCACCAGCGCCGGCCCGGTGTACGCCCGCGACATCCAGCCGCATGGCGCCGTCACGATCTTCAATCCTGACCAGCTGCTGTTCACGCTGCAGGAGAATCGCGACATCAACGTCGAGCTCTTCGTCAACAAGGGCCGCGGTTACGTCGAGTCGGAGCTGCACCCGGCCGATCGCTCGCTGGCGGTGGATCTCATTCGCATTGACGCGATCTACAATCCGGTCCGGCGCGCCAACTTCTCGGTGGCGGAGACCCGGGTGGGCCAGCGCACCGACTACGATCGCCTGACCGTGTCCATCGAAACCAACGGCACCATCTCGCCCGAGGATGCCATCGCCTACGCGGCGGCCCTCGCGCAGGAGCATTTCCGCTACTTCGTCGAGTTCGGCCATGTGCCGGAAGCACGCCAGCCAGCGGCCGTCGCCGCCGAAGCGAGCTCGCTCGCGACCCGTCTGGAACAGCGGATTGACGACCTCGGCCTGACGGTGCGGTCGCTCAACTCGCTCAAGAATTCCGGTGTCCGCACCCTGCGTGACCTGGTGACCTACTCGCCGGAGCAGCTCAACGACGTCAAGAACGTCGGCGACAAGGCCATCGAGGAGATCGCCGCGCTGCTCAAGCGGGAGCAGCTGAACTTCGGCATGACCTTCGAGGACGTGGATGGTGACGTCAAGGTCGTGAACGAGGGACAGTCGCCCGATACCGTCGTCGCGGCGCCAGCCGAGGGAGAAGCCCAGTAATGCGGCATCGGGCCAAAGGACGCCAGCTCTCGCGCACGTCCACGCACCGCCGCGCCATGCTCAACAACATGGCCACCAGCCTGTTCGAGCATGGCCGCGTGATCACCACCGAGGCCAAGGCCAAGGAGCTTCGTCCCTTTGCGGAGAAGCTGATCACCCTGGCGCGCCGTGGTGACCTGCACGCCATGCGCCTGGTGGAGCGGAACATCAAGAGCCGCGCGGTGCGCGAGCGGCTGTTCAAGGATATCGGCCCGCGTTTCGCCGCGCGGCCGGGTGGCTATACCCGCATCCTGAAGCTGGGGCATCGTCGCGGCGATGGTGCGGATACGGCCCGCATCGAGCTGTTGGCGGAGTAGGGCGACCCGAGGTGCCTTTCGCCCGCGCCGGCGCCGACACACGAAAGGGGACCCGAGGGTCCCCTTTTTTCTGGCTCCGAGCGCCGCTGCGGCGCTTAGACGGCCTTGGCGATCTTGTTGCTCTTGATGCAGCGGGTGCAGACGCGAACCCGCTTCGGGGCCCCGTCCACCAGCACCCGGACGGTCTGCAGGTTGGGATACCAGCGCCGCTTGGTGCGGTTGTTGGCATGACTCACGTTGTTGCCGGTCGAAGGACCCTTGGCGCACACGGAGCAGACGCGTGCCATAAATACCACCCTGCTGAGATTGTTCGTGTCAAAACCTGTCGAGCCATCAAGTTTAACCAGCCAGCCGAGCTGACGCAACTTCCACGCGGAACACGACATGCCTAAGGCCCTCGTCACTGGAGTAACCGGACAGGACGGCTCCTACCTCGCCGAATTGCTGCTCGCCAAGGGCTACGAGGTGGCGGGGATGGTCCGCCGCACCAGCCATCACAGCTACGAGCGGATCGAGCACCTCCTGGACCGGGTCCAGATCGTGGCGGCCGACCTGCTGGACCAGCACTCACTCACCCAGGTGCTGCAGGAGACCCGGCCGGACGAGGTCTATAACCTGGCGGCCCAGAGCTACGTCCCGACGTCGTGGACCCAGCCGGTGCTCACCGGCGAGTTCACCGCGCTGGGCGTCACCCGCATCCTCGAGGCGGTCCGGCTGGTGCACCCTTCGGCTCGGTTCTATCAGGCCAGCAGTTCGGAAATGTTCGGCCGCGTGCTGGAGACACCGCAGAGCGAACGCACGCCGTTCTATCCCCGGTCGCCCTACGGTGTGGCCAAGGCCTACGGGCACTGGATCACCGTCAACTATCGCGAGAGCTACGGGATCTACGCGGTCAGCGGGATCCTGTTCAACCACGAATCGCCGCGCCGGGGCATCGAGTTTGTAACGCGGAAGGTGACCGACGGCGTCGCCCGCATCAAGCTGGGTCTCGCCAAGGAGCTCCGGCTTGGCAACCTCGATGCCCGCCGTGACTGGGGCTTTGCCGGCGACTACGTGGACGCGATGTGGCGGATGCTGCAGCAGCCCGAGGCGCAGGATTACGTGATTGGTACCGGCGCCACCCACAGCGTGCGGGAACTGGTCCAGGCGGCCTTTGGCCACGTCGGCCTGGACTGGGAAAAGCACGTGGTGGTGGACCCGCGCTTCATCCGCCCGGCCGAAGTGGACCTGCTCCAGGCCGATCCCTCCAAGGCGAGGGCCGAGCTTGGCTGGGAGCCGAAAGTCAGCTTCGAGGAGCTGGTAGCCATGATGGTGGAGGCCGACCTCGCACGGCTCGCCGGGCCCCGCTGAGCCGATGCGCATTCTCGTGACCGGGGCGGACGGATTCGCGGGCCGCTACCTGCTGCGCCACCTGCTGAGCACCGGCCACGACGTGCTCGGTGCGGTGCGGCCCGGTGCCAACGCGGCGCGGGACTGGCTCACCGACGAGGAGTATCGCCAGGTGGCATGGCTGGGGCTCGAACTGGCGGATCCTGGCAGCGTAAACCGGCTCTTCAGCACACCGGTGGACGCGATTGTCCATCTTGCAGCTATCGCATCCAGCGCGGACGCCAGGCGGGATCCCGGGCAGGCGTGGGTGGTGAACGCCGGCGGCACGGCCCGCCTGCTCGAGAGCGCCGCGCTGGCCCGTCAGGAGGGGCGCGCCGACCCGCTGGTGCTGATTGTCTCGTCCGGCGAAGTGTACGGCCCTGGCTCGGGGCGCCGGCCCGAATCTGCACCGGTGATGCCGGTTTCTCCGTACGCGGCGAGCAAGGCCGGAGCCGAGCTCGCCGCTGGTGAAGTGGGGCGGCGCACCGGACTGCGGATCATCACCGTGCGGGCATTTCAGCACACCGGCCCCGGCCAGCCCGATACCTATGTGGTGCCGGCCTTTGCCCGCCGGCTGCGCCGTGCCCGGCGCGAGGGCGTGGTGCAGGTGCCGGTTGGCAACCTGACGCCGGTCCGGGACATCAGTGATGTGCGGGATGTGGTGACGGCGTACACGGCGTTGCTGGTGCGGGGCACCCCGGGCGAGACCTACAATGTCTGCCGGGGCGAAGGGGTGTCCCTCCTCGGCCTCTTTCGCAAACTTTCGGTCCTGGTGGGCGTGGACGCGGAGCCGGTGCCGGATTCCTCGCTCTCACGGCCGGCCGACATCCTCGATCTGGTCGGCGACAATTCCAGGCTGCGGGCGGCCACGGGCTGGTCCCCGTCGGTGAGCCTCGAGCAGACCCTCAGAGACGTGGTACATGCCCAAACGGACTGACCTCAAGAGCATCCTTCTCATCGGTTCCGGGCCCATCGTGATCGGGCAGGGAGCCGAGTTCGACTATTCCGGTACCCAGGCGGTACGGGCGCTGAAGGAGGAGGGATACCGGGTCATCCTGGTGAATTCCAATCCTGCCACCATCATGACCGACCCGGAGCTGGCGGACCGGACCTATATCGAGCCGGTGACGCCCGAGTGGGTCGCCAAGGTGATCGAGCGCGAGCGCCCCGATGCCCTGCTGCCCACCATGGGCGGGCAGACCGCCTTGAACTGCGCGATGGAGCTGCATCGCACCGGTGTGCTGCAGAAGTTCGGCGTCGAGCTCATCGGCGCCAATGAGCGGGCCATCCGTATCGGCGAGGACCGGGACGAGTTTGCCAGCGCCATGAAGCGGATCGGCCTCGCCACGCCCGAGGGCCGCACGATTCGCAGCGTGGATGAAGCGCTGGCCGCGGTGGCACAGACCGGATTTCCCGCCATCCTCCGTCCGTCGTTTACGCTGGGCGGCACCGGGGGTGGCATCGCCTACAATCCCGACGAGTTCGAAACCATGGTGCGGCGGGGGCTGGAGCTGTCGCCGGTCGGGTCGGTGCTGGTGGAGCGGAGCATCATCGGCTGGAAGGAATATGAGCTCGAGGTGATGCGGGATGGCCAGGACAACGTGGTCATCGTCTGCTCCATCGAGAACCTCGACCCGATGGGTGTGCATACCGGCGATTCGATCACCGTGGCGCCGGCCATGACGCTGTCCGATCGTGAGTACCAGAAGATGCGCGACGCCTCCCTGGCGATCATTCGCGAAGTGGGCGTGGCCGCCGGCGGCTGCAATATCCAGTTTGCGGTGAATCCGGCAGACGGCGAGCAGCTGGTCATCGAGATGAACCCGAGGGTCTCGCGCAGCAGCGCGCTGGCTTCCAAGGCCACCGGCTTCCCCATCGCGCGGATCGGCGCCAAGGTGGCCGTAGGCTATACCCTGGACGAGCTGCCCAACGACATTACCCGCACCACGCCGGCTTCCTTTGAGCCGGTACTGGATTATGTGGTGGTGAAAGTGCCGCGCTTCAATTTTGAGAAATTCCCCAAGGCCGATCCCACGCTGACCACGCAGATGAAGGCCGTCGGCGAGGTCATGGCCATCGGGCGGACCTTCAAGGAGGCGTTCCAGAAGGCGCTGCGCGGCCTGGAAACCGATCGGCCCGGCTGGAGCGCCGCCGAGCTTCCCATCGATGATCGCCTGTCCGACGGCGCGCGCGAGACGGTGCTCGCCGCGCTCCGGACGCCGACGCCGGAGCGCATTTTCCAGCTGAAGCGCGCCTTCGACCTGGACGTGCCAGTGGCGGAGCTCGCCGAGCGGACCGGGATCGACCCCTGGTTTCTGTACCAGATGGAAGAGCTGGTGGACGCAGGGCGCCGCTATGCCGCAGCGCCGGACCAGGACGCGCTGCTGATGCGGGACATGAAGCGAATGGGCTTCTCCGACCGTCAGCTGGCGCAGCTCCGGAACGAAACCGAGGCGGCCGTCCGCACCCGCCGGCACCGGCTGGGGGTCCGGCCCGCCTACAAGACGGTGGATACCTGCGCCGGCGAGTTTCCCTCGTCCACTCCCTACCTCTACTCCTCCTACGACGAGGAAAACGAGTCGCACGCCGAGGGTGACCGGACAGTGGTGATCCTGGGATCGGGGCCCAACCGGATCGGCCAGGGCGTGGAGTTTGACTACTGCTGTGTGCGCGCGGCGCTCGCGCTCCGGGAGCTGGGATACCGGACCGTCATGGTCAACTCCAATCCGGAGACGGTCTCCACCGATTTCGACATCTCCGATGCGCTGTACTTCGAGCCGCTCACGCTGGAGGATGTGCTCGAGATCGTGGCCCTGGAACGGCCGCTCGGCGTCATCGTCCAGCTCGGCGGACAGACGCCGCTCCGGCTGGCGCGCGGGCTCGAGGCGGAAGGAGTGCGTATCCTGGGTACCTCGCCCGAGGCGATCGATGTGGCGGAAGACCGCGGCCGCTTCGAACAGGTGGCGCGCGAGCTGGGTGTGGCGCAGCCGCCCTCGGGAATCGCCTTCTCGGTGGCAGAGGCCCTGAAAGTTGCTGATCGGGTAGGCTACCCGGTTCTGGTGCGCCCTTCCTATGTGCTGGGCGGGCGCGCCATGGAAATCGTGTACGACGGGGACTCGCTCCGCGACTATTTCCAGCGCGCCGTTCGGGTGGCGCCGGAACACCCGGTCCTGATTGACCGATTCCTGGAGGATGCCTTCGAGGCGGACGTGGATGCCATCTCCGATGGCCAGCGTTGCGTCATCGGCGGCGTGATGCAGCACATCGAAGACGCCGGCGTGCACTCGGGTGACTCGGCCTGCGTCCTGCCGCCCTACCTGCTGACCGAGGCGCAGGTCGCCCAGATGCGGGAGCACACCCGCGCGTTTGCGCTCAAGCTCGGCGTGGTCGGCTTGCTCAATGTGCAGTTTGCCATCAAGGACGGCATTGTGTATGTGCTCGAGGTCAATCCGCGGGCATCCCGCACCGTCCCCTTCGTTTCGAAGACGACCGGGGTGCCGCTCGCCGGTCTGGCCGCCGCGGTGGCCGTCGGGAAGACCCTCGACGAGCTGGGGCTTTCGGACGACGTGATCCAGCCGTATGTCGCGGTCAAGGAAGCGGTCTTCCCGTTCAGCAAGTTTGCCGGCGTGGACCTTGTGCTGGGGCCCGAGATGCGCTCGACCGGCGAAGTGATGGGCATCGCCGATTCGTTCGGGATGGCTTTTGCGAAGGCCCAGGCCAGT
>Ga0070680_100003076_pt1 | contig 12382 bp, 7 predicted proteins | sample KBSC73BmetaG_FD_64672 | JGI IMG/M metagenome (GOLD analysis project Ga0070680, IMG submission 64672) | Corn rhizosphere microbial communities from Kellogg Biological Station, Michigan, USA - KBS C7-3B metaG | ecosystem: Host-associated > Plants > Roots > Rhizosphere | place: USA: Michigan...
GGAGCAAATGCGTCGAGCGCACGTTGCGCGCGCCGCGACACGCCGGATCGCGCGCGCATCCGAGTCATCGAGCTCGCCAACACGCCGCGGGCGGGTTGCAGCATGTCGCCCCCCGCGAATCGACGCACCCTCTCGAGTCGAGCGGCAGTATGGTACCAGGAATACCCCGCGAACAACTCGTCGCCGCCGTCGCCGCCAAGGATCACCGTCGCGTGCTGGCGTGCCTTGGCGGCGAGCGCCCACAACGGCAGGGCTGACGGCGATGCGAGTGGCTCGCCGGCGTGTGCGCAGAACTCCGGCAGCAGCGACATGACGTCTGGATCGACGCGGATGGTGCGGTGATCGGTGCCAAGCGACTCCGCCACCGCCGCCGCATGGCCGGACTCGTCGAGACTGCCGACATCGAAGCCGACGGCGTAGGTCTGCACGTCGGCGCCACACTCGTGCCCCGCGACGGCGGCAACGAGACTGGAATCAATTCCGCCGCTGAGAAAGATTCCGAGTGGAACGTCGCTCCGCAGTCTGATGCGAACGGCCTCCTGGAGCAGCTCCTCGGTGCGGTTGCACGCCTGCGCGAAGGTGCCGGTGAACGGTTCGAGATCAGCTGCCGGACGCCAGTACCGCTCAGGCTTGCCGAGGCCGCAGGGTCCGGCGGACAACGTTGTACCGGCTTCGAGCTTTTTCGCCTCGTGATAAATCGTTAGGGGTGCCGGTATGTACCCCAACGCCAGGTATTGCGAGACCGCGGCGGATGAGGGAGTCCAACGAGACTTTCTGGTCTGATACAGTGCATCCAGGCACGATGAGAAATACAGGCAGCTGTTTTCGATCGTGTAGTACAACGGCTTCTTGCCGATCCGGTCGCGTGCCAGCGTCAAAGTTCGCGTGGTCTCGTCCCAGAGCGCGAAGGCGAACATGCCACGAAGATCATCGAGCGCTGCAGCGCCAGCATTGGCGTACGCAGCTAACAGGACTTCCGTGTCCGAATCGGTGCTGAAGAAGTGTCCAGCGGAGCGAAGCTGCTCGCGCAGCTCCAGATAGTTGTAGATCTCGCCGTTGAACGTGACGCTGAGCCCCGCGGTTCCATGGTGCATCGGCTGGGCACCTGTGCCGAGGTCGATGACCGAGAGTCGGCGATGAGCGAGAACGCACGTGCCGTCCGGGGAGATCCAAAGACCGCTTCCATCGGGCCCTCGGTGCGCGATGAAGTCGGAGATTCGCTGAACGCGACCGACGTCGGGTCGACTCGCGGCGGTGAGGGCGACGGCACCCGCAATACCACACATGGCTTCAGCGCGCCGAGTGACGAGGCGTGCGGCGCTGCGGCACCGCGGGAAGCGGCATGCGCGTGAACGCACGATTGGCGAGGGAGATCAGCGCGCACAACCCAAAGAGCGCGTAGAAATAGGCGTGGGACAGGAAGCATGCGCTGGCCGCGAATGCTCCCAGCGACGCGAGGAACTCCGGCCGATGTCGTCCGTCCGGTCCATTGCGACGCCAGAGCGCATACGCGCGACGCGCGGTCACCCCGATGAGGCCGAGGAAGAGCAAGCCGCCAACGATCCCGAGCTCGGCGAACGCCTGCAGATAGGCGTTATGCGGAGCAGACCACTTGGCCGGCCTGCCGAGTGTCGCCGCATAATCCCCCTCGGCGACTGGAAAATTCTCCGCACCGACGCCGGCGAACGGATGTTCGAAGAAATAGCCGCGGCCGCGCGTCCATACCTGCTTGCGTCCGGTGTACACGGTGAAGTTGTAGTCTTCACTGATCGTCGAAAAGGTCAGCATGCGCTCGCGGAACGTGGCTGGGGCTTCGCGCCAGGCAATTGCGGCGGCGACGAGGAGCGCGACGGTCACCAGCACGAACTGCTTTCCGCGCAGGGAGAACGCGAAGATTGCGGTGCCCACCGCGAGCGCCAGCATGCCGCCGCGAGAGGCGGTGAGCATGATCACCACGACGAAAAAGGCGGCCATCAGCACGCCGAGTGCTCGTTTCAGCCCGTGCAAGCGGGTGATGAAGCCCAGGGCAAGTGGAAACGAAAGTGCCATGATTGCGGCCAGGTCGTTGGGATCCAACCCGCCGCTGGTGCGGAGGCGTGAGCCTGCGGTCTCGGCCACGTAACTTCCGAACAGCATCGACTCGAGGCCCAGAATGGCTGAAGCAATGCAGAAGCCCCAGACGATCGTAACGACTGCAGTCTCTCGCGGCGGGCACATGAGCACGACGACAACCATCAGCAACACGATCGGGGCGAACTTGGCCACTGAAAAGGCCAGGGCGGGCCAGAGGGCAAAGGGCGCGGTAACCAGCGCCCACAGAAAGTAGGCGGCCGTCAGCTGAGTCACCCGGTCCCGCGACGCGAAGCGAAGCGCTCCCGGCTCGGCTTTCGTCACGGCGAGTGCTGCCGCGCCGTAGGTGATGATCGCGCCCCCATGCACGAGAGCGAGAAACCGGATGCTTTCGTGCACGCGGAGGCCGACGAAGGCGAGCAACGCGATCGCCGACGGCGTCACCCAATCGGCAGCTCGGGGACGATTTGCGATGACGGTCGCCCCACCCGTGACCGCGCTCGGCCGCGGATGTGGTGGAGCGGTGATCGGACGCGTTGAGATGCGGGCAGAGCTCGTATCACGCATAAGGAGGCTTGGAAATCGCCCGTGGCTGTCCGATGCGGTCCGCTTGCGGGAGGACCAATGTAACACGAACGCAAGCACGAGATATTGTGCCGTTAACCGTGCCGCGGAGCATTCCAGTTCACGCATTGTTGCGCGGGCGCAACAGTTCAACCAGGCCGTCAGCCAGCGCTAATCAGCTGTTTATGAAAAACTAATCTTGGCCTGTTGCATCGATGCCGCACTCTCGCTTAGAATGAGGCCAGCGCACAGCGAGAGTCGCGCGAAGCCCACGGATGTTTGCCGACGATGAATGCGATTCTCGAGTGTGACACTGGTCACGTGGAGTTTCGTAGTTTCCTGATGTGACCGTGTCACCCGCTAGCTCGTCTGCCAGGATAAAGCAGTCTCAAGCACGCATCGCCGCCTGACCATGGGCGAATGCGATAACGGCAAACTCGTCGAAAGGCGAGGACGCAAAGCTACGAGGCTACCGCTCGATTCCTGAGCCACGCCAGTCGAGCCGCCGAACATTCAATTCAGCGGAGAACACGATGCGCCTCAGCCTCAGGACTCGTCGAGTGGCGATCGCGACGTTTACGCTTCTGAGCGCGTTCGTCCTCGCTTGCAGCAGTGCCGCCGACCGCCTGGTGGGCGGGGGTGGCGGCGGCGGTGTCATGAGTGCCGCAGTCAGGCTCGCAGCGACGACGCTTACTGCCGGACAGACGACGCAGGCCACCGCAACGGTGATGGATTCCGCCGGCAATCTGCTGAGCGGACAGGCGATCGCATGGTCGTCGCTCAACCCAGGCGTTGCATCCATTTCACCCGCGGGCGTGGTGTCCGCCGTGTCGCCCGGGACCGCGGTGATTCGTGCGACGGTGATGCAGAAGACCGGCGATGCGACGCTCACGGTCACGCCGGCGTCCGGACCGAGCGGCGGCGCGACACATATCGCCTTGACCGTCGTACGCTTTGACGGCGGCTCCGGTCCCGTGCTGGTATCGGATGCCATTCCGCTCACTCCAGGTTTGCTCCTTCCCGCCAACACGTCGCAAGTGCGACTCTATGTTGCCGGCGTCGAACAGTCGATGTACGTCGAAGCCCTCAAGGGTTTGCATCCGGATGGAAGCCTTCGATCGATTCTCGTTCAATTCAACACGACGCTCAGCGCGAGCCAGCCGCTCGCCGGAGAGCTGGTGGTCGGTGAAGCCCGTGGCACGACGGATCTGGCCAAGCCGACCGTCGACCGAGGTCTCCCCGTTGCCGCCGCTCTTCCGACGGATCCCAATTACCTGATCGGAACCCAGATTGTCGGACCGACGCTCACGGCGTCCGCGACGACGGCATTGGGAGGTTCATTCGCCAAGTATGAGTCGGACCTGACCCAGTGGCTCGATTATCAATGGGGTGTGAGCGGCGCCGATTGGTCTGCGGGCAATTACTATGACCGCGCGTTCATCTACTATTCGGCGTGGGCGCGCACCGGCAATCCGGTGTACTGGAATCGCGGCAACCAGATGGCCGTGAACTATCGCAAAGGATACCTCGAGGCGAACAACTACGCGCCCGCATATCACTGGGCGCAGATGGAGGGCGTGGACGCCCACTACGCGCTGACGGGCGATGACATGTCGGCCGTTGCCGTGCAGAAGGTGGCTGACTACTACTATTACTCCATCACGTCGTACTATCAGTTCGACAACATGATCAGCAGCGACGACCGCATCCGCTCTCGCCTGTTGACGGGCCTCCTGTTGGCCTGGCGCCTCAACCCGACCGGCCAAGCCGCGTTCGCCGGCCGGCCAAACATGGCCTACACCAGCATTCTGGATGACGCGCTCAACAAGATCGTCGCGACGCAAGGCGCGGATGGAGCAAACCGCTACTCCGTGTCCGATTGTGGCGGCACCAAGTCGTTCGAGAACGGTTTGCTGAATGATGCGCTGCTGCGATACTACCGGTTCTACAACGCCGACGCGCGGATCCCGACGTATATAAAGAAGAGCGTCGACTACCTGTGGACGTTGTGGGACCCGACGACGCAAGGCATCGAGTACGTCTCGGTGTACTGCGTCAACGACGGTGGCACTGATCCCGTGACTCCGTATCCAGATCTGAACAACATGATCGTGAACGGCTTCGCATTCGCGTACGCGACGACTCGGGATCCAGTCTACCTGACGCGCGCCGATCAGATGTTCGCGGCGAGCGTGGCGACCGCCTGGCTCACGGGCTCGAAGCAATTCAATCAGGAATATGCGTCGTCGTTCCAGTATTTGAGCTTGCGACAGTAGGAGCGGCAGACCACCCTCGAACGCCTGTCCAGAATGGTTATTGCGGTCGCAGGGGTGTGACGACAATTGTGCGCTGTGTGCATTCGGCTTCGCCCGTCCGATGTGAATCCAATCGGGCGGGCGAAGCTGTGCGTGCGCCTGGCGCGAACACGTTGGAGCTCGCATCGTGACCGGAGAGGAACCACCGCGCGTGCTGCTGCTGGCGCGGGAGCTTGGTTTCGGAGGCATCCAGCGCGACATCAGCAAATTCGTCCGCCACTTGCCGCAGCAGAACATCGCGCCGCATGTGGCGTGTTTCCGGCCCGGTGGAGTGCGTTGGGATGAGATCGTGGCGGCCGGCGTGCCCACTGTTCATCTCCCCATCACCTCGTTCAAGTCGAGATCCGTGCTGTCCGGGGCGGCGGTGCTCAAGCGGTACATCGCGGAGCATCGGATCGATCTGCTGCACGCGTTCGACGCGCCCACGGACCTATTCGCTACTTCGTTCGGCCGGTTGACCGGAATTCCCGTCATCGCCAGCAATCTGTGGCTCCGATCGATGCTCGAGATTCGGCTTCAATGGCTGCTCGCCGTGACGGATCACCTCGCAACCGGTGTCTTCGTGAATTGCGAAGCGGTTGCCCGCGAGCTGGTGGACCGTTGGCGCGTTCCGCGCGCAAAGGTTCACGTCTGCTACAACGGGTTCGAGCCGGCGGAGTTCGAGCCGGCGGGCCGGGAGCGGCGCCCCGAATTCGCCAAGGCGTCCCTGGTTGTCGGTACCGTCGCCGTGCTCCGGCCGGAAAAAAATCTGATCCTGCTCATCGAGGCATTTGCCCACCTCCTCGAGACCCAGCCGCGCGCCATCCTTCTCATCGTCGGGAGCGGCCCGGAGAAGGCGGCGCTGGTCAGCCGAGCCAGTGCGCTCGGCATCGCCGACGCTTGCGTGTTTCAGGAAGCAGTAGCGGCGCCCGCTGAATGGTTCCGGACCATCGACGTGTTCGTGCTCTCGTCCGACTCCGAAGCGTTTTCAAACGCATTGCTCGAAGCGATGGCCTGCGGATGCTGCCCGGTTGGAACCGACGTCGGCGGTACGCCGGAGTTGATCGAGCATGGTACGCGCGGGCTGCTCTTTCCGGTCAATGGCACGGCGGAGCTGGTCAGTGCGCTGGGCCGGCTGGCGAATGATCCCGCAGAACGGATCCGCATGGGTGAAGCCGCTGCCGCATTCGCGCACCAGCGTTTGACCGTCAGCGTGGCGACGAGTCGGTTGGCAAGTATTTATCGCCAGGTGCTTGGCCGGAGCTCCGAACGCGAGGCGGTTCCGTGCTGAGCGGCGAGCGGGTGCGAGTCGTTTTCATCGTCCGCTCGCTCGACTCTGGCGGCGCGGAGCGTCAGCTCGCGATCCTGGCGCGCGGGCTTCCGCCGGACCGCTTCGACGTGACCGTCGCGTCGATGTATTCGGGTGGGAGCATGCGCGCGGAGTTCGAGCGCATCGGCCACATCCGGCTGGTTTCGCTCGACAAGGGCGGTCGGTGGCATACGGCCAGCTTCGTTCGGCGGCTGCACGGCTTGATGCGGACGGTGCGGCCGCACGTGGTGCACGGTTACATGACCGGTGCCAACGAAGTTGCGTTGCTGGCGGCTCGCATGTGCGGTGCAAAGGCGGTTTGGGGCATTCGCGTTTCGGACCAGGACTTCTCGAGCTATTCTCGGTTCCGACGGATGGTGTACCGGGGCAGCGTGGTGCTATCCCGTTTTCCCGATCTGATCGTCGCCAACTCCGAAGCGGGCCGGCGGAGCCACATTGCGGACGGCTATTCTGCCCGGTCGTTCATCGTGATTCCGAATGGTATCGATGCTCATCACTTTCGCCGAGACGCCGTGGCAGGCGAAGCGTGGCGGCGCTCGATGGGATGGAAACCCGGCGACTTCGTCGTCGGGTATCCCGCGCGTTTCGATCCGATGAAGGATCACTCGACTTTTATTGCGGCGGCTGCGTTATTCGCACGCGAAGCGCCGGAGGCGCGTTTCTTCTGCGCCGGCAGAGACGACTTTGGTTTTCGCGGCGAATTGGAGACGCTGGCGGCGTCCAATGGCCTGGCCGGCCGGTTGTCGTTTCTCCCAGCCATTCAAGCGATGACGGCAGTCTATTCGGGAATGGACATGCTCACGCTGACCTCGGCATTCGGGGAAGGCTTCCCGAATGTTCTCGGCGAAGCAATGGCGTGTGAAGTGCCCTGCGTGACCACACCGAGCGGGGACGCAGCTGCCATCCTCGACGCCCCAGAGCGCATCGTACCGTTTCGCAATCCCGAGGCGCTGATCAAAGCGTGGCGCCGCGTGCGTTCACTCGACCCGACCATGCGCCGGGAAGAGGGTCGTAGAAACCGAGAGCGGATTTGCGCGAACTTCAGCGTCGATCGCCTGCTGGAACGTACCAGCGCCGCATTGCTCGACGTTGTCGATGAGCGAACGATCAAGCCCCCGCTGCGCGAGGTGCCGTCGTAAGCGCGGAAGCGGCCCGTTCGGGCGGAAGATCGCGCACCAGCCGGTGCCGATTTCCCTCGGCGAGGAACCAGCGGGCCATTCGGTAGATCCCCTCGGAGAGTGGTACTCGGGGTGCAAACCCGGCCCGCTGAACTTTTTCGGCCTCGAAGTTGGTGCTGGCAGTCGCGAGCTTTCGGATGCGCTGCGACGATATCGGCAGGTTGCGACCGGTGAGGCGAATGGCGAAATCGAACGGCATGGCCAGCGCCAGCGCGAGGCCGAGGGGGACCGAACGGGTTGGCGCCGATCTTCCAAGCGCGTTGGCAATGACCTCGCAGATTTCCCGGCTCGTCAGGTTCGGTACGTCCACGTAATTATAGATGTCGAATGACGGCAAGTCCTGCCGCGCCCAGAGGAACAGCGTGGCGTCGACGAGGTTCTCGACGTAGGCCATGCTCTTGATGTTCGTGCCGCGGCCAATTGGCAGGTACATGCGCGAATGGATCTGACGCATCAACGCAAACATGTTCGCGTAATTGCCCGGACCAAAGACGACACTCGGTCGCATGATCAGGACCCGCCGGCCTTCGCCGCGTTCGACCCACCGCCTGAAGAGCGACTCGGCGGCCAATTTCGATCGCCCATACGGTCCCGTGGGAAGCGGATCGCTGTCCTCGCAGCGCGGTTCAGGCGTGCGCTCATATACGGCGACGCTCGAGTAGAAGCACGCGCGCGTGATGCCGGCGCGATCGAGCTCCTGGAGCAACACGCGGGAGCCGCCCTCGTTGACGTCGAAATACGTCGACGGAGCAATTCCAAAGTCGTGGTGTGCCGCCGCAAGGTGCATGACGGAATCGCAGCCCTCGAGCGCCGTGCGAACAGCCTGGGCATCACGGACATCGCCTTGCACGAATCTCAGGCCGCCAGTTTGTCGGCGAGGCCGGGCGAGATCGAGAACCGATACCCGATGGCCAGCCGCGCTGAGCCGGTCGCACATGTATCCGCCGATGAAACCACTTCCGCCGGTGATGAGGACCGAGCTCACGCGCGACTCTCCAGGGTTGTGACGAACGCCGGCGCTGCCGAATCCTCAGGAGCCCAGACCGCCCACTGCCGGCGAAGCCCGTTGGTGAGCGCCATGACGGGAACGAATTGCAGCCGAAATCCCCAGGCGAGCAGCCGACGCAGCTTGCTCGACCGACCCGACCGGGCGAAGTGTTCGCCCGCGATCAGCGCACCTCCGACCGCCAGCACGCTCACGAAGACCGCGGGTGAGCTCAGGGCCACCAGCGCGAGCGCGGCCGTCGAACCGAGGAGCAGAAATAGTGGCGTGAGCAGGCGCAACACCTTGTGCATCAGGAAGTGAATCCAGATCGGATTGCGCCACGGCACGAGCACGGCGGGTTCGAGCACCGTAAACTGGATCAGGCCAGTCAGCGTTCGAACGCGACGCGTGAATTGCTGCTCCTGGGTAAAGACTCGTTGATCCAGGGCGACCGCTTCGCGGCAGAAACCGACCCGATAGCCCTGGCGAATGATGGCCGTCGTCGTGAAGAGATCGTCGCAAATCAGACCGGCAGGGAGCGGCCGCCAGAGGGCACGTCGCATCGCGTAGATCGATCCCGATGTGGAGACCACGCTGTGCAACGCCGACTGGCCGTCGCGAATGCCAGCTTCGAGCAGTGCGAATCCGGTCATGAGCGCTTCGCCGGAGCGGTGGGCGTAGCGGCCACTGACGCCGCCGAATCGATCGTCCCGGAGAAAATCGACCATTCTCTCGATCGCATTCGAGTCGAACGTCTGGCCGACATCGGCGAACACAAGCAGTTCGGCATCACGAGCCTCGCGAACGCCGGCGTTCAGCGTTGCGGCTTTTCCGCCGGGTTGATCGCCGCCAACGACGCGCGCCCGTGGTCCGAGCACCGCCGCATAGGCCGCAAGCCCGTACCGGCTCGTGACGTCGACCGCCACGATGACCGACAGTCGAGTGATTGGACCGGCGGTGTCGAGGATGTTCAATACGCGTGTCACCACGCGAGCCGGTTCGTCTCTGGTCGCGATGATGACGGCAACCGTGGGATCGTGTGCGGCCACCCGCTGCCGATCGCGGCGGAAATGGGCGGTGCCCCACATCAACCCGGGATAGATGATCCAGGTCGAGAGAATGATCGCGACCGATCCGAGCACGATGACGAGCAGAGTCGTCGCCATCGTCGGCTCAACAGCTTCCGCGCCGGAACAGCATGACCGGCAGCGTCATCGACATGATGCGCAGATCCTCGGCCAGACTTTGCCGGCGGAGGTATTCGAGATCGTACTTGACCTTGTTCCGGACGTCGTCGAGGCACGCGTCGTAGGCCAGGTTGATCTGCGCCCATCCGGTGATTCCGGGGCGCACGCGCTGCCGCATCGCGTATTCGGGAATGTCCTGACGCAGTCGCGCGAAAATGGTTGGCCGCTCGGGCCGTGGCCCGACGAGGTTCATGTCGCCGCGCAGGACGTTGTAGAGCTGTGGGAGCTCGTCGATTCGCGTGCGGCGGAGGAAGCGGCCAACCGTGGTGACGCGCGGGTCGGACCGCGTGGCCCAGACCTCGCGGCCATCCGACTCGGCGTCGACATGCATCGTGCGGAATTTGTAAATCTCGAATAGCTGGCCGCCGTGGTCGAACCCGCGTCGATCGTACGTGCTCGCGCGGTGATATCGGCGGTCGACGCCGACGCGCGTCTGCGTGTAGAGCGCCGGGCCGCGCGAGGTCAACCTGATCGCGATGGCAATGAGGAGCAGAACGGGCGACAGGATCAGCAGCGCCGCGGCGGCGAGTATCACATTGGCGGCGCGGCTGACAGCCTCTGATCGGGCACGCGGACGAACATCGCGATCGTCGTCGACGACGAGTGCGATGTCGGCCAGCTTTGCCGGTATGAGCTCGAGGGGCAGCTCACCAGGTGCCCTCTCGGCGGTGGCCGTACCGGCATAGCCATTCCACGAGGGATTCGGATCCGTGAAGCCAACGGCGGAAACGGCGGCTCGCATCATCGCAGGTCGATCCCGTGAGAGCAGTGGCGGGCGGCCTTCGAGATGATCGAAAGGCGCGCGCTGGGAGATTCGAGGAGTGAATTGCGAACCGCCGCAATGCAGTCCGCGTGCTCATCCCAGCGCCGCGAGCGCGATGATACAAACTGTTGTGAATAGAGAGTTTACTTACAGCGTGCCGATTCGCTGTCGAAACGCGTACGCCCGGTCTGTTGCGGGCGTTCCACAGAAGGTGTGCGCCGCCGCCACAGAAGTGGTGGCTCGCACACGGGGCGGCTCGTGGTCAATCCCGCCGGTCCCTGAGTTCATCAGAGAATGATGAACTCGCGTGGGCAGCTTCACCTCGCGCCCACGAAGGCTCGACTAGATGCTCAGCGAACCGATGGCCGCCGGGCTCTCCTCGTCCGTGGTGCTGTACGACTGCAGGTATCCGTAGTACTGGAACTCTCCGTCGTATCGCACCGCGTTGAGCACCGCCCCCACCACTTGCACCGGTACGCGATCGAGCAATGCCAGCTTGGCCGCGGCCATACGCCGCTCCGTCTGGCCAACGCGCAGCACGACGAGCAGGCGATCCGCCGCGCCGGCGATCGCGTAGCCGTCAATTCCCGCCGCGAATGGCGGCGTGTCGCAGATGATCACGTCGTAATCCGCCCGGAAGTCGGCGAGCAACTTCTTCAGCTCGGGTGATGCCAGCAATTCCGGGCTGCGCCGGCGGCGCGTGCCCGACGGCACGATGGACAGTCGTTCGTGCCCGGTGCCGTATACTATGGTATTCCGCGGCACGCTCCCCACGAGAAAGTCCGTGAGACCCGGACTGCGTCGCACGTCGAACATTTCGTGCAACGCTCCGCGGCGCGTGTCGCCATCCACGAGCAGCGTATTGAATCCGGCTTCGGCGAACGACATGGCCAGATTTGCGCTGACGAACGACTTGCCGTCACCGGGCGACGGACTCGAGATGGCCAGGGCGATGGGTGCCTCGCCAGATTGCGTTGCTCGCATGCGAATGGCCCTGAACGACTCGACAAGCTGGAACACCTGCTCCGGCGAACGTGGGTCGATGCCTTTCTTCGGCAGCTTGGGCACCGTGCCTGCGATCGAGAGTCCCAACTCCTTCGTCGCCTGCTCGGGATAGCGCAGCCGTCGATCGAACGCGTCGAGCAGCAATGCCAAACCGATCGCGGCGCCCAATCCACCCACAACAGCCATCAGTATGAGTCGCGGGGCCGTGTTCTTCGTGGGTGCAAGTGGCGCGATGGCCGAATCGAGCACCTTCACGTCCGGGGTGGCGCTGGCTTCGGCGAGCTGCGCCTCGGCATATCTCGTCTTGAGCGTCGTGTACAAACCCTCGGCGACACCCACGGCGCGATGGAGGCGCATCTCTTCGATGGTCCGCGCGGGAATCGCCTGGAGGTCCTGTGATGCGGTGGCAATTCGCGAGTCGAGCTGCGCTTCGCGACCTTCGAGCTCGGACAACAGTCCGGCAACCTGCTGCGGGATCGTGACTGTCTGCAGCGTTTGTACCGCGTCCCTGATCTGTTGAACCGGCTGATACTTGTCGGTGTAGAGCTGGCGAGCCGCCGAGAGCTCGGCTTGGCGCTGATACAATTGTTTAAAGGAATCGCGGAGCGCGTCTGCGCCCTGACTTTCGGCGACGCTCGGTATCAGGAGAACACCCTCGAACGGCACGACGCCTTTCTGCGCGTTCGCCAGAGTGCTCTTGAGCGCTTCCACATCGTGCCGAAGGTTGTCGTATTCGACCTTCTGATCGAAGAAGCTCTTCATCACCGGGTCGCGCGTGTCCTGAATGCCGGGCGCCGCCGGACCTCCTTCCGCCGGCAAGGTGATCGTGTTGACGCGGAAGGTCTCGAGTGCAGCTTCGGCGTCGTGCAGCGAAGTCTCCGAGAACTGAAGCTGTCCGTTCAGAATGTTGGCGTACTGGACGAGATTGTGTTTCTTGAGCTCCGCG
>Ga0070680_100003077_pt1 | contig 12377 bp, 11 predicted proteins | sample KBSC73BmetaG_FD_64672 | JGI IMG/M metagenome (GOLD analysis project Ga0070680, IMG submission 64672) | Corn rhizosphere microbial communities from Kellogg Biological Station, Michigan, USA - KBS C7-3B metaG | ecosystem: Host-associated > Plants > Roots > Rhizosphere | place: USA: Michigan...
CGGCTATGTCGTCGCCGATCGCACGCAGGGCGAGAGGCCGCGCGCGTGAGCGCGGCCGTGCAATGCCTGGCAGGTGCGGCCGGCGACGCAGGGCGGCTGGCCGCGCGGCTCGGGCTGGCCGTCGATCTCATCGACGTGCACCGGTTTCCCGACGGCGAGATCAAGGTGACGGTCGGACCGGCCGCCGACAAGGTCATCCTTTACATGCCGCTCGACCGGGCCAACGAGAAGCTGATTGCGCTGCTGTTGGCGGCAGAGGCATTGCGGCGCGGCGGGGCGCGCCGGCTGGTGCTGGTGGCGCCCTATCTCTGCTACATGCGCCAAGACACGGCGTTCAACGCCGGCGAGGCGATCAGCCAGAAGGTCATCGGCCCTCTGATCGCGCGCACGGTCGACCGCGTCGTCACCGTCGACGCGCATCTGCACCGCACGCACGACATAAGCGCCGTGTTTCCCGGCATCGCGGCGGAGGATCTCTCGGCCATGCCGGCGATCGCCGATGCGTTGCGCGGCACGCTCGGTGCAAATACGGTTGTCGTCGGGCCGGACGAAGAATCGGCGCAGTGGGTCGGCGAACTCGCGCGGCGGCTCGGGCTCGACCACGTCGTCGGCACCAAAACGCGCGCCGGCGACCGCTCGGTGTCGATCCGCTTCGATAATGCCGCCCGGCTGAAAGGACGACCGGCGTTGCTGGTCGACGACATCGTCTCGTCGGGCGGCACGCTCGTCACTTGCGCCAACGCACTCACGGCGGCGGGCGTGACGAGCATCGACTGCGTCGTCACGCACGCGCTGTTCCCGCCGGGGATGCTGGACGACTTCAAGCGCGCCGGCATCCGCTCGCTGCGCTCGACCACAAGCGTGCCGCATCCGACCAATGCGATCGCGCTGGACCATCTGCTTGCCGACGCCTTGCGCGACGAGGTGACGCCATGAGCCTCACCGTCCGTTTCTGCGGCGCGGCGCGCACCGTCACCGGCTCATGCCATCTGTTCGAATTCGGCGGCCGCCGGGTGCTGGTCGACTGCGGCATGTTCCAGGGTCAGAAGACGCTGAAGGCGCTCAACTACGGCGCCTTCCCCTTCCGTTCCGCCGACATTGACGCCGTGCTGCTGACGCACGCGCATATCGATCATTCCGGCCTCCTGCCGAAGCTGGTGAAGGACGGCTTCCGCGGGCCGATTCTGGCGACGCAGGGCACGATCGACCTGTGCTCGTTCATGCTGCCGGACTCTGGCAGCATCCAGGAATCGGAAGTTGCCACGCTCAACCGCCGCAACGCCGCGCGCGGCCGCGGCATCGTGACGCCGATCTACACCCAGCGCGACGCGCTTGCCTGCCTCGATGCTTTCCGGCCGGTCGCCTACCAGCAATGGACCGAAGTGCTGCCGGGGGTCAGGGCGCGATTCTGGAACGCCGGCCACCTGCTCGGCTCGGCCTCGATCGAGCTCGAATTCATGACCGGAGGCCATGTGATCGGCGTGCTCGCCTCCGGCGACATCGGCCCCGACGCCAAGCTGTTCCAGCCGCTTCCGGAGGGGCCGATCGATCTCGACTACCTGATTTGCGAATCGACCTATGGCGACACCGACCGGCCGCCGGTGACGGAAGACAGCCGGCGCGCGCATCTGGCCGAGGAAGTGCGCGCGGCCCGGCACGCCGGCGGTCCGCTACTCATTCCGGCCTTCGCCGTCGAGCGCACGCAGGAGCTGATCGTCGACCTCGTCGACCTGATGAACCGCGGCGCGATCCCGCAGGCGCCGATCTTCCTCGACTCGCCGCTCGCCATCCGCGCCACCGAGGTGTTCGAGCGCGACGCCTCCGGGCCGGCGCACCTCCTCGGCTCGCCGCATCTGCGCTGTACCGAGAGCGTCGAGGACAGCAAGGCGATCGACCGGCTCGACGGCTTCCATATCGTCATCGCGGCCAGCGGCATGTGCGACGCAGGCCGCATCCGCCACCATCTCAAGCGCTATCTGTGGCAGGCCTCGACCACCGTGCTCCTCACCGGCTTCCAGGCGCAGGGCACGCTCGGCCGCTTCCTCAACGACGGCGCCAGGGCCGTGCGCATCCAGGGCGACGAGATCCAGGTGAAGGCGCGCATGCGGCGCATCGACGACTATTCAGGCCACGCCGACGGGCCGGAGCTGGCGCGCTGGATTGCGGCGCGGCGGCCGATTCGCCGCGGCGTGTTCCTCGTGCACGGCGAAGAGCCGGCGCTGAACGGATTGTCGGAGCGGATCGCCGAGCGCAGCGTGCCGGCGGCGCAGGTATTCATCCCGCTGCTCGACGACATCTACGAGCTGACGACGCGCGCGCCCACACCCCTCGACGTCGCGGGCCGCCGGCGTCTGGCGCCGGAGGCGGTGACGAACCTCGACTGGCACAACGACATGTCGAAGCTGATCCTGGACATCAACGAGCGCATGCAGGCGGCGGCCGACGACCGCACCCGAGGCGTCATCGTAAGGCGGCTGCGCCGCGCGCTCGAGGCGGAGTGACCGCGCCTTAAGCCGCCGCCTTGCCGAGCGCGCGTGCGACATCATCGGCCATCGGACCGACCCGCTCCACCGTGCGCTTCAGTTCGTCGGCGGACACGCCGAACTTTTCCGACCAGTAGCGACACTCATAATCTTCGTTGATATTGATGCGTTTGCGGTCGGCACCCGTCTTCGTCTTGTCGTCGGACATGGTCTGGCCTCCTTTAAGTAGAGCGAATGGCGTTCAGGACGCGGAACGCGGCGGACCGGCGCCCTGTTCCGTTTCCGTGACTTGCAAATCCGGGCCCGCCGCCGGAACGGGCTCTCCAATCTGACGTTATTCCCGCCTAAGGAACCACAGTTTGCCGCTCGGCCTCGCGCCGTGGCAGGCCGCGAGGTCGTGATGGCTGCGTTCGAACCGCTGGCGAGGCACGAAGACGACAAGGGGCGCTCGGTCCTCGCCTCGCTGGCTCTGGGTGGCGCCCTCTACTGGCTCGGCTTCCGGCGGCGCGAAAGGAACGCGGCGCCGCGCCGGACACCGGAAATGTCAGCCACCGGACGCCGCGTCGAACCGCATCTCGCGCCCGTGGCCGCACGCCCGCACTCCTGGCGCGACGTAGTGGCGCACGTCTGGGAGAACATCGGCCGGCATCGCATCCTCGCCATCGCCGCCGGCGTCACCTTCTACGCGTTGCTCGCCATCTTCCCGGCGATCGCCGCGGTCGTGACCGTCTACGGCCTGTTCGCCGACACCGGCTCGATTTCCGGCCTGCTCGACAGTCTCGCCGGGGTCGTGCCCGGCGGCGCGCTGCAGGTGATCGGAGACGAGGTGACGCGCATCGCCAGCGGGCCGCCTGCCTCGCTCAGCGTGACCTTGGTCGTAAGCCTCGTCATCTCGCTGTGGAGCGCCAATGCCGGCATGAAGGCGATCTTCGATGCGCTCAATGTTGTCTACAATGTCGAGGACCACCGCGGCTTCTTCCGGCTCAACGCGATCTCGCTCTCCTTCACGCTGAGCGCGATCGTGTTCCTGCTGACGGCGATGGCGAGCGTCATCGTCGTGCCGATCGTGCTCAACTATCTGTCGATCCATTCGGCAGCCGCGCCGCTCGCGGCGCTGGCGCGCTGGCCGCTGATGTTCATCGTCGTCGTGTTCGCGCTGTCGCTCATCTACCGCTTCGGGCCGAACCGCGCCGAGGCGCAATGGCGGTGGATCACCTGGGGTAGCGCCTTCGCCGCCATCGCGTGGCTCGCCGCGTCGCTGCTGTTCTCATGGTACGCGGCAAACTTCGGCAGCTACAACGCCACCTATGGCTCGCTCGGCGCCGTAATCGGCTTCATGACGTGGATGTGGCTGTCGACCATCGTCATTCTCACGGGCGCCGAGATCGACGCCGTCATGGAGCGCTGGGACCGCGGCTCGGCGCATTAGAACTCCGACACCTCCGACGCGGCGGCGAGCCGCGATTGCGCATTGAGCCGGATCGGCGCGTTGATCGCCCCGAAGCCTTTGTAGCCGCTGCGCTGCACCAGCTCGATGAAGAACCCGTCCTTGAAGCTTCGGGTATAGGCCTGAAGATATTCGCCGTCGGTGTCACGGTCGTAGAGGATATTGTTGGCCTTGAACACGGCAAGCCGCTCGGCCGGCAAATCCACGCGCGCCTCCAGATCGTCGTAGTAATTCTCCGGGATCGGCAGCACTTCGACACCGTTCGCCTTGAGCTGCTTGACCGTGGCGACAATGTCGTTCGTCACGAAGGCGAGGTGCTGCACGCCGGAGCCGAAATATTCGTTGAGGAAGCGCGAGGATTGCGTGCGCGCGCTCTGCGAGCCGTTCATGGCGATGCGCAATGCGCCGTCGGCGGTCTGCACCACCTGGCTGCGCACGATGCCGCCGGGATCGGTGATGTCGACCTGCGATGTCTTCGAGACATCCAGCAGCGAGGTGTAGAAGAGCAGCCAGGACAGCATCTCCTCGTAGTGCATAGACTGCGAGATGTGGTCGACCGCGGTGAGACCCGCCTCCGGCGCCGCCGCCGCGACGGGATCGAACTCGATGTCCCAGACCTGACCGAGCGTGCTGGTCTCGTCGAGGAAATAGAGGAGGCTGCCGCCCATGCCGCGCACGGCGGGAATATCGAGCTCGCCCGGGCGCACCTTCTGGTGGAACGGCATGTCGCAGAGCTTCTGTGCGCGCTCGAGCGCGGCCGCGGCGCTCGGCACCTTCAACCCGATCGCGCAGACGCTCGGCCCGTGCATGATGTAATGCGAGTGGGCGAATCCTTCCTTCTCGCGGTTGATGACGAGATTGATGCCGCCTTGCGTCCAGCGGTCGACCTGCTTCGATTTGTGCCGGCCGGCGTGGCGGAAACCGAGACCTTCGAAGAATTGCGCGAGCTCGGCGGCGGCGCGGTCGTCGACGGCGAACTCGATGAAGGCGACGCCGAGACATTGCGAGCGCGGCGGCATCGCCGGGATCTTCAGCTTGGACGCAGCGGGCGACGCACGAAGCTGGTCCAGCAGGTAGACGAGCGAACGCTGGCCGTCGACCGCGACCTCGCGCGGCGAGCCGGCGCGGAACTGGTCGTTGAAGATCTCGAGTGAGAACTCGCCGTCATAGCCGGTCGTCAGCACCGCTTCCATGAAGTCGCGCAGCGGCATGTCGCCCTGCCCCGGGAAGCAGCGGAAATGGCGGCTCCACGACAGCGCGTCCATGTCGAGCCACGGTGCGTCGGCGAGATGGATGAGGAAGATGCGGTCGCCGGGAATCGATTGCAGCGGCTTCAGGTCGAGCTTGCGCGCGAAGGTGTGGAAGCTGTCGACGACAAGGCCGACGGAAGAATGGTCGGCGCGGCGCACCACCTCCCAGGCGTCGCGGTAATCGTTGATGTGGCGGCCCCAGGCCAACGCCTCGAAGCCGACGCGCAGACCCCGCTTGGCCGCGCGCTCGCCAAGCTCGCGGAAGTCGGCCGCAGCGCGGTCGATGCCACCGAGCGATTCGGGCGAGACGTTGCTGCACACCAGCAGGAAGTCGCAGCCAATCTCCTGCATTACGTCGAACTTGCGCTCGGCGCGGTCGAAGGTGCGCGCGCGTTGCGCGCCCGACGCTCCCTCGAAATCGCGGAACGGCTGGAACGTCGAGACCTTGAGGCCGAGATCGGCGATTTCCCTCGCCACGTCCGCGGGCGTGCCGGAATAGGAGAGCAGGTCGCTCTCGAATATCTCGACGCCGCGGAAACCGGCCTTGGCGATGGCTTCCAGCTTCTCGTGCAGGCCGCCCGAGAGACAGACCGTAGCGATGGAGGTTTTCATCGAACTGATCCTCCTTGAGTTCAGCCCTGCAGGGCGAGGACAGCATCGCGCGCGGCAAGCGCGCGCAGGAATGTCGTGTGCATGCGCTCGACATCGGGCGCAACACCGGTGAACAGGCGGAACGCCTCGACCGCCTGGTAGACGCACATGCCGCCGCCGGTGAGCGTGCGCGCGCCGCGCGCGCGGGCTGCTTTGATGAATTCGGTCTCCAGCGGAGTATAGACGACGTCGGCCGCCCAGTGACCGGCCCGCAGGGCCTCGACCGGCACGGGATTGCCCGGGATGCCGAGCATGCCGACGGGTGTGGCGTTGACCACGCCGTCGGCGGCGGCGACCGCCTTGGCGAGATCGCCGGCGGCGCGGCAGCGCGTCTCGCCGTAATATTTGCGCAGGTCGGCGATCAGCGACGCACTCTGCTTTTCGTTGCTGTCGTGGATCGCCAGATCGGCGACGCCGAGGTCCATGAGCGCGAAGGCGACGGCGCGCCCCGCCCCGCCGGCGCCGATCAGCGTCACGCGCGCGCCCTCTGCGCTGGCGCGGCCGAGATGGTGTTCGAAGCTGCGGCGGAAGCCGCTGCAGTCGGTATTGTAGCCCTTCGTGCTGCCGTCGGGGGCGATCGTGACGGTGTTGAGAGCGCCGATCTGCGCGGCCTCCTCGTCGAGCGCGTTGAGATGTTTGAGCACCTCCTGCTTGAACGGGAAGGTGACGTTGGTGCCGGCAAAGCCCGCGATTTTCACGGTCTCGAGCAGTTGCGGCAGAGTGCGCCCGCGCAACACATCGACGTCCATCAGATGGTAGTAGCCGTCGATGCCGGCGGCGGCGAAGGCGTCCGCATGCAGTGCCGGCGATAGCGACTTCATGATGTTGGCGCCGATCAGGCCGACGAGGATCCGACGCGCGCTCATGCGATTGCCACCGGCGCAAGGCCGCCACCGAGGAACAGCTGCGCTATGCGCGCATCGGCGAGGATCGCCGGCGCGGTGTCTTCGATGCGCGTCTGGCCCTGCTCCAGCACGAGGCCGTAATCCGACATCTGCAGCGCCTGCCTGGCGTTCTGCTCGATCAGCAGGATGGTGACGCCCTTGTCCCGCAGGCCCCTGAGGATGTCGAACACCTCCTGCACCAGCAGCGGCGACAGGCCGATCGACGGCTCGTCGATCAGCAGGAGCTTCGGATCGAGCAGCAGGCTGCGCGCCACTTCGAGGATCTTCTGCTGGCCGCCGGAGAGGGTCGAAGCCTGCGTCCGCGCCTTCTCCTTCAGCATCGGGAAACGCTGCATGATCGCCGCGACGCGGTCGGGCACCCTCGATTGGTCCTTCAGCGCCACGGCGCCGAGCTCAAGATTGTGCGCGACGCTGAGTTCCGGGAAGATGTTGCGCCCCTGCGGCACGTAGGCGACTCCCGCGTCGAGCATGGCGCGCGGATCGAAATTGGTGGTGTCACGGCCGTCGATGACGATCGAGCCGGAGCGTACGGTGAGCAGGCCGAAGATGGTCTTGAACAAGGTCGACTTGCCGGCGCCGTTCGGACCGATGACCGTGGTGATGGCGCCGCGCCTGATGCGCGCGGTCGTACCGTTGAGAATCGTCATCTTGCCGTAGCCGGCAACGACGCCATCGAGGATGAGGATCGGCTCGCTCACGTCATTTTCGTCCGTTCAATGGCCGAGATAGGCCTCGATGACGATCGGGTTCTTGCGGATGTCCTGCGGCAGGCCTTCGGCGATGACACGGCCTTCCGCCAGCACCAGCACGCGCGTGCACAACGCCATAACGAACTCCATCTGGTGCTCGATCACGACGAAGGTCGCCTTGCGTTCGGCATGGTAGGCCTGCAAACGCTCGCGCAAATTCGCGAGCATGGTCAGATTGACGCCGCCCGCCGGCTCGTCGAGCAGCACGAGGCGTGGGCCGGCCATGAAGGCCATCGCCGCGTCGAGCAGCTTCTGCTGGCCGTAGCTGAGCGAGCCCGCCTGCTCATGGGCCAGATGCGACAGCCGGAAGAAGTCGATCATCTGGCTGGCGGCGTCGCCCATTCCGGCGTCCGACGCGCCGAACAGGCGGGAGAACATCGTGCCCTGGTGCTCCTGACCGGCGAGGATCAGGTTGTCGCGCACCGAGAGCTGCGGGAACACCTGCAGCAGCTGGAAGGTGCGGCTGACGCCGAGGCGGTTGAGGTCGCAGGGCCGCATGCCGGTCGTCGGCTTGCCGTCGATGCGCACCTCGCCATCGTTCGGCGTGAGCTGGCCGAGGACGCAGTTGAACAGGGTCGACTTGCCGGAGCCGTTGGGACCGATGATGCCGAGGATCTCGCCCTCGTGCACGTCGAACGACACGCCGTTGACGGCGGTGATGCCGCCGAACGACTTGCGCAGGTTCGACACTTCGAGGACGGCGCTCATGAGCTCGTCCTCTCAGGCAGCAAGGTCGGCTGCTGCGCCTTGCGCCTGGCAGCCACCAGCCTGACGCCGCGCTGGACGAGACCGAGAATGCCGGTCGGGCAGAACGCCATCATCGCCATGACCAGAATGGCGTAGCAGATGAGGTAGTAGCCCTGGATGAAGCGCAGCCATTCCGGCAGCAGGACGGCGATGAGCGCGCCGACGAAGGGCCCGAAGAAAAAGCCGCTGCCGCCGACGATGACCATGAGCAGCAGGTTGAGCGACAGATCCAGCGCAAAGGAAAGCGGCTCGATGTACTGCACCAGCGGTGCGAACACCGCGCCGGCAAGCCCGCCAATGCTCGAACCGATGGCGAAGGCCATCAGCGTATAGCGGCGGGTATCGAGGCCGAGCGACAGGGCGCGGACCGGATTCTCGCGCAACGCGACAAAGGCGCGGCCCCACGGCGAGTGCAGCATCCACCAGGCCGCCGCCGTCAAGAGAACCATGATGCCGAAGCTGAAATAGAAGAAGCCGAGCGCGCCGTTGGTCGATAACCCGAAGAACGACGGCCGATCGATGCCGCTCAAGCCATAGGTGCCGCCGGTCAGCCATTCCTCGTTGCGGAAGATCAGATACACCAGCGTGGTAAACGCCAGCGTGACGAAGGCGAGATAATGGTGCTGCACGCGCAGCGCCGGATAACCGAGCAGCCAGCCGATCGTGAAGCAGACGAGCCCCGAACTGACGAAGCAGAGCGGATAGGGCACGCCGGCCTTCATCATCAGCGCCGCCGTGTAGGCGCCGATGCCGACGAAGGCGCCCTGCGCCAACGACACCTGACCCGCATAACCGAGGGTCAGGTTCAGCCCCATGGCGGCGATCGACAGCACCGCCCACATCGACATCAGGTAGATGCCGTAACCCTTCAGGAAATTCGGCAGCACCAGCGCCGCGAGCAGCACGATGGCGAGCGTGAGGGCGCCGAACCGGTTCATACGGTGCGCTCCTCGACGCGGCCGAGCAGGCCTTGCGGCCGGAACATGATGATCACGATCAGGATCAGGAGCGGTGACGCCGCACGATAGGTCGAGGAGATATAGGCCGCGGACAGGTTGTCGAGAATTCCGATCAGGAAGCCGCCGACGATCGCGCCGCGGACCTGGTTGAAACCGCCAATGATAGCGGCAAGGAACGCCGCGATGCCGAGCGTTTCGCCGTTGACGAACTTCGCGAGATAGATCGGGCTGATCAGGATCGACGCGATCGCACAGAGCACGGCATTGATCATGAAGGTGTAGAGCACCATCCGCCGCACCGAGATGCCGAGGATGCGGGCAAGCGTCGGGTTCTGCGCCGTCGCCTGCATGGCGCGGCCGAGGCGCGTCTTGTGCAGCAACAGGTGCAGGAGCACGACCGCGGAAATGGCCACGGCGAGCACGGCGAGGCTCTGGGAGGAGATCACCGCGCCGAGGATATGGAAGTCGTAGGGCGCAACCAGCGCCGGAAAGGGTTGCGCCTGCGAGCTGTAAAGGTTCTTCACCATCTCCTTCATGAACAGCGACAGTGCGATGGTGGAAATGACCAGCGGCAGGACACCGTGCTTGAGCATGGGGTCGACGATGATGAGCTTGAACGTCAGGCCGAGCAGGAGGACCGACAGCGCGATACCGATCAGCGCGGCGAGCCAGAACGGCGCCCCGAGGTACATCGCCTCAAGGATGAAGAAAGCCGGCACCATGACGAATTCGCCCTGGGCGAAATTGATCGTCTGCGACGTCTGCCATAGCAGTGTGAAGCCGACCGCGATCAGGGCATAGATCGCGCCCGTTGCGAGGCCCGAAACCAGGAGCTGGATGAAGGTGGCCATGAGCGCCCGCCAATAAGGGCCGCCCGGCGTCGCCGCCGGGCGGAGGGATATCAAAAGCCGTCCGTCTACTTGCCGATCTTCGGCAGGATCTTCACGATCTTCTGCTTCCCGTCGACGACTTCGCCGAGGAAGCTTGCACGATCGATGTCGCCGTTCTCATCCCAGGTGGCTTCCATCAGGATGCCGGGCTCGTCCTTCGGCGTGATCGTCATGCCGTGCGCGGCCTTGGCGAAGGCCTTGCTGTCGAACTTGCCGATCTTCTCGGTCACGTGCTTGACGAAGTAGGCCGCAGTGTAGCCCTTGATGCCGTTGTGGTCCGGAACGTAGTTGAACTTCTTCTTGAATTTCGCGAGGAACTCCTGCACCGCCGGAATCGGCGCGTCGACGGTCAGACCGACATGCGCCTGCGCACCTTCCGCGGCGGACCCGGCGAGCTCGATCACCTTCTGGCTGAGCAGCGTGGTCTCGCCCACGATCGGCGTCTTGGTGATGCCCTGCTTGCGCGCCTCCTTCAGGAAGCGGGCGCACTCTTCCTCGTTGATGTACGGGAAGATCACGTCGGCATTCGCCGCCTTCACTTTGATGACGTCGGCGGAGAAGTCGGTCTGGCCGAGCTCGGTGGAGATGTCTGTGAGCACCTTGATGTTGTGCTTGGCCATTTCCTTCAGGAACGCGTCGCGACCCGGCTTGCCGAAGTCGCTGTTGACCCAGACGAGCGCGACGGTCTTGGCCTTGAGGCCGTCGGCGATGTAATTGCCGATCTTCGGCATGCTGGCCTGCTGGCCGAAGGAGGTCCGGAACACGTAGGGGTCGCCCTTCTGCGTGATCGTCGCGGCTTCGCCGCCGACGATTTCGGGAATCTCCGCCTGTTGCGTCAGCTGCATGTCGACCAGCACGGAGCCGGAATAGACCGGCCCGAAGATCACGTACGGCTTGTTGTCGAGCACCTTCTGGATCAGACCGCGCGAGACGCCGGCCTGACTCTGCGTGTCGAAGATCGGCATATCGATCTTCTTGCCGAGGATGCCGCCCTTGGCGTTGATCTCCTCGACGGCGAGCTTCAGGCCGTCGCGGAAGTTGGTCCCCGAGACGGCGCCGGGGCCGGATTCCTCGACGACAGCCGGCATGAAGATGGTCGATTGCGCATGGCCCGGCGTGGCCAGGCCGACTGTGGCCAACACGGCGAGCGAGCATAGTCCGAAGCGAAGCATCAGGTTCTCCTCCTCTTGTGATACGGCCCGGTTCAGATCCGGGTTTTGTTCAGGTCCATCCGCGGTTCGCGGACGAAAATACCGATTGGACCATGCAAAGGCCGGTCCGCCGCGTCAATAACCAAAACGAATGTGGAACGTAACATCAAGTTATCTCCGTCTCACTCGGGCCGCCGGTCCGCTGATTCGCTGCGGCGCGGGCGCCGCCGCGACCGCCTCCATGCGGCGGCGCAACGCCTTGGCGAAGGCCGCGCCGTAGCTCGACAGCGCCACATCCCTGCGCTGCACGAGGTACGTCTGGAACGGCGTCGGCTCGACGATGTCGAGCGCGCAAATGGCCGGCCAGTAGCCGGCGGCGAGCGTGAACTCGTCGACGACGGCGATGCCGAGTCCGGCCGAGACAAGCGCGCATACGGTCGTGCCGAAGCGCGCGCGGATCGTCACCTCACCATGCAGGCCATGGCGCGCGAACACCTCGGTGACAATGCGGCCGTAAGGGTCGTTCGGGTCGACGCCGATGAGCGGATAGGCGGCGATGTCGCGGGCTGAGACGCGGGCCTGCCGGGCCAGCGCATGGCCTTCCGGCACGATGCATTTGAGCCGGCCGCGCGCCAGCGGCTCGAAGGTCAGCATCGGGTGTTCGAACTTCGAGCTCAGCGCCACCAACTCGCCCTTGCCGAGCAGGAGAAAGTCGACCGCATCCTCGATCTTGAGGATGTCGACGTCGATCAGCAGGCTCGGAAAGGCGGCGCGCAGGTCGGCGATCGCCTCCGGCACCATGATCGTGGCGATGCTCGGCACCGATCCGATCTTGAGCGCGGCGTTGGATCCCCGCTTGATGCGCGAGATGACGAACTGCAGGTCCTCGACCTTGTCGTAGACGCCGTTGATCTGGCTGAAGATCGCGTTGGCCTCGACGGTCGGCGAATAACGACCGCCCTTGCGGCTGAACAGTTTGACGCCGACCGACATCTCGGCGTGCTTCATCGCCCGTGAAATGCCCGGCGACGAGACGTTGAGCAGCCGCGCGGCGCCGCCGACGGTGCCGGTGACCATGATGGCGCGGATGATCTCGATCTGGCGCAGCGTCAGCATCTGACGTTTCGCAGGCCCCGCTTGCTCTT
>Ga0070680_100003085_pt1 | contig 12367 bp, 6 predicted proteins | sample KBSC73BmetaG_FD_64672 | JGI IMG/M metagenome (GOLD analysis project Ga0070680, IMG submission 64672) | Corn rhizosphere microbial communities from Kellogg Biological Station, Michigan, USA - KBS C7-3B metaG | ecosystem: Host-associated > Plants > Roots > Rhizosphere | place: USA: Michigan...
CCTTCGAGAATCACAGGAAGCCGCGTGCCCGGACTGAGCGCCGCCAGAAAGGGACGAACCTCAGAAAATCCGGTGGAGTTCACCGAAATTTTCGCCTGCGCCTTGTCCGACCCAATCTGCCCGGTGGCATTGATGCGAATGGCCCGGGTGGCAAGGTTGAGCGCAGCCACATCCAGCACGCGAGCGTCACCGTGGTAGGTCGCCTGGAGCCGCCCGGTAATTGGGACCTGCTGCTGGGCTACATTCTGAGGCGGAGTGACGTCGAAATTCAGTTGCGCCACGCTTCGCCCCGGCTCGCCCGTCCACGAGGCTTTCACAGTTCCCGACGCCGCGCCGGCCAGGTCCAGTTTCCTCAGCGGAATCTGCGGTTGGAAGAGAGCCGCCGCCACTCTTTTCAATTCCAAATCGGTGATTTGAGCGTTGAGTACGCCCCTTTCCGGCTTCGACTTAAGGCGCCGCGCCGAATTCCAGTTACTAACTTGCAAATCTCCTCTCACGTTTCCGCCAAAGGCTTTGCCGTAAAGTCTGCTCAACAAGAGCTTGTCCGGAGCGAGGGTGTAGTCTGAGCGTCCATCTATGTCTTCAGCGTGAAGATTTGAGTCTTTCCAATCCAGGTTCCTGACTTGCACGCTGCCCCGTGCGCCGTAGTTGCCGCCCTGACATTCAATCGTCCCGGTCAAGTCGCCGCGTCCGGCACGCAACTCCGGCAAATGCGCCAGTTGGCCCACCTCGCTCAGATCGAGAGACGAGCTGTACTGCATGCGTAATTGAGGATGGTTGTAGTTGCTGAGCGTGCCGCTGGCCTGAAGCGTGGAATGTCCGGTCGCTATGCGCAGAGAGCGGATGGCCGTTTCAGTATTGCGCAACAGCAACTGCATATCGATGTCGCCGTGCTGCACGGCCACGTTACGCCAGCGTGCGGCGCTCAATGAAACCGAAACGTTAGCGTCATACCCCTTCTCGCCGGGGGAATAGCTCATGGCGGCCGAGAGCCGGTCCCCTGTGAGCGCAAACGGAATCTGTTCCTGATTCAGCAGCAGCGTTCCATTGCTGATCTCCAGATGGTTGATGCCCAAGTCAAAGAGTTGTTCCGGAGATGCACCCTGGCCGGTGGCTTGCTTTTTCGGCTCTGGCTGGTTCGTGGATCCGTCAGGGTAAACGATGATGTGGACCAGCAAACGGTCCACATTCACATTGCTGAGCGCAACTTTTCGCGAGAGGAGCGAGACGATCCGAAGCCCCACACCGAAAGTTTCAGCCTGCAAGTAGGGCGGCTCTGAAGGCGCCTCCAGACCGTGGATGGTGAGGCCGCGCGCCTCGCAATGCATTGATATCCATTTGCAATCGAGCGATTGGAGCTCAACCTTGCCGCCGGTCATTCGTTCCAGTTGTGCTACCACCTTGTTTCGCACGACTTGGCGGAACGAATCACTGTTCAGATAGAGGACCAACACCGCGAACGCCAGCAGCAGCGCAATTACGCCGCCCGCCACCACGCTGCGCAAACGCCTCTTTTTGCCTGGAGGAGCCGCGACCACGGTGCTCATGGACGCGTCTCGCCGCCGGCCGAAGCCGCCGATGCTGGTGATGAAACCATCTTCTCGATGTGTGCTTGTCCTCGCAGCGTTTCCAGCCAGCGCTCCAGCATCTGGTCAATGCCTTGCTCCACCAGAATGTTTTCGATCTTGGCGGACACTTGAGCGAGCGGCGGCTCAGAAGCCCCCTCGGCCCGTAACTGCGGCACCAGTTTGTCGCGGTAATACGCCTCCACGTCTGTGGGTTCCACTCTCACCAGACCGCGAAAACGCATGTCGATGAATCGCAGAATCCTGATCTGCGACTTCAGGCTTTCATCGATGTCCTGCTGGCTCAGCTCGTAGTCGTGCAGCGCCTTGCGCCAGCCCTCGTCAGTTTGCGCGCCGGGAAGTTGCTTGCGGACCTCGGCAAGTCGCGCCGCGAGTTCCTCCGGTGCTGGTTCCACCATTTCGGTGCGAGCAATCTGCTGCTCCAGCAAGGAGCGGTCAATCAGGCGATCAAGCACCGCATCCTTCTCGCCCTGTGTGAGCTGTTCCAGGGGTTTGCCGGCCATCAGGAACTCCACCCGCGCGTTCTGGTCCAGCTCACTTTCCAAAATCACGCGCTTGTTCACCACCGCGACCATCCGGTCCACCACCTGCGCGGAACACGACACTCCAATCAGGAGCAACAGCACGAGTTGAAGGCGCGCACGCATCAGAAGGTCTGCCCGATATTGAAGAAGATGTTGAGCCTGCGCAGCACGTCGGAGCGCGGCAGGGTACCGTCCGTCGGCGCCGTAACGGGGAAAGCAGGCGGGTTCAGATTGTAGCCCACGTCCAGACTGACGGGCCCAATGGGCGTCCGGTAGCGTATTCCCCCTCCCACGGCGTGTGACACGTAATCAAAGTTGCAGACCGTAGTGGTGGCGCTGAGGCAGGCACTCCGGTCCTGCTGTGAGTAGCGAAAGAGATTCCGTACCATCGCATCAGGTGTGGTGAACACATTCCCCATGTCATGAAACAGCACCGCGCTCAGGTTGTTTCCCACCCACGGAAAGGGCAACGGCGGAGTGCGCAACTCCAGATTGTTGATGAACAGCGCCTCGCCTCCGAGCGGAAATCCGGTGGTCAGATCGCGTGGGCCGGCCTGGTTGATCCCGAAGCCGCGATGGGTCGTGCTTCCACCCGCGAGAAACCTTTCCGGAAGCGGAATGAAGGACGCCGGCGGTGACCCAGCCACGCCGGGCGCTACGATGGCAGCGCTGGTGCTTCCAAACGGCTCTTCAATTCCGATGCGCGTGGAGCGGGCAAACACCCAACGCCGTTTGTGAAATGGGTAGTAAGTGGAGTTCTGCAAACTCACGCGGGTAAAGTTAGGTTCTGATCCGAACCATCGCGACGCTACCCCCACATCAAAGCTGGTGAAGGACCCCTTGCGCGACTCAAGAGGGTTGTCGCGCGTATCGCGCAGGTAGCTAAAATCCGGCATGCCGACGACCACAGGCTGGGAGAAGAGTGGTACCAGGAGATCACTAATTTTCAGATCGGTGGTGCTGACGCGGCGGTAAATTAAGCGATACAGAAGCGTTGTGGCCTTGTCCAGTTCCTGCTTGATCTCCGCTGAGCCTTCCAGCCGGTTCGCGGTGAATGTCTTCACGTCATTGGTCTGTTCGTAGAAAGCGGTCAGGTTCATCGATAGGTGCTCAAAATCGAACCAGCGGGGCGCGTCGTAGCCGACCAGACCGAGCTTTTCCAGATTACCGAATCGCGTCTTCAAGGTAACCGTGTGATCCCGCCCGCGAAAATTGAGCCGCGTCACATCGAATGAGACACGCGGGCTGACGCCCGTCTTCCCCTGGGGATTCGTAGTCCCTGTAGGCTGGCCCGTTTGCACCTCAAGTCCCACTCCATAATTAAAGGTGTAGCGCTTGGCCTCGGATACCTGGAAATTGATGTTCTTATGCGTCGTTTCACCGTCAGGATTCTGCACCGCCATATTCACTTCATTGAAGATGCCGAGATCGTAAAGGCGCCGCTGGGAATCCAGCATCTCTTGCTGGCTGAGCGGTTCGTTAGGCTGGATCTGCATCTCCCGTTGCACTACAAACCCCTTCGTGAAGTTAAGGCCGGCGTAGAGGACCTTGTCCACAAAGATCTGGGGGCCTTCAGTGATCTTATAGCTGATATCAATCTTTTTCGGATCCTGCGGTTCAGGTGCAGTCTGGTATTCAAACCGCATCTGCGGAAATCCGAGATTGAAATACCCATCTGTGACTTCTGTCTGATCATTGATCACGGTGCTGTCGGAGTAGGGCTGGCCCTCGCGGGCTGAAATCATGGAAAGGACCTTCTCGGTGGGAACAGCGGAATTGCCCTCGATTGTGAGTTTCCCGATCGTGGTTTGCGTCCCTTCATCAATGCTGAGCGTGACCTTAATGCGGCCTTTCCTTCCCTGATAGTTGTCCGTGACCTCCGGCGTGATTTTTGCATCCCGGAATCCGTTGCTGAGATACAAGCTCTGGATTGCCTGCACATCGCGCGTCAGCATGGACTGGCTGAAGTTGCCCCAAAGCAGCAAACCTCCCGCAGGCTGAAGTTCCATTCGCTCCCGGATCTCTTCCCTGCTGAAGTAATGATTGCCATTAATTGCCAGCTCGCCAAACTTGTGCCGCTCGCCCCGCACAACCGTGTAAACCACCTCCCGGCGATCGCTGCCCGGCTGCTCGCTTTGCCTGTAGGTAACCCTTACATCAAAGTAACCCTGGCTCTGGAAATAGTCGCGTATATTGCGGGCGCCTTCGTTCAGCAGGTCTTCGTCTACTGCATTCTCTTCATACACAGGGACGAATTTCTTGATCTTGCCCTGGCGCAGCTTTGCCCCTTCCACTCTCACATCCACCACTGGCCCACGATTGATCTCGAACGCGTAGTCCAGCGTGTTGTTCTGTGGATGGTAGTTGCGCTCGGTCAGAACCACCTGCGCTTCGAGGCGCTTTTCTGACTGGAAATGCTTACGCAGCTTTCGCAGGCCTTGCGTCACCCGGTCCGCAGAGACGTCGTCATCCGGATGAATTCCCGAAATTTCACTCATGTCGTCAACGCTGAGGCCTGAGTCACCGGTGACCTTGATGTTCCCAACGCGCGCCGCTTGTCCCCTGTTCACCTGAAATGAAACGTCAACCTCCTGGTTGGCTGGATCCCACTCATAAAAAGGATGGATTGTCGCCTTGTAATAGCCGCTCTCCTGGAGCGTTCGCTGCATGTGCTGAATTGCCTCCTGCACCTTTTCATCCGTAAGCAGCTCACCCAGGACCAGCTTGCTGGAATTCACCAACTGGCTGTCAGTGGGACGAGAGTCCAGTCCCTCGGCCCGCAGCGATCCGATGAAATAATTTTCGCGGGCCGAAAAAACCAAAGCGACGTTTTCAGGTTTCGTGTGCTCCGCTTCAACCTGAATTTCAGCAAATTGCCCGGTGTTGTAGAGCACCTGCACGGATTGGCGTACTTTGTACTTATCCAGAGGCTGGTTGATCTTCTGGGGCAAGTCCTGGAGCAGCCACTCGGGATGTTGCAGCCCCTCACTCTTGATCTGGATGGATGAGACTGTCAGACCCTGGAGGGCGTTCAGTCCTTCCGCGTGCGTTGGATTTTTCTGCTCGGAAACGGGCGCGGGCGCTTGCTGTTGCTGGCTGGCCGGCAACTGCTGAGCAGCGCAAACGGCAAACCACAACCCGAAAGCCAGGCTTAGTGGTCGGAAATGCGGCAAAAAGCGCCCCTGTTTGGATACTTGGTCTTGATTTCCTCTGATGTCAGCAGCTTACACCTTTGTTGCACATCGGGAAGCTCTCCCAAGGGTACCAGTCCCAAGACCTCCCGTTGGCACTTGCAAAGGAGCCAAACACCTATAATAAGGCCAATGGAATTCCCGGACCGATATTCGCGCCAGGTGCTTTTTCCGGGAATTGGCGCGGAAGGTCAAACCAGGCTGAAGAACTCACGCGTGTCGATTGTCGGCTGCGGAGCCACCGGGACTTGCGTGGCCTCGCTTCTGGCTCGCGCCGGCGTGGGCGAGTTGCGCATTATCGATCGCGACTACGTTGAACCCAGCAACCTGCAACGCCAGACGTTATTCGATGAAGCCGATGCAGCCGAGTCCCTGCCCAAGGCGGTTGCAGCCGCGCGGAAGATCTCGGCATTCAATTCGGCAATTAAAGTGATTCCAGAAGTCGCCGACCTCACGCCCGAGAATGCTGACGCATTGCTTGGGTTTGCCGACCTCATCCTCGACGCGACCGATAACTTCGAGACGCGATACTTGATCAACGACTTTGCCGTACAGAGCGGCAAGCCCTGGATCTACACCGCCGCCGTCGCAGCCTACGCAGTGACGATGAACATCATTCCCGCCGAAACGTCGTGTCTCTCCTGCATCTTCCCTGCTCCGCCGGAAGGGACGGTCGAAACCTGCGACACCGCCGGTATTTTGAACAGCGCCGTAAACCTGGTCGCATCCATTGAGGCGACTGAAGCGGTCAAGTTCCTGGTGGGGGCTCGGGACAAGCTGCGGCGGACCTTGCTCTCCTTTGACGTGTGGAGCAACGACCATGCGGAAGTCGCTGCGGGGCGACCCCGTCCTGGCTGCCTGACCTGCCAGCAACGCAAGTTTGTCCACCTGGCCGGAGAACGGCGGCCTCAAATTACAATGTGCGGCAGGAATTCGGTCCAGATCCATGAACGCAACCGGCCGGTGAACTTCAGCGAGATGAGTTCACGGCTTCAGCCTCACGGGACAGTCAAGCACAATGATTTTGTGCTGAAATTCTGGCGCGACCCCTTCGAAATGACCCTGTTTCCCGACGGCCGGGCCATCATCAAAGGGACCACGGATACGGCTGTTGCCCGCAGTCTTTACGCGCGGTTTATCGGCAGTTAGCACTCAGCATCAGCCGTCAGCATTCAGTCCATTTACGTTTATGGACTAAAGGCTGCCCTCCTTTATGGCGCCAAGATATGGCGGTGAAAATCCAAGCCTTTAGCCAGGGCTGCCTCGGGGCTGAGTGCTGACGGCTGATTGCTGAATGCTTCAACGAGCGCTGCTGCTCCTGAAATGCTGATTTAACTCTGGCAACAGTGGCCCACTCCCCGTAATCCAATTTGTAAGTACGTGCAGGAGTGCACCATGTTACTCAGGATTCTGTTGGCATCGATTCTAGCCGCGCCCTTTTCCGCATGGGCGCAATACGTGACCGTGGGACCCAACGGCCAAGTGGTACCCGCCGGCAACACGGTTGTGGTGATGGGAAATGGCGGCGGCCCGACATTGAGCACGCCCAGCATCACTTTTGCCACGCCGGCCCCCGCAGCAGGGATTTCGCTGGCGGATCGCGCCGGCATCAGCGAGCGCGCGCCGTCGAACACCGCGGTTCCAAGCGCGCCCGAAACTGCTCCGGTGAACGGGTACAACAGCTTGCCGAATGAGGCAGCACAGTCAGCCGCACCAGAAAACGCGGAAGCGGCCCCGGCGGCAGTGAATAATACGGGGCGCCTCATTAATGATGTGGGACCATCCTCCTTTGCTGGAGCGGCTTACTCGAGCGGCGCACCTGTCGCGGCTAACAGCGCAACCGGCAGTGCCGCGCCAAGCCTGGGAGAACTCGCCGCCAAGTACAAAGCGGAGCGGCCGCAGAATATAAAGACATATACCAACGCGGACGCGCTCCGGCTCAGCGACACCATGAATGTCCACGGAGCGAATGTGAACCCGGTTTCGGCCCAGAATACCGTTCCGCCAGCGCAAGCTCAGCCTCCGGCGCCGGCAGGCTCTCAGGCCTCCGCTGCGCCACAACTTTCGGCCAGCGCGCGGCCATCGCCTGGGATTCCTGCCCCTGCAACGCAAGCCTCGGCGGCACAGAATGCAGAAAGTGCTCCACAGACCCAGGAAAGCCCGACCACACCACAAGTCAGCCAGAAGACGGAGCGCAATCAAACCGGGAATGAAGATAACAGCAAGAGCCTGCCGGCTAGTTCCACTTTGTTGCCGCTGTTCGGGCTTCTGGGACTTGGCTTCGGAGCCGTGGGGCTGTGGCTCAGGAAATATTTCGGCTAGTTTCTCTCCTCTCTCCTGAAAAGGCAACAGGCCTGAGCAATTGTGATTATGCTCAGGCCTGCTGCTTTTTGTGCTTATGGAGCTTGTTACTTCTCCGCCGGCTTTTCGAACAGTTTGGGATCCACTGGGGGATTCACTTGCAGATCGGTCACAGTGATTGACATGGCAGGTGTGCCGTTGCTGGTTACCTCCTGATGGAAAGGAACGGTTACGCCATCCACTGTTTTCCAATCGGAAAGGTCCACAACGTCTGTAGCCGGACCTTGCGCAGAATGCGCCTCAAACTGCGCGCGCAGGATGTGCCCGGTCTGGGGATCCACGTACCATCGCCACTGCTGCGAGCCGTCATGAATGTCGAGAATTGCCGCCTCGACATTACCTATTTTCTCTGTTCCCGAAGCAGTAAAGGTGTACTGCGGATCCTCGGCGTGCTGGGCGACGAGCCAGATCTCACGCTGCAAACTGTTAAGGGTTTCCTTCTTCTGTGAGTCAGGCATGGGACGCACGCCCATGGCTCCCATCGACATGAAACTGTCTTTGGGAGACGTGACCATCACCATCTCGCCTCCGGGCGTGTTCAACGCCGTGCGAATCGTGTCCGGCGCCACCAGGAGCGATTCGGTCTCCACGGTCACACCCTGTGCTTTCAATTGCAGCGTGGCTTTTCGCCGCAACGACTTGATAGCTTTGAGTTTGGCTTCGCCGCCTGCCGCTTCAATCACTTTGGCCAGCAGCGCTTTGCCCTGCGGATTTGACGCTGCCGGAGCGGAGGTCGACGTCGCTGCTCCCGGTTCGGGGATGGTGATATCGATCGTTGTTACTTTGCCGAAGGTATCAAGCTGCTTGTCAAAATCGGCTGACTTGCCCACCACAAGCACAGCAAACTTATCTTTGATCAGGTATTTTTTGGCGACGCGGTCCACGTCGGCATCCGTCACCTTCTCCACGCCTTTTTGAAAGCGTTCCAGGAAGTCTGCCGGATAGCCATAGAACTCGTACGTCATGCGCTCTTGCATGACTTTTTCCTTGGAGTCGAAATCAAAGATAAACGAGTTGAGAATGGCGTCTTTACCGCGCTGCAATTCAACCTGTGTCACTGGCTGGGTGTGCATCGAGTCGATTTCTCTGTAGAGCCCCTGTACGGCCGCTGCCGTGGTGCCGCTCTTGGTGCCAATCTGAACCAGCGCCAACCCAGGATGGTCATAAGGCGCCGTAATGCCTCCACCCACCGCGTAGGCTAGTCCTTCTTTGGTGCGCAGGTTCGAGAACAGGCGGGAAGAGAAACCGCCGCCGAAAATCTCGTTCATGACTTCGACCGCGAAGAAATCAGGGTCGTCGCGCCGGATGCCGGGAGCGACCATGCGCACCTCGCTCTGATTCACGTCATTCTTCGCGACAAAATAGATCCCGGGTTTGGCCGGATCAATGGCGGCTTTAGTTTGCTGATAAGGAGCGCCTTTGGGCCAGCTTTCAAAAGCGGCGCGCAGCTTCTTCTCCATAACAGCGGAATCAAAGTCTCCTGTGATGCCGAAGATAATGTTGTTGGGGTGAACGTACCGGGCGTGCCAGTCCAGCAGGTCCTGACGCGTAATGGCCGCCACCGTGGCGTATTCAGCCTCGCGCGCATAAGGGCTGTCGGCCCCGTAGCCCAGCTTGGTAGCTTCGCGCGCGGCGATCTGGTTCAGATCGTCGTTGCGGCGCGCGATTCCCGTCCGCAGATTGTTCTTGGCCAGTTCAATCTTGTCCTGGCGGAACTCAGGGTTGCGCAGCACATCATTGAACACGTTGAAGACAAAATCGAAGTCGCCCTTGAGACAGGAGAGACGGGCCGTGGTCAAATTCAACCCTCCGCCGGTCTCAACCCGGGCAGCGCGAGCCTCCAATGCATCATCGAGTTGATCGCCGGTTTTGTCTTTGGTGCCGCCTGTACGCCATGAGCTGCCGTAAACCGAAACCAGCCCGACCTTGTCCGCCGGCTCTCCTATGGAACCACCGCGGATATACGCAACCGCATTGATCAAAGGAAGCTCATGGTCTTCCTGAAGAAAAATCACCATCCCGTTGGATAATTCAATTCGCTTCGGAAGCTGCGGATGAAACGCCGGCAGAGGTGGTTCCTTGATGGCCTTGATATCCGCTGCCGCGAGGTCCTGCTGCTGTGTTCCGGGGGCTTTCTGTTTTTCCGCCGGCGCCACCTTCTCCTGCACTGAAGATTTCTGCTTCGCTGCCGCTGTAGTCTTTTTCGCTGGAGAGGCCGTCTGCGCGACTCCGCTCGCCAAAGCAGCAATAACGAATGCCATGCCCAGAAGGGTACGTTGGATTTTTCTGCCGATCATTAGTGCGCCTCCTTGGCCTGTGACTTCTGAGAATTTGCGTTCGCTGCCGCTGGCTTCGGTTGAGCCGACTTGCTTTCGATCATTGCGACTGTACGGTTCGACTCGACAAAAACTTTATTGGCGACGCGCCGGATGTCGGCTTTCGTGACTTTGTCGATGCGATCGACACTGCGGAACAGCTCACGCCAGTCGCCGTAGTTAGTCTGGAAATAAGCGAGCTGCTCTGCGAGGCCCTCGTTATCCGCGAGGCCGCGAATCAGGTTGGCTTTTTCACGCGTCTTCACCATCGCCAACTCTGCATCGCTTACGTCCTGCGTCTTCAAGCGGTCGATCTCTTCATGAATGGCGGTGGCAAGCTCCTGTGGAGTGTGCGGTGGAACCGGCAATGCAAAAAAAGCAAACAGGCTTGGATACTTGGTTCCAGGGAATCCGCTGAAACCCGCCGCTGCAGCGGCGATCTTCTTATCGCGAACCAGCGACCGGTACAGCCGTGAGGTGCGGCCCTCGGAGAGCAGGTCAGAAATCACATCGTAAACCGCATCATCCGGATCGTGGATGTCCGGCCGGTGATAGCCCTCAAGGTAGATAGGCTGGGAGTTTTCCCGCAGGATGACCTCCCTTTCGGCGAACTGCGGCGGCTCAACCGTGGTGAGCGGCTCAGGTTTAGGTCCCGAAGGAATCGTCCCAAAATACTTCTCTACGATCGGAAGGACCTGCGCCGGCTTGAAATCGCCCACAAGCGCAATCACGGTGTTCGAAGGAACATAGTACTTGTGAAAGAACTTCTCCGCTTCGGTCGCTGTCAGGTGATCAAGTTCCGACGGCCAGCCCACGCCGGAGCGCTGATAAGGATGAGCTACATAAGCCGCGGCCAGAAACTGCTCGACCATGCGGCCGATGGGGCTGCTGTCCGTGCGCAGACGGCGCTCTTCATGCACCACGTCGCGCTCTTTATAAAATTCGCGGAATACCGGATGCCGGAACCTCTGCGACTCCAGGTAAGCCCACAGCTCCAGCCGGTTCACCGGGAATGAATAAAAGTACTCCGTGCTGTCCATGTTGGTGCTGGCGTTCAGGCCCACTCCCCCCTGGCTCTCGATGATCTGGCCAAACCGGTTCTTGATCACGTACTTGTCGGCATCGGCGACTGCTTTATCGAAAGCGGCTTTCAGCTCAGCAACCTTCTTCGGATCGCGTCCAACCTCCTTGCGGTCCTCTCGGTCGAAAGCCGCATAGGCCTTTTCCACATTTTCAAGCGCAATCTTTTCTTTGGCATAGTCAGTGGTGCCAATGCGGTCTGAGCCTTTAAAGGCCATGTGCTCAAACATGTGGGCCAGGCCCGATTCACCCTTCGGGTCCTGCACCGAGCCGGCATCCACCAGGGTGTAGAAGGAGAACACCGGCGCTTCCGGGCGCTCGCAGACAATCACGGTCAAGCCGTTTTTCAGCATCTTGACGGTCGTACGTTTTTCGAACGAAGCAATATCCTGGCCCATGGCGACGGCCAGGAACGTTACGGAGGTTAAGACGAGAGAAAAAATCCTGAGGAAACGGCGCATGCGCGCCTCCTTATTCTTATGTTTTTTGTGCGGTTGCATGATGCGGGATTACCTAGAGTAGAACGCGAGCAGCAGCGGGAAGTCAAATTGGTAAGCAGTAATATCTAAGCGCTCAGGTCGTAGCGCGTTCGTGGAAGCAAGGCAGTTTACCTAATCCATACCCGATCAGAACCTTTGACGGAGCGAACGCGTTCGCAGGATAGAATGAGGAGCTCTCACAACAGCAAAGCAAGCCGCGAGCGGAGCTGACACTAAACGAATGACCACAGAAACCGTCAACGAAAAATCCCTGTTGCGCCGCACCATGGGATTTTGGGATGTGCTTCTCTTCAACATCGCCGCTGTGCTGGGACCGCGATGGATTGCCGCCGCCGCTCATAATGGCACGTCATCGATCAGCCTGTGGGTGCTCGCGGCCGTGCTTTTCTTCCTGCCGACGGCGCTGACCATCATTGAGCTTTCAACTCGCTTTCCTGCCGAAGGCGGCCTTTACGTCTGGAGCAAGGAGGCATTCGGCGACTTTCACGGCTTTGTCGCGGGATGGGCGTACTGGATTTACACATTCTTCTATTTCCCGGGCCTGCTCACGGCGAGCGTGGCAATGTCGGTGTACATCGGCGGCCCCAAGTGGGGATACCTGGCGAACAACCAGCATTATCTACTATGGGCGTCGCTCGGCCTTCTCGCAGTGGCTGTGGTGTTGAATGTGATCGGCCTCGATATCGGCAAGTGGCTGCAAAATGCCGGCGGCGTGGCCACCTATGTTCCTCTACTGATGCTGGTGGGAATTGGCCTTTACCTCGGACTGCATCGCGGCAGCGCAAGCCATTTTGACTGGAGGAATTCACT
>Ga0070680_100003088_pt1 | contig 12361 bp, 9 predicted proteins | sample KBSC73BmetaG_FD_64672 | JGI IMG/M metagenome (GOLD analysis project Ga0070680, IMG submission 64672) | Corn rhizosphere microbial communities from Kellogg Biological Station, Michigan, USA - KBS C7-3B metaG | ecosystem: Host-associated > Plants > Roots > Rhizosphere | place: USA: Michigan...
CCAGCTATCCGCAGCCGGCGCGGGCGTCGGCGAAGACGCAACGGCAGACGTGGAGCTGACAATTAGTGACGCGGAAACTACGGCAACAGCAATCGACTTGCGAACCATGACCCTGTTCCTCCGATCGGGAGCGCCCACGCGGCTAAACCTTCACCTTCTTTTTTCGATCCACCGAATTAGGCGGCCCCACAAATCTTAGCTCCTCCGGCAAGAGAGCTTTTGAGCACATAATAGATTAAGAAGAGTTACGGAAGCCGTCGCATTCCCGGATTTTGGCTCAGGCCGCGGCAAGGTCCGCGCGGCGCACGGTCAGTCCGTTTCGGACCAATCGGTGGCTCACTGAAACGGCCCGGGGGCGAAAGACGACCGCAGCCGCCGGCGCTTGAAATCGGTCAGGAAACCGCGGCTGCGGCCCTTCAATCCCTGCGAGCTGTTGCGGCGCCCGCCGCTGCTCCAGGCCAAGCGAGCCGATCGCGGTTCCGCGGCATTAAGCAAGCCTTAGGCATAATCGTTCGGAGGCGGTTAAACGGCTTCGATTAACTTCCGCTCCTGGCCAGAACTCTCTTCAACCCTGGCACTGGAATTTGACTTGCGCATAGCTCTTTCGAAGCGTGTCGACGAACAGCGCGCAAAACAGGCGGTTGCGCTCTTGGGCGAGCTTCGCGCTGCGCGCGAGAGCCTCGAGGCATGTTTCCGCGAACTCGACAAGGTTCTCGCTCAATCCCGGTTCGACGCCGGCGCGCTCGTATCCGTGCGATTGAAGCTGGCTGGCATTCGTCTCACTCGCGGACCGGTCATCACGAAACTGTCTGAATTCCTCGTCGGCAATGTCACTCCGGCCGAGGAAGCCGTGCTGGCGGAGCTGCGCTCGTCCCATGTCTCCTTGCTTCAGAAGGCAACGGCTCACACCTGCAAGTGGACCCTGGACGCAATCGCGGCCGACTGGACGCAATACCGCAGGGATACGCACGAGCTCCTACGGTGCTGGTCGGAAAAGGCCGAACGCGAACAGCAGCTTGTCTATCCCCTGGTCCAGCGCTGGACCAGGCCGAGCTAGGACCGCCTCGCGCTGGGTTCAGCCGCTTGTTCGATGGCGTCGACGGCAGGGAACTGCCGCCTCGGCCATTGTCAATCGGCCTTGAGTCGGCGAGCGCATCCCGTCCGGGTCGATCCGGGCTCTCAAGCGCTGGAGGGTCCAGTGGCGCCCCTTAATCAATTCTCTATTTTCTCGGCCTAGATCCTTTCTGGCGGGGAATTGTGTGCATTGCGAGTTCGTCCCCCGCGTGCAGCGCCCGATCGGCTTCCCAATGGTGGCGCGGGGCCCCTGCCAAGGGGTTGGCAGGGGCCTTTTGCCCCGGCGCCTCACGCCTCCGATCCGACCTGCCCATGACGTGTGGCCGGCGCCCGTCGCCGAGTCGACGCGTGAGGTTGCGGCCGTAACAGAACACCGGTCTTATCGAACGCGCGCCGTGGATTCGCCGCCGACTTGTCCCGGCTTGATTCCTTGATGTTAACTGCTAGTTTATCGCCAATCGGATAATAGATTGTTAATCCGCAGGAGACGTCGTGACCATGGTCGACCGCGATAGTTGGCTGCTGGCCCTGCGCCAGCTGACCGATACGCTCAAACTGCTCGACGAGAGCAATGCTCCACTCGAAGTCGGGGCTCAGATCGACCTCGCAATTCATCGCCTTCGAGCGGCGGCTGAGTCGCGGAATGCCCCCCACCTCAGAGCGGTGGCGCCGACCTCGGCCTGTTCAAATAATTAGCTTCAGACCGGTAAGGCGAGTCACTCGATTCCCGTCGCACACCGGTGCCGCAATCAGCCGCATCCGTCTCGGCTCACGCGATGCCGTTCGGATGTCCACGTCCAGCGTGAAGCCGCGCTTGTGACGGATCGCATAGGAACGCAGCCGCTCCATTTTCACGTATGAATCTGCGCAGTAGAAGCTGACCGCCTCTGTCCGGCTCACCGCAATTCCACGGGGCAGGCCGAAGATGTCGAACACTCCTCCCGACCATATCAGTGAATTGTCCGACAGATCGCACTCCCAGCATCCGGCGTGGTGCAGACCCAGCCGTCCGACTTCGCTCGGCTGAATGAGATCTGTAACCGCGCTGCTCAGAATGTGGCCCAGTTCGAAATGTCGAGACTGCTCCCACAGGGGCCAAGAGTGCCTGATCGGAATCGGCAATTCTGCGCGCGAGTTCATTGCTTCCCCACAACCTCGCGGAAGTAGCGCCGCATGCTCCTGCTCACCTCGGGCATGAGCTTCACCTCTTCTCCTTGACCTGGATCCGGATCGCCCTTCACGGTGATCAGCCGGCGGTGCACCATGGTATCGAGCCATCGACGGGCGACTGTCTCGGGCAGACCGGTCGCAAGCGAAGCAGATGACGCGGATACCGCACGCTGTTCGATCTCGGCGTGCAGCAGGAAGAGCAATATGTCCCAAACCGGATCGGCGAAGAGATCGGTCCCTAGGTAGGAGGAGCGCTTCGACCGCGATCGGATGAGACCGGCCACCGCCTCTTGCGAGACGTCGATCACGCCCGTCTCTCCAAAATCGGCGTCGGTGGCGCCATCTCCGGTCGCAAGCTCCGCCAGAGATTGCGCGACCCGGTTTACCTGATCGCTTAGCCGAAGAAGCTGTTCAGACTTGGCGGTCGCCGAATATTTGCTCATCGATCACGCTCCAATCGTCCACCTTATCCAAGACCTTAGGCCTGACGCCCGGGGCGCACCAGCGGGGCTCGACAAGGGAGGGAAATAAAGCCGCCAGTGGAGGCTTGTCCCAAACCACGACCTCCCGGCGCGAGCGGCCGGGCGCATTGTCCAGTCGTTGCTGTTCGCGATCGCCGGCCGCTCGATCCGGGCGGCGGCAACTGCTTGCACGGCCCCCGCGGGGGCACGGGCCGGGGAGCGGCGTTGGCGACCGGCGGAAGCGGCATCGTCCAGCATTGCGTCCGCGGATGCTAATCAGCGTTTGTCGATTGGTCCGCAATGGTTCAAACGGGAGTCGCGCGGCGACTCCAGACGGCCGCTTTTTCGCCACAGCGGCTCGGGCGCGATTATCGGCACAGCCGCCGCGTTTGCGGACCCTCAATCTTCCTTCGCACGGCCGTCTGACGGAAGCTGAAAGCGCCGCGACGCACTGGACAGCGCGCGGCGCTGATGTATGTTGTTAACGAGGCCGCGTGATGGGGTTGCAAACTACTCGGCGGCCTCGCTCGGTGACGGCCTGGCGTCCCTAAGGGGATCGCCGGGCCGTCTTCGTCGAGGGCCTCGGACCCAGCTGCTTCGGACCAGTGACTAAGCTGGAGGCCGAACCGGAATTCTCTCACTCGGCATCGGCTGGCGGTCGATGGTCACTGCGTGCTTGCGGCTCGGGAAGGAAAGGGCGCCCGCGACAGCGACCGGCCTGCCTGCATTCGGGAGTCTTGCTCAGAGGCTCGAGTTTGCCGAATCAAGGGTTCGGCGCTCGACCAGCGGCCATCCTCGGGCCGTTCGATGGGTAAGCCGCAATCGTCGCACAAGGCCGCATAACCATGTCGCCGCTTGACGATTGACGTGAGCATTGGACGGTGCCGATCGAAGAAGCAGCGCAAGCTCACCCGGCCTGAATATCGCGATCCGTGCCTGAGCGATATCGGCAGCAGTACGATCATCATCAGCTGTGGCTCCGCGGACACGTTATTCGCCGCGGTTCTCCATGCAGGTGATTGCTGGTCAGTGACGTTCCACCCCGCGGCCGGCCCTGCGATCATGACAAGTGCCGGGGTTCCGTTGAAGGTTGCTCTTGCGCCGTGCCGCCGCCTCATCGCGGGCGCCGGATCACGCGCGCACGAAGGGCGTGCGCCGCCCCGACCGCGGCGCTTGCGATTGCAGCTCGCGAAGCTAAGGTCGGGCGCGCGCCGTGCTGGCGCGCCGGGGCGTGAGAACCTCGACTTATTGGCTTCGCGGCGTGCGCTCGAACGCCCCGGATCGCCAACCCGAGCTCAAGGAGTGGGATCGCCTGAAGCGGGAAGCGGGGCACGGACGCGCGATGTGACGGGAGCTTCGATCGGCTGCGGTTGGGGAGAGCGATTGATCCCCAACCCAAATTCCGAGAGTCGAAGTCTCCGCCACAGCGAGTCTGTTGACGTCCATCGCTGTCCAGAAATCGCAGAAAACAGCCATTGCTTGCGAACGCTGGCGGTTTAGCGATCGAAGTCGCCGAACCGGATCAGGTTCTTCCGGGGGAATATTCCTCGGATCATTATGCATTGAGTATCTCGACCTCCCGGTCGGAAATCCTGCACAAGTTGGAGAGGCGGCTTTCCTGGCTTGAACGACAATAGTCCAGCGATCCGCGCGCAGCTCGCCCGTAGCAGCGGGAAGGCCCAGCTGCCTGGCCATCGGCATGAACCGGCTACTCAGACTGCGCTAAATTGCCATGCTGTGGTGCTCGGCAGGCCACGCCAGAACAATTGCGCGATCCAAAGGCGCGCCATTCCTTCGAGCTCGCGCGCATATTCAAGACCGCCCGCGTCACGGGCATCGAAGCCGATTGATTTGGCCAACTGAATGATGATGGACCTCGCGTCCTCGTCATCCGAAGCGACGAACTGAAGAGGCCTGAACGCCGCTTTCGGCGCACTTGCCATGACCTCTGCGCCCACCTGGTTGAAGGCTTTCACGACCTTCGCTTTCGTTTTGCCGGCGATGACCCTCGCCGCGGAAGTGTCGTTCGGGACGAGAGGCGCAAGATCATTCTGGAAATCGTAGGGATTCGTGCAATCGACCAGAATCCGGCCGTCGAGGTCACCACATTGGGAAAGCACGTCGTCGACTGCACCCCAATGCACCGCAAAGATGACGATGTCGGAACCATCCACTGCCTCACGAACGACCTTTTGAGGCAGCCCGTCAGCGCGCTGTGCTTCGATATCTCCTGTGTCCTTCACACCGTAGACTACCTCATGGCCGGCTGCCGCTATATTGGGTGCCAGTGCACCGCCAACATTGCCTTTACCGATCACTGCCACACGCATCAGCAACTCTCCCTTCTGATTCATCTCGGCCTAGTAGCCGGCTCACGATCAGGTCATTTGAATGGAGTTAATCGCGATCGTCCAAGCCGAGCTTTTTCCGCTCACCACCGGCGGACCATTCCCCGTCGCCAGCTTTATTGGACGTGCGAACCGTATCGAGGTTCCTCACAAACGCACGACGGATCGCAGACCAGAAAGACGCTTCTCTAAGGTACCCGTCCGGGTAGAGGTCGGGGTATCTCTCCAGCATCGCCAGCGTCACGCCGTTGGTCCAGCCGAAGCCCTCCTGAAGGGCGTATTCGCCACCACCTCCGGCATCTACATTCGCCACATCATATTTTTCGACCAATCTGCCGGTCGCTCTGAAAACACGATTGACGGTGATCAGCCAGCGACCCGCAATCTCGCGGGCGAGACCAGTTCGACCGTAGCGCTCCAATCCTTCCACTGCGATCCAATGAAGCGGAGCCCAGCCGTTGGGAGCATCCCACTGCTCGCCCGTTTCGATTTCCGTCGCCAGTAAGCCTCCCGCTGAGAGCAAATCCGATCGAACGCGCTGTTCCGTACGCCGCGCCTGCTCGGGAGTCGCTGACCCGGTAAACAGGGGTGCAAGTGCTGCGCAGGTTATTGCTCCTCGCAAGCCCGTCTCTCGGTCGAAATCGTCGAACAAGCCAAGCTGCTCGTTCCACAGCCATTTCGTCATCGCCTGTCGGCGCGAGCAGGCCTTTTCCGAGAATGAGCAAGCGAGAGAAGATTCTCCCCGCCTTGAAGCGCCTTTTGCGATGGCCGCCTCGAGACCGAACAGGAATGCGTTCAGGTCGCAAGGAATGATCGATGTCGTCCGGATCGTCTCAAACGCGCGCCGATCGCCGAGCCAACGCGAGCTGAAGTCCCAGCCCGACTCGCAGGCGCCGCGGATGTTCCGGAAAACCTCTTCGGCGGGCCTGCTGGCGCGGGCTGCAACCGCTGCGTCGCGGCCAGCGCGTGACTCATCCCGCGGAAGAGCAATATCGTCCCAGTAACGGTTGAGCAACGCTCCGTCCGCCATTCGGACGACCCGCGCAGCTGCGTCGCCTGGAGCGAGGGATTCGGCGCCGGACATCCAAAAGGCGTGTTCTGCGACGAGCCGGGGGAGGTAATGAGCCCAGCATTGGGCCGCATCGCCGATCCCGCTCAAGGTCGATGCAGCGTAAAAGAGCGGTGGCTGCGAGCGGCTGAGATAGTAAGTTCGATTGCCGTTCGGGACGAATCCAAAGCGGTCAATTAGAAACGCGAGATTATCGACCGTTCCGCGTGCGAGCGTGGGCCGGTCGCGAAGGCCGAGGAGCGTGAAATAGCAGTCCCAGTAATAGCTCTCGCGAAACATGCCGCCGGGTACGACATAAGGATAAGGCAGCCGGATAAGCGACGGCGAATCGGGCGGTTGCTCGTCGCTTCGAACGAGTTGATCCCAGAGTCGGTGGATCTCGCGCTCGAGCCGTAAGTCTCCACTCGTGATGGCCAATCGATCTTCATTCGGGAAGTTGAACCATTGCGGAAGAATGGCGGCGAGTTGTGCTGAATCGTTTCCAGAAAGCTGTTCGACGGCCGCCTCGACAACCTGCGGCGACACGCGCGGATCTGCGTCGGCAACGAGCTTCTTGTCGAACCCGCCGCAGGACCGCTCCAGCATTTCGAACAGCCGCGGGTAAAGTTCAGAGGGTGTGCTTAACCTCCGTTCGGTTGAGGCGGGTTGGCCGAGCATGGTGATGCCGCGAAACCTAGAAGTCCGCGAAGCGAGCCGCGGCGGCTTTGGAGAAGCGCTTGCGCGCGGCCGCCAACGAGGCGCCCCCTAGCGCAGCCGCGACGGCGATAACGATCGCAAGTGACTGATGCACTCGTTCGGGAGCCTCAAAAACATGGTCCGTCACGTACGCGACGATGAATGGCCCGAGCGAAAGCGCGATGAGGTTCATAAGGAGCAGATAGATCGCCATGACTTGTGCCCTAACCCGCGGCGCGGTGATCATCTGGAATGCCGTGCCGCCAAGCACCGTCGGCACCGCGAGCAGTGAATAAGTCACCAGCCAAAAGCCGGCGCCAGCCGATGCGGGGACGAGCAACACCGCGGAACCGACCAGCGATGCAAGGCCGAGGCAAAGCGCGATCCCAAGCGTCAGCGGGCTTGCTGGATCGCCTTTCGCCGCGAGCCTGTCGACGAGCCATCCGGCGGTCCAGGTGAGCAGGACCCCTCCGAGCAAAGAGCTGGCTGCGGTAAGTTCGCCTGCGGTCCCCGTGGGGATACCATAGGCGCGCGAAAGTGCAGTCGGTGCCCAGGCGGCCCCGGCGAACGCGCACAAGGAAAGACAAATCATTCCCGCCGTCACTGGAAGGAAGAGGCGCGAACGCTCCGCTATATATCCCAAGACCTGTGCGAAGCTTGGATGAACCGCTCTTGCCGTACGTCGTGGATCGGCGACGGTGAGGAGCAGGGTGGCAGTCAACAGCCCCGATACACCGCAGGCGAGGAACGCAGTCCTCCATCCTTGCTCAGCGCCGGCATGGCCGATGAGCCATCCCCCGGCGAACATGGCAGCTGCTCCGCCGAGGGGACCGCCAATCCCGAAACAGGCGATCGCCGTTGACAGTTTCTCACGAGGAACGAGCTCGGCGATAAGCGCCAGCGCCGCGGGAAAGAGAAACACCTCGCCGATACCCATGACGACCCGGGCGACGAAGAATTGCGGAAAGCTTATAACGAACGCGCATGCGACCGTCGCGAGCGACCAGCCCAGAGCGCCCGCCAGGATGACATTCCGACGACTGTGCCGGTCCGCCCAGCGCGCCGCGGGAACCCCAAGCGCGGCCGAGAAGATCGCGACCGCGAGTCCCTGAAGAAGGCTGTATTGCGTGTCCGAAATGTGCAGCGACGCGCGGATTGGGTCCACGAGGACATTGAGGATTTGAAAGCTTGCAATGGCCTGTCCGTGGCAAAGCGCGAGAACTGCGACCGGCCACGCCCATGGCGACGCCAGTCGATCAATATCGGCCGCTTCGGCCCGAGCGGATGGAGAGGGCACCGCCAGACCGCTCACTTGCGGGTCTCAGAAATGATAACCGACTGTGCCTCCAAACATCCGCGGCTCGCCGAACGACGCTGCAGTAAAGCCGAGCGCGTTGAACAGGTCGAGCTGCGTCACGTGATAGGCTTTGTTCGTGACGTTCGTGACAAAGAGAGCCGCGTCGAATCTGCTGCCCATGACATTGTACCAGTCCGCGCGGAGGTTCACGAGGCTGTAGCTCGGCTGGATATTGCCCGGCGAGCCAGGTCCATTGTCGCCGATACCGACATAGATCTTGTCCTGGAACGTATAGGTCCCGCCGAGCCAGAGGGTGCCCGCCCTCCTGCCAATCGGCAGCTGAAAACGCGCTCCGGCCGCGACCTTGTTCTTCGGTGCATTGGGAAATGGCGTGTGCGTCAGATCGTTGCCGAGCGGCGTGATGTATCGGTCATAGCCGGCATTGAGATAAGAGTATGTCAGGTCGAGCTCGATCCCAGGCGTTGGCCGGAAGCTATTTTCAGCCTCGATGCCCCAAATCGTGGCGCTGGCCGCGTTGGCCGTCACGCCCTGGACTCCTCCGGCCCCGACGACTGCCGCAGTGAGCACCTGCGCATCCTTGTACTTGCTGTAATAAGCGGCGAGATTGCTGCGGCCCGGAGCGCCGCCGAGCGACCAGTCGGTTTTCAAGCCCAACTCGGCGTCCCGTACCCGCTCCGGACGATAGCGAAAGAATGCGCTGTTGGTCGCGCCGAGCTGCGTCGCGATGATGTTGAAACCGCCGCTCTTATAGCCTTGGCGCGTCGCGACGTAGAGTAGCGTCTTTTGCGTTGCCTGCCAGTCAAGCCCGAGATTGTACGATGATCCGTCATCCTTTGTGTGATCGGATATCAGGCAGTTGTTGGGGAAGACCGATCCAAAAACGCTAAAGCATGGATCGCCAGGTTGCGGGATCTGTGTCGCTGAACCGGCATTCGCGAAGCCAAAGCCGACCTTATCCCAGGTATGCCGATAGCCGGCGGTCGCCTTGAGATCCGGCAGAATGGCGTATGTTCCCTGTCCGTAGAGCCCTTTCGACGTATTGTTCTGATCGATGCGGAAGGTGACCAGAAAAAAGGTCGGCGCGAATTGCTGCGAGAAGCTCGTGTTCACGGGGTTGTGGCCATGCTCGTAATAGGCGCCCGTCTGCAGCGTCAGCCGATCCGCCAGGAACCGGCCCTGCAATTGCAGCTCCTCCGTTACGACGTCCTGGTCCTTCTGCCAGTCGCCCGGAAGCGGTCCTGTCGAATCGAGAAGGATCAGTGGTGAGCCGTCCTCATCTTCGCGACGCAGCGTTCGATAATGGGTGAAGCTCGCAATGTTGCGCAATGTAAGCTGGTCTGACAGCTGGAGCGATGCACGGTCGATGACGGTAAGGAACTGTCCCCTCTCCTTCTCTCCAGTGACGCTGTGCGCCGTCCGGCGCACGCCGATCGCCTTCTGATTGGCGAGGGCGGCAACGAGAGCAGGGTTATTGGGGTTGGCGAACAGCAAGACATAGCCCGAGCCGTTCGTCCGGTATTCGGTGTACGTGCCGAGAAGATAATTGTCGAAGTCGCCTTTCGTGAACTTAACGCCGGCTCGGATCGAGCCGAAGTCGCGGCGCTGGTAGTCTTTGTCCTGCACCACGTCGTGCGTATACCCATCGCGGTGGCCGATCTGTCCCGCAATTCGCGCATCAAGACCGTCCGCGATCGGAAAGTTGAGGGCGCCGAGGAACTCTCGCCGGCCAAAATCGCCCAGCGTCAGCTCGCCGTACCCTTCGAAATGATCGGTCGGCAATCGCGGTTCGAAGAGGATAGCGCCGCCCGTCGTATTGCGGCCGAACAGCGTCCCCTGCGGTCCCTTCAGGACTTGGACGGACGAAAGGTCGTAATAGAGGCCCGGCCCGGCAATGTTGATGGGGACTTCTGCGAGATAGCCGACGACTGCTGGGCCGCCGCCCACGCCGCCGCCAGTCTCGAAACCGGTCTGTCCCTGACCACGCAAGCTGAACCACTCCTGGTTCGCGCTGTTGTAGCCGGTCACCGACGCGGACGGCACGAATTGCTGGAGATCAGCGAGCGTTTCGATTCGATTCCGTTCGAGCGATTCCTGACTGAAGGATGTGATCGCGACAGGGACACGCTGTTGCCGCTCTTCCACGCGGCGGGCGGTTACGATGATGTCGCCGAGCGTGGACTGATCGGCCCGCAGTGGCCGCTTGGGGTCTTGAGGTGAGGCGGCGTCGCTGGCGGGCGCGTTGTTGACGTTTTGCGCGCTGGCCGGCGAAGTAGGAAGAACGACAGCGACAAGTGCGCTCGAACAGAGAAGAAATTGTTGCAAGCTGACGCGACGAAGTGCGCAAGCGACTACGGCTGCCATGGCCCCTCTCCCTTGTTGCCGCATCATGTCGTCGCACTCTGCAACTCCCAGCGCAAGCAAAAAATGCAATGCATTGCACAAATGACTTTTATATGAGACCAGCAATAGGTGTAAGATACGCTCTCGAAATGGCGGACTGTGAATGCAACCGATTGCAACAAGTAATACAGACAAGCCTTCGCCCGACGGCCAGGAGCGGTTCGAGTGGCCGGAGCTCATCCGTGCGATGTCTGCTCCCAAGACGGTCAGCCCGGCTGCCCGGCACGCGCTCGCCAATGCCGCCGCGCAGACTGCCAGCAGCGACCTGCAAATGGAGCGCAGACTATGTGCGTGGGTGCAGGACGTGCTCGGCGGTGTCCAAAGGTCCCGCCACGGAGTCGAAATGGCCGACGAGCGGATCGCCAACGTGCCAGTGCGTCGATTCACGTCTCAGTCTAACGACTCGAGCTCAATTTTGCTGAACCTCCACGGAGGCGGTTTCACGAAAGACGCGGGATCGGTGACCGAGAATGTGCCGGTCGCCGCGCTGACAGGCAGGACGGTCGTGTCCGTTCGGTATCGCCAAGCTCCCGAGCACCCCTATCCGGCAGCGGTGGAGGACGCGGAAGCTGTCTATCGCACGCTGCTCGAATCTTATCCTGCCGAGAGGATTGGCCTCTATGGCACGTCGGCGGGCGCCATCCTGTGTGTCCAGCTTCTGGCCCGCCTCGGCAAGGCAGGGACTCCGCTGCCCGCGGCGCTTGGCTTCTTCTCCGGAACCGCGGATCTCAAGCGTATGGGCGATACGGAACAGCTGTTCCGGCCAGAGTTCGACAGCGCTCGCACCGAGCCGCTTTTTAACGATTATGTCGGCGCCCGCGACAGGGCAGACCCGATGATCTCTCCCTTATTCGGAGATCTGAAGGGATTTCCGCCGACTCTATGCATCGCCGGAACGAGGGATTTCCTGCTCAGCCAGACGAGCATTTTCCACCGGGCGTTACTCGCCGCTGGAGTTGCGTCGGAACTGGTGGTGTTCGAAGCGATGCTTCACGCCCACTGGATCTACCAAGACATCCCTGAATCAGACGAAGCTTTCGCGATTATGGCCGATTTCTTTTGTCGCCGCGTTCCATCCAGCTAAGTCTGCCGAATAACCAGAGTCGTTGGGATCATCACGGACGACGGCCGGCCGCCGTCGATCATCTGAAACAGCTTTTCGACGAGCAGCGCACCAGCCTGGCGTGTGTCCTGCCGAACCGTTGTGAGCGCGGGATGGACGTGGGACGCAGTGGGCAGGTCGTCGTAACCGACAACCGACATCTGCTCAGGGATTTTGATACCAACCTCCGCGGCCGTCGCTAGGATTGCGAGCGCAATCTCGTCGCTTGCCGCAAAGATCGCATCGGGAAGCTCCTTCTTACGGCGCGCCGAAAGATGCCGCTGAACGGCCGAAAAGGCAGTTTCGAAGGTAAAGTCTGCAACCTCGACGTAGTCGAGTGTAAATTCACCCGCGTTCGCTTCCAGTTCCGCTTTCAAGCCTTCCCAGCGCTGCCCCATCTCAAGGTGCTGGCGGTTTCCCACGAACAGGATTCTTCGCCGCCCCAGTTCGACGAAGCGCTTCGCGACAAGCGCGCCGCCTTTCAGATTGTCGCTGCCAACTGTGCAGTAATGGGGTTCACTTTGCACTGCGCCCCACACCACGAACGGAACATCGGTTCGGGCAAGGTCTATGAGCCACTGGTCATCTGCGCCCTGACCCAGGAAAATAATCCCGTCAGCGCCCTTGGATGCGAGCAGCGATTGATAGGCAAGCGGCCGTTCGCTCTCCGGCGGCACGAGAAGAAGATCCTGGCGGCGAAGCCATAAGCCGTTCGCGACATCGGTGAGCAGCTTGAAGATGAAA
>Ga0070680_100003089_pt1 | contig 12360 bp, 9 predicted proteins | sample KBSC73BmetaG_FD_64672 | JGI IMG/M metagenome (GOLD analysis project Ga0070680, IMG submission 64672) | Corn rhizosphere microbial communities from Kellogg Biological Station, Michigan, USA - KBS C7-3B metaG | ecosystem: Host-associated > Plants > Roots > Rhizosphere | place: USA: Michigan...
CACAGCTCCGCGCGATCCGTCTGCGCGTTGTCCAGCGCGTCGCTCAGCCCGTCGAGCCAGTCCTTCGCGATGGCGCGCACCGGCGAGTCGGCAACGGTGCGCAAGGGAAGCATCGGCATGGAGACGATCCGTGGTTCTGGGTTACGCCGGCTGCGCGAGCAGCTGTTCGATCGCTTCGGCGAGCTCGTCGCGCCCCTCGCCGGTGACGGCGCTGAACGCCACGACCTGATCGGCGTCGAGCCCGAGCTGCGCCGAAATGTCGCGAACGCGCCGTTCCCGCTCGGCCGTGCCGAGCTTGTCGATCTTCGTGAGCACGACGATCGTCGGGATCTCGAGCTCGCTCAGGAACTCGAGCATGCCCTCGTCGTCGGCGGTGGGATCGTGGCGCGCGTCGAGCAATTGCACGATGCCGCGCAGCTGGGGACTCGCACTGAGATATCCCTCGATGAGCGGCTTCCACTCGGCGCGCTGCGCCTTGGAGATGCGCGCGTAGCCGTAGCCCGGCAGATCGACCAGCACGAACGCGTCGTTGACCTTGAAGAAGTTCACCTCGCGCGTGCGGCCCGGCGTGTTGCTGACGCGCGCGAACTTCTTGCGGTGAATCAGTCGGTTGAGGAGCGACGACTTGCCGACATTCGAGCGTCCGGCGAACGCCACTTCCGGCAGCACCGCGTCGGGCCGCCAGCCGTCGGCCTTCGCCATGCCGCCGAGGAATTCCAGCGAGCGAATGACGAGCGGCTCGGAGGCGGCCATCAATGCGGAGCGACGGCGGGGACCTCCGTCGCGAAATCGGTGTGGACCAGTGCGAGCGCGAGCACGTCGTCCATCGTCTTGACGGGATGGAACGTGATGGCCGTGCGCACTTCCTCGGGCAGCTCGTCGAGATCGCGCACGTTCTGCTGCGGAATCAGCACGTGGCGAATGCCGTTGCGATGCGCCGCGACGGCCTTTTCCTTCAGGCCGCCGATCGGCAGCACGCGGCCGCGCAGCGTGATCTCGCCCGTCATCGCGACATCGCCGCGCACCGGAATGCCGGTGATCGCGCTGATGATCGCGCTGGCGATCGCGATGCCGGCCGACGGCCCGTCCTTTGGCGTCGCGCCCGTCGGAATGTGCACGTGCAGGTCGCGCGTACGATGAAACTCGCGATCGACACCGAGCACGCCGGCGCGCGAGCGCGCGTAGCTGAGCGCCGCGCTGGCCGACTCCTTCATCACGTCGCCGAGGGTGCCGGTGAGCTGCAGCTTGCCGCGCCCGCCGAGCGCCGTCACCTCGATCTCGAGCACCTCGCCGCCCACGCTGGTGTAGGCGAGCCCGGTGGCGACGCCCACCTTGTGATCGAGATTCAGCTGCGACGGATCGTATGGCGCAGGCCCGAGCAGCTCCGGCAGATCGTCGGCGTGCAGCGTGACGCTCCCAGTACCGCGCGCGACGTCGGATGCGTCGAGCGATTCGGCGCGCCGGCGCGCCAGCTTGCGCGCGATGCGGCCGATGCGTCGCTCGAGCTCGCGAACGCCCGCCTCGCGCGTATAGCCCTGCACGATCGACGGAATGACGTCGGTCGCCCAATCGATCTTCGCGTCGCCCAGACCGTTCGCCCGCAGCTGCTTGGGAATGAGAAACTGCCGCGCGATCGCGAACTTCTCCTGGTCGAGATAGCCCGACAGGCGGATGATTTCCATCCGGTCGCGCAGCGGCTCCGGCACCTGCGGCAGGTAGTTCGCCGTGGTGAGAAAGAGCACCTGCGACAGGTCGTAGTCGATCTCGAGATAGTGATCGTTGAATGCGCGATTCTGCTCCGGGTCGAGCACCTCGAGGAGCGCCGCCGCGGGATCCCCGCGATAATCCTGCCCGAGCTTGTCGATCTCGTCGAGCAGGATCACGGGATTCATCACTTCCGCGCGGCGCATGGCCTGGATCACGCGTCCAGGCATCGACCCGATGTACGTGCGGCGATGGCCGCGGATCTCCGCTTCATCGCGTACGCCGCCGAGCGACATGCGCACGAACTTGCGGCCGAGCGCGCGCGCGACCGAGCGGCCGAGCGACGTCTTGCCGACGCCTGGCGGTCCGACGAGGCAGAGAATCGGGCCCTCCATGCGCTCGACGAGCGACAACACGCCGATGTAGTCGAGAATGCGCTCCTTCACCTCGTCGAGGCCGTAGTGATCCTCGTCGAGCACGCGGCGCGCGTGCGCCACGTCGAGCACGTCGTCGGTGCGCTCGGTCCACGGCAGCGCGAGAATCCAGTCGACGTAGTTTCGCCCGACGGTCGATTCCGGCGACAACGGCGACATGCGGCGCAGCTTGCGGACTTCGCGGAGCACTCGCGCCTTGATCGCCTCGGGAAGGTTTCGCGCCTCCACCTGGCGCTCGAGCTCGAGCGCGTCGTCACCGTCTTCCTGCCCCAGCTCGCGGTGAATCGCCTTGAGCTGCTCCTGCAGATAGAACTCGCGCTGATTCTGGAACAGCGACCCGCGCACGTCGTCGTCGAGCTTCCGCTCGAGGCGCAGCAACTCGATCTCGGCGGCCAGCACCTGCGCCAACGCTTCGAAGAGATGCGGCAGCGTCGGCGCTTCGAGCAGCGTTTGGCGCATCTCGACGCGAATGGCCAGATGCGCCGCGATGCCGTACGCCTGCCGCTCGGGCGACTCGGCACCTTGCACGAGCGCCACGACTTCGTTCGGAATGCGCCGGTGCAGCGTGACGTATTCCTCGAACAGCGTCAGCACGCGGCGCGCGCTCACATTGAGCGCTGCGGGATCCTCTTCCGGCTGTGCGGGCGTGTCGGCGAGCGTTGCGCGCAGGTAGTTGCTCGCCGGCACGTAGCGCGTTACGCGCGCCCGGGTGAGCCCCTCGATGAGAATGCGGACCGTGCCGTTCGCCTGGCGCGTCGCCTGAACGATGCGCGCGACCACGCCGACACGATGCAGCTCGCCCGCCGCGGGTTCTTCGGTGTCGGCGCTGCGCTGCGCGACGAGAAAGAGCAGCCCATCCTCCGCCGCGGCGGCCTCGATGGCGCCCAGCGACCCGCGCCGCCCGACAACCAGCGGCATCGCCACATTCGGGAAAACGACCAGATCGCGAAGTGGCAGAACGGGGAGCCGGCGCGGTTCGGGAGCCATGGGGGAAAGCTAACCCCGCGCGCCGGCGCCGCGCTTAGGCTTCCTTCTTCTTCCGCTGCGGTGCGATCTCGAGCAGTGGCGCCGTGCCGTTGAGCACCGCGCTCTCGGTCACCTTCACCTCTTCGACGTCTTCGCGCGTCGGCAGGTCGAACATGACCTCGGTGAGCAGCTCCTCGAGAATCGCGCGGAGGCCGCGCGCGCCGGTGCCGCGCTTGAGCGCCTTCTGCGCGATCGCGCGCAGCGCGCTGTCCTCGAACGTCAGCTTCACTTCCTCGAGCTCGAAGAGTTTGGCGTACTGCTTGGTGAGCGCGTTCTTCGGCTCCTTGAGAATGCGCACCAGCGCGTTCTCGTCGAGCGCATCGAGCGCCACGGCCACGGGCAGTCGGCCGACGAGCTCGGGAATCAGGCCGAAGCGCAGCAGATCGTCCGGCTCGACTTCGGCGAACTGATTCTTGGCCTGTGTGGCCGTCTTCGCCTCGTCCGGCTTGTTGAAGCCGATCTGCCGTCGACCGGTGCGCGCCTCGATGATCTTCTCCAGACCGTCGAACGCGCCGCCGCAGATGAACAGGATGTCCTTGGTGTTGATCTGGATGTATTCCTGCTGCGGATGCTTGCGGCCGCCCTGCGGCGGAACGGAAGCGACGGTGCCCTCGAGAATCTTGAGCAGCGCCTGCTGCACGCCTTCGCCCGACACGTCGCGCGTGATGCTCGGATTCTCCGACTTGCGCGCGATCTTGTCGATTTCATCGATGTAGACGATGCCGCGCTCGCACTCGGCCACATTGAAGTCGCCCGCCTGCAGCAGCCGGACGAGAATGTTCTCCACGTCCTCGCCGACGTAGCCGGCTTCGGTGAGGGTGGTGGCGTCGGCGATGGTGAACGGCACGTCGAGGATGCGGGCCAGCGTCTGCGCGAGCAGCGTCTTGCCCACGCCCGTGGGCCCGATCAGCATGATGTTGGACTTGTCGAGCTCGACGTCGTCGTCGCGCAGCGAGGCGGAATTGATTCGCTTGTAGTGATTGTAGACGGCGACGGCGAGCGCCTTCTTCGCCTTGTCCTGCCCGATCACGTACTGATCGAGCGTGTCCTTGATCTCCTGCGGCGTCGGGACCTGCGTGATCGCTTCGGCAACCTCGCGCTCCTCATCCTCCGCGAGAATCTCGTTGCAGAGCGCGATGCACTCGTTGCAGATGTAGACGGACGGGCCGGAGATGAACTTGCGGACCGAGTCCTTGGACTTCCCGCAGAACGAGCAGCGCAGGTGTTTGTCGTGCGACATGACAGATCACTCAACGGGTGACGCGGCGTGCCCAGAGACCGATGTCCAGCGGAGCTCGGCTGGGGGCGGGTGTCCGACGCGGGGGAGTACCCTGAGAATTAAAGGCCCGCAACGGATGGAGCAAGGAGCGTTGGAGCAGAGGAGAGTGGTGAGAGGATAGAGGGTGGACCGGCCGCACGATAGACGAAGCAGCGTGGATCACGGAACAACTGTGCTCCATCCTCTCGCCGCTCTCCTCTGATTTACTTCGTCATCGCCTGAATCGCGCTCGGCTCCACGATTTCGCCGCGGTGCGTGATGACGTTGTCGATCAATCCGTATTCCTTGGCTTCTTCCGCCGACATGTAGCGATCGCGATCCATGTCGCGCTCGATCTGCTCGACGGATCGGCCGGTGTGCTTGGCATAGAGACCGTTGAGCTTGTCGCGCAGATAGAGAATCTCCTTCGCCTGGATCTCGATGTCCGACGCCGTGCCGCCGCCGCCCGACTGCGACGGCTGGTGGATCATGATCCGCGAGTGCGGCAGCGCCGACCGCTTGCCGCCGCGGCCGCCGGCGAGCAGGAACGAGCCCATCGACGCGGCCATGCCCATGCAGATCGTGTTTACCGGCGACTTCATGAACTGCATCGTGTCGTAGATCGCGAGTCCCGCCGACACGCTCCCGCCCGGCGAGTTGATGTACAGGAAGATGTCGCGGTCCGGATTGTCCGCCTCGAGAAACAGCATCTGCGCGATGATGATGTTCGCCACGTCATCGTTCACCGGTGTGCCGAGGAAGATGATGCGGTCCATCAGCAGACGGCTGAAGATGTCGTAGCTGCGCTCGCCGCGCGGCGAGCGCTCGATCACGTACGGAGGATAGATGGTCGCCATGATGTCGTGTGTCAGTCTGGGTCCCGGTCTGGGTTCGCTCGATGCGATGAATGCCACAGGTGCGCGTTGATGGTCAGCCCGCGATCTCGTTCCGTTCCATGAGCCAGGCGAACACTTTCTCTTCCGTGATGCTCTGCTCGATCTCGCGCAGTCGGCCAGCCTTCTGCAGCGACGCGTAGACCTGGCCGGGATCGGCGTTGCGTTTGGCGGCCACTTCGGCCACCCGTTCGTCGATGTCGGATTCCGTCGCCTTGATCTGCTCGCGTTCGGCGATGCTGTCGATGATCAGATCGCGGCGTACCTGCCGGTCGGCGATCGGGCGGAACTCGGCGCGAAAGCGTTCCTGCTCCTCGGCCGGCACCTGATACGATTGCAGGTAGCCGTCGATCAGCTGGTTCACCCAGCTCGGCGGCACGTCGAATGGATTTGCCGCGGCAATCTGGTCGACGATCTGCTGGCGAACCGCGGCATCGGCTTCGCGCGTGGCGTGCTCGAGCAGATCCTTTCGCACCGTCGCCTCGAGCGCGGCCAGCGACTCGAAGTCGCCGACTTCGCGTGCAAACGCATCGTCGAGCGCCGGCAGCGACTTCCGCTTCACTTCCTCGAGCGTCACGCGGACCGGCTTGGTCTTGCCCCGCTGCGTCTCATCCGGAAAATCCTCCGGCCAGCGTACCTGGCGCTCCGCCGTCTGACCCGGCGTGAGCTCCATGATTACTTCCTCGACGCCAGGAATAGCCTGTCCGCCGCCCAGCACGATGCGATACTCGCGCGGCTCGGGGAACTCGGCGCCTTCGTCCGCCGTCGCCAGCTGCACCGTGACCATGTCGCCCGGCGCTGGTTTCTCGTCGATCGGCGCCCACGACGCGCGTTGATCGCGAATCTGCTCGATCTGCTCGCGGACTTTCTCGTCGTCCACCGTCGGCACGCTGCGGGTGACTCGGAAGCCTTGCGTGCGCGCCAGGTTCAACTCGGGCCGAACTTCCACGTGCAGCTCGAAGCTGAGCGGCTGGCCTTCCTCGAACTTGAGGTCATGGACGTGCGGCTGCGACGCGACCTTGAACTGCTCGCGGTCCATCACTTCCTGAAACGCTTCCTGCACGAGCGTTTCGATCACCTGCTGCCGAATCGCGTCCTTGAAGCGCTTCTTGATCATGGCCGCCGGCGCCTTGCCGGGCCGGAAGCCGGGCAGGCGAGCGCTCGTCGCGTAGCGCTTGGCCGTGCGGTCTTCGGCGTCGCGAACGGTCTCGATCGGGACTTTGACCTCGATCAGCCGTTCCAGCCCGTCCGATTTCTTGGGCGTGATCTCGATGTTCATCGGGGGAAAGCTAGTGGGGAGGCTGGAGGGGTGGAATGCGGTGAAATGCGGGGGAAGGGGGGAAGGGGGAACGGTGGAACGGTGGAACGGTGGAACGGTGGAACGGTGGAACGGTGGAACGGCTGTCGCGGTAGAACTCCGACCCGTCTGCGGCTGCGCTCCGCCGCTCAATCGCTCCGCCGCTCACCCGCTCCTATATTCCGCCCATGTCTTTCCGCGCCCTGGTCGCCTCCGGCTTCGTTCTGCTCTGTGCCCCCGGGCTCGGGGCGCAGTCTTCGCAGGTGCCGATTCCGAATCTCACGTATGTCGGCATCAATCCGCTCGGTATTCCGTTCGACATCGGCTCCATCGAGCTCGAGTCCGCGGTCGCCGCCGGTGTCACCCTCGGCGGTCTCGCTTCGTTTACCGACTTCGAGGATAATCGATTCACGAGCTTTGATTTCAAGGTTCGGTATTATCCCGGCGACATCGTGCTCAAGGGCTTCTCGGCCGGATTGAGCATCGGCTATCTGCGGTACAGCAACATCACGACGGACGACTTCACTGGCGCGACCAGCCGGGAGACGCTCAGCGCTCCCACGATCGGCGTATTGGCCGACTACAACTGGATGCTCGGCCGCTCGCAGCGTTTCCTCGTGGGCACGGGCATCGGCGCCAAACGCATCCTGGCGTCGAGCGCCGATCGCGACCGGGTCGACATTCCGCGCGCGTATCCAACCGTCCGCTTCATCGTCGGCTTTGCGTTCTAGCGTTCTAGCGTTCTAGCGTTCTAGCGTTCTAGCGTTCTAGCGTTCTAACGTTCTAGCGGTCAAGCGTTCAAGCGTTCAAGCGCATTTCCGCGAGAGTGGCGGAACTGGCAGACGCACCAGACTTAGGATCTGGCGCCGAAAGGCTTGGGGGTTCGAGTCCCCCCTCTCGCATGCACGACAACACAACGGGGAGCGTCGTACGGCGACGCTCCCCGTTGTGTTGTCAGTCCGGCACCGTTCGGCGCCGGCTGCTCGCCAATTCCTACTTGCCCACCGGCACCGTCACGGCCCGCGTCTGGCCGAGCTGCGCGTTGTAGACCTCGAACTCGATCACACCGCCGTCCTTTACGCCGGACACCGCAGACTGCAGGTCCTGCGGCGTGTGAACGTCGCGCGCCGGCCGCGGATACAACACCCGCAGGATCACGTCGCCCTGCGTAAAGAGGTGATACGCCGGTCCGCTCGGCGACACGTCGGTGACGAGCAGACCGTTGCGATAGGCGCTGGCCAGCTTCATCTGCTGCGCGATGTCGCTCGTCACGGCTCCGACCGTGATGCCGAGCCGCTCGTTCTGGCGCCCGGCGTCGTCGTTGTTGACTGGCGCCTGATCGTCCGCCGTCGCCAACTCGGTGGTATCGTCTGTCGGTTCGCCGAGCTTGACGTGCAGCGTCTTCTTCTGGCCGAAGCGCATGACGTCGATGTCGACCACGTCACCTGGTGCGTAGCCTCGGATGATGCGCTGCAGGGTGCTGACCTGATCGACCGGGTGACCGCCGGCCGCGATGATCACGTCGCCAACCTCCATGCCGGCGCGCTTGGCGGGACTGTCGTCTTCTGGCTCGAAGGACCCAACCTTGGCGCCGCCGATGGTCGCGAGACCCGCCGCGCGCGCGTCATTCGCCGAAACTTCGCCAATCGACACGCCGAGCACCGCGCGCCGCACCTTGCCGTACTTGATGATGTCGTTCATCACCTGGTGCGCCAGCGTGATCGGAATGGCGAACCCGTAGCCGGTGTAGAAGCCGGTGCCGCTCTCGATCGCGCTGTTGATGCCGATCACGTTGCCGTGAATGTCCAGCAGCGGGCCACCGGAGTTGCCGGGATTGATCGCCGCATCCGTCTGGATGTAGTCGGTGATCGCATATTTCGCGTTGAGCAGCCCCGCCTGTGGACGGCCCTTCGCGCTCACGATGCCAGCCGTGACGGTGAAGTTGAGCTGGAGCGGATTGCCGATCGCCAGCACCCACTCGCCCACGCGAGCCGTTGCGTCGTCGCCGAGCGGCACCGTCGGCAGATTGTTGCCGTCGATCTTGATCAGCGCGACGTCCGTGGTGGGATCGCGGCCAACCACTTTCGCATTGTCGAATTCACGTTTGTCGAACAGCGTGACCTTTACCCGGTCGGCGTCCTCCACGACGTGGTTGTTCGTCAGGATGTAGCCGTCCTTGGACACGATGAAGCCCGAGCCGCTCGCCTCTTCCGGCTGATCGCTCGGCGGCGCCTGCTGCTGGAACTGGCGGAAGAAATCCTCCATGCCCGGCGGCAGGTCCGGCGGCACCGCGCCGCGCCGGCGCGACGTGGGATGACGCCGCGCAAACCGTTCCGTTTCGATCGACACGACGGCGGGCCGCGCGTGATCGACGACGGCTTCGAACGCCGTTTCGGTTTCGGCCGCCGATGCCACCGCGGGAATCATCGGGGTGTTCGCCACGCGCGACTGCGCCCATCCGAAGCGCGTCAGGTCGAAGCCGGACGCGAAGACCAATCCGCAAAAGAACGCGACCACGACGGCCGCGGTGAATCCTGCACGTGAATACTTCGTGGACATTGGGCAAACCCACCTGAGGAATGGAATGGTGACGAGCCGTCGTACCCGTGCTCAGCGAGCAAGTTTCGAGCACCGCCCCCGCGACGGCCAGCGCCTGTCGATGCTTCGACACGCTGGAGCCGGCCCAGGGTTGCCCCGGGCCGGCCCACGTTCTCATTCTACCACTACTTCTTGCTCTCGTCGACGATCTCGTAGTCCGCTTCGACGACGTCGTCCGGGGCGCCGCCTGGCGCGGCTCCCGAGGTGCCCGCGGGTTCCTCCGCCGTCCCGGTCGCGCCGGGTTGTCCCGCCGCGCCCTGGTTCTGCGCGTAGAACGACTGGCCGGCCTCGCTGAAGGTCCGATTCAGCTCCTCCTGCGCGGCGCGAATCTCGTTCATGTCGTCGCCGCGCAGCGCCTTCCGTGCGCGCTCGACCGCGGACTCCAGCTTCGACTTGAGCTCCGGCGAGATCTTGTCCGACCACTCCTTCGCATTCTTCTCGACCTCGTACGTCATGCTGTCGAGCCGATTGCGCGTGTCGATCTCCTCGCGGCGCTTCTTGTCTTCCGCCGCGTTCGTCTCGGCGTCCTTCACCATCTTCTCGATGTCGGAGTCGGAGAGGCCGCTCGACGCTTCGATGCGGATCTTCTGCTCCTTGCTCGTCGCCTTGTCCTTCGCGGACACGTGCAGGATGCCGTTGGCATCGATGTCGAACGTCACTTCGATCTGCGGCATGCCGCGCGGAGCGGGCGGAATTCCGGTGAGCTGGAATTTGCCGATCGTGCGGTTGTCGCGCGCCAATTCGCGCTCGCCCTGCAGCACGTGAATCTCGACGGTGGTCTGGTTGTCGTCCGCCGTGGAGAACGTCTCCGATTTCTTCGTCGGAATCGTCGTGTTGCGCGGAATGAGCACGGTGGTCACGCCGCCCAGCGTCTCGATGCCGAGCGACAGCGGCGTGACGTCGAGCAGCAGCACGTCCTTCTGCTCGCCGGTGAGCACCGCGCCCTGGATCGCCGCACCGATCGCCACGACCTCGTCCGGGTTGACCGATCGGTTCGGCTCCTTGCCGAAGTAGTCCTTCACAACCTGCTGAATCTTCGGAATGCGCGTCGAACCGCCGACGAGAATCACCTCGTCGATCTCGTTCGGCTGGAGCCCCGCGTCCTTGAGCGCCTTCTTCATCGGCTCGAGGGTGCGCTGGATCAGATCGTCGACGAGCTGCTCGAATTTCGCGCGCGTCAGCGTGTAGTTGAGATGCTTGGGCCCGCTCTGATCGGCGGTGATGAACGGCAGGTTGATGTCCGTCGAGTTGGTGCTCGACAGCTCCATCTTCGCCTTCTCCGCCGCTTCCTTGAGGCGCTGGAGCGCCATCGGGTCCTTCGAGAGATCGATGCCTTGATCGCGCTTGAACTCGCCGACGATCCAGTCGATCACGCGCTGGTCGAAGTCGTCGCCGCCCAGGTGCGTGTCGCCGTTCGTCGACTTGACCTCGAACTGCCGCGATCCTTCGACGTCGTACAGCTCGAGCACCGAGATGTCGTACGTCCCGCCGCCGAGATCGAAGACTGCGACCTTTTCATCTTTCTTCTTGTCGAGTCCGTACGCCAGCGCGGCCGCCGTCGGCTCATTGATGATGCGAAGCACGTCGAGGCCGGCAATCTTGCCGGCGTCCTTCGTGGCCTGGCGCTGCGCGTCGTTGAAGTACGCGGGCACAGTGACGACGGCCTTTGATACGGTATTGCCGAGGTAGTCCTCGGCCGTCTGTTTCATCTTCTGGAGAATCATTGCCGAGATTTCCGGGGCCGTGTAGCGTTTGCCCTGGACCTCGACCGTGGCCAGGTCGTTCTGGCCCGAGACCACCTTGTACGGAACGCGCTTGATCTCGTCCTGCACTTCGCTCAAGCGGCGTCCCATGAAGCGCTTGATCGAAAAGACGGTGTTCTGCGGGTTGGTGACCGCCTGTCGCTTGGCGACCTGGCCAACGAGCCGCTCGCCGTCCTTGGTGAAGCCGACCACCGACGGCGTCGTGCGGCCGCCCTCCGCGTTCGGGATCACGATGGGGTCGCCACCTTCCATGACTGCGACGACCGAGTTAGTCGTTCCGAGATCGATGCCAATGACTTTGTCGGCCATTGCTTCCTCAACGATGAAGATTTCGGCGGCGCGCAACCGAAGGCGCTGCCAATGACCCGGATTGGAAGGGCAAGACGGGGACCGAACGATTTCTGCCATCTTGGCGCATCGCGATGATCCCACTCTCCGACGAAAATCCGACCCTCCGCACGCCAATCATGACCTGGCTGCTGCTTGGCGCCATGTTCGGCACGTGGGCGCTCGTGCAGGGCGGCGGCCTCGACGAATTGCAGCTCCTCAAGAGCATTTGCACGCTCGGAATGGTCCCGGCCGAACTGTCGCATCGCTTGCCGGTGGGGCAGGGCATTCCGTTCGGTCCCGGCATGGGCTGCGTCATCGACAACGACGCCGTCAACAAGTTCACGCCGCTCATCGCGATGTTTCTCCACGGCGGCTGGATGCATTTGCTCGGCAACGCGCTGTTCTTCTGGGTGTTCGGCAACAACATCGAAGACAGCATGGGGCCCGGCCGCTTTCTCGTCTTCTATCTGCTCTGCGGCTTGATCGCCGCGGCGACCTACGTGCTCTCGGACCCGGCCTCGCCCGTGCCGACGGTCGGGGCATCGGGCGCGATCTCCGGCGTGCTCGGCGCGTATCTCGTGCTCTATCCGCGCGTGAAGGTGAACATGCTGTTCATCTTCTTCATCGTCGGCATCCGCGCGTGGCTCGTGTTGATCTACTGGTTCACGCTGCAGGTGTTCGCCGCGTATGCGGCGCCGCATTCGCCGGATGGCGGCAGCAGCGTCGCGGTGTGGGCGCACATTGGCGGATTCGTCGCCGGCATGGTGCTCGTGAAAGTGTTCGAGAATCCGCGGCTCGTGGCCGAGCGCAACGCGATTCGAAAGGAGCGGCAGTATCTGGCGACGGCGAATGTCTGAGGCCGACGTCCTGATCGCCGGGGCCGGGCCGACCGGGCTGGTGCTCGCGCTCTGGCTCACGCGGAGCGGGGTGCCGGTCAGGCTCATCGACCGCGCACCGGGCCCGGGAAAGACCTCTCGCGCGCTCATTGTCCACGCGCGCACGCTCGAGTTCTATCGCCAGCTCGGCATCGCCGACACCATCGTCGGCGAGTCGCTCG
>Ga0070680_100003094_pt1 | contig 12349 bp, 14 predicted proteins | sample KBSC73BmetaG_FD_64672 | JGI IMG/M metagenome (GOLD analysis project Ga0070680, IMG submission 64672) | Corn rhizosphere microbial communities from Kellogg Biological Station, Michigan, USA - KBS C7-3B metaG | ecosystem: Host-associated > Plants > Roots > Rhizosphere | place: USA: Michigan...
TGTGGCGACGGAACGGTCCTCTGGCTCGCGCGCGAAGGTGGCTGGCAAGTGAAGGGGGTCGAGCTGTTTCCGGAGCACACGCAGCTGGTGCGTGAGACGCTCGGTTTCGACGTCGTCACGTCCGACATCGCGTCGTACAACGGCGAGGAAGGCTCTTGGGATTGCGTGGTCCTCACCCACGTCCTTGAACATCTTCCAGATCCCGTTGGCGCGCTGACCAGGATTCGGACCTTGCTGAAGCCGGGCGGCGCCGGAGTGCTCGAGTTCCCGAACATCGATGCGTTCGATGCGAAGTTGCGCCGGTTACTCGATCGACTCGGCATCCACCGCCGTCAATACTCGCCGCAATACGCTCCGGGACACGTGCAGGAGTTCTGTCGCGCATCCTTTGGTTTCGCCGCGCAGCAAGCCGGCCTGACGCTCGAAGTCTGGGAGACGTATTCCGTTCACCCGCTCCAGTATGCTTTCTTTCGCACGGTTCCCATCGGCAACAAGGCTCGCGTGCTGGTCCGGAGATCCGCATGATCGATGTCGAGACCCCTGCGCTGTTGCTGTACCGCGATGTGATGGAGCGCAACCTGAAACGCATGGCCGATCGCGCGACGCGCCTCGGCGTCGCGCTCCGGCCTCACATCAAGACGCACAAGTGCCTCGAGCTGGGGCGGCGCCAGGAGGCGCACGGCGCGAAGGGTGTGACCGTGTCGACGCTGTTCGAGGCGGAGGCGTTTGCGCGCGGCGGGTTCACCGATCTGACCTGGGCATTTCCGCTCGATCGCACGCACCTGCCTCACGTCCAGCGCCTCGCCGGGGAGGCGACGGTGCGGATCATTCTCGATGATCTGGAGACGGCGAAGGCGGTCAGCGGCACGGGCTTGCATGTGTGGCTCAAGGTCGATTGCGGGTACCACCGGGCCGGTGTCGATCCGGCGTCGCGCTACGGCCTCGAGGTGGCCCGTGAGCTCGGCGTCGAACGGGGGATTATTTTCGACGGGATCCTGAGTCACTCGGGGCATGCGTATCGCACACGAAACAAGGACGAGGCGGGGCAAGTTGCCGAGCAGGAGCGCCAGGTGATGGCATGGTTTGCCGAGCTGCTGCGCAAGGACGGCCTGCCGGTGCGCGGGGTCAGTGTGGGTTCCACGCCCGCCATGGCGGCCGCAAAAGACTTGACGGGCGTCACAGAAGCCCGGCCCGGCAACTACATCTTTTACGACCGAACGATGGTGCTTATCGGCTGCTGCGAACCTCAGGACGTCGCGGTTTCGGTGCTTGCGACCGTCGTGTCACACCAGCCCGGCGCATCCTATTTTGTCGTGGATGCAGGAGCGCTCTCGCTGTCCAAGGATCTGGGCCCGACGCACCTGGGTCTCGAGCCCGCCTTTGGCGAGGTGCGGGGGCATCCCGAGCTTACCGTCGCTTCGGTGTCGCAGGAACATGGGCTGATTCGCGCCGCGGCACCCGCCGCGATCGAGGGCAAGTTCAAGGTCGGGGAGCGCATTGAAATTATCCCCAACCATTCCTGCCTCACTGAAGCGCATTTCGACGAGTATGTCATAATAGATGGAGGGCGTATGATCGATCGCTGGCACATCGAGCGCGGCCGATGAAGATCCAATTGCGGCATTTCGTCGTCGCGCTGCTGCCGCTGATCTTTGGCCTCGCCGCGAGCTACACCTTCGCCTTCACGCAGGACAAATGCGGCCGCCTGGTGGGGCCGATCTTCGCGCCCAAGTGTCACTGGATCCAGCTCGAGTATCAGCTCGGCTTTTTCATGGCCGGCACGCTGCTCGGGTGTCTCATCGCCGGCGTGGTCGGCGCCTGGTTGGAACGGCGCAGCCGCCGGCGTGTTGCGCAGACCGTGAACCTCAACCAAGGGGTGCAGTCATGAAAGCGCCACTGGTGGTGCTACTGCTGGCCGGACTTGCCGCGCAGGCCGCTGCCCAAGACACGACAGCCAAACCCGCTCCCGCGCCGGCGCCCGCTGCTGCTGCTGCTCCAAGCGACGTGAACGTGGAGGCTGTGCTCGCGCGCTCGGTCGCCGACCGCGCGCCACAGGATACCGGAAGTGCGTTTCCGGACAGCGTCGGAACCGTCGTGCTCTGGATGCGCGTGACGGGCGCCGGCGGCCAGACGCTGCATCACGTCTGGTTCCACGGCGACGACAACGTCGGCGATGTTCCGCTGACGATCGGCGGATCGCCGTGGAGAACGTGGAGCCGCAAGAACGTGCCCGCCGACGCGAAGGGAGCATGGCACGTCGAGATTCGAGATGAGGGCGGAAATGTGCTGAAGCGGATCGACTTTACGGTTGGACAGTAGACCGGATGTAGGGGCGCAGCGTGTCTGCGCCCCTACAACCCCATCTTGCTGACCAGCGCCTTGAACCGCGGTTCATCGCGCAGCGGATCGAATATGGCATTCACTTTCGCGTACACGACCCATCCGCGCCGCTCATCATAAGCCCGCTCTGCCCAGTCGAGCGCCTCCCGCACATTGCCTAGACCGATTTGCAGAATCGCGAATGCGACCGGTGAGACGTACCCCTTGCGGTGCTGCGCTTCGATCTGCTGGAGCAACGTCTCGGCCTCCCCGCGTTTCCCCAATCGGGCCAGCAGCCACCCCAGTGTGGCCGTCGTGTACGTCCCCGAGTCCGGCAGTGTCAGTGCCTCGCGCAGCACACGCTCCGCTTCAGCCGGTTGTCCCTGGAGCGCCAGGGTGCTGCCGAGCATGCGATAGCTCTCCACCGCCACAGGGTTCATCTCGACCGCACGCGCCAGGTGTTCGCGCGCCTGATCGTACCGGCGCGCGTAGTAGTAGACCCAGCCGAGCGCCCGTCGCGCCGACACGGACGCAGGATCGAGCTCGATGGCCGTATGGCCCTCCACCAGGGCCGCGTCGAACTGGCCGCGCGCCGCGAGGAGAAATGCGAACCACTGATGCGCGCTGGCGTAGCGGGGATTCAATTCGATAGCGCGACGAAACTCCCGCTCGGCGTCCTCCCATTGCCAATCATGGATGAACAGCGTCCACGCCAGCGACGCGTGCGCGGATGGCAAGGACTCGTCGAGCTCGAGCGCCTTACGCGCGTAGTCCTTGGCGCGGCTATAGGACTCCGCCACGGGGATGGATCGATAATCGACATCGAGTGAATAGGAGTCAGCGAGTCCCGCATACGCGGGGGCATAGCTGGGATCTTCCCGGATCGCCTGCTCGAAGTAGCCGACCGCCTCCGCGACACCGTCGGACGTGCGCTTATTCCAGGCGAAGCGTCCCTTCAAATACAGGCCGTACGCCTGGATGTTTTCGGTATAGCGGCGCGGTACGTACTCGGAGAGATCGGCGAACATGGTCGCGCGCAGCGTCGTGACGATGGTCGCCGCGATTTCGTCCTGAATGGCAAAGACATCGACCAGCTTGCGGTCAAAGCGTTGTGACCAGAGCAGCCGGCCGTCGTCGGTGGACGTCAGCTGCGCGGTGATACGCAGGCGGTCGCCCGCCTTCCGTACGGTGCCCTCCAGCACCACCGAGACGCCCAACAGCGCGCCCACAGCGCGCACATCGAGCGGCTTTCCTTTGAGAGCGAACACAGACGTCCGCGAGGACACCCGCAGGCCGGAGATCTTGGCGAGCGCGTCGATCAGCTCGTCGGTGATGCCATCGCTCAGGTATTCGTTTTCGGTTTCGGGGCTCGCGTTCACAAACGGCAGCACCGCGATCGAACGCGTGGTGACGGGCGCGCGGCCGGTGCCCTCTCCTGTCACCAGCGCGGTCACGAACTCCGCGGCCGTGGTGAAGCGCTCTTCAGGATTCTTTTCCAGCGCCCGCGTGAGGGCCTGTTGCAAGGTCGGAGGAACGTCGGGGCGTAAGCCGCGAATCGGTCGAGGCCGTTCGGTGACGTGTTTCGCCATGATGGCCCGCGGACCGGCTCCGCTGAACGGCGGCTCGCCGGCCAGCATCTCGTACACGACGCACGCCAGACTGTAGACGTCGCTCGCGGTCCCCAGGTCGGCGTCGCCGCTCGCCTGCTCGGGGCTCATGTATTCGGGCGTGCCGACGGCGATCCCCACCTCGGTCACCGGCGCGCGACCGGTCGATTCGTCCGCGTCGCAGCAGGCGCGCGCCACGCCGAAGTCGGCGAGTACGGCGTGCCCATCTGCAAAGAGGATGTTCTCGGGTTTCACATCGCGATGCACGAACCCCTTGCGATGCGCGAAGTCGAGACCCGCGCCCACTTCCTGCGCGATGCGGAGTGCGTCCTTGATGGCGAGCGGCCGGTGCTGCAGGAGCCGCTCCCGCAGCGAGCCCCCGGGAACGTGCGGCTGCACGTAGTACAGCAGCCCCCCGGCTTCGCCGGAGTCAATGAGCGGTACGATGTGAGGATGGGACAGCTGCGCGGCGATCCCGATCTCGCGGAGGAACCGCTCGGTGCCGAGCGCCGCGGTGATCTCGGCGCGCAGCACTTTAATGGCGACTTTGCGGCCGTGCTTCTTTTCTTCAGCGAGGTAGACCGTCGCCATGCCACCACGACCCAGCTCCCGCTCGATGGTGTAACGATCGGCAAGTGCCGCGGCGATGGGCGTGACAGGAGGAGCCTGGGCCATTCAGGCCCAAAGCTAGCTGGTTTGGGCCTCCCCGCGTCCCCATTGGCCGAGGGCGAGCAGCAGGAAAATGGCGCCCACCGTGATCCCCATATCAGCGACGTTGAACGTCCAGAAGCGCACGTTGTGCACTCCGACGTCGATGAAGTCCACGACGCCGGCATTCGATCGCAGCCGGTCGACGAGATTGCCGACCGCGCCGCCAACCACGAGCGCAACGCCGATGACGCGGAGCCGCTCGGAGGGTTTCGTGCTGTAGTACAGAAATCCCAGTACCACCAGCGCGACGAGCGTGAGCGCTGACAGCACCAGGCGCCGCGAGTCGCCGCCCAGCTCGATGCCCATCGCGGCATTGGTGTTGTACGACAGCGTGAACCGCACGACCTGGCCGACCACCGGCTGCGGCTCACCGACGGCCAGATGCCCTTCGGCCACGCGCTTCGTCGCGCAGTCGGCGACGAGCAGCGCGAGCGCGAGCGGCCAGAACCACCCCGCCTTGCGCGTCAGATACCGGCCGCGCGCCACAACGACCGCGCCAGCAAGATCCCCAACGTGAGTGCGCCCACGATTAAGACTATAACGCCACCAATCACGCACGCGATGAAGAACCGGTCGGCGCGGTGCGAGCGCGCCGGCTCCAGCAGATGGCGTTGCAGCAAGCTGACGTTCCGAAGGTTGGCTTTCCATGCGAAATCGAACAGGTCTCCGATGATTGGGACGGCACCCAGGATGGCATCGAGTGCCACGTTACCGGCGATGCGGACGAGCGTCGCGCGAGACGCGCCGAGTCGGACCGCTTCTACAAAAATCCACCCAGCAAGAACGGCGCCAGCAGCATCGCCGGCGCCGGGTAGTAGTCCCAGCAGAGGATCGATACCAAACCGAATGTTCGTGCCGGGAATGCGGAACCCCGAGTCCAGCCATTCCGCGAACTTCCCGAGTGCCGCGAGTCTACGAGACGAGGTCTCCAGCCCGGCGCCCGACGAACCGCCGGTGCTCACGTGCCGGCGAAACGTCGATGATCAGCGCGAGAATCAGCCCGACGACCGCCCACAGCGACCACACTCCTCCGAACCAGTGCAACACCACCGTATACCAGAGCAACGACGTTGGCAAGACGATGAACCCCAGAATGGGCCACAACGACGACGTAAACAAGCCGTCAAACCACGGCGTGAGCGCCCAGAGCAACAGGATCGCGAGGCGCGGCGCGAGCAGCGCGAAAACGGCCAGGAGCAGGGGCATAATCTTCCAATACGGTCCTAACGCGAGCCGAAGCGGGTGGCCTCATCGGCATAAATCGCGATCTCGATACGACGGTTCCACTGCCGCCCGGCGTCCGTGTCATTCGTCGCGATCGGCTCGGCGTCACCACGGCCGAGCGCCGTCATCCGCGCCCGGTTCACGCCCAGCTGCTCGAGAAAGTTGCCCAATGCCTGCGCGCGCCGCGTGGAGAGATCGAGATTCCGGTCCGTGCCGCCCTGAGTGTCGGTATGCCCCGCGATCAGGACACGCGTGTTCGGATATTTCTCGAGACTCGTCGCGAGGCGCCGCAGGTTGTCACGGCTCGCCGTCGACAGCTCATCGGATTCTTTAGCAAACAACATGCCTTCGGGCAGCGTCAGCACGATTCCACCGCCCAGGCGCTGGACGATGGCCCCGGGAAGATCGAAGGCGAGCTCCTGAGACTGCTTGTCCATCTGGCGGGTAATGCCGGTCGCGGCCTGGCCCGTCGCGGAGGCCCCGTTGATCGCGTCGCGCACTGTCGCGCCAGTTGCTTTCCCAATCGGCGCTGGATTGACCGCAACTGGTTGTTCGACCCTGGCTTCCGTCCGCTTCGTGCACCCCGCCCCGATCAGGGGCACCAGTGCCGCAAGTACGAGTCCGCCTGCCACTGTCCGTCGCATGGTGATCCTCCCGAAAAATGCCGTTTTCGAAAGGATGATCAGATGGCGTGCCCGAAGTAATCGGTCGCACAGGGGAGGGGATTAGTTCTCTGGTTGCAGAACTGGGGCGGGAGGACTCGAACCTCCAACTTCCCGGTTAACAGCCGGGCGGTCTGCCAGTTGACCTACACCCCATCACAGATGCAAGACGCCCAAGAAAACCAGTTGGAGGGCAAAGCGCTAGTACTTCAAGCCCGCCTTCTCGGCGAAGGTTTTCACCGCCTCTTGCTCCTCCACACTGAGCTTTTCCGGCAGCGTGACATGCGTCTCCACGTACATGTCGCCGCGACGGCCGTTCTTCTCGATCCCGACGCGCGGAATCCGGAATCGCTGGCCATGCTGGGTTCCCGACGGAACGCGGAGCACCACGCTCTTCCCGTCCAGAGTTTTCACCTTGATCCGGGATCCCAGCAGGGCCTGCGCGATGTTGATCGGCACAACGCCGATCACGTCCAGGCCCTCGCGCCGGAAGAACCGATCGGGAGCGACGTGAATCACGACGATGAGATCACCGCGACCCTTGGGACCCTGGTTTTTCATACGCAGCCGCGCTCCGTCCTCGATCCCCGCGGGAATCTCGACGGCGATGCGCTTCTCGACCCGTACCTCGCCGCTGCCCTGGCACGTCGGGCAGCGCTGTGACGGAACAGTTCCCTTCCCCCGGCACACCGGGCACGGGCGATTGACCGCGAACCCGCCCTGACCAAACGAGACCGTCCCGCGCCCTTTACACTCAGGGCAGGTGCTGACCGTCGCGCCCTTGGCGGCCCCGTTCCCACCGCACGTCGGGCAGACCTCGGGCATGGCGAGTGTAATCGGCACGGAGCCGCCCAACGCGGCGACACGGAACGGAATCGTGATGCTGGTTTCGACCTCTTCCGGTTCGGCGTCGCGGCCCCCTCCCGCTCCCCGGCGTCCGAAGATCGATGAGAACAAATCCCCCAGTCCGCCGAGGTCGGACATGTCGAAATCACCGCTATCGTTGGCGGTGGGTCCACCCGCGCCGGAACCTCCACCACGCCGGGCGCCGCGCTGTCCAAACGGGTTGCCGCCGCCGGCCCCCGCGAACGCGCCGTAGCGACGGAGCTGGTCGTACTTCTTCCGTTTCTCGGCATCACTCAGGACATCGTGCGCTTCGTTGATCTCCTTAAAGCGCTCGGCGGCCTGGGGATTGTTGGGATTCCGGTCCGGATGGTGCTGCTTGGCCAGGCGGCGAAAGGCCTTCTTGATTTCGTCCGTCGAGGCTGTTTCAGCGACTCCCAATGTCTGGTAGTAGTCGCGTTGTGCCGCCATTAATGGCCCTGCCAGGTGAGCACGACCACGCGCGCCGGGCGCAGCAGCGTGTCGCGCATCTTATAGCCGGGTTGCACGATCTGGCCTACGGTGTGGTCGAGCTCCGGTTTCGGCGCCGGTTGCGTCGTCACCGCTTCATGCAGATTCGGGTCGAACGGCACTCCCGTCTGATCGATGCGCGTGACACCCGCGCTCTCGAGCTCCTTCCAGATCTTTCGCTCCACCAGCTCGACGCCTTCATGGAGCGTCTTGGCATCCGTCTCGCTCGGATCGATGTGCGCAAATCGCGAGAGATCGTCGAGCACGTCTGCGAAGCGGGAAACCAGCTCCGCCTGGGCTCGTTGCCAAGTCTCGGTGCGCTCTTTTGCCGTCCGCTTGCGGTAATTGTCGTACTCGGCAGCGAGCCGCAGATGCCTGTCTTTCCAGGCATCCGCTTCAGATGGAGTCGCTGGAGATGGAGTCGCCGGCGGCGGCACCGCCGGCGCCTCGCCAGGCGTCTGCGCCGCGACCGGTTCCTTCGTGTCGGGATCGAGCGAAGGGGCCGGTGGTGAATGGGGATGACGTTTGTTGGTCATGTGTTTGGAACTTTCAGTCTGACAACAAGATAAGGCGGTGAGACTCGGGAGGGAAACCCCGGAGCGGCGTGGTGCGATGCCGCTCCAGGGCCGAACAGCACGCTTTAGTAACCGAACATCAAACCGAACGTCAGCGGAACCATCGTCCGAGACGACCCACTGGTCTGAATGCTGATATAGCGGGCCTCAGCAAAGGCATTGAGTCCGCCCAGGCCAAATGTGACGCCGCCACCCAGTGCAAATCCCACCTTCGTTTCCGAGTCCGTACCGGGATCGTAGTTGTAGATGCCCAGACCGCCGAGTACATACGGACGCGCCTGCGCGTTCGGAGCGCTGAAGTGATACAGGGCGCTCGCGGTGCCACCCAGAATCGCGGTGCTTCCGCTGACGCCTTCGTGAGCAGTCGATGAGTACAACCCATCGGCACGCAGATACAGCGGGCTGCCGCCGATCGGCATTTCAAACACACCGAGAATGTTGATGCCCATCTTGTCGAGGCTGCCATAATCGCCCGTGGGCATGGTCGCGCCCAACCCGAGACCGAACCGGAATCCCTCGGTCGCCGGATACATCTGCTGCGCGCGCAGCGGAGCTGCGAGGGCCAATGCCAGCCCGGCGATAAGCACGCCCAAAGACACGCGTTTCATGGGAACTCCTTGTTGTGGAAAAACGGAATGGGCGGACTATACACACACGCGCGGGCCGAATGGCAGGGCGTTTCGATGCACGCTTAATCGCTCGTTTGATCTGGATCCGACGAGCGGTACGCACGGGTGAACGCGATCAGATCATCCATGACGCTCTGCACCGTGAATAGCTCGTGCGAGAGATCGGGATACCAGTTGATGCGCGCGTGCGCGGCCAGGCTCTCGGCCAGCCGCTGTGCGGCCTCGACATCGACGATCCGGTCCGCTCCACCGAGCAGGAACAGCACCGGCCGCTCGATGCGCTGAGCATCCGCGATCACCGCGCGCTGAGCCCATTGCAGCTCCGCGCGCGCTCCGGCAGTCATGTACTCGCTGCCGCGTCCCGTCGGCAACGTCGGCCAGAGGTCGGCGAGCTTGGCGGCGAAGCGCTTCCATGCGGGCGGCGCGCTGCGTGACGCGAGCCACGGTCCGGACACCACGGCGGCAGCCGGCGGCTCGCCGGGTTGCGTTTCGAGGTACCGCAGCACGACGAGGGCGCCGAACCCATGACCGACGAGCACCTGCGGCACATCCTGCCGCTGGCGCACCGCGCGCCGGAACGCCTGCAAGTCGCCAAGGAGCTGGCTAAAGCGTGAAAGGTGGCCGCGCGTCCCACCCGATCGCCCGTGTCCACGCTGATCGAGGAAATACGCAGCGAAGCCGGCACTTCTGAGTTGGCCGCCGATCGACGTCCACCGATCCGAAACGCCGGGCGGATACCAATCGTGCAGAAACAGCACAGCGACGCTCGCCTGGGCGGGCTCGTAGGCGTCGTAGACCAGCGGCGTGCCATCGGGGGCGTTGATGCGATTCATGCTAGCGTTCCCATCAACCGCCGCAGCAGGTCGAGTGCCGCCTGCGCGGAGCGCGCCCGAATCTCGCCGCGATCGCCGGGAAAGACGCGCCGCAACGCGCGCGCTGCGTTGCCCAGTCGAGCCGCGAGCCACACCGTACCCACCGGTTTGTCCACCGTCCCGCCACCGGGGCCGGCGATCCCCGTGACCGCAAGCGCCGCGTCTACTCCGAATCGCTGCTGCGCGCCCGCGGCCATGGCCAGCACGACTTCCTCGGACACCGCGCCGTGGGCTTTGATGAGGGCCGCGGGCACTCCCAGCAGGTCGCGCTTGACGTCATCCGCATACGCGACGATTCCGCCCGCGAAGACGTCCGACGAGCCCGGAACCGCGGTGATTCTTCCGCCGAGCAGGCCGCCGGTGCACGATTCCGCGACGGCGAGGCGCTGCCGGTTCGCGCGCAGCAGATCCAGGATCGTCGCCGCGAGGTCGGCATTCTCCTCCCCATATACGTGTTCGCCGGCGCGCGCACGCAGCTGCGCCGCTGCCGCAGCCAGACGCCGCTCGGCGTCCTCCACGCGCAGTCTCCAGGCGGTCACCCGCAAGTCGACGCCGCTGCTCGACGGCAGATACGCCAGCGTCAGCGGCGCGATCTCGTCTTCGATGGCGCCGACGCGCTCCGCGAGCGCCGACTCGGCAATCCCTGTCGTGCGCACCGTGCGCGACCGCACCACGATGCCGGCGGTCTCACCGCGACCGGCGATGCGCGGCAATACTTCTTCGGCGAGCAGCCCGCGCATTTCCGATGGGACGCCGGGGAGCATCACCACGACGCGATCGGCCTCTTCCACCCACAACCCCGGCGCGGTTCCGCGTGGATTCGGCAGCACGGTGGCGCCTGCCGGCACCTCGGCCTGCGTGCGGTTGCTGGCGGGCATCGCCCGGCCCAGCCGGCGGAACCGCTCCTCCAGCGATTGCAGGACGGCCGCGTCGAGGATGAGCGGCTTTTCGAAGATCGCGGCCACTTCCTTTTTGGTCATGTCGTCGCGCGTCGGACCAAGACCGCCGGTCGTGATCACGAACCCCGTCCGGTCGAGCGCCTCGGCAACGGCGGCGCGAATCATGTCGGGACGGTCGGCGACCGAGGTCCGGCGCACGATCTCGACGCCTGCGGCGGCGAGCTCGCGTCCCAAATCGACTGCATTCGTGTCGAGGATTTGCCCCAGCACCAGCTCGGTGCCGATCGTGACGACCTCGAGCTTCACTTGCGGACTTTGAGGAGCGCCCGGTAGCGGTAGAGATAGACGAGCAGCGAGTAGACGGTCAGCACGATCGCGCCGGCGAGGGTCACGGCGACGAACCACCCGTGAAACTCGTCCCAGACATCGCGGTAGGTGCCGGCCAGATGCATCTCGGCGATCGCGTCCTTCCAGGCGAACCACGCGATGGTGGCGCCGATGAAAATGTTCTGCGCCACGGCTTTCAGCTTCCCCGCGCCCACCGCGGGGATGATGATGCCCTGCCGCTTCGCGAAAAAGCGAAATACCGTGATCAGGACTTCACGCCCCACCAGCAGGATCGCGACCCACACCGGCAGACTGCCCCACCACGGGATCCGGTAGTCGACCAGAATCGTGGGGTGCCGCGTGATCCAAAAAATCGGAATCAGCGTGGCAAAGAGCAGGAGCTTGTCGGCAATCGGGTCGAGCAAGATGCCGAGCTCGCTCGTGGTGCCGTAGCGCCGCGCCAGGTAGCCGTCGATCAGGTCAGAAAACGCGGCGATGAGAAAGACGACAAAGGCGATGACTTTCGGCCAATACCCCTGAATGAACGGCAGGAGTGCGACCACCGGCGTGAGGCTAATGCGCGCCAGGGTAATGATATTGGGCAGCGTCCATCGAACCGACGTAGGACCAGCCATTAGCTCAACGTCTTGAGGACCAGCTTACTGACCGCCTTGAGCGTGTCGAACACGCCATCGCCGCGCACGGCCACCGCCTCATGGTAGGCGGCGTGACCGACCCAATCGCTGCCGACCTTGTCGATGAGATTCTCGCCCGGGTGGGAGGGGTCGGGCGTCACTTTCTGCCTCGCGCCGTCTTCGACGGGCCATCCGGGATTCAGGGCCGCCTGCAGATCCTTGATGGGCGCCGCGTTGGGAAGATCGCGCTTATTGTACTGAATCACGAACGGAATCTTCGTGAGATCGTAGCCATACTCGGACATGTTGTCGTACAAGTTCTGCATCGACTCGACGTTCGCTTCCATCCGTTCGATCTGGCTGTCGGCGACGAACACGAGGCCGTCGACGCCTTTGAGAATGAGCTTGCGGCTGGCGTTGTAGTACACCTGCCCCGGCACCGTGTAGAGGTGGAACCGGGTCTTGAAGCCGCGGATCGTGCCGAGATCGACGGGCAGGAAATCGAAGAAGAGCGTCCGTTCGGTCTCGGTGGCGAG
>Ga0070680_100003095_pt1 | contig 12348 bp, 11 predicted proteins | sample KBSC73BmetaG_FD_64672 | JGI IMG/M metagenome (GOLD analysis project Ga0070680, IMG submission 64672) | Corn rhizosphere microbial communities from Kellogg Biological Station, Michigan, USA - KBS C7-3B metaG | ecosystem: Host-associated > Plants > Roots > Rhizosphere | place: USA: Michigan...
GGGCTTACGCCCAAGGCCTTCCTGCAGGCGCTGACGCTCGACAGCGCGCGGCAGCTTCTGCGCTCGTCGGCGAGCGTGCTCGATGCCTCCTACGAGGTCGGACTCTCCGGCCCCGGACGGCTGCACGATCTGTTCGTCACCCATGAGTCGATGTCGCCCGGCGAGTGGAAGTCCGGCGGCGAAGGCCTGACGGTGTACTACGGCTTTCATCCGTCGCTGTTCGGCACCGCGCTGGTGATGGCGACGGATCGCGGGCTCTGCGGCCTCGCCTTCGCCGACTTCGGCAAAGAGCGTCCGGCGCTGGTCGATATGCGTCAGCGCTGGCCACGGGCGAAGATCGTCGAAGACAGCGCCCGCACCGCGCCGCTCGCCGCGCGCATCTTCGACCGCAACCTTTGGCGGGCGGACCGGCCGTTGCGCGTGGTGCTGATCGGCACCGACTTCGAGGTGCGGGTCTGGGAGACGCTGATGCGCATCCCGATGGGCCGCGCCATCACCTATTCCGATCTCGCCGGCACCATCGGCAAACCCAAAGCGGCGCGCGCGGTCGGCGCCGCCGTCGGCAAGAACCCGATCTCCTTCGTGGTGCCTTGCCATCGCGTGGTCGGCAAGTCGGGCGAACTGACCGGCTACCACTGGGGCCTCACCCGCAAGCGCGCCATGCTCGGCTGGGAAGCGGGCGCGGTGGCCACCTGACAGCCGAAACCGTCGCCGGGCGCGGCGCATCGCGCCCGGGCGCAAGCGCCGTTGACGCTGACGCCACGAAGGCCCAAAACCCTCGCAAAATCGACAGTGCGAGGAACTTTCCATGCAAAAACGCCGCCCGGTGATGCTGGTCGTGCTCGACGGCTGGGGCTGGCGCGAGGAATCCGCCGACAACGCCGTCCGCCAGGCCAACACGCCGACCTTCGACCGGCTGTGGGCCAATGGCCCACACGCCTTCCTGCACACCTCCGGCAAGGATGTCGGCCTTCCCAGCGGCCAGATGGGGAACTCCGAGGTCGGCCATCTCAACATCGGCGCCGGCCGCGTGGTGATGCAGGACCTGCCACGCATCGGCGACGCCATCGCGTCGGGTGAGATCAAGAAAGCGCCGGCGCTGACCGGGCTGATCGACAAGCTCAAGGCGAGCGGTGGCACCTGCCACCTGATCGGCCTCGTCTCGCCCGGCGGCGTGCACTCGCACCAGGACCACGGCGCGGCGCTGGCGAAGATTCTCAGCGATGCCGGTGTGCCCGTTGTCGCTCATGCCCTGACCGATGGGCGCGACACGCCACCGCAATCGTCCGCGGAAGATCTCAAACGTTTCACCGCCGCTTTGCCGAAGTCGGTGCCGGTCGCGACCGTGAGCGGCCGCTACTATGCGATGGATCGCGACAAGCGTTGGGACCGTGTCAGCAAGGCCTACAACGCGATCGTCGAAGCGAAAGGTCCAACGTTTCCCGATCCGCAGGCGGCCATTGCCGACGCCTATGCCAAGAAACAGTTCGACGAATTCATCGTTCCGTCCGTGATCGGCAACTATCGCGGCATCAAGGACGGTGACGGCGTGCTGTGCTTCAACTTCCGCGCCGACCGCGTGCGGGAAATTCTTGGCGCCATGCTCGATCCGGATTTTTCCGGCTTTCCCCGCGACCGCAAAGTCAAATTCGCCGCAGCCGTCGGCATGACCGAATACAGCGATGACCTGAACACGCTGATGCAGGCGATCTTCCCGCCGCAGACGTTTCCGAACATCCTCGGCGAGGTGGCGGCCAACGCCGGCCGCACGCAATTGCGCATGGCGGAGACCGAAAAATATCCGCACGTCACCTACTTCCTCAACGGCGGCCGTGAAGAGCCCTACAAGGGCGAAGACCGCATCATGGTGCCGTCACCGAAGGTCGCGACCTACGATCTGCAGCCGGAAATGTCGGCGCCCGAACTGACCGCGAAGGCGGTCGAAGCGATCGACTCGGGCAAATACGATCTGATCGTGCTGAACTTCGCCAACCCCGACATGGTCGGCCACACCGGCAGCCTGCCTGCCGCGATCAAGGCGGTGGAGGCCGCCGACACCGGCCTCGGCAAAATCGTGGACGCGATTCAAAAGAGCGGCGGCGCGTTGCTCGCCACCGCCGACCACGGCAATTGCGAAATGATGCGGGACCCTGAGACCGGCGGACCGCACACGTCGCACACGACCAATCCGGTGCCGGTGCTGCTCACCGGAGGCGGTGATGCAAAGCTCGCGGACGGGAGGCTGGCCGACCTCGCGCCGACCTTGCTGGACCTGATGGAATTGCCGCAGCCGAAGGAAATGACCGGCACGTCGCTGCTGCGGAAGGGTTGACGCCGAGCAACGCCGAAGACGCAGAGAGGTTCGCCAACCTCACCACCGTCATTGCCGGGCTTGACCCGGCAATCCATCACGCCTTTCAACCAGAAGCGCTCGTAAGGTTTATTTCGCCGCGCTTCATCATGGATGCGCGGGTCAAGCCCGCGCATGACGCCGCTGGTGCTCTATTAAAACGGTTGACGTCGAGCGCAACTGTCCACTCGGACCGGGGCCTTTTCGGAGATCACCTCCCTCTCCACCGTCATTGCCGGGCTTGACCCGGCAATCCATCACGCCGCCGGTTCTCTGTCGAGAAAATGCCGCGCTAAAAATCCTTCAGCCCGAGCACGTCCATCATCGAATAGAGTCCCGGCTTCTGACCGCGCGCCCAGCGCGCGGCATGCAGCGCGCCGCGCGCAAAGATCATGCGATCCTCGGCGCGATGCGTCAGCTCGATCCGCTCGGCCGGGCCGGCAAAGATGACGCTGTGCTCGCCCACGACTGTGCCGCCGCGCAGCGATGCAAAACCGATGTCGCCCGGCTTGCGCGCGCCGGTCTCCCCGTCGCGGCCCCGCTCCGAATGCGTCGCAAGGTCGATGCCGCGACCCTCGGCCGCCGCGCGGCCGAACATCAGCGCGGTGCCCGAGGGCGCGTCGATCTTCTTGTTGTGATGCATCTCGACAATCTCGATGTCGAACGCTGAGTCGAGCGTCTTTGCGACGCGCCGGGTCAGCGCCGCCAAAAGATTGACGCCGAGACTCATATTGCCGGACTTGACGATGGTCGCGCGCTTGCCCGCCTCGGCGATCAGCTTTTCTTCGCTGTCCTTGAGGCCCGTGGTGCCGATGACGTGCACCTTGCCGTGGCGCGCCGTGAGTTCGGCCAGCACCAGGGTCGCGGCCGGAATGGTGAAGTCGATCAATCCGTCGGCGTTGGCGAGCAGCGGCGCGGGATCGGACGCCACGGCAATGCCGCACGCGCCAAGACCCGCCAACTCACCGGCGTCGCGGCCGATGATCGCCGAGCCCGGAGCGTCCACCGCGCCGGCGAGCGTTATACCCTCGGCGTCGATGATCGCCTTGATCAGCGTGCGGCCCATGCGCCCACCGGCGCCCGCCACGATCAACCGCAAGTCGGACATGAAACACTCCTGCTCTGGCTACGGCCCGTCGCAACCTTCGACGATGACCAGATCGACGGTCGAGTACGGCAGGCGCGCCTTGACGTTGGCTTGATACTCCGGCGAGCGATAACAGGCCACGGCGCTGGCGTAATCGGGAAACTCCACGACCACGTGTCGCGCCCGGCTTTCGCCCTCCACACAATCGAAGCGGTTCGAGCGCACGATGAAGTGCCCGTCGAATTTGGCGAAGATCGCCGGGTTGGCGTCGGAATAGGCCTGAAAACCGGCCGGGTCGCTCACATCCACGCGCGCGATCCAATACGCCTTGTTCGCCATGTCGCTCTCCCTTGCCGATGGGCCGGCCTCCATCGTGGCACGGCCGGGGGTTTCGAATCGAGATCGCCGTTCCGCTGCAACGACGGTGACGGAGAGATTATCGGACCGCCGCCGCGATCTCCGCGACGATCGCCGAGGCCGCGGCCTTGGGATCGGCCGCAGCCATGATCGGACGGCCCACCACCAGATAATCGGCCCCGGCCGCAATCGCGGCGGCCGGCGTCATGACGCGCTTCTGGTCGCCCTTGTCGGCGCCCGCCGGACGAATGCCCGGCGTCACCAGGGCCATGCCGGGGCCGGCGATGATCCGCAGGCTCGCCACCTCCTCGGCCGAACACACCAGGCCGTCCATACCGATATCGCGCGCCTGGGCGGCGCGCTGGGCCGCGAGCGCGGCAACCGTGCGGCTATAGCCCGCCGCGGCGAGATCGGCGTCGTCGTAGGACGTCAACACGGTGACGCCGAGAACGCGCAGCCCGGAGCCTTTGCGCGCCTCGACGGCGGCGCGCATGGTCTGCGGATAGGCGTGGACGGTGAGAAATGTCGCGCCGAGCCTGGCGACGCTTTCGACACCCTTGCCCACGGTGTTGCCGATGTCGTGCAGCTTCAAATCGATGAAGACGCGCTTGTTGGCGCGCACCAAGGCATCGGCAAGCCCAAGACCACCGGCGAACGCCAGCTGATAGCCGATCTTGTAGAACGACACCGCGTCGCCGAGCGTTTCGATCATCGCATCCGCGGCTGCAACCGTCGGCACATCGAGCGCCACGATCAGCCGGTCTCTCGCCTCCATCACGTCATCTCCCGTGCGGTTTCGATCAGCCGCGCCAGCACGCGCTTGAGCGTGTTCGCCGCATGCTCATCGGTCAGATTGTCGTTGTCGTCAAACGCCTCGCCGGCGCGGAACACCGTGATCTGCTCCGGGATCACCAAGGCTCCGCAGCCCAGCTCCAGCACCTGGCGCAAAGCCATCAGCGAGCGCAACGCGCCATAGGGCGAATTCGACGCGCCGCCGATGGCGAAGGCCCGGTTCTTGAACACCGCGAGCGGCGGCTCGCCGCGTTCGCGCACCCGCGAAATCCAGTCGATGGTGTTCTTGAGCAGCGGCGTCAGCGACGCATTGTATTCGGGACTGGCGATGAACACGCCGGCATGCCCCGCCATCATCTGCTTGAGTTTGCGCGCATGATCCGGCGCGCCCGATTGCGCTTCGCTGTCGCCGTCATAGAGCGGCAACGGATAATCCTCGAGCGAGATGCGCGTGACATCGGCGCCGGCGAGCGCCAGCTCCTTGGCCGCCAGCGCCGCGAGCCGCGCATTGAACGAGCCGGCGCGGATCGAGCCGGCGAACACCAGGATTTTCGGCGGCATGGCCGTCAGCTCTCGTTGACCGCCGCCAACAATACACGGTCATGTTCAGCCTGTGTGCCGGGCATTCCCATCTTGTCGGTCCCAAAAAGAAAATGGCCGGGGCAAGCCCGACCATGACGACCAACAACGGCTGCGGACGGCATCAATTCTTGCGGTAAACCCAGACGCGGGCCGGCGGCAGATTCTGCCAGATCAGCGACGAGCCCGTCGCCTGAACAGCGGCCCGCTTCGGGATCGGCGTCACCACGGCATAGGTGAACTGCACAAACGGCGCATCGGGCGCCATCAACCCGAACGCTTCATCGACGAGTTGCAAACGCTGCTTGAACGGCTTGGTCTGCAGCGGCAGGCCCGACACCACGGCGGCAGCCGGCTCGCGCAGCAATTCGCCGAGCAGATGATTGATGCGATAGGCATCGCCCTGAATCACCGTCGCTTCGGGATAGCGCGTGCGCAGCATCCGGCAGAAGGTCGGATTGAACTCGACGAGCACGAGCCGCGACGGATGGATGCCACGCGCCACCAGCGCTTTGGTCACCGCACCTGTACCGGGCCCGAGCTCGATCACCGGACCCGGCGCATCGGGATCGACATGGCTCGCCATTGCGCGCGCCAACATCTTGCCCGACGGGGTCACGGCCCCCATCGAAATCGGCTTCTCTATCCAAGATCGAATGAAAGCGAGCTCATCCAGAAAATGGATGCCGCTTTTCCGTTCAAACAGACGGATTCGTCTTTCGATCTTTTTTTCAAGCACTTGAAGAGCAAGCAATGGCATGGGTGCAAATGATACCAAATACCGCAGGACGTCGATCTGTTATCGGTAAAGGCCAGCGGGCCGGGGGTCAAGCGGGGTCAGCCCGCTTCAGCCCGACCGCGTCGCCGCCCCGAAAAAGTCCTTGACCCGGGAAAAAAAACCGGAGGCCTCCGGATGGGTCTCCTGAGAGGACAGCTTTTCGAATTCCGCCAGCAGCTCGCGTTGACGCTTGGTCAAATTCTGCGGCGTCTCGACCATCACCTGGACATACATGTCACCGGCTTGTTTCGAGCGCAGCACCGGCATTCCCTTGCCGGATAGCCGGAAGCGGCGGCCGGATTGGGTTCCACCGGGGACTTTGACCCGCGCCTTGCTGGCGTCGATCGCGGGCACTTCGAACTCGCCGCCGAGCGCGGCCGTCACCATCGAGATCGGCACGCGACAGTGCAGGTCCGCGCCGTCGCGTTGAAAAAACTCATGGGAGGCCAGCGAAAGAAAAATATAAAGGTCGCCCGCGGGCCCGCCGCGCGCGCCGGCCTCGCCCTCGCCCGCCAGACGAATGCGCGTGCCGTCTTCGACGCCGGGAGGAATGTTGACCGAGAGCGTGCGCTCGCGCGTCACCCGGCCCGCGCCGGAGCACGACGGACACGGATCCTCGATCACCTGACCGCGGCCCTGACAGATCGGACAGGTGCGCTCGAGCGTGAAGAAGCCGCCCTGGGTGTGACGAATCCGGCCGTGGCCGTTGCAGTGCTGGCAGGTCTTCGGCTTGGTGCCGGCCTTGGCGCCGGAGCCCGAACAGACCTCGCAGGTCACCGACGTCGGCAGCCGCACCTGTGCGGTCTTGCCGCCGTAGGCATCCTCCAGCGTGATTTCCATGTTGAAGCGCAGATCGGCGCCGCGCTCGCGACCGGAGCTGCGCTGGCGCGCGCCGCCCATGCCGAAGATGCCTTCGAAAATATCCGAGAACGCCGAGCCGAAGTCGGCGCCGAAACCATGCTGGCCGCCGCCCATGCCCTGTTCAAATGCGGCGTGGCCGAAGCGATCGTAGGCGGCGCGCTTGTCGCCGTCCTTGAGGACGTCATAGGCCTCGTTGATTTCCTTGAAGCGGTGTTCGCAATCCTTGTCGCCGGGGTTGCGGTCCGGGTGGTGCTGCATCGCAAGCTTGCGGTATGCACTCTTCATCTCCGTCTCGGTCGCGCTGCGCGCCACCCCGAGCACTTCGTAATAGCAGCGCTTCGTCGTCACCGGCATGCCTCGCCCTCGCGCCCTGCCGCAAGACCGCTCGCTCCCATCGCGTTGCCCCGCGTCTGTCTCAAGATAGTCGTCCTAAAACAAATGGCCCGGCGCAGATGCCCCGGGCCATCGCTGTCATTCGATCAGTGCCATGGCCCCGGGCTCCCGGCGCTCAGGCGGATTTCTTCTTGTCGTCGTCGACCTCGGTAAACTCCGCGTCGACGACATCCTCTTTCTTGCCGGGCTCGCCGGCCGCCGCAGCATCCGGCCCGCCGTCACCCGGCTGACCCTCTTGCTGCTGCTTGTACATCGCCTCGCCGAGCTTCATCGAGGCTTGCGCCAGCGTGTTGGTCTTGGCCGCGATCACGTCGGCGTCGTCGCCCTTGAGCGCTTCCTTGAGATCGGCGATGCCGTTCTCAATGGCTTTGCGCTCGCCTTCGCCGACCTTGGAGCCGTGCTCCGCCAGCGCCTTCTCCGTGGAATGGATCAGCGCTTCGGCGTGGTTCTTCGCTTCGACCGCCGCCTTGCGCTTCTTGTCTTCCTCGGCGTGCGATTCCGCGTCCTTCACCATCTTTTCGATGTCGGTTTCGGACAAGCCGCCCGACGCCTGGATGCGGATCTGCTGCTCCTTGCCGGTGCCTTTGTCCTTGGCCGACACGTTGACGATGCCGTTGGCGTCGATGTCGAACGTGACCTCGATCTGCGGCACGCCGCGCGGCGCCGGAGGCAGACCGACGAGATCGAACTGGCCGAGAACCTTGTTGTCGGCCGCCATCTCGCGCTCGCCTTGGAACACGCGGATGGTCACGGCCTGCTGTCCGTCTTCCGCGGTGGAAAACACCTGGCTCTTCTTGGTCGGGATCGTGGTGTTGCGATCGATCAGGCGCGTGAACACGCCACCCAACGTCTCGATGCCGAGCGACAGCGGCGTCACGTCGAGCAGCAGCACGTCCTTGACGTCGCCCGCCAACACGCCGGCCTGAATCGCCGCACCGATGGCAACGACTTCATCCGGGTTGACGCCCTTGTGCGGCTCCTTGCCGAACAATTGCTTCACGACCTCCTGGACCTTCGGCATGCGCGACATGCCGCCGACCAGGACGACCTCGTTGATCTCCGCCGCGCTGACGCCGGCGTCCTTCAACGCCTGCCGGCATGGATCGACCGTCCGCTGCACGAGATCGTCGACCAGCGCCTCGAACTTGGCGCGGGTGAGCTTCATGGTGAGATGCTTGGGACCGGAGGCATCCGCCGTGATGAACGGCAGGTTGATTTCGGTCTGCGTGGTGGAGCTGAGCTCGATCTTGGCCTTCTCGGCGGCTTCCTTCAGCCGTTGCAGCGCGAGCTTGTCCTTGCGCAGGTCGATGCCCTGGGTCTTCTGGAACTCGTCGGCCAGATAGCTGACCAGCCGCATGTCGAAGTCTTCGCCGCCCAGGAACGTGTCGCCGTTCGTGGACTTCACCTCGAACACGCCGTCGCCGATCTCGAGGATCGACACGTCGAAGGTGCCGCCGCCGAGGTCATAGACCGCGATCATGCCTTGCTTTTGCTTGTCGAGACCGTAGGCCAGTGCGGCCGCCGTCGGCTCGTTGATGATGCGCAGCACTTCGAGGCCGGCGATCTTGCCCGCGTCCTTGGTGGCTTGCCGCTGCGCGTCGTTGAAGTAGGCCGGGACGGTGATGACCGCCTGATCCACCTTCTGCCCGAGATTGGCTTCCGCCGTCTCCTTCATCTTCTGCAGGATGAAGGCGGAGATCTGCGAGGGCGAATAGGTCTTGCCGTCCGCCTCGACCCAGGCGTCGCCGTTCGATGCCTTGCTGATCTTGTAGGGGACGAGCTTCTTGTCCTTCTCGACCGTCGGGTCGTCGTAGCGCCGGCCGATCAGGCGCTTGACCGCGAAGATGGTCTTTTCCGGATTGGTGACCGCCTGCCGCTTGGCGGGCTGTCCGATCAGACGTTCACCGTCGTCGGTGAAGGCCACGATCGATGGTGTGGTGCGCGCGCCTTCCGCATTTTCGATAACGCGGGGCGATTTGCCTTCCATCACCGCAACGCAGGAATTGGTGGTGCCGAGGTCGATGCCGATGACCTTGCCCATGATGCTTACCTCTCTTTCAAAGCAGATCGGCCGAGCCCGAGACGGCGCCCATGCCTGATCCCCGATTGACGCTTTTCGCCGCACTCTGCGGCGTCTTGGCTCATATAGGAGGGACCCCTTGCCCCGCAAGGACTTGACGGCGGCGGCGGCGATCCAAACAGGCCGGGACCGGTGAACCGGTCGGCCGTCCGGAAAAGCTCTTCAACAGGTCGCCGGGCATGAAAAAGGCCGTTTCGGGAGATACGCGGATACAAGGCATTCGACGAAAACGCCAGCTGCGGCCGGCATCACCCTCCGACTCAACCGTTGGCTCACTTTTGGTGAAACCGGGTTGAGTTTGACTTAACAGGCCCGCATACCGGCACCATGAAAACCTCATCCATCCTTCGATCGGTCGCGGTTGGCATTCTATCGGTCGCGATGGCGACCGCCGCGGCTGCGGCCGATGTGGTGTTTCCCACCGCCTCACGCATTGGCCTCGTGCCACCGGCCGGGATGACCGTGGCCAAGGATTTTCCGGGTTTCGAGAACCCGGACAAGAATGTCTTCATCCGGCTCATCGCCATGCCGGCGAACGCCTATGGCGAGTTCGAGAAGACCTTGAACGACGCCACCCTCAAAAGCGGGGGCATGACGCTGGAGAAGCGCGAAACGCTGTCGCTCCCGAGCGGCAACGGCATCCTGGTGACCGTGCGCCAGGAGGCCGGCCCGGAAACGAACCCGCAAGCCGGTCAAGACGCGCCGCCGGAAGCGCGACCGCAAAAGCGTGCGGCCCCGAAGTCGCCGGCCGCGTCGATCCGCGTCCGCAAATGGCTCTTGATCGCGCCGATCGACAATTTGACCGCGATGGTTTCGTTCGAGATGCCGGTGGCATCGCCGGCACCCTATTCAGACGCAGAGATCCGGACCACCCTCGCCACCATCGCCGCCCGCCCCCATGTGCCCGACGACGAACAGCTGGCGCTGGTGCCGTTCAAAATGGGCGACCTGGCCGGGCTTCGATTGATCCGCGTGGCGCCGGGCGTCGCCGCACAATTCACCGACGGACCCCAGGACTCGCTCGAAGCCCCCGATCAGGCCTATCTCGTGATCGCGGCCGCAGCGGGCGGGCCGGATCAAGCCGTCGATCGCGACCGCTTCGCGCGGGCGGCGTTTGGCGGCCTGCCGCCGTTCACCGACGTGCGCATGACCAATGCCGAGCCGATGCGGCTTGGCGGCCAGCCCGGCCATGAAATCCGGGCGCGGGGCAAAGACCCGCGAACCGGCAGTGAGGTCGAGATCGTGCAATGGCTGCGGTTTGGCACCGGCGCCTATCTGCGCATCCTCGGCTATGGTCCGAAGGACAAATGGGCCGAGACGTTCACCCGCTTCCGCGCCGTCCGCGACGGCCTGGAGCCGCGGTAGCGCTTTTTGCCGCGGCCGCTGTGGGAGCGGCCCGTCTCAACCGTTGGGATTATCGTTGACCGGCGCGGCCGACGCCTTGGCGCCACCCTTGGATACCGCCACCAGCGCCGGGCGCAGCACCCGTTCGCCGATCATGTAGCCGGCCTGCATCACCTGCACGACGCTGCCGGACGGCACGCTGGCATCCTCGATCTCGAACATCGCCTGATGGCGATTGGGATCGAATTTCTGGCCGAGCGGCTCGATCCGCTTCACGCCATGCTTCTCAAGCGCGTTCATCAACTCGCGCTCGGTCAGCTCGACGCCCTCCAGCAGCGCCTTGGTGGCCTCATCGGCCTTGACGCGCAGCTCCTCGTCGAGCGCCTGCAGGGCCCGATGCATATTGTCGGCCACCCCGACGATGTCGCGGGCAAACCCGGAAACGCCATAGAGGCGCGCGTCGGCCACCTCGCGCTCGGTGCGCTTGCGCATGTTTTCCATGTCCGCAAGCGCGCGAAGCAGCCGATCTTTCGTATCGGCGAGTTCGCGATCGAGGGACGTCGAGGGTTTGGGCGCAGCGGCCGGTTGATCGGGCGAAATGCCGGCTTCACCCAAAAACGCGGCTTCGTGGTCGGTTTGCGGATTGTTGTCGTTTTCGCTCATGATGACCGGGATATCAGGGCAGACGCGTTAAAAATCAAGCCGACTTCTTTTTTCAAGCCAATCGGGACAGCGAGGCGCGGCCCCATCAAGCCGCTCGCGCGGCCCGAGGCGCGTTCAGGCAAGCATCCAGAAACGCCATCGCCGGCGGCCACGACAGCCGGGTCGCGGCGGCGTTGGCGGGCTCCGACTGCACCTCGGCGCGCATGAAGCTGTGCACCGCCCCCGGATGAATCTGCACCACCGTTGCCGCCGGTCGCCGCTCCAGCGCTTCACGCGTGCGCGCGAACGCCTCGGGTCCGAACACCCGGTCGGCCCCGGCATGAACCATATGAACCGGACACGAAATGTCGGCCGCGAGCGCGATCGCATCCAGCGTGTGATTGGGTGGGGTGGGAAGGCGGATCGACGGATAATAAGGCACGCAGGCAAACAGCCGCCGGTCGCGCGCCGCGAGCAGGATGGCGTAGCGTCCGCCGAGGCAAAAGCCGAGCACCGCGACCGCGGGAAGCTTCAATGTCGCCAGCATGAAGTCCACGCAATCGGACATGGTGTCGACCACCTCGTCGCCGAGCTTGAGCGCGCGCGCTTGCGCGCTCGGCAGATCGGGCGGCGGTGTCTCGCCCGGATAGGGATTCCAAACCATCGCCGTGAATCCCGCCTCGGCCAGCCCTTGCGCGCGCTCGCGCATAAATGCGTCGATTCCGGTGATCGTCGGCAACACGAGAACGCCGCCGCGTGGCTGGACGGCATGAGCGACATGGCCGCTCACACGGCCGGCCTCGATCTGTTCGGTGCGGATCATGATTTTCTCTTCCGTCATTGCGATGGATCGCCGCGTCTCAACCGGCGAGCAGTTTGCTGATCACCTTGGCGGTGTAATCGACCATCGGAATGACGCGCGCATAATTCAACCGTGTCGGGCCGATGACGCCGATGACGCCGATGATGTGTCCGGCGCGGTCGTGATACGGCGCGATGATGGTCGATGAGCCCGACAGCGAGAACAGCTTGTTCTCGGAGCCGATGAAGAGACGCACGCCGTCGGCGCGCTCGGCGCGGCCGAG
>Ga0070680_100003099_pt1 | contig 12335 bp, 9 predicted proteins | sample KBSC73BmetaG_FD_64672 | JGI IMG/M metagenome (GOLD analysis project Ga0070680, IMG submission 64672) | Corn rhizosphere microbial communities from Kellogg Biological Station, Michigan, USA - KBS C7-3B metaG | ecosystem: Host-associated > Plants > Roots > Rhizosphere | place: USA: Michigan...
TACGGCACCATCGTCTCGATCGAACCCTCGCCCAACTCGCCGGCCGAGGTGTGGACCGGCAGCGACACGGGCATCCTGAGCATGACCCGCGACGGCGGCGCGAGCTGGACCCAGACCACGCTTCCCGGAATCCGCCCGTGGAGCAAGATTGCCAGCATCGACATTTCGTCGCTCGACCCCGCCGCCGCTTACGTCGCGGTCGACGGCCACCGGATCGACGACTGGGCGCCGCACGTCTTCCGCACCCACGACGGCGGGAAGACGTGGACCGAGATCACCCGCGGCCTTCCCGCCGGCCAGGTCGTTACCGCCGTCCGCTCCGACCCCGTCGCTCCGGGCCTGCTCTATGCCGGCAACGAGACCGGCGTGTTCGTCAGCTTCGACGACGGCAACGACTGGCAGCCGCTCCAGCAGAACCTGCCGACGGCCTGGGCGCGCGACCTGCTGGTCCACGGCGACGACCTCGTCACCGCGACTCAGGGCCGGGCGATCTGGGTACTTGGCGACTTGGCCTTGCTCCGCCAGCTTCAGCCCGCGACGGCGAACGAAGCGATCCGGCTGTTCACGCCGGCGCCGGCCGTCCGCGTCCGCTTCGACAACAATCATGACACGCCGCTCACGCCCGAGACTCCGGTCGGGCAGAATCCACCCGAAGGCGTGGTGATCGATTACTGGCTGGGAAGCGGCGTGAACGGCCCGGTCACGCTCGAGATCCGCGACTCCTCCGGGGCCGTGGTCCAGCGCTTCTCGAGCGCCGACGCGCCGGAGAACCTGCCCGCAGACCGCTACTTCCAGGCCGGCTGGGTCAAGCCTCAGCAGGTCCTCTCCGCGGCCCCAGGCGAGCACCGCTGGGTGTGGGATATGCGCCGCCCGCGGCCCAAGGCCGTCGAATATAATTACGACATCGCCGCAGTCTGGGGCCTCGACACCCCGCTCGATCCGCGTGGGCAGCTGGTCGAGCCCGGCCGTTACACGGCGGTGCTCACAGCCGATGGAAAGACCCAATCTGTACCGATTGAAATCGTTAGCGATCCACGCGTGATCAACGCCGATTATCATGCCGCCAGGGAATTCTCCGAAAGCCTCTACGCGCCGATGGAAATCGCTTGGCGGGGCTATGCCGAGACCAAGGCTGTACGGGATGCCCTCGACAAGCGCTTCGCCGCGATCAAGAACCTGTCGCTGCTGGCGTCGGCAAGGGCGCTTGCGGCAAAGCTGGAGCCGCCCAAGGCGCCCCACGCCGGCTTCGGCAATGAGAGCGGCACGCTCGCTGCGCTAGAGACTTCGGCCGAGGGCAGTGACTCGGCTCCCACGCCGGCGCTCCGACAGACGGCGATCGAGACCATTGCCGAAGTGAATTCGGATTGGGCCGCGTGGCGGCAGGTCAAGGCGAACGATCTCGCAGCGCTCAACCGCGCGCTCACGGCAGCTGGGCTGCAGCCGATCACCATTCCTGCCCAGGCCGAGCTGAGTGCGGGCCCGGCGGACGGAGGAGTGGATCTTCCATGAATCTAACACTAATTGTGATGTAGCTTATATAAGCATTTGAATTGATGACCTATTCTGCAGATCCAGACACGCCTTCATCGCTCATCGATCGGGTCCTTCGTCTGCTACTAACTGCCGCGCATAAGCTGCTGACAATCAACTGGATTATTCGACGTCCGAGAACTTTGGGGGCGCATGCGCTCGCGCTCACTCCGGAGCGCAAGTTGATCCTGGTGCGCCATCGCTACGCGCGCGGTTGGCGCGTGCCGGGCGGCGGCCGCCACGCGAACGAGAACCCCGAGGAAGCCGTGCTGCGCGAGCTTCGCGAGGAGATCGGGATGACCGCCCACGGCCGGGTCCGCCTAGCCTGCGAGCTCGAGCATCAAGTGAATTTCAAACGCGACCTCGCCTCGCTGCTGATCGTCGAGGACGTGCGTTACCGGCCGCCGCGATGGTCGTGGGAGATCGAGTGCGTCGCCGAATTTCCGGTCAACGATCTCCCCCCGGACACCGTCGAGCTCACGCGCCGGTGGGTGCGTCTGCTGACTCGGACATGAAAAGCGCCGGGCCCGTGGAGGGCCCGGCGTCATTCTTCTAGCGAGAGGGGGCGAACGTCAGCCGATCGTGCTGGTCGTCATCACGGTTCCGCCCGAGATGCTGAGCGTGCTCGGTGCGAGCCGGAACGTCTGGCCCGTCGACGAGGTCACGATCACCAGACGGATGTTGCCGCTGGAATCGGTCACGATCTGGCTGACGGTGCCGATGCTCGTCCCGCTGGAGTTTACGACATTGAGGCCCGTGTTGAGCCCCGGAAGCGCGCTGCTCGCGACCGCGCCGCCGGCGAGCACGCTATGCGCGTTGGCATTGGCGATGCCCGTCGTCGAGGCGTGGTTCAGCCCCTGGCTGGTGCCCACCGCCGGATTGGTGAAACTACCCGTCGTCGAATCGTTCATCCGGCCAGTTCCGGCCAGGCCTGAAGCACCCATGTTGCCGTGAGCGCCGGCGCCGGGCGCGCCGCCACCGCCGCCGCCACCGTGTCCGGGACCGGCCAGTGCAGGTCCTGCAAGAGCGATCGCCGCAACTGCAATGCTTGTATTAAGGATCGTCCGAATCATGATGATTCTCCTCAGTTTTCCAACGATGTGCTGGGACTGAGGGGCAACGCCCCGGAAGCGGGATTGCTCCCCGCAATTCATCTGGCGTTCATCCTCGGACGGCGCGTTGTGCTTGCAAAGGGATTAGCGCCCCGGCTTCATGCCGCGGTCAGAAAGCTGTCATTTTTGCTTTTGTGACGCGCTGTCCTGCTGGGCTAAGCGGACGTCATGCACCGCCTGTTCGTCGCCATCCGGCCGCCGGAGCCCATCCGCGACCTGCTCGTCGATGCGATGCAGCAGAACGCGGATTTCCGCTGGCAGGAGGACGAGCAGCTCCACATCACCCTGCGCTTCGTCGGGGAAGTCGATCGGCCGGCCGCGGACGACCTCGCGGACGCGCTCGGGCGCATCCGCGCCGCGCCGCTCCAGCTTCGGATCGCCGGAGTCGGCCGCTTCGAGCAGCGCAATTCGGGCGCGCTTTGGGCGGGGGTCGAGCCGAAGCCGCCGCTCGCCGCCCTCGCCGCCAAGGTTGAACGCGTTTGCCAGTCGGTCGGCCTGGAGCCCGAACGCCGGGCCTTCCACCCGCACATCACACTGGCGCGCTGGAAAGGCCGCCGGACGCGCGAGGTGCAGGACTTCCTCGAGCGGGGCCGCCGCCTCTCGTCGGCGCCCTTCCTGGTCGACCGGTTCATCCTGTTCGAAAGCCGCCTCTCGCGCCACGGCGCCCATTACGAGGCTGTCGAGGCTTATTCGCTTCACTGAACCTTTTTCGACAGGCCCGCCGGACCGACGCCGCCAAGTCAATCCGATTCGGATTAAATAATCTGCGGGTACCGACAGTGTGAATACTTCGCGGTGACGGTGAAACTGAGCGCCATTAACCGGTTGTTAAATTATTCCGCGTTAAATTAATACTACTAACGATTGGTATATATCGGAAGATAATCGTGGACATTCCGGGCAGTTAGCCTGCCACCAAAGCGTTAGATTGGTTCAACTGATTGCTCGGGGGTTACAATGACCAGAACTTCTTCGTTACGCATTGCAATTGGCGCACTCTGCCTCGCTGCGGTCAGCGGCCCGGCCGTGGCCGCTTCAACGCAGCAGACGACATTCAAGGTGACAGCCGACGTCACCGCCAGCTGCACCATCGCGGCGGCCGATTTGGATTTCGCTGCTTACGATCCCGGCGGCAGCGCCGTTCCGGGGCAGTCGCAGATCACCGTGCACTGCACGAACGGCACGACGTGGAACGTCGGCCTGAACGCCGGTGTCTTTTCGGGAGCGACGACCTCGACCCGCAAGATGACCGGTCCGGGCTCCTTCGCCCTCGCTTATGGTCTTTTCACCGATGCGTCCCACTCCACCAATTGGGGCAATGTCGTGGGCACCGATACCCAGGCGGGGACCGGCACGGGTGTGGATCAGATCCTCAACGTCTATGGCCTCATTCCCGCCAGTCAGAATGTCGGGGCCGGCCATTACGAGGACACAATCACGGCGACGGTGACCTTCTAACCATGGGGCGCCCCTTCGTGGGGCGCCCCCGGAAGGTTCACCGGTGAGGATGCGGCCTCCTCCGGCCGCGTCGAGGCTGGCGAGGAAATCATGAATCCCATTGTGCGCTTTTGCACGCTGTTCGTGCTCGCCATGCAATGTGCGTGGCTGGCCTGTTCCCCTGTACGGGCGCAGGGGTTGGAGGTCACTCCGACCAACGTCGTTCTGGGGCCGGGGCAGACCGCCGCCACGTTCACCGTCACCAATGGCGAGGACCACAAGGTCTCGTTCCAGATTCGCGGCTTCGTCTGGCGGCAGGACAGCCAGGGCAACGATGTGCTCGAACCGACCGCCGATCTCCTCGCAAGCCCGCCGATCGCCAGCATCGACGCCGGCGGAAGCCAGGTCGTCCGGCTGATCCTTCGCCAGCCGCCGCAGGGACAGGAAGGCACCTACCGCATCCTGTTCGACCAGCTCCCCCCGCCTCATCAGGCGGGAGTCGTTCGAATTCTGCTGCGTCTTTCGATTCCGGTGTTCGCGGAACCGCAGACGCAAGTCAGGCCCCAGCTGCACTGGCACATCGCTCATGACGAGGCCGGCTGGTGGCTGATCGCTTCCAACAGCGGCAGCCGCCACATCAGCCTCGGCAACGTGAAGCTGTTCGGCCCTGATGGGCAGGAGCTTTCGGTCCGGATGAGTTCGCCGCCGCACATTCTCGCCGGCGCCACCCGGCGCTGGCCGATCGCGGAAAGCGCGGGCCTGTCGCCGAACGAGGCGCTTCGGGTAACGGCGAGTGCGGACTCGGGAACGGTCGACGAGCGGGTCTTCGTAGAATCGGGCCCGTGATGCGGACCTCGAGTCCGGCGCTGCTGCTGGCGGCTCTCCTTGCGATCGCCGCGGCGCTGTTTGCGCTGAGCCCGGCGAACGCAGCGAGTGCCGCCGCAAGCGGCGCCGTCCTCGACACCACGGCAAGCAGCGGTGCGAAGATCACCGGCGAGGTCGACGAGGCGCGGCTGGAGCAGCTGCAAGCCAACGAAACGCTCGAACTGGCGGTCGTCGTCAACGGCTCGGCGACCGGCAAGATCGGTGAGTTCATCGCCCGCGGCGACTCATTGTTCGCCCGCGGTGAAGAACTCGACCGGCTCGGCTTCCAGATCCATCGCGCGCCATCCGCGAACGGCCTCGTTCTGCTTTCCGGAATCACCGGGCTCACCACCCGGATCGATCAGGGCAGCCAGACCCTCTACGTCACCGCGCTATCCAAATTCATCCAGCCGACCATGATCGGCGGCGAGCCGGACTCGAACGATTACAAGGTCGAGAGCGGGACGGGCGCGGTTCTCGATTACGACGTGGTCGGGACCTCGGCGGACGGCCGCAAGTCCGCCAGCGGCCTGTTCGATGCGCGGGCATTCTCGCGCTACGGAGTCATTTCCTCGGGGCTGCTCGTGAACAGCTCTCCCAATCGGAACGGCGGCAGTTCGAATGTCGTCCGGCTGGACACGGCCTACGTCTATTCGGACCCGGGCACGCTTCGGCGCTACCGGTTCGGCGATTTCATCACCGGCGGACTTCCCTGGACCCGTCCCGTTCGGTTCGGCGGCGTGCAGGTCAACTCGGATTTCTCGATGCGCCCGGACCTCATCACCTTCCCGGTGCCGCAGATCAGCGGATTAGCGGCCGTCCCGTCGACCGTCGACGTGCTGGTGAACGGGAGCAGGGTCGTATCCGGCGACATCCCCGCCGGTCCCTTCCAGGTGCCGCAAGTCCCGGTCATCACCGGCGGCGGGACGCTGACGACGACGGTCACCGACGCCGTCGGCCGCCAGGTGGTCACCCAGCTGCCGTTCTACGCAAGCGCCGCCCTGCTCGCTCCGAAGCTTCAGACCTACTCCGCCGAAATCGGCTTCGTCCGCCGCAACTGGGGCGTCAAAAGCAATGATTACGGAGACGCGGCGGGCGTGATCACCTATCGCCGGGGCATTTCGCAGTATTTGACCCTCGAGACCCATGCCGAATCGACCCGCGGGCTGCAGATGGCGGGCGTCGGCGCGGTTATGAACGTCGGCAATTTCGCGCTGCTCAATGTCGCTGCGGCGGGAAGCAGCTTCAACGGCCGTTCCGGCGGCCAGCTGTCGGCCGGAATCCAGCGCGTCACTCCGACCTACAGCCTTGGCGGCTCGGCCACGGTCGCGAACCGCAGGTTCGGCGACATCGCCGCCGCCAACGGCGACCCGGTTTCGACCTTCCAGCTCAACGCCAATGCGAGCGTGTCGCTGAGCAGCTTCGGCTCGCTCGGAATCGCCTACAGCGAGATCCGGCGCGCCAGTCAGCCCGCACAACCGAAGACCCCGTTCGCCAATGCGTTCGATTTCGTCGAGCCCCAGCATTCGAGGATCCTGACCGCCAGCTATTCGCGGCAGTTCGGGCGAATGGCGGTCTATGCCACGGTGTTTCGCGACTTCGGCGAGAAGAAGGGGACGCACGTGATGGTCGGGCTCACGCTGCCGCTCGGACGCCGAACCTCGGTCAGCGCCAGCGCCCAGGCATCGAGCGGTTCGCGCTTCGCGCAGGTCGAGGTCGATCGCCCGGCCGTTTCACCCGGCGAATGGGGCTTCCGCGCCTTTGCTTCCGGCAGCGGCGGCGGCAATGGCGGCATGTCGGATCACGAATTCGGGCAGGTCACCTACAAGTCGGGTTTCGGCCAGGTTTACGCCGGGGTCGACCAGGTCGCCGGTCACACGACCGCGCAGGCGGAGGTGCAGGGCGCGCTGGCATTCGCAGACGGCGGCCTGTTCGCCTCGAACCGGATCGACGACAGTTTCGCGATCGTCGACACGGGAACTCCGCGGATCCGAGTACGGCAGGAGAATCGCGACGTCGGCCGCACGGATTCGCACGGTCGGCTGCTCGTCGCCGATCTCCGCTCGTTCGAGCTGAACCAATTGTCGATCGAGCCGCTCGACGCCCCGGTCGACGCGGAGGTGACGGTCACCAGGAAGAAGGTGCGGCCGCAGGACCGGTCGGGGGTCGTGGTCAAGTTCCCGGTCAAGATCGACGCCGGCGCCTTGCTCCGCCTCGTCGACGGCAGCGGAAAGCCTTTGCCCGTGGGAAGCACCGCGACCTTGAAGTCCAGCGGCGCGGCCGTTCCGGTCGGCTATGACGGCGAGGCCTATGTCGTCGATCTCCAAAACCGCAACCAGGTCCTCGTCGAACGGCCCGATGGGGATAAATGCCTGGTGTCGTTCGACTTCAAGTCGGCGCCCAACCAGATCCCGACGCTCGGGCCGCTGACATGCCGGGAGTCGGTCCAATGATCCGCGCAATTCTTTTTGGACTGGCGCTGTTCCTATTCGGCGCTGGAACAGCCGTTGCAAACACGTCCCCCAGCTGCACGCCGAGCTCGGCGGGGATTGCCTTCGGCAACTTCACCGGCTCGCAAATCACGATCACCGGCTCGATCACGCTGACCTGCACCGGCACCGGGAAAGACAATTACAATCTCGATCTCAGCACCGGCAGTTCCGGAACCTACACGCCGCGGCGCATGAAGAACGGCGCGAACAGCCTGTCCTACAATCTCTACACCGATTCCGGTTTCACGCAGATTTGGGGGGCGGGATCGGGTGGAACCAATCACATTAGCGGCACCGTCGACATGGGCAGCTCGTCGACCCTTACGATCACCGTCCCCTTATATGCAAAGCTGCCGGCACAGACGAAGCCGCCGTTCGGACTCTACTCCGACACGATCGTCGCGACCCTGACGATTTCGAACGTCGTGACGACGGTTTCCTTCCCGGTCACCGCCAATGTCCCGCCGGACTGCACCTTCTCCGCCGGCAACCTGGTGTTCGGAACGTACAGCGGCGCGCAATTGGACGCGCAGTCGTCGATCACACTGACATGCACGAGCGGGACCGCGTGGAACATCGGCCTCGACGCCGGAACCTTCGCCGGAGCGACCGTGACCACCCGCAAGATGACCGGCCCCGGGACTTCGTCGATGAGCTATTCGCTCTTCCGCAATTCGGGACGCACGCTGAACTGGGGCAACACGGTCGGGACCGACACGCTGTCGGGGACGGGCTCCGGCTCGGCGCAGTCGGTCAGCGTCTACGGCCGGGTACCCGCGTCGCAGAACCTCCCTGCCGGGAGCTATCAGGACACGATCATCGCCACGATCACCTTCTGATGGCAGCGTTTTCCGTCACGGCCCGTTCGGATCGAACGGGTGCTCGGGAGCGGAGCATTCCTTGATCGGCTCGACACGGATGCTCTGCAAATTGGTGCGCCAGCACTGGTCGAGCTCCGAACAGTAGCAGGCGCGGAAGCGGATATCGCCGAGCGCGACCGAGAAGCGGTTCGGAACGTCCATCGCCGAGGGGATCCGATGCACCTTGATGACCGGGTGGTCCTCGCCCGGTCTGGCCACCGTATTGTCGACGATGTCGTAATAGAGACCATGCGGAAGCGCTGATTTTATTCCCGCGGGGTTGGAGGGGAGGCCGCAGCATTTGCGCAGGAGGTCCAGTCCCGAGCTGACCGGCTGTCCGCGATAGAAGAGCTCAAAGCTGCGTATTTTCGCGGGACCGACTCCCGCGTTCGAAAAGCCGATCGCCAGGTCGTTGTCGGGGCCGTAGCCGTTGCTCCGGATTTCGCGCAGGAACGGCCACACGTTCGCGGCGACCAGCTGCCGCTCCGTTCTTCCATGCTCGATCGCCACATAAAGCGACACCGCCGAGATGAAGATCGCAGCGATCGAGGTGATCACGTCGAAGTGACGAAAGCCGGTGCGGCGTGGCTTCGGCTGGACATCGTCGACAGCGGTTTCAACCGGCGCTTCGCTCATTCCCCCTCCGTCTCAGGCCTGGACCGCTCCCTTGGCCGCAGCCCCGCCGATCGCCTCAACCAGCGTGGCGATGAGGTTCTCGAGCGCTCCGATCCGTTTCTCGGCCTGCTCATCGCGCTGCTCCCGAAGCTGCGCAATATGGATCGCGCGGGCGACCGGACCGGCGATATGCTCGATCGCCTCGCGCTCGTCCTTGCCGAAGAAACTGCCGTCCGGGCGTGGACCAAGCAGAAGCCAGCCAATGGTTTCCGAAGAGTCGCCGCTCTCAACGCGCAGGTGCACGCGAAGCGGGAACAAGGCATCGGCGCGCGCGCAATCGAGCGCTCCTTCGGTCGCTGCGGGTATCCAGCCCCGCTGCCATGTCCGCAACTCTTTTGCGGAAACGCCCCGTTTGCCCGCGACCGCGAACTTGCCACCGTCGGCCAGCAGCACCGCCTCGCGCGTCGAACGCACGCCCGTTTCGATCCGGCTCATCACGGCTTCGACGAGCTGCTCGACGGGAGCGCTCTCGCGCAAATCGCCGACGCACTCTGGCAGCCCCTCGCGCAAGCGGATCAGTGGCTTCTGAAACCGCCGCTCCGCCCAGCGGTGCACGCGATTGTGCAGCGGCACGATGCATGCCGCCGAAACCGCTGCGCCGACTGCCCCGGCGCCGATGCCGATGCTGTGCGCGAAATAGCGCTCGCCGAGCACCTCCGCGAGTTTTTCGGTGCCCGCGAACAGGCCGACAAAACCGAGCGTCAGCACGCCATAGGCTGCCGATCGGCCGATCACCGTGTCGGCGTCGTAGAGCCGGTAGCGAAACACCGACACCATCAGCCCGAGCGCCATGCACGGGAAGCTCAGGCCCGCGAAAATGTTGCCGATGATCGGGAGCCACACCGCCCAGCGCGGATCGGCGGCTGATAGCTGGTTGCCTGCGACGAGCAGCGGCAAGACCATGATCACCAAAGATATGCCCGCGAAAAAGCCCAGGAATGCCCAGCGCAGCTGCTGCCGGCGAAGGCCGGCGGGGTGTCTCCGGTAGCGCCGCACCAGCGCCGCTGCGGCGAGGATGAAGCTCAGCGCAAAGGCGGCGGAATCCGCCCCGTCAAGGCGCCACCAGAGGACGTTCATTGTGGCAAGCAGAACGAGCACCACCGCTGCCGCGGTAATCTTCGGAAAATAGCGCCCGTCGGGAAATGCGATCAGTGCCAGCAGGAGCGGCAGCCATCCGAGGAGGTTCGCGATCGTGTGGCCGAGCTTGTCGCTGACGCCCGCTGCCGCAAGCCCAGTTTGGCCGCCGACGAACCCGGCAATGACCAGAAAGGATAGAGACAGAAGCGCCGGAACGATCTCGCGGCGGCGACGGATGAACAGCAGCACGGCCGCCGGAACCAGGAACAGAAGGAACGCGAGGTCGAAGAATTTGGTCGAGGCGTCGAATGTCGCCCGGTTCACCCATGTGCCACGGAACATCTGCGCGGCCGTCGCAGTGCGTGTCGCCAGGCTCACGTCTCGTTCCGCGCCTGACGGAGAGCGGAGACTGATCGTATCGATCGATCCCTCCGGCCCGTCCAGCAGCGCGAACAGGTGATCCTCGCCCGATCGGCCGGCGATCCGCCAACCGTCGACCGCGACGATCCGGTCCCCTGCGCGGACTCCCGCTCGACGCGCCTCGTCTCCGAACACCGCCGTCACCGTGATCCCGCTGTCGTCCGTGTTGGTGACGAGGCCATGCGGCCTCCAGATCGGATGCGCCAGGCCGTTGTAGTTGATCACGGCCGTGCCGATCGGCGCAACCACGGCGATTAGTAGCGCCACCGCCCAGACCATCGAATAAGCGGTGAGCCATTTCCCTTTGAAATCCGGGAGTCGCTCCGGCAGTCGCAGCGTCAAGCCACGCCGCATTCCCGCATTGGCAACGGCAGTGGCCATGAACGCCCCCTGCTCCGCAGCTTAGCGCAACTGCAGGACAAGCCAACTGCTCCCGGCACATTCCCGGCCGCTCGGCGACGAGAATGACCGACGAATGCGCTCGGGATCGGCTGATCAGGCGACCGCGGCCGGCCTTGATCGCGGATTGGTCTTGCCGGTTAGCTTCGCGAGCCTTCGTTCAATTCGCTGCAGCCGCGCTTCGATATGCTCATCGCGCTCGTTCCGGCGGCGGGCAACCTCGACGGCGCGTGCGACGGGCTCCGCGATTTCCTCGATTGCTCTGCACTCGCTCTTGCCGAACAGACTGCCGTCGGGCCTGGACCCGAGCAGTATCCAGCCGACACGGCCGTGGCCCTCCGCTTCGAGCGGCACGCGGACCGGAAAAAGTGTGTCCGTACGCTCGGTATCGATTCCGTCGTGCACTGCCGGAGTCCAGCTTCGCCACCATTCTTTCGCCTGCTCCGCCGGAACGTTGCGCGCGCCGATCAATTCGTCGCATGCAATCAGCGCCACGTGGCGCGCCCGCACCCCCTCGAGGACGCTGTCGAGCGTTGCTCCCGCAATCTGCTCGAGACCTGCGGTCTCGCGCAGATCGCCGACCAGCGGCGGCAGTATGTGCCGAAGTCGGAAGAGCCCTTTCTGGAAGCGCTTTTCGGCCCAGCGATGGCTCCGCTTGTGCATCGGCGCGATCATCACGGCTGCGAGCGCTGCCGCTACCCCGCCCGCCAGAGCGCCGACATTCTGTCCGAAATATTCCTGTCCAAGCAGCTCGATCAGCTTTTCGCTCAGAGCGAACAGCACCACGAAGCCGATTGTCAGCAGGCCGTACGCCGCCGATCGGCCGATGGCGCTATCGACGTCGTAAAGCCGGAACCGCAGGAGCGCGATCAAGAGACCGCCTGCGATCGCAACTGCATCGAGCGAACCGGCGAGACTGCCGAACAAATTGAACCAGGACCGTCCGCCTTCGGTGGCCGCGAAAAGTCCTGCGTGAGTCAAAGCAACCCCGAGGGCTGCACAGCCGACGCTTGCGATCAACCCGAGCATTGCGAACTTGATCTGCTGCCGGACAACGGGTGCGGCAGCCCTGAAGCGTCCAACGATGGCAACGCTGATGAGAATCACCGCCAGGAAGGCCACGAAAGGGATCACAGTCAATGCCGCCGAATTCCAGTAGGCTGCAACGTTCAGAACGGCGGCGCTGAAGATTGCAAGCGCAGCTACCGGCCACCATCGGGGCGCCAATCGACCGTCCGGAAAGAACAGGAAACCGAGCAGCAGCATGCATCCCGAGGCAGAGCCGACGGCCGCAGCTATAGCTAGCGAAGGCACGGCCATTTGCACGTTGATCAGGTAGAGCAGCATCCCCAATGAGAGCAGGCCCGCGACCGCGTCGCCGGGCCTGCGGATGAACAGCAATGCCGCCGCGCATAGATAGAGCAGGTTGGCCCCGGCATCGATTGCGAACTCGATCCAGTACAATCGGG
>Ga0070680_100003100_pt1 | contig 12334 bp, 17 predicted proteins | sample KBSC73BmetaG_FD_64672 | JGI IMG/M metagenome (GOLD analysis project Ga0070680, IMG submission 64672) | Corn rhizosphere microbial communities from Kellogg Biological Station, Michigan, USA - KBS C7-3B metaG | ecosystem: Host-associated > Plants > Roots > Rhizosphere | place: USA: Michigan...
TAAACCACGATTTCCACCTAATAATTCCGTAAAACGTGACATGCCTTGGGCCGCCCCTTGGCTTTGAGTATTCAACTGGCCCATCCCTTGGCCCAATCTCTGCATACCACCGGCGGCATTTGCAGAAGCAGGACCTATTTGATTAAGAGAATTAGAAATATTGGCTAAAGGTGCGACACCTGAAGCGGCGTTGGCCTTCAATGCAGTTAGATCAGCATTAAGAAGTCTCATTTGTCCACTGATTGCACCGCCGCCTGCAGGTGCTTTGAACACGGCCTGAATAGTAGTTGGAAGTGTGGACATTGCTTGCTGAGTAGTTTTAGCCTGAGCTGCAACATTTGCTAGGGCCCCTGATAGACCAGAACCACTAGAAGTAACCTGACTGAAGCCGGCACTTAATTGACTTAGTGAACCGGTAAGGGCTTGATAATTCTTAGCAGCTGTAGCAGCATTTGATGCAATAGTGGCTAATACCTGTCCACCGCCACCCATAGTTTGAACTAATTGTCCTTGGGCTTGGATAGTAGCTGCTACTTCTTGACGATAAGCAACCCATGCAGCTTTAGCCTGTTCAATTCCGGCAAATCCTACTGTCCAAGAAATACTTCCTTCTCCGACCATCTATCGATTACGCCAACATTTGTGAAACCTGACTGACAACTAACAATGGTCTTTGGTCCCTGAGTCGCATCATTGCCGGTGCTATATATGGACGTGGCCTCATTCTAAAGGTTCCTTCTTCAACTGCTTTGGCATAATTTGCTGAAGCCCCGAATAGCCATTGCCAACGGGCCTTCTTTTCCCAATCTATAGTAGAACGAAGATAGCCTGTCCTTACTGGCACAATGCCCTGAGAATATACTTTGGCGTCCTGAAGTGCAGGTTCGACACCTGAATCAAACAGTGTATCAAATCCTGCAATAAATTTATCCACCTTCTGAAGATGGGTTTCTAACGGTGCACCGTTAACCGATATAAATGAGCCGATAAAAGGCGGCATAGGGTTAGACGGTGTGCCCATATCGTGATTCTATCAGTAAATACTATTTAAGTAGACTGTCAGTTTACGTAAGGAATCGGGAAATAGCAAAGTTAATCAATCGGTTTACCTATTGTATAAGTGAGGTGAAAGAATGAATGAGTCAAAATCAAAAGGATATATTCTCAGGTAATCTTGGATTAGCTGCTGTAATCATGGCCGTTATTATGGCAATAACTGCAGGAATTGTATTCTTTGCATTTGGTGAGGATAATTATGTTCCTTTAAAACATGAAGGCAATCCCTGTTATTTGTATGAAGGCAATGATATAACCATCATGAGTAAGGCCCCTTGGTGTGAAAGTTGGTTAGATCTACAGTTGGGCAATGGGTGGACTATAACTAGTAGTGATGTAAAGCAGCTGTATCTTATCCGATCTATAATCGGTTAAAGTCCTTACCCTTCTTTTTCATCTTATTTTCAAAGTCCTTGGTTTGTTTTTCTAGGTCCTTCTTCATTCTATGACTATCAGCAGACATATCGTCTAGTGCTAAGAAATTTTCCAAGATATCAATAGGGACATACCCATAAAGGCCCTTCAGGTAATCAATTGGATTTACATCATATTTGGCCCTGAACCGTAGATATTTCATCCACCTTTTGAATATTATAAGTTCATCTACTTCTAGTAATGCCGTGCTATCCAATCGCATGTAGATTGTTTCGGCTATGTTCTTGCTTTTTTTACTAATGGATTCTCATAACGGAACATGATGACGTCTACAGCAAGTTTCAATTGGTCAAGGTGGCATCTCTTATAGTCTTCAACTGTAAATGGCCTAGTATCCTTTCCTTCAAGTTTAATCTTGAAAGCAATCTGTGCAGCTTCTAAATACAATTCCTTTTCTAGTTTGGCCTTCTCTGCAAACATGTTACTATAGTTCTCTGGAAGTGGTATGTTCTTGTCGATGTATGTTTTTAGAGTTAAACCGGAATTCTTGGTAATTTCATCAATCCGGACCTTCTTATCATGAAGATAGTCCCATTGTAAGGCCCCAAGTTCACCGTGAATTAATTTTGCTTTGGTCCAATTTGGTTCACTGAATATAAGATATTTGTCACGGTCCTTTTCTTCCTTTTTGTCAGAAGGAATTGAAACATTGTTGAATAATACAAAGAATTCAGAATGTGACATGTATTTTGCCAATAACTTTGTGTGGTCTGACTGAATGCCACCGTAGAAGGCCGTGGCCCATTCTTTATCCCATCCTTTGGCATTGGAATCAGTAGAACCTTTTACATTGATATCTTCCTTTTCGACGTCAAGTAAAACTTCACCTAAATCTACAGGTTGTGCTTCCTTCAGTGCTTCATCTTTTTTGGCTTCAATTTCTTCCTTCTTTAATTCTTCAGGTGTCTTCTCTTTTGGCTTCTCAGGTAATTTAGAATCGTTAACTGAAGGGTCTACAGACAATAACCGTATTGTAATAGGGTTGTAAAAAAACTTTCCCTTTACTTAATATGTTGTTCCTACAATGTTGATATCAGAATCACCCATGCCTACATAGGCTTCTGTCTGATATTCGCCGCCACCGGCATCTACTGAACGTGTATAGCCAAAGAATCTCACTGAAGAGAAGTCAAAGGCTACGTTTGGCGTTACCTGATATTTCATGGCAATTGGAGTATAGTTCTTCAGATATCCGAACATTGCCGTAGAGTCACCAAGCCACAATTGAACTTCTACACCGTATCTTAGAGATGCGGGGCCCTGATACTTGATACTGATAGTGCCATTAGGTCTTAACTTGGCAATTCCCCACTGTGCCGAATACTGAACACGGCCAGTATTTTCTTTGATACCTGCAAGAGTGATAGGATCAAGGCCTGAAGATATACCGGTCCACGGGGATTCTGTAGGGTCAGCAGTAATCAAAGTTGCACCACCGACACCTAATGCAGCTGCTGATGCTACCCAATCCTTGGTATCTGCACCTTCAAAATCCTGAGTAATATTGACACCAAGTCTTGTAATTTCTTCAACAAAGTTGGTTGTAATAAGACCGGTGAAGGCTTCAAATTTCTCTGTTCCGTCTATCTTCTGACTGTCAACAATGTTGATACCTTCTTCATTGGTGCCTGCACCGTTTGGAATATTAGAACCACGTTTTTGTAAATCAGTATTGATAGGTCTGTATCTTGTGTTAAGGATATGCTGAGCACCCATCATAATTGATTTCCAAATTCGGTATTTACCCAATAATGGAATATCTTCGTGCTCTATATTGACGTTAGGTGTGATGTTAGCAAGGGCACCCATGTGAGTGTATGACCCTGCATTGTTGAACACGTTGTAAACTGTTTCAGCCTGATACTGAGGATGCTTAACATATTTCCATGGTCCGGTTGGCGTAAATGTGGACATTTAAAGGGAAATCTAACTTTTAATATTAAGATAACTACTTCCTAGCATTATGAATTACAAATTTGGGTCCTATACTTCAGCGTATGCCCATCCAAAAGAATTTCGTAGAATGTGTTCAAGTCTTTGTGACAAAGTAGATGTTATGATATGTCACTTCGGCCGTTACACCGGATATGACACTAACGATGAATTGAATGATGAAGCATTTGAAGTAGTTCAGATAGCAGCTGAATATGAAATGGACGTAATAGCTGCGCCGCCAATGACCGAATTGCAGAAGAGAAGTCAGGCCCCGTTGATAGCCAAACAAAGGGAAATCGACTTTCTATTAATCATCGACTCCGATGAATTCATCGACTTACAACAATCAGATTGGGATAAATTCAAAGAAAATTGTATCAAATGGGCTATCGATATCCATCACGGCATGTACAATATCTTTGGTGTCTACGTTGAAGACGGGCCCCAGAATTACAGGGCCTTGCCCCGACTATGGTATAAACCTGAAGAGATCTATTACGATAAGAAGCATTGGGCCATAAAAACTAGTAATCCATTGTGCCCAATGGTAAGACAGCAGGCCTTGAAACATGAAATAAAGGAAATAATTGATGGACTAGTAATCAGAAGCAATACCGATTTAAGAAGTCAAAAGTCTCAGGAATTTAGAAGGTCTTATGTAGCACTGGAATAATCTATTGGTTAGATAACAATGTCCGGTCAATACGGATGGAATGATTTAATCAAATTAAGAGTAGCAGGTAAGGCTTCACAACAATTAACCACTGATGAATTAGACGCTGCCAATATGTATGCCAGTGATATTGTAGACGTCGAAACTGATAGACTCAGTTTGGATCCGATGCTTGGTGGATGGGATATTACAGTTAATCAGACTAACGGTGATATTACAACCACTGAACCATTTTCCCAAGCGATATCAAGAATAACTGAGAAGATTGCAGGTCAAAGCCTGAGATTTGATTTCGATAAGCAGGAATTGAAGTCTTCCAAGGAATATGAACAAGCAATGATGGAATTAGCACAAATCAAGATTGCACTTGGAAAATTAGGTTATCTTGTTTCAACAAAGACCGTTGTATCAACAAGATATGCAACTAATCCTTCTGACCCGAATGCACCCTATGTTAGTGGTATTAGACGTCGCAGCTTTGGCACTAGGTCAGAATTCCTTTAATCCAATTGGCCCGCATCCTAGTAGAAGACGAAATAGGGATTACAAATCCGGATAGTCCACCAAAGCGATTATCTTTATTTCTTCAAGCAAATTGGGTTATAGTTGACCCTCCGGCTTCAAATATTCTCTGGGATGCTTGGTGGATACCTTCACTTGTCACTATAAAATTCAATGAAATAGCCACTGACCCTAGCCCTATGGTATGTGGATGGGGCAAATGGGATTATAGATCTACCATTCAATTAGTAATTACTGCATGGAATGAAAGAAACGGTGACTATCCGGCAGTTATAACAAAGGTAAGAAATAGAATTGAAGACTTGATTCATACCGATGTAAGGGCCATGGCTAATCCTTACGGCATATCTGCTATGAGGATTCTTAGATTTAATGACCATTTCATATCAAAAGAAACTGAAAGATACAAAGATTCTACTTCTACCCTTGAACTACAGGTCTATTTCATATATTCAAAGACCGTTAAAGTAGTTTAATCGGTATACCGTATCAATAGGTTTTTATAATGTGCTCATTAAGTAATAGTGTTCTTTCACCAGAACCTAGCAGTGTGGCTTTTGATTAGTCGTCATGTGGCCCACTGCTGGCATTGTAATTATTAAGACAAGAAGGGTTTTATAGTATGATTCAATAATCTAGCGATAATGGTTCTTTGCCATCCCGTTTATATAATTCACCCTGAAACGAAACGAATTTGTGACAAAGCAGGAATTAAGATAGAATTTGACCCTACACAGCCGGCACCTGAATATAGAAGGTATCTGTCAGACTTCTTAGAACGTAGACCTGAAGGTGACAATACACCGATAATATTCAAGTTTACAGAATGCACTAGGCTAAGGTCCAAGGATAGAAGAAATGAATTCCTTATTTGGACTGAGAATCAATTGTTCACTGATAACCTGAAGAATGAAGTTACTTGGAAGAGAAGATATTGTGGCGTCTATAAAATTCCTAAAATCAAATGGAAGACTACAGGGGATGGTCAGGGTGGCACTAAGACTGTTGTTGATGATTACAGTTGGTTGACACTTTACGAATTCCCATATAATGAAGAGAATTGCAATCAGGTATTAGCAGAAGCAGAGAATCCAAATGAAATTCAGTTAAACATTCAGACTGAAGGTTCAGAAGAAATCTGGGGCTTTAGAGGGGACCAATTTGAAATGTGGCGTGATTGGCCTTTCAATGCCTTGCTGGAATTTGCTAGAACCCGACATACTGATTCAAGTAAAATGGCCCAACAGTTAAACCCATTTGCATCAAAGTTACCTGACCAATCCAAAGAAGAATTATTTCCCGATGTTCAAAAAGTAGCAGCTAAACAGAAGCAAAAGCAACAATGATGTGACAATAGGTAACCACAATAAGCAAATCAATCCTCTTATTGTCCATCCTTCACCTAGGGATATTGACATTGTTCAAGAAGCCCTAGAATCAATTTCTTTTATTGATAGACTGATTGTAAAGTATTATCGGCCTGAATATTTGGCCTATGAATTCATTCAAGATTATTTCCTGAAGCACAAAGAATACACCCATCTTATTATTTGGCCCGATGATTTAGTAGTCCAGAAGAAACATGTTATGAGATTGGTTTTGGATTTATTTGAAAAACCGTATAAAGTGATAGGTGGAATTTGTCAGATTGATAATGATTGGTATTCTGACAAGATGATCATATCACTGAAGCCATTGCATCCGACAAGAGGGGACCGTTTTAGATACTTTGAATCATTTGACGATTATTATCAGAAGGACTATGAAACCGGTGGATGGGGAGAATTGTTACCACTGTATCAAGACAAACCTATAATCAGAACATATTGGCAGGGCTTTCCACTAATGGCTATTGAAAGAAGTGTATTAAATGAAATCACATTCAGGAACGATAGTTCATTCAATAACTTACCAAAGAATGAAGGTTGTTGTTTGGATGATGTATTCTGTTATGATTGTTCAATGGAAGATATACCGATGCATACGGACCTTAGAATAAGGATGCATCACTTGAAGAAGAATGTAAATAATGCTGAATTATTACCCAAAGGAAATAGACCTTATACAAAATTGCTAGCACAAAAAGAAGAAGTGATGGAAATTATTTTCTAACGTCCTAGGCCTCCCGATTTAGCAGCTGCTATTTGACTTGACGTGACAGTATTTTCCCGTGGCATATTTGCATCTTCATTTGGATTACTAGGTATGTATTTTTCAGGATTAAGATATTTCAATTGTTCATTAGCTGCTACGAATCTTTTTGTTACTGAATCAATACTTTTATTGTATTTACTCAATTCGGTTTCAACTCTTCCATCAGTTGCAGCATTTACGGCTAGTGCAAGGTGCATTTGGTCTTCTGACATATCAACTACCTTTTGTCCGTAAGTCATTGAAAATTTACCGACGTCCTTAGACCATTTCCAAGGTAATCTTACTAGGATTGTTCCTATTGTCCCCATGATAATACCAATTGAGCCTATCAGGGCCAATACGGAATCAATACCGACGTGTGAAGCCTCACCGGTCCCCGTGCTATTTTGTGCAAAGGCTATATTACTTAATGAGTAGCCTAACAGCAATGCACCTATGAATATTGACAGTTGTCTGAGTGTTCTTAACGTATTTTGTTCAAGTCTCATTATAGAATATGAAAGTAAGGATAAATAAAATAACTAGGCCTACGGTATTTTCAAGGCCTTTTTTATAGTCATTGTGTCATTATGAATTGCGTCTAATTCAATCGCATTTTCAACTGTCTTATTGATATGAAACTTGAAGTCAGATTGATATTGCTTCTGACTAGTGTTACTAATTTTGACTAGATTTGCTAACCATCCAATCAAATATTTAGTATCGTTGCTCACATCACCGTTCTTTTCAAGTATCTGTCGTAATTCCTTCCTGTCCTCACTAGAATTCAAGTTATCCCATTGTTCATTAAGCATAAATCCTATCAGGGATATTGCTATGATTCCCAGAATGACAATGAATACCTTTGCGGATTTGGATTCTATATACATTCAATTACCGTCTTAATTTCTTTGCTTTATTAGGACTACTTCTTCTCCTAGTTCCCAAAGTTGGAAATTTTAACCCGTGTAAGATACTTGTATTCGCTTCAACTTTAGCACGTAAATCAGTTCTATCTTTAGTTGATTCTAAAATATGATCATTAAGTCCTTTGTTCAAAGTTTCAACAGTAGTGCAGGTCTTAGTTATTCCTTCCTGCATTTTATCTTGGCTTTTACCTATGTTGTCTAATTTTTCAAGGACTACTGCAGATTGTTTGTCCTGTTCTGATAGTGTTTCAGTTACTTCCTTATCAGATTGTTCAAGTTTTTCCCTAACCGTCTCTTCAGTTTTAGTCAGGTGATCAATTACCTTCTGCTTCTCTTCTTCTACCTTCAAAATTACGGCTTCAGTTTTTTTTTGCATTTCTTCAAATATAGCTGCCTTATGTTCGTCTACCTTCTTCATAATATCGGCCTGAACAGACTTCTTTAGTGATCGCCAAATGAAGTAAAAGAATGAACCTGCAAGTCCATTGGCTAGCCCTACCGTAGCAAGAAATAGGTTCAAAGGTGTAAGATAATCTTGAAAAGACATCTTATTGCCCTCTCTTACATCACATGTGATTTAAAAGTTCTTTACTAAAAGTAATTGAACCCTTATAAGTAATTTATACACGTCGTTCTGATAGTCTTCATCAAAGCCATTAGAAGGGGAGAATGAATCAATTTTCATCATTCCTATTCCTTCCGGTTCAAGGCCTGAAGGATTACTGTTGATTGCAGTTTCAATCGAAGATCTAATGGCTTCCATCCTTGCAGGATAATTACCTGATTTGTCAGTTACATGAATCCAAATATCGATATAAGTTCTGTAGTCCCATTTATACCAAGGAATAGAAACAGGAACAGGAAGGGTAATCAGTTCACTAAAAAATATCGAAATATCTTTTCGGCCAGTATACCATGACTTCCAGAAGACGTCTGTATTCTTATCTACGCCGGCAGCTGTCCAATTATCAAATACAAATTGATAGACCTTCTCTGGAAATTCATTCGGATTTGTCATTATTTAGACTACGGAATTACCTTGACCCATTTGATATTGACGGTCCTATTAGTTCCTGCTAAAGTCCTTAGACCGACACGGAATTGAGTTACAAAAGAGAATGCGAACATTGCCACATCGTCAAGGTCAGTAGCTGCAATAGTTTTAGGTGGACCAAATAATTGATAAGCAGCTGCTGTATCATCCCAATAATAGTTCTTAATTTCGATAGCATCAGTAGTTGTAAGCATTTGATAGAATATCCAATACTGGAAGTGTACGTCTTCTATGATGGAAAGTGAAGCAGGGAAAGTCTCTGACCCTGTAACTGCGTGGGTGGCAATCCCCTTAGTATAGACCATGAACTAAGGTCCTGCTTGATTGTTTAAATTACTTATTCGTCTATTACTGCTTCAGGGTTTATACCTTCCAAGTTGACCTGTTTTCCTGCTTCTCTAATTTTCTTCCTTGATTCAATCCCTTCACGGCTATTTAGTCTCAATAATGTTTGAAGATTAATGGCCCTTGACTGAATAGTATTACCCATGCCTACTAAACTGAATGCGTTATCATCACATAGTCTAACCAATTTGTTATAACTTTCCTTGATTTTATCACGTTCCTGTTCTAATTCCTTATTCAGACCTTCAAGTTCAGCAATACGTCTATCTTTTGCATTATCAGGATTAGGAATCTTATTTTCCTTCTTAGCAGCTGCTTCCTTTTCCTTATCTAATTCTTGCGGGCTTTTGACTGTTGACAATAATCTTACTACAAAAATACTGATTTATAAAGTTAGATTATGGTTCTGCAGCTATTTCAGGTTCAGTTGGTGCTTCAACCAATGGTTTTAGTTTAAGTGCATCAATCTGACCTTCCATATCTACAGCACCTGTAACTAGCATCTTTTCAATTTCAGTTACCGAATTTTGCATAATTACATGAAATTCTGCAACTCTATTGGCTTTGATTTGACCAATAGATTGACCTTCAGGTGCTACACTAGTAATATCGGCTACGATATCAATCATCGCATCAGTGCCCTTCTTTATGGCCTGAAAATAAGATTTGTATTGTTCAGGAATCGTATCAAGATTTCCCATGGCTTAGGTTAATGGTTAAACTATTTTAGTATTACCTAATTAGGCATCTCTATAGATTGTTTCGTTTCTGAAATACCATGATTTTGCAGTTGCAGTCATATTTTCAGTTCTTTTCAAAAGATACATGCTCTGATTTGTTGCAGGGATATTAGTTGATACCGTGCCCGTGGCTAATACTGCACCTGAAGCGTTATAAATTGTCCAAGTAATATTAGTTGGATTAGCATCTATTTCAAATTGATATCCTGTAGCAGCTGCTACTGTTACACCGGTATCAACAGGCGTAGATTCCGGATTAGTCCCATCGGCAGTTAGGAATTTGAATGTGGTATCAGTTCCTGCTATGAACCTAAACATTGCCCCGTGGTGTCCAGTAGAGATAGTTACACTTCCGGCTACGGCACCAGAACTAGTATTGTATCCACATTTCCATCTCACATCAGAAATATTATCAATGAATGCATATAATTTCCATACAGAATTCTTACCTCTTGTCGCTACTTTTTGATTCGTCTTGATTTCTGCTAATGCATCTGTTCCTGATGCAGCTGTAGTCCTATTGTATCCACCTGAAGAATCAATATCCGGTGCACTAGAAGCACCTGTAACTACCTGATAGGCCAAGATACCGGTGCCATACATGACACCTGCTACTACAGGGGCGGCGCAATGAACAGAGCCTGTAATACCATTATCAGCCATAGTCATTAGGCCCTTAGTATTCTTGATTACAAGGGCTTTACAATCAATAAATGATTGGTATATTAGTAATACATCTATAGCAGCAGTTCTAAATTTGAATAACGGTCTTACTGATATTGCAGACTCATCTAATTTCCTTGAATCAAATATCATTGCGGATTCTGTCCCTGAGTCAAATGCAGTTGCAATATATGCATGGAATACAAAAGCAGGGAAGGAATTAGCCGCCTGACTGTTTATTGCTCTGAAGTTAGGAACAAATACTGCATCAGTAGAAGAATAGTTTTGAAGCCTAAGATATGAGTTAAGTGCATCAGATATTAGCCAATCATATATAATTTCCGCAACACCGGCTTGGGATACAATGCTATGATCTACATCACCTTTTGCATTAAATGTAAAGAATGTCACACCGTTATTGCGGAAGGCATGGGTTGGCCTATTTACTATTGCAGTTGCGTTACTATTACCGGAATTAAATACACATGCAGGAACACTGCTTGCTGCATCACTAGCTGCGTTGATATAAGTATAGAAATAACATGCAGCTTTTCCACTGTCATTATTTGCACTTAATTGCCACAAGAATATAGGTGCGAACACGGCATCAGTAGGAAATCCATTTCTTATGCTAACTGTAGTTGATGGATCATCACTTACAGACATTATAAATGGTATTTCTGCAACACTAGGAACAGCCATTTGTGTGATTGTCATGGACCCAGTAGCACCGATTTTTAATACCGATGTATTTCTATTACGGAAATCAAATAGTGGTCTTACTGCTACATCTTGTCCTACTAATCTTGATTCAAAAACCATCAAAGGCACAGTTCCTGAATCTGATGCTACAGGAGTATTACCACGAACCCAAAGTGCGGGCATTGAAGTAGATACGTTAGAACTTATAGTAGCATTAATGAACGGTGCAAATTGACCATCTACGCTTTGAGCATTGAGAATCGCTAATGTTGAATTGGTGTCATCGCTAAGTGTCCAAGTGTATAATGTATCGAATCCTCCTACATCGGCCAATACATTATGAGTTACATTGCCTTTGGCATTGACTCTGATTACAGACGTCCCAAAGTTTCTAAATTCATATAATGGTCTTGTTGCTATTAATACTGAATCCTGTCTGAATACATCGAATGACATCAATGGGCTTGCACCTGTATCATGACCTGCTTCACACCTTCCTTCAAGATGAAGTGCTTCAAGTGCTGCTGATTCTACTTGTCTACCTTTTAATGTTGGAAGGAATTGAGCATTTGCATTGGTATTATTTTGAATCCTAATATATGATGCTACATCACTTATGCTAAATTCATAGATTACTTCTGCTGTTGTTGTAACTGCTATAACATTATGAACGATATCACCTTTAGCTGCCATTTGCCAAACATTTGTTGTATAATTCTCTATTCGTAATAGTGGTCTAACTGCTACTACTGCATCTGATACATTGATATTAGATCTGAGTATCATGACAGGGACTGAACCAGTATCTAATGAACTATGTATTGTAGCCTGAATGTATAAGGCACCCATTGCATTAGTAACTGTTGAATCAGTAACACCCTGTAGAGTGGGCACAAATATAGCATTCGTTCCTGATTGGTTTACTATTCTAAAGAATGAGTTTCCGTTATCGTTAACTGTCCAAGTATGAAGAGTTTCCCATACACCGGATTGGGCTTTTATTACTTGACTGACATCGCCATTGGCATTGATTTTAAGAAATACTACACCCGCACTTCTAAAATCGATAACAGGTCTATTTGTTAATGCTGTATCGCCTGCACGTCTTGAATCTATAATGATACATGGCGTTGAACCTGTATCTGCT
>Ga0070680_100003101_pt1 | contig 12334 bp, 7 predicted proteins | sample KBSC73BmetaG_FD_64672 | JGI IMG/M metagenome (GOLD analysis project Ga0070680, IMG submission 64672) | Corn rhizosphere microbial communities from Kellogg Biological Station, Michigan, USA - KBS C7-3B metaG | ecosystem: Host-associated > Plants > Roots > Rhizosphere | place: USA: Michigan...
CGACGTCGTGGTCGGGCGTGCGGATCACGAGCCAGGCGCGGCGCGGAGACCGGCGCCAGAACTCGCCCCGCCTGTGCACGCTCCAGAGCCCGCCCATGCGCAGGTGCGAGTGCAGCGTCAGGTCGCCATCGAAGCGCAGGAAGAGGTGCTTGCCCCGAGCGTCGACCGCGCGGACCGCTCGTCCGGACAGCCGCTCGGGCCAGCGGTCCAGCCGGTGGCGCGGGTGCGGCGTCTCGATCTCCACGATCTCCTTGCCCACCAGCGCCTCCTCGATCCGGCGCGCGGCGCGGTGGATCGTGTCGCCCTCGGGCATCAGGCGCTGAGGGTCAGGCGCCGCGGACCCTGGCGGAAGCCGACGTCGATCAGCAGCGGCTCGAGCTCAGAGCCAACAACGGGCTCGCCGTCGAAGCGCTCGATCGCAAGTCGCTTGAGGCGGCCGCGGCGGACGTGGTCGGCCAGCGCCTCGAGCGCCTCGCGGAGCCACTCCTCCTTGACCTCGCGGAGCGGCAGCAGGCCCTTGCCGCCACGCTCCACATAGAGCATGGGCTCGGAGTCGAGATATACGACGTAGGCGCCGGGGGCGCGGGCGGGACGGCGCGGCGAGTCCTCGCGCTTTGGCCATGAGAGCGAGGCCCCGTACGCGTTGGCGGGATCGGTGGCGGCGAGCACGAGCGGGCCAGGCGGCTCGTCGTCGCGCAGCGAGCGCAGCCGCTCGACCGCTCCGGGCAGCGCGAACTGCGCTCCGCCGAGCCCCTCGACGAAGTAGCCGCGGCGCGCGGTACCCAGCGTCTCGAGGTTGACGAGCTCGCCGTACAGCGACGCGAAGCCCCCGGGCACGCCCTCGGCCAGCACGGTCTCACGTGTGACGATGCCGTAGCGCTCCAGCAGCAGCTCTGCGATCGCTCGCATGCGCGGCCCGTAGGCGGGGGCGCCCGCGAAGAGCGATGTGGTGAGCGACCAGCGGCCCTGGATCTGCGGCGCCGCGGGACGCCGGCGCCGGTTGAAGCGGCGACCGCGCTCGCGCTCGGCCTTGGCCAACGTCAGGCGCGGCGCCCGCAGTGGCGCGAAGGCGTCATTGGTCGCCTCGCCTGCCCAGACCAGATCCCAGAGCGCCTCCTGAAGCTCCACGGGCTCGGCCTCCGGCAGGTCGGCGAGCAGGTCGGTCCAGAAGCAGGCGCCGCGCTCGAGCCGCTCGCGCAGCGCCACGTGCAAGGGCTCGGCAGGCGGCTCGGCCTTGGACGGCGGCGGGCCGAGCCAGCGCGCGTCCTCTCGGAAATAAAGGGCCACGCGGCCACTGCCGCGCCCCAGCGCGCCCGCGCCCACCCACACCAGCTCGCCACCCGAGCAGAGCGCGTCCATCCACGCGGGCGAGTACGCGCCCACGCGGCGCGGCAACACATCCTGCTCCCACACCTCGGGCGTCAGCGCCAGGCCCTGGAGGGGCACGAGGATCTCGCGCAGCCGGTCCACGCCCGCGCCTCCGGGCGGCGAGGCGTCCACTCCCTGCCACGCAGGAAGCAGCCGGGCCAGCGCCCGCTGATCCGCGGGCTCCACCTCCTTGCGCAGCGACGCGAGCGAGGCCCGCCGCAGCCGCCGCAGCACCTCCGGGTCGCACCACTCGCGCTCGGTGCCGCCGGGGCGTAGCTCGCCGCGCACCAGCTCGCCGTCGCGCTCCAGGTCGCGCAGCACCGGACCAGCGTCCACGCCGTAGCGGCCGGACAGCTCGGCGGTGGTGAACGGCCCGTGCGTCCGCGCGTAGCGGCGCGCGATCCGGCGCAGCGGCTCCTCCACCGGCTCGAGGAAGGTGGCCGGCAGGCCGCCGGGCGGGACCGCCCCCAGGGCGTCCCGGTACAGCCCCGCGTCCTCGGCGGCGATGTAGCGCTCCTCGCCCGCGATGCGCATCTTGGCCGCGCGCCTCTCATCCACGAGGCGAGCGAGCATCCGGTTGGCGGACACGGCCTCGATGCAACGAGCCTGTGCCTCGGTGACGGTCAGGTCGCCGATCGCGCGCAGCACGTCGTGCATCCCGTCGGCGTTGGCGGCCCGCGTGCGGTCGGACATGCGCTGCAGGTCGGCCTCCACCTCCGCCAGCGCCTCTGGCGAGATCAGCTCGCGCAGCTCCTCCTGCCCGAGCAGTTCCGCAAGCAGGTCGCGGTCGAGCGACAGCGCGGCGGCGCGCCGCTCGGCGTTGGGGGTGTCGCCCTCGTACATGTACGTGGCCACGTAGTCGAACAGCAGCGACGAGGCGAACGGCGACGCCCGCGAGGTCTCCGCCTCGACCAGCGACAGCTCGCGCGTGTGCAGCCCGCGCAGCAGCTCCTTGAGCGCCGGCACGTCGAACACGTCGCGCAGGCACTCGCGGTAGGTCTCGAGGATGATCGGGAACTGCGAGTAGCGCTTCGCCACCTCGAGCAGCGACTGCGCCTTGAGCCGCTGCTGCCACAGCGGGGTCCGCTTGCCCGGGTAAGCGCGCGGGATCAGCAGTGCCCGTGCCGCGTTCTCGCGGAAGCGGGCGCCGAACAGCGCCGAGGAGCCGAGCTCGCGCACCACCAGGTCCTCGAGCTCATCCGGCTCGACCAGCACGAGCTCGGCGCGCGGCGGGTCGTCCGCGTCGGGCAGGTGGACGATGATGCCGTCGTCCGACCAGATCGCGTCGGACTCGAGGCCGAACTCGTCACGGATGCGGGCGGACAGGGCAAGCGCCCATGCCGCGTGTACGCGCCCGCCGAAGGGCGACAGCACGCACAACCGCCAGTCGCCGATCTCGTCGCGGAAGCGCTCCACCACGATCGTACGGTCGGACGGCACCACGCGGGTCATCTCCTGCTGCTCGCGGAGGAACGACACGAGGTTGCGCGCGGCGCGCTCGTCCAGGTCGTACTCGGCGGCAAGCTCCTCCGGCTCGCGGTCCACCGCCCAGCGCGAGAACTCGCCGATCGCGCGGCCGAGCTCGGCGGGACGTCCCACGCCGTCGCCCTTCCAGAACGGCACGGCACCCGGCACGCCAGGCGCGGGCGTGACGATCACGCGGTCGCGCGTGATCTCCTCGATCCGCCAGGAAGAGGCGCCGAGCAGGAACGTCTGCCCGGGCCGCGCCTCGTAGACCATCTCCTCGTCCAGCTCGCCCACCCGCCGGCCGTCCGGCAGGTGCACGCCGAACAGGCCGCGATCCGGGATCGTGCCCGCGTTGGTCACGGCGAGCTGCAGCGAGCCCTTCCGCGCCCGCACCGTGTCCTCCACGCGGTCCCACACCACCCGCGGCCGCAGCTCGCTGAACTCCTCGGACGGGTAGCGGCCGTCCAGCATGTCGAGCACGTTGTCGAGCAGCTCGCGCGAGAGCTCGGCGTACGGGTAGGCGCGCCGCACGAGCTCATGCAGCTCGGGCACCTTCCACTCCTCGCCGGTGGCGGTCATCGCCACGATCTGCTGCGCGAGCACATCGAGCGGGTTGCGCGGCACGATCGTCTCCTCGATCTGCGCCTCGCGCATCCGGCGGGCCACCACCGCGCACTCGAGCAGGTCGGCCCGGAACTTGGGGAAGATGCGGCCCTTGGACACATCGCCCACGCCGTGTCCTGCGCGGCCGATGCGCTGTAGCCCGCGCGTGACCGACTTGGGCGACTCGACCTGCAGCACGAGGTCGACCGCACCCATGTCGATGCCGAGCTCCAGGGAGGAGGTGGCCACGAGGCACGGCAGCTCGCCCGACTTGAGCATCTCCTCGACAACCAGCCGCTCCTCGCGCGCGAGCGAGCCGTGGTGGGCGCGAGCGATCTCCTCCTCGGCCATGTCGTTCAGCCGGGCGGCGAGCCGCTCCGCGCCGCGCCGGTTGTTCACGAAGATGATCGTGGAGCGGTGCTCGCGCACGAGCTCGAGCAGCTCGGGGTAGATCGCCGGCCAGATCGAACGCCGCGTGGCGGAGTCCCCGCCGCCGATCGGATCCAGGTCGATCGCGTCCGAGTCCGGCTCGCGCATGTCCTCCACGGGCACGTGGATCTTCAGGTCGAGCGGCTTGCGCAGCCCGGTGTCCACCACCGTGCAGTCGCGCCCGCTGCCAACCAGGAAGCGGCCCACCTCCTCGAGAGGGCGCTGGGTGGCGGACAGGCCGATGCGCTGCAGAGGCGCCCCGGCCGCGTGGTCGAGCCGCTCCAGCGTCAACGCCAGGTGCGCCCCGCGCTTGGTCTGCGCCACCGCGTGGATCTCGTCCACGATCACCCACTCGGCGCCGGCGAGCATCTCGCGCGCGCGAGAAGTGAGGATCAGATACAGCGACTCCGGCGTGGTGATGAGCACGTCCGGCGGCTTGCGCACCATCGCCTGCCGCTCGCGCTGTGGCGTGTCGCCCGTGCGGATGGCCACCGAGATGTCGCCGCCGATGCCCTTCAGCGGGGCGCGGAGGTTGCGCTCGATGTCGTAGGAGAGCGCCTTCAGCGGCGATACGTAGACCAGGCGCGTGCCCTCCTCGGCGCGCGGCTCCGCCACGAGGCGATCGAGCCCCCAGAGGAAGGCGGCAAGCGTCTTGCCCGACCCCGTGGGAGCGGACAGCAGCACGTTTTGCCCAGCCGCGATCGCGGGCCAGGCCTGCTGCTGGGCAGGTGTGGCTGCCTCGAAGGCACGCGTGAACCAATCACGTACCTGGGGGGTGAACGTTGCTAGCGGGTCCTTTTGCACGCAACCACCCAGCGTAACGGGTGGCAACCTCCTACATCCGAGGGAGGCTGAGGGTGCGGTTAGCCGTATGGGCGGGGTGCGCACGACTGGCGAGAATCAGCAGGGCGATGGCGAGGACCGTTGTGATCGTTGACGACCACCCAAGCTTCAGATCCAGTGCTCGGATGCTGCTCGAGTCGGATGGTTTCGAGGTAGTGGGGGAGGCGGCAACAGGGGAAGAGGGGGTGGACGTGGCTCTGGAGCTGCGTCCGGATCTCGTGCTGCTCGACGTCAACCTGCCGGACATCGACGGCTTCGAGGTGGCCACACGCATCACCGCGGACGCACAGCCGCCCGCCGTGATCCTCACCTCGAGCCGCGACTCGACCGACTTCGGGCCTCTCGTCGAGAAGAGCGGCGCTCGGGGCTTCGTGCCCAAGAGCGAGCTCTCGGGGGCGGCCCTGGAGGATCTTCTGACGTGACGGGGCTTCGCCCCGCCCTCCTCGCTCTCGCACTACTCGGACTGATCGAGGCAGGTGCCGCCGCCGCGATCCTGGCCACGAGCAACGACCCCGCGCTCACGACCTTCCAGGTGGTGAGCATGCCGGTGATCGGGCTGCTGTGGGTGGGCACCGGCCTGCTCGCCTGGCTGCGCCGCCCCGAGAACCGCACGGGCGCCCTGATGGCCCTCGTGGGCTTCGTCTGGATGCTGGATCCGCTGTCTGAGCTGTGGAACGCGCCGGCCGCCGTCGTGATCGGCTACCTCCTCGGCCCGGTCTACATCGTGGCGGTCGCGCATCTGGTGCTCGCCTACCCATCCGGCCGCCTGCAGTCGCGCAGCCTGCGCGCGCTCGTGGCCGGGCTCTATGCCACCGCCACGGTCGGCCAGGTTCCCGGGCTCGTCATGGCCGACATCGCCAACACGTTCGACGACAAGACGAGCGGCAACCCGATGCTCGTGCACTCGATCAAGCTCTCCGCCGAGTGGACCGGCGCCGCGGTGGAGGTGCTTGCCGTCGTCCTCCTCGTGATCACCGCGCGCGCCCTGCTCCATCGCTGGCGCCTGGCCAGCCCGCCGCGCCGCCGCCTGATCGCGCCGCTGTACGCCCCGGCCTGCGGGATGTTCGCCTTCATGTCGCTCGTGCTGATGTCCGCGGTGCTGTCGCTGCCGCACTGGGTCGGCACCGCGGCCTGGGTGGGCGAGACGATCTGCTTCACCGCCATCCCGCTCTCGTTCCTGGCCTTCCTGCTGCGCACACAGGTGACCGGAGTGGGCGCGGTGGGAGACCTGATGGCCGAGCTTCAGACCGCGCCCGCGCGCGGTGCGCTGCGTGACGCCATCGCCCAGGCGCTGCGCGACCCCTCGATCGAGCTGGCCTACTGGCTGCCCGAGCGGCGCCAGTACGTGGACGCCGACGGTCACCAGGTCGACCTGCCCGAGCCGGACACGCGGCGCGCGGTTGCCGAGATCGAGCACGACGGCCGCCCGGTGGCCGCCGTGGTGCACGACGCCACGCTGCTCGACCAGCCCGAGCTGATCCAGTCCGTGGGCGCCGCGGCGGCGCTGGCGCTCGAGAACGAGCGCCTGGACGCCGAGTTGCGCGCCAAGATCGAGGAGGTGCGCGCCTCGCGGGTCCGCCTGATCACGGCGGAGGAGGCTGCCCGCCGCCGGCTCGAGCGCAGCCTGCACGACGGGCCGCAGCAGCGTCTCGTGGCCCTGGCACTGGGAATGCGCACGGCGCGTTCGCGCCTGCCCGACAACCCTGACACCGCGGCCGAGCTGATCGAGGCCTGCGAGGCAGAGCTGACCACCACGATCGACGAGCTGCGCGAGCTGGCCCGCGGCATCCATCCCGCGGTGCTCTCGGACCGCGGCCTCGAGCCCGCGCTGCAGTCGCTCTGCTGCCGCTTCCCCATCCCGGTGGAGATCGGCGAGCTGCCGGGCGAGCGGCTGCCCGCGCCGGTGGAATCCGCGGCCTATCTCGTGATTTCGGAGGCTCTGGCCAACATCGCTCGCTACTCCCGCGCGTCGCACGCCACGGTGACGGTCGCGCGGCGCAACGGCCACGCTCTCGTGGAGGTGCGCGACGACGGCGTGGGCGGCGCCGACCCCACGCGTGGAAATGGCCTGCGAGGTCTGGTAGACCGAGTAGGTGCACTCGACGGCTCGCTCGAGCTCGTGAGTGCGCCCGGTGAGGGAACTATCGTCTACGCGGAGATACCGTGCGTGTAGTAGTGGCCGATGACTCGGTCCTCCTGCGGGAGGGCATCGTGCGCATCCTTAGCGATAGCGGCTTCGATGTCGTGGGCCAGGCCGGCGACGCCGAGGATCTGGTCCGCAAGGTTGCCGCGCACAAGCCCGACGTGGCGATCGTGGACGTGCGCATGCCGCCCACCAACACCGACGACGGCCTGCGCGCCGCGCAGAAGATCCGCGCCGAGTACCCGACCTGCGGCGTGCTCGTGCTCTCGCAGTACATCGAGGAGGGCTACGCGCTCGAGCTCCTGTCGGAGAACGCCGAGGGCGTCGGCTATCTGCTGAAGGACCGCGTGGCCGACGTCGAGCGCTTCACCGAGAGCGTGCGCCGCGTGGGCGAGGGCGGCTCGGCGCTCGACCCCGAGGTCGTCGCGCAGCTGCTCGGCCGCCGCCGCCGGGAGGACCCGCTCGAGGAGCTCAGCCCGCGCGAGCGTGAGGTGCTCGAGCTGATGGCCGAGGGCCGCTCCAACCACGCCATCGCGGAGGCGATGGTGGTGACCGAGCGCGCCGTCGAGAAGCACGTGACGAGCATCTTCGGAAAGCTCAAGCTGCCGCCCACCGCCGAGGATCACCGGCGCGTGCTGGCCGTGCTCCGCTACCTGCGGGCCTAAGCGCTCCCTCAGCGGGGGGTGTGGATAGCCCCACCGCGATACGCCAGATTTCCGCATAGGCCGATTCGGCGTACGGCGCGAGGATGTTCAGCGGTACTCCGCTCTCGTTCTCGAAAGGACCCGCGCCTTGAATGCTTCCCTGATCGTCTCCGCGGTGGATCTCCACCGGCGTTACGGAGAAGGCGACGCCGCCGTCGACGCGCTCGACGGCGTAACCGTTGGTTTTCCCAAGGGCCGCTTTACCGCCATCATGGGCCCGTCGGGCTCTGGCAAGTCCACCCTGATGCACATCCTCGCCGGCCTCGACCGGCCCACGTCCGGTTCCGTCGTGGTCGACGACATCGAGCTCGCCTCGCTGGACGACAAGAAGCTCACGCAGCTTCGCCGCGACAAGTTCGGCTTCATCTTCCAGTTCTTCAACCTGCTCCCGGTCCTCACGGCCGAGGAGAACATCACGCTGCCGCTGAAGATCGCGGGCAAGAAGCCCGAGAAGGCGTGGCTCGACGAGCTGATCGAGGCCGTGGGCCTCAGCGACCGTCGCAGCCACCGCCCGTCGCAGCTCTCCGGTGGCCAGCAGCAGCGCGTGGCCGTGGCCCGCGCCCTGCTCACGAAGCCTGCCGTGGTGTTCGCCGACGAGCCGACCGGCAACCTGGACTCGAAGGCCGGCGACGAGGTGCTGCAGATGCTGCGCCGCGCGGCTGACGAGTACGGCCAGACGGTCATCATGGTCACCCACGACCCGCACGCCGCCTCGATCGCCGACCACATCGTGGTCCTGGTAGACGGCAAGGTCGTTCGCGAGACGCCCGCCGGCGAGGCCGACGAGGTGGTCGAGCTCATGAAGGCGGTCGCCTGATGCTCGCAGTCTCGCTCAAGGGAATGGCGGGGCGGAAGCTCCGCACCGTGCTCACGGCCCTCGCGGTCGTGCTCGGCGTCGCCTTGATCGCGGGCACCTACATCCTCACCGACACGATCGATCGCCAGTTCGATCAGATCTTCGCGCAGGTGAGGCAGGGTGTTGACGTCTCCGTCACGCCGAAGAAGGTCTTCAACTCCGACAACAACGCCACCCCGCCGGCCTTCCCGGAGTCGTACCTGTCGCAGGTGCAGAACGTGCCGGGCGTGCAGAAGGCCTCCGGCGGCATCTTCGACGACGGCGTGGTGCTCGACAACAAGGGCAAGAAGATCGGCGGCGCGAATGGCGCTCCGAACTTCATCTCAAGCGACGCTCCTGCTCCGTTCAACCCGTTCCATTACGTGGCCGGCCATGGACCGCGCGGCCCCAACGAGATCTCGATCGACAAGTACACGGCCGACAAGCAGCACTGGAAGGTCGGCTCGATCGTCCGCGTCGGCGGTCAGGGCCCGGCCACGCCGTACACGGTCGTCGGCATCGCCAAGTTCGGCAACCTGAGCGGTCTGGCCGGGGCGCCGATCGCGGTGATGACGCTCCAGCAGGCCCAGAAGGTCACCGACAAGGTGGGCAAGTTCGACGGCATCGACGTGAAGGCCGCACCGGGCGTGAAGCCCGAGGCGCTGGTTCAGCGTGTGCAGCAGGCGCTGCCCGGCACGGTGACGGTCCGCACCGGCGCCGAGCAGGCCGCCAAGGACGCTTCGGACACCAAGTCCGGGCTCGGCTTCATCAAGACGATCCTGCTCGTGTTCGCGGGCGTGGCGCTGTTCGTCGGCGCGTTCATGATCTTCAACAGCTTCTCGATCACGATCGCCCAGCGGACGCGCGAGCTCTCGATGCTGCGCACCGTCGGCGCCTCGCGGCGTCAGGTGCTGGGCTCGGTGCTCGGTGAGGCCGTGGTCATGGGCTTCACCGCCTCGCTGATCGGCCTGGGCCTCGGCGTTGCGCTGGCCAAGGGCCTCAAGGCCCTGTTCAAGGCCATCGGCGCCGACCTGCCGGGTGGCGCGACGGTGCTCGAGTCGCGCACGATCATCGTGTCGCTAATCGTCGGCACGCTCGTGACGCTGGTCGCCAGCCTCTCGCCGGCGGTCCGCGCCACGCGCATCCAGCCAATCGAGGGCGTCCGCGAGGGCGCCGTGCTCCCGAGCACGCGTTTCTCGCGGATCAAGACGCCGTTCGGCGCGGTCACTCTCGCCATCGGCGTCGGCCTCATGTGCCTCGGACTGCTCACCGGCAGCTCGGGCAGCGGCGTCTGGCTGCCGCTCCTGTTCGGCACGATCCTGGTGTTCATCGGCGCGGCCATGTTCTCGAGCCGCCTGGTCAAGCCGATCGCCTCTCTCGTCGGGCGACCGATAGAGAGCCTGCGCGGCGTGACCGGCCAGCTCGCGCGTGAGAACGCCACCCGCAACACCGCCCGCACCGCCTCCACGGCCGCGGCACTGATGATCGGTCTCGCACTCGTCTCGGGTGTGACGATCTTCGCGTCCGGCATCAAGAAGTCCGTCAACAGCGCGATCGACAACAGCGTGAAGGCGGGCCTCGTGGTGGAGAACAAGGACGGCTGGACGTCGATCCCGGCGGCCGCGGGCAAGGCCGTGGGCCAGGTGCCCGGCGTCAGCTCGTCGTCCGAGATCCGCCTCTCGCAGGCCAAGGTGGCCGGCGTGAGCGGCACGCCCGATGTGAGCGGCGTGGACCCGGCGACGCTGCCCTCCGTCTACCAGCTCGACTGGAAGAAGGGCTCGAACGCGACGCTCGCGGGGCTCGCCCGCGATGGCGGCAACAACACGATCGTCAGTGAGTCGTGGGCCAAGAGCAAGGACAAGCACGTGGGCGACAAGGTCGCCGTCACGACGCAGTCCGGCAACCACGCCACCTACACGATCATCGGGACGTACAAGAACAACGTCCACTTCCTCGGCGACCTGGCGGTCTCGAACGCCACGCTGGCGCGTGACTTCAAGATCACCGAGGACCAGTTCGTGATGTTCGGGCTGAAGCCTGGGGCGAACGCCGACCAGGTCAAGACGCAGGCCGAGAACATCCTGTCCAAGCAGTTCCCGAACGCCCAGGCGGACACCAAGAGCGGCTTCAAGAAGACGCAGACCGAGTGGATCAACCAGATCTCTGCGTTCTTCTACGTGTTGCTGTCGCTCGCGGTGATCGTGTCCCTGTTCGGGATCGTGAACACGCTCGTGCTCGCCATCTACGAGCGCACCCGCGAGCTCGGTCTGCTGCGTGCCGTCGGCATGTCGCGCAGGCAGGTCAAGCGGATCGTGCGCTACGAGTCGGTGATCACCGCGCTGATCGGGGCCATCCTCGGCACCGTGCTCGGCGTGTTCTTCGCCGTGATCGTTTCCCGGCCTCTGGCTAGCGAGGGCTTCGAGCTCTCGTTCCCGGTCGGGACACTGGTGATCCTGCTCATCCTCGCCGGTCTTGCCGGCGTGCTGGCAGCGATCACCCCCGCGCGACGCGCCTCGAAGTTGAACGTCCTCGAGGCGCTCGCGTACGAGTAGCGGGTCCCCTCCTCCGGCTCGGCCGCTGTCCTCGCCCCGGACAGCGGTCGGGCCCCCGCTATTCAGATTGCAGATTGCGGGTCGCAGATTGCAGATCCGCGATTTCTCTCGCCCTGTTGAACACTTGGTCGAGCATCGGCTCCGTGAGCTTGCCGGTGAAGGTGTTCTGCTGGCTCGGGTGGTAGGAGCCGATCAGGGTCAGGTCGCCTGCTTGGTGCTCTGCCCCGTGGCCGAACTTCGCCTTGGGCCTTATCTGCAGCAGGCGGTGGGCGGCGTCCCAGGCGAAGGAGCCGAGGCACAAGATGACCTTCAGGTCCTTCAGCAACTCGATCTCCTCCGCCGCGTAGGGGAGGCAGTTGTCGCGCTCCTGCGGTAGCGGCTTGTTGGCGGGCGGCGCGCAGCGCACGGAGGCGGCCACGAACGCGTCCTTCAGCTCCAGGCCGTCGTCGACCGTGACTGAGGTGGGCTGGTTGGCGAAGCCGGTGCGGTAGAGGGAGGCGAACAGCCAGTCGCCCGAGCGGTCGCCCGTGAACACGCGACCCGTGCGGTTGCCGCCGTGCGCGGCCGGGGCTAGGCCCAGCACGTATACCTTTGCCGAGGGATCGCCAAAGCCGGGCACCGGACGCCCCCAGTAGTCCCAATCCCTGAACGCAGCGCGCTTTTCCAGGGCAATTTGCTCTCGCCAGGCCACGAGCCGCGGGCATTTGCGGCAGGTCGTGATCCTCAATTCCAAATCTTGAAGGCCGATGACCCTCAAGATACGGGCGCGGCGAGCGATCAACCCGTACATGTCGGACATATCCGTCGCTCGGCAGCCCATCTTCGACAAAGACCTCAACGTCTTTGCGTACGAGTTGCTGTTCCAGGGCGACGACGGTCGCGCCGACTCCGCCGATCTGATCGGCGCCTTCGGCAGCATGGGTCTGCAGGACCTGGTGGGCAGCCGCCCCGCCTGCGTACGGGTGACCGAGCAGTTCCTGCACGACGCCGTCTCGCTCCAGCTTCCGGCCGATCGCCTGATCGTCGAGGTGACCGATGGTCCCGCCGCCGCGATCGGCGCGCTCAGGCAGCGCGGCTACCTGATCGCGCTAGACGAGTTCGAGTACCGGCATGAGCTCGAGCCGCTGATCGAGCACGCCAGCATCATCAAGCTTGACGTCCACAAGCTCGGCCACCAGGGCCTGTGGCATCAGATGGGCCTGATCCAGAGCCGCGGCAAGCGGCTGATCGGCACCAGGGTCGAAACCCACGAGGAGCTCGAGTTCTGCAAGAGCCTGGGCCTCGACTACTACCAGGGCCACTTCCTCTGCCAGCCCAAGCTCGTGACCAAGCGGACGGTGCCCACCAACCGCCTGGCGAAGTTGAGCCTGCTCGCCGAGCTGAACAACCC